>Ga0209415_10013649_pt1 | contig 13370 bp, 16 predicted proteins | sample PeaSoiSIISIP2007_FD_187696 | JGI IMG/M metagenome (GOLD analysis project Ga0209415, IMG submission 187696) | Peat soil microbial communities from Weissenstadt, Germany - SII-SIP-2007 (SPAdes) (version 2) | ecosystem: Environmental > Terrestrial > Soil > Wetlands > Peat | place: Germany... | reverse complement strand
AATTGGTTAGAGCGCCGGTCTCCAAAACCGGAGGTTGGGGGTTCGAGACCCTCCACCCCTGCCAGTCGGGGCCCGGCCAGTTGGAGCCCTGCCAGTCGGGGGCCTGCCAGTCGGGCGGGTGGCGATCGGCGCTGGGGTTTTGGGCGCGTGGGATTTCAGGCAGGCGGTGCGGAGGTTGATGGCGTGGCGTTCGATCCGGCGAAATTCGTGCGCGAGGTGCGGGCGGAGGTGGGGCGTGTCACCTGGCCGACCCGCAAGGAGACGCTGGTGACCACCGGGCTGGTGTTCGCCATGGTCACGATCACGGCGCTGTTCTTTTTCTTTGTGGATCAAATCATCAGCCTCGGCGTTCGCGCGCTGTTCGGCGTCGGCGGCTGAGCGGGAGCGAGAAATGGCCAAGCGCTGGTATGTCGTGCACGTCTATTCGGGGTTCGAGAAGAAGATCGCGCAGCAGCTCAAGGAGCAGGCGGCGCAGAAGGGGCTGGCCGACCAGATCGACGAGGTGCTGGTGCCGTCGGAGAACGTGGTCGAGATGCGCCGCGGCCAGAAGGTCAACGCGGAGCACAAGTTCTTCCCGGGCTACGTGCTGGTGAAGATGGAGCTGTCGGACGAGGCGTGGCACCTGGTGAAGGACACGCCCAAGGTCACCGGCTTCCTCGGCACCCGCAACAAGCCCTCGCCGATCAGCGAGGCCGAGGCCGAGCGGATCATGAAGCAGACCCAGGAGGGCACCGATCGGCCGCGCCCGGCGGTGCTGTACGAGGTGGGCGAGCAGGTGCGGGTGGCCGACGGGCCGTTCCAAAGCTTCAACGGCACGGTCGAGGAGGTGGACGAGGAGAAGGGCCGTGTGAAGGTCAGCGTCTCGATCTTCGGCCGCTCGACGCCGGTGGAGTTGGAATACAGCCAGGTGGAGAAGGTCTAGGGTCAGAACTCAATTAGCTGCAACTCATTGAAATTGAATCGCTTCATTTTCCGGGATCGAAAGGTAAAAATGGGTCGAATCAACTGGTTACAAGCAATTGAGTCCGGAGCCTAGCCCACCCCTCTGTCACCTCTCCCGCAAGCGGGAGAGGTCGCGTCGCGCAGCGACGCGGGTGAGGGTGGTGCCGCCAGCGCCTTTGGCCGACCCCTCAGGCGGCCTTATGCCGGACGGCGGTCGTGTGCTACGCTGTGCCGATGACAGCGAAAGTCCTCACCGACGCGATGCGGCGAGTCGAGACCTGGCCGGAGGCGGCCCAGGAAGAGCTTGCCGGGATAGCCCTTGACATGGATGCCGCGTTGCAGGGCGGCGTGTATCATGCGACGGCCGAGGAGCTGGTCGGCATCGACCGCGGACTGGTGGCAGCCGACGAGGGGCGGCTTGTGGCACCCGATGAAGTAGCGGCCGTGTTTGCCAGACACCGCCCGGCATGAAGGTCGTCTATACCGACGAAGCCCTCCATGACCTTGACGACATCCTGAGATATATCGCCGCGAATTTCCCCGCCGCGTATCATATCCGGTAGCGAAACAATCGGCTCTCGGTTTGTTCGCAACCGACGTCATGGCCGGCCCCCTGCTCAAGTGCCCGACGGCGAGGCGTGATCCGGCTATCCTCTTGCCGCGGTCGGCACGTGGCGGTGGCGTCGCGTAAGACGACATGCGCTCGTGCGGCGGCACGAAGAGGATGGCCGGATCAAGTCCGGCCATGACGTGGGGAAGGGATCAAGTCCGGCCATGACGTGGGGAAGGGATCAAGTCCGGCCATGACGTGGGGAAGGGTCGACGCCGTGGTGCGTCAATCCTTCGGGCGCCCCGCGCGTCCGCCCCGCCCCTCTCAGGCGGCCTTCACCGCCGCCAAAAAGTCCCGCGTGGCCGCATCGAGGGTCCGCGCGCGATCCGACAGCCCGGCCGCCGCGCCCAGCACCTTGCCCGCGCCCTCCCCGGTCGCTCGTGCCCCTTCGTTGACGATCCCGATGCTGCTGCTGACCTGCTGGGATCCGGTGGCGGCCTGCTGCACGCTGCCGGCGATTTCGCGCGTCGCGGCGCCCTGTTCCTCCACCGCCGCGGCGATCGCGGTGGCGATGCTGCCGACCTCGCTGATCGTGGCGACGATGCCCTGGATCGCCTGTACGGCCTCGTGGGTGGCGGCCTGGATCTGGGTGATCTGGCGGGAGATGTCCTCGGTCGCGCGCGAGGTCTGGGCGGCCAGCCCCTTCACCTCGCTGGCGACCACGGCGAACCCCTTGCCGGCGTCGCCGGCCCGCGCCGCTTCGATCGTCGCGTTCAGCGCCAGCAGGTTGGTCTGCCCGGCGATGTTGCTGATCAGGCCGACGACATCGCCGATCTGCCGGGCGCTGTCGGCCAGCGCCTGGACGACGGCGTCGGTGCGGCGCGCCTCGCCGATCGCCTTGTCGGTCATGCCGGCCGAGTGGGCGACCTGGCGGGAGATTTCGTTGATCGAGGCGGAGAGTTCCTCGGCCGACGCCGCCACGGTCTGCACGTTGGCGCTGGTCTGCTGCACCGATGCGGTGACGTTGGCGGCCTGTTGCGTCGAGGTTTCCGCGGTCCCCGCCAGGTCCTTGGCGTTGGCGACCATCTCGCTCGTGGCGGCGGCCATCGAGCCCAGCAGCTCGCTGGCCTTGTCCTCGAACCCGCGCGACAGCGCATCGATGGCGTTCGACCGACGTTCAGCCGCCCCGATCAACCGTTCCTGGTAGACCGAGATCGCGATATCCATGTCCAGCAGGACCGCGGTGACGACGGCCTGCATCACCAGGCGCGCGCGGCGTGGGGCGAAGCGATGCACCCGCCCGACCAGCTCGCTGAGCTGGACGAGCACGAAATTGTAGCCGCCGATATACCAGCGCTGGTCCAGGCCAATCTTGGCATGCAGCAGGCCGACGGCGTGCACACTGTCGAAATAGCCGGCGTCGAAGCGGCCGGAGAACAGCCGTTCCCAATGGGTGATCTGGGCGCGTTTTAGCCGTTCCGTCTGCGTGCCGATCAGGCGGGCGAGGGTCGGCTCGGCGGTCATATGGCGGTAGAATTTCGTCAGGATGTCGGGCAGGGCCGTCTGCACATGCGGCCAGAATGCGGCAAGTGTCGTCGTGGTTTCCGGGGTGATTTGCAGGAAGGCCAGGCGCCCGCGCGCATCCGCGGCCATGTCCTGCTTCGGTGAGGCGTCTTGCATGCGGTCTCCTGTCGAACCTTCCCGCCTCGCTCCGCGCGACAGCCGATCCGGGAGGAAGGGCGGCGGTTTCCCCCGGAGTGGTGCGACCCGGTGTACCGGCGATTGGTTAAGAAATGGTCACGCCCGCACGGCCAGGCGGCGCTGGTGTCGGGTTGGAAATCCGCGCCGGCCCGGATAGCGTCGGAGTGCGCCAACGAACCAACGCGTTGGATGCTAGCGGGAGGGGCACACCATGCTGTTCGGCGCCGCGATGTTCTTCACCGACTACGCGATGGGGCCGGCCGAGCTCGGCGTGGCGCTGGAACAGCGCGGGTTCGAGTCGCTGTGGGTGCCGGAGCACTCGCACATTCCGCTGGCGCGGGCGACGCCGTTCCCGGCCGGCGGCGATCTGCCGAAAGCCTACTACGACCTGATGGATCCGTTCGTGGTGCTGACCGCGGCGGCCGCGGCGACGCAGCGGTTGCGGCTCGGCACCGGCGTCTGCCTGATCGCCCAGCGCGATCCGATCCAGACCGCGAAGCTGGTGGCCTCGATCGACCAGGTCTCCGGCGGGCGCTTCCTGTTTGGCGTTGGCAACGGCTGGAACGCTGAGGAGATGGCCGGCCACGGCACCGTCTTCGCCACCCGCCACAAGCTGGCGCGCGAGCGGATCGAGGCGATGAAGGCGATCTGGACCGAAACGCGGCCGGAATACCACGGTGAGTTCGTCGATTTCGGCCCGATGATGGCCTGGCCGAAGCCGGTGCAGCGGCCGCATCCGCCGATCATCGTCGGCGGCGCCTTTCCCTATGGCGCGCGGCGGGCGATCCGTTACGGTGACGGCTGGGTGCCGCGCGCCAGTCGGCAGACCTATGCCGACGTGGGTGAGTTCCTGCCGCGGTTCCGCGCGATGGCGATCGAGGCCGGCCGCGATCCGGCATCGTTGCCGATCACCATCTTTCGGGTCGAGGAAGATCTGGACCGGCTGCGACACTACCGGGATCTCGGCGTGGCCCGCGCGGTGATCAGCGTGCCGGCGGCCAAGGCCGATGAAGTCTTGCCCCTGCTGGACCGCTGGGCGGCGTTGATCGCGCGCGTGTGACCCGCGGCAAGAAAGCAAGAATCACCACGAAGACACGAAGGCCACGAAGCGGGAAACCGATGGCGCTTCGCCCGAAACGCATTGCCTGCCCGCTTGGTGGTCTTCGTGTCTTCGTGGTGGATCTTGCTTGCAGACCAACCGGTGGCGCGGCGGAATGCGCTACCCCCCGGAACAAGTCCGGGGGCGTTGGCTTTTCCGCCCTACGCTTGCAGGCGCGCGAGCGCCGCATCCAGCAGCGCCGGGTCGCCCACCGCCAGCACGCGCCCGTCGCCGTCCGGACGCAGCTTCTGACCCGACCAGTCGGTGATTTTGCCGCCGGCGCCCTCGATGACCGGCACCAGCGCGGCCCAGTCCCACAGCTTCATGGTGGCCTCGGCGATGACGTCGATATGGCCGAGCGCCAGCAGCCCGTAGGCGTAGCAGTCGCCGCCCCACGACACCCGCCGCACGGCGTCCGCCAGGCGCTGCCAGCGCGGCATGTCGCCACCCAGCATCCCGAGGCTGGTGCAGGACAGCTCGGCCTCGGCCAGTGTTGCGCAGGGGCGGCAGCCGGCGACGCCGCCCATCGGGCCGCGGAAGACGGTTGGGCGGCCGGCGGCGCCGATCCAGCGTTCGCCGGTGACCGGCTGGTCGATCACGCCGAGGATCGGGCGGCCGTCCTCCAGCAGCGCCACCAGCGTGCCGAACACCGGGCGGCCGGTGATGAAGGCGCGGGTGCCGTCGATCGGGTCCAGCACCCAGCAGCGCCGCGCGTCCGGCCGGTCATGGCCGAACTCCTCGCCGAGGACGCCGTGCGCCGGGAAGCGCTCGGTCAGCACCGCCCGCATGGCCTGCTCGGCGCTGCGGTCGGCGATGGTGACCGGGCTGTGGTCCGACTTGAGATCGGCGCTGAGCCGGGCGCGGAAGAACGGGCGGATCACCGCGCCGGCGACGTCGGCCGCCGCCTCGGCGCCGGCGAGCAGACCGTCCAGGGTATCCGATGCCACGCCGCCCTCGCAGGTCGGTCAGGATTTCTTCGGTGCTTCGGCGGCGGGTGCGGCCGGAGCCTTGGCGGGCGCGGCTGGAGCGGCGGCGGGTGCGGCGGCAGGTGTGGCGGTGGGCGCGGCGGGTGCTGCCTCGGCGGCCGGCAGCGGTGCCGGGGTCTTCGACAGCGTGCGCAGATAGGCGATCACGTTGGCGCGGTCCTTGGCGCTGGGGATGCCGGCAAAAGTCATGCGGGTGCCCGGCGCCACCTGGTTCGGCTTGAACAGCCACTCGTTCAGCGCCTCGTAGGTCCAGGGCTGGCCCTTGAGCTTCTCCAGGGCCGGGGAGTAGTTGAAGCCCTCCTCATGGTCATGCGGCGCGGCGACCACCCCATAGAGATTCGGGCCGACGCTTGGCCGGCCGCCCTGGTTGAAGGTGTGGCAGGCGACGCAGACCTTCTTGGTGTAGGCCTCGCCGGCGGCCGGATCGGCGCTGGCGAGCAGCGGCGAGACGGCTTGCAGCGGCTCGGGCTTCGGCGCCTCGGCGGCCGGGGCGGCGCTGCCCTTGATGTCCAGCGCCGGCTTGGACGGGGGGGTCTCGTGCACCAGCTTGTCGCCGATCAGACCGGTGAGAAAGAACACGATCCCCACCACCAGGACCGCGGCAATGCCCTTGTTGACCTCCATGGTGTCCATGCGACCTGACTTCCCCGCCGTGCGTTCGACACAAACCATCGCGCTCGCGGCAAGTTGCGCGCGGGCGTGCGCCTTCATAAGGTGCGCGGCAGCATAGGGAAACCGCCCAGCCCCTTCAACCCGTCCCCGATCTTTCGTCGCGGCCAAACCGGCACATTCCAGCATGAACCCGCCCCAAGCATGAACCCGCAATCATGACCCCAATCGTCGTCATTCCCGCCCGCATGGCTTCCACCCGGCTGTACGGCAAGCCGCTGGCCGACCTCGGCGGCAAGCCGATGATCGTGCGGATGTTGGAACTGGCGTGGGCCGCCGAGCTGGGACCGGTCGCCGTGGCCTGCGGCGATCCGGAGATCGCCGACGCGGTGCGCGCGGCCGGCGGCACCGCGGTGCTGACCGACCCCGACCTGCCCTCGGGCTCGGACCGGGTCTACGCCGCGCTCGCCACGCTCGACCCGGCGGGCGCGCACGACGTGGTGGTGAACCTGCAGGGTGATTTTCCGACGTTGCCGGTCGCCAGCCTGCGCGCCGCGGTCGCGCCGCTGGCCGATCCGGAGGTCGATATCGGCACGCTGGTGGTGCCCTTCCTGTCGGACGCGGAGGCCGCCATCGAATCCTTCGTCAAGGCCGCCTGCCTGTTCGCGGCGGGCGCGACGGTGGCACGCGCGCTGTATTTTTCGCGCCAGCCGATCCCCTGGGGGCCGGGGCCGCGCTGGCATCACATCGGCATCTACGCCTACCGCCGGGCCGCATTGGCGCGCTATGTGGCGCTGCCGGAATCGCCGCTGGAGCAGCGCGAGCGGCTCGAGCAGTTGCGCGCGCTGGAGGCCGGGATGCGCATCGGCTGTGCGCTTGTGCCGCACGGGCCGTTCGGCGTGGACACCAAGGAGGATCTGGAGCGCGCCCGGATGCTGCTGGCCACCGCGAGATGACCGCGATGATCGCCTTCCAGGGGCTGCCGGGCGCCTACTCCGACCTGGCCTGCCGCGACGCCTATCCGGGGACGGCCACCCTGCCGTGCGAGAGTTTTGAGGCGGCGATCGAGGCGGTGCGCGACGGCCGCGCCACATTGGCCATGCTGCCGTGCGAAAACAGCCTGGCGGGGCGGGTGCCGGACATCCACCATCTGCTGCCGCAGTCCGGGCTGTTCGTGGTCGGCGAGCATTTCCATCGCGTGGAACACTGCCTGCTGGCGCCGAAGGGGGCCTCGATCGAGGGGCTGAAGCGGGCGCATTCCCACCCGGTGGCGCTGGGCCAGGTGCGGCACATCCTGCGCCAGCTCGGCCTGGCGGCGGTGGTGCAGGCCGATACCGCCGGGGCCGCCAGGATGGTGGCGGAATGGGGGAACACGGAGGACGCGGCGATTGCGTCGTCGCTTGCCGCGGAGATCTATGGGCTGGAGATCCTGCGGCGCAATGTCGAGGACGCGGCGCACAACACCACGCGGTTCTACGTGATGGCGCCGAAGCCGAGCCTGCCCGATCCGGCGACGCCGGGGCTGATGACGACGTTCGTGTTCCGGGTGCGCAACGTGCCGGCGGCGCTGTACAAGGCGATGGGGGGGTTCGCGACCAACGGGGTGAACCTGAGCAAGCTGGAGAGCTACATGCTGGCCGGGCAGTTCGTCGCGACGCAGTTTTTGTGCGACGCGGACGGCCATCCGGAGCAGCCGGCGATGCGCCGCGCGCTGGAGGAGCTGACGTTCTTCTCGTCGGAGGTGCGGGTGCTGGGGGTGTATCCGGCGGCGCCGTTCCGGCTGACGCAGGGGGCGCGGGAGTAGCGGCCCACGCGTGGGCCGCGGCAGGGCCGCCCGACGGTCTTGACGCAGCGCCTGGGAGGGCGCATGCGTTGACCAACGTTGGTCAATTAGGATCAGCCCAAGGGGCCGGCCATGGACACCGTCAACCTCTACGAAGCCAAGACCAACCTGTCGCAACTGGTCGAGCGCGCGGCAAGCGGCGAAGAGATCGTCATTGCCAAGGCCGGCCGTCCGCTTGCCCGGCTGGTGCCCCTTGCGAAGCGAACGTCCCCACGTCCGCTCGGGCTGCTGGCGGGCGAGGTCGAGGTCGGCGCTGATTTCGACGATCCATTGCCGGATGGCGTGCGGCGGGCGTTCGAGGGACGAGCGCCCTGAAGCTGCTGCTCGACACCCATGTCTTTATCTGGGCGGTATCGGAGCCGTCCCGGCTCGATCAGCAGGCGCGTGCCGCGTTGGCGGCACCGGACAACCAGGTGTTCGTCAGTGCTGTCACGGCGTGGGAAATTGCGATCAAGCACGCGCTCGGCCGGCTGAAGTTTCCGATCGATCGTTTTGATGACATCATGCACCGCATGGGTTTCGACGCGCTGCCGATCCTGCAGGCGCATGCCATCGCGGCGGGCGGGCTGCCACGGCACCACGACGATCCGTTCGACCGGATGCTGATTGCCCAGGCGCGGGTGGAGGGCCTTACCCTGGTGTCGAAGGACCAGGCGGTTGCGCGCTATGATGTTACGATTCTGGGTGGCGCCGGGTAAGCGAAGCGCTGGTTGCGGCAGGCAAGTCCAGCACAGAGTTTCACTGTGTGCATCTGCGGTTTCATTTTGCTTTCCTTGTGGACGCCCGCCGTGCTCCTTCGCCACCTGTTTTGATCCCGCATCCGGGGCGGCGCCTGTCGCACGGAACGTGGCGTCCTGTATGACAACGAGCGCGGCAAGGGCGACCATCGGCACTACGGCGCGCGCGAACAACCTTACCGGTTCACAACCATCGAGGCGCTGATCGCGGATTTCCTGGGGGATGTCCGGCGCGCGAGAGGAGAAGGCGGATGAGCAAGGGTCAGGTCTACCTTCACGTGGGCGAGACAATGGATGAGGTCGGCGCGCGTGCCATTGACGCCTGGCACCGGATGGAGCGCGGCGATGAGGTCGACGAGCGGCACGTCTCCTTTGCGGATTGGGAAACCCTGGTCCGCGTGCTGTCGCCCAAGCGGTTGGCGTTGCTGCGGCACATCCACCGGCATGGCGCCAGGAACATCCGCGCCCTGGCCTTGGCCCTCGGGCGCGACTATCGCCGGGTGCATGAGGATGTCGCAGCCCTGGAGGCGGCGGGCCTGGTGGACCGCGACAAAGCGGGCCTGCGGGCCGAGTTCGACGCTTTCGATGTCCGCATGCGGGTCGCGCTGTAGGATTGGGCGGCGTTCGCGGTGGGTGGCTGGAAAGGGCAGCAAGAATAACACGGATTGCACGGATGAAGAAGATTAAGCCACGGATTACACGGAAAGTAGGTTGGGGCGCTTCGCGCGGCTCTGACTGATGCTCTTGCGCGGAGCGCCATGTTTTTCTTTCCGCGTAATCCGTGGCTTAATCTGCTTATCCGTGTAATCCGTGTTAAACCTTGATTGCTTGCTCACTTGGCGCCAGGCGCCCAGGTCTGGTTCCTTGCCCTGGTTCATGATGGCGTAGAGCCGGTTCATTTCCCCGTCGAACTCGGTGCTTTGCGCTTCAGGTCTTCAATAGCTGAGCCGCTTGCGCACTTTGGTCAGTCGTCCATGTCCATGTCCAGTTCCTTGCCCTCGTTCATGATGGCGTAGAGCCGGTCCATCTCGGCGTCGAACTCGGCCCACAGTGCCGCCCCTTCGGCGGGCGGCAGAAAGTCCTTGGCGTAGCGGAACGCGTTGTCTTCGCGGATGATGGCGAGCATGTCCTTCCATGGCATCGCCTGGGCCGACTTGACCAGCGCCAGCGTGGCGTGCAGGCGGCTGCGGACGTGGGCGAGGAACTCATCGTCGGGCGGCTCGTCGGCGGGCGACGTGGTCCCGAACAGGTCGAGTTGAGATGCGGGCATAGCGTGAAGGATAGCAACCCCGGCCGATTCGGCCCAGCCTTCCAACACGATGCCTTGGCGAACACGGTCCAGTCGCACATGCTGTGGCCGTGACCGCAGACTGGCATAGCGAAAGACTGCCCGAACTGGTGCGCGCCCTGGCCGGCCGGCCGCGGCACGAGGCGTTGCGCGGCCACATGACCGAGCTGCTGCGCTCGGGCTTCGGTGCGCCGTACGAGGAGATCGGCCACGAGGTCTATCTGCTGGACGGCAGCGGGCGCATCGATACGATGTGGGGCGCCACCGTCATCGAGCTGAAAAGCGATCTGCGCCGCGAGCTGGACGACGTGCTCGCCCGCCTGCCGGTCTACCTCGCCGATGCCACGTCCCGCTCGCGCAGCCCGCGCCCCGTCACCGGCCTGGCGACGGACGGCGCGACCTTCATCGCCTACGCGCTGCGCGACGGCGCGCTGCAAGAGCTGGCCCGCTATGCCACCGATCCGGAGCGGCCGGACGAGCTGTTGGCCTGGCTCGAGCCGTTGCTGTCCGACCGGCCGGATATCCTGCCGGAGCCCCGCGTCGTGGCGCAGGCGTTCGGCCGTGCCAGCCTGACGTTCGGCCAGGCCCGGATGGGGCTGGACGCGCTTTGGGCGGTGCTGCGGGACGACCCCGAGGTGCGGCTGAAGCGCGAGCTGTGGGACGGGCTGCTGCGTGAGGCCTACGGCGACGATGTGGGCGACGATTCGCTGTTCCTGCAGCACACCTATCTCACCATCGTGGTGAAGGCGATCGCCGCCCGGGTGCTGGACCTGCCGGTACATGACCCCGCTTCACTGCTGTCCGGCCGCGCGCTGGCCGACGAGGGCATCCTGGGGGCGGTGGAAGCGGATTTCTTCGACTGGCCGCTGAGGCTGCCCGCCGGGGCGGAACTGGTACGCCACGTGGCCCTGCAAACCGCCCGGTTCCGCCTGCGCGACGTCGAAGCGGACGTGCTGAAAATCCTGTACGAGAGCCTGGTCGATCCGGATCAGCGCCACGATCTGGGCGAGTACTACACGCCGGACTGGCTTGCCGCGCGCATCGTCGCTGCCGCCGTGGACGCGCCGTTGAAGCAGCGGGTCCTGGACCCGGCCTGCGGCTCCGGCACGTTCCTGTTCCATGCCGTGCGCCGGCTGATCGCCGCCGGACGCGCGGCGAAGTGGTCGGGGCCGCGCATCCTGGAGGCGTGCGCGGAGAAGGTGCGCGGCCTTGACGTGCATCCGGTGGCGGTCACGCTGGCGCGCGTGACGTGGTTGCTGGCGCTTGGCGACTTGGTGGCCGACCGTCCGGCAAAACTGACCGTGCCGGTGTTTCTCGGCGACGCGATGCAATGGAACCTCCGCCGTTACGTCGACAGCGCCGACGTGCTGGTGCCGGTGCCCGGCGAGGCGCCCTTGCAAATTCCCGCCGGGTTCGCGGAAGACCAGGCCGTGTTCGAGCAGGGGCTGGACACGCTGAACCAGGGCATCGCGGACGGCGCGACGCCGGAGGCGGTGGGCCGCGCGCTACGGCGCATCGAAGGGGCCGCGCCCGCCGACGCCGACGCGCTGGCAACCACTTTTACCCATCTGCAGGCGCTGTACCGCGCCGGGCGCAACGGCATCTGGACCTTCGTGTTCCGCAACCTGGTGCGCCCGGTCTGGCTGTCGCGGCCGGAGCAGCGGGCGGACGTGCTGGTCGGCAATCCGCCCTGGATCGTCTATCGCCACCTCAGCCCCGGGATGAAGGATCGGCTGCGGCAGGCGCTGCTTGGGTACGACCTATGGGTTGGCGGCAACCTGGCAACGCAGCAGGACATGTGCGCGTTGTTCTGGGCGCGCGGCGCGGAACGCTATCTCGTTCCGCGCGGGCGGGTCGCTTTCGTGCTGCCTTACGCGGTGCTCAACGCGCCCGTGTTCGCGGGATTGCGTGCCGGGCGGCTGGGCCAGACGAGGGTGCGGTTGACCGGCGCCTGGGCGTTGGAACGGGTGTGGCCGATCTTCGGCGCGCAGTCCGGCAGCAGCACCACCAGCACCTGCGTGCTGTTTGGGCGGCGGGAGAGGGTGGGCGCGCATCCGACGGAAGTGGACCGCTGGGAAGGTCACCTGCCGCGCCGGGACGCCGACGATGCGGAGGCGACGCGCGCGCTGACGCATAGCCGCGTGCCATGGCCGCGCGCGCGGACCCTGGTGGGCGCGTCACCTTACCGCACGCGATTTCGCCAAGGCGCGACGCTCGTCCCCCGGCGCTTTTTTATCGTTGAGCCGGAGCCTGTGGGCCGGTTGGGAGGACGGCGTTATGCGCCTCGGATGCACGGCAAGGTCGGGCCATTGGACAAGTCCCCTTGGACAACCGTCGAGCCGCCGCGTGGACCGGTCGAGGCACGGTTCCTCCACCAGATCGTGCTCGGCGAAACCGTCGCACCATTTCGCATGCTGGAGACGGTAACCGGTGTCATCCCGCTGGACGGGTCGACATTGCTGGATGCCGCAGCCGCAAGCGAGGCCGGACATCGCTACTTGGCGGCGTGGTTGCGTGATGTTGAACGGAAATGGGCGGAACACAGCAACAAGAGGGCAGACGGACAATCGACAATGACGCTGCTCGAACGCATCGATCACATGCGTAACCTGTCGTGCCAGAACGGTCAGAGCAAAATTCGCGTTTTCTACACCGCGTCGGGAACCAGGCTGAGCGCCGTGCGTGCGCGTTGCAATCACGCCTTCGTGGAGCACAAGGCCTACTGGGCGGCGGCCCGGTCCGAAGCCGAGGCTGGATACCTGGTCGCCCTGATCAACAGCGCCGCGGCCTTGGCCAAGATCGTTGATCTTCAATCGCACGGCCAACGGGACAAGCGTGACTTCGACAATCTGGTCTGGACGCTGCCGATCCCGGAATACGACGACACCGACCCGCTGCATCGCGACCTTGCCGCCGCGGCGGCGCATGCCGAGACGGTCGCCGCCGCGGTCGAGCTGACCGACTCGCAGCACTTCACCGCCAAGCGTCGCGCCATCCGCGCCGCGCTGGCCGCCGACGGGGTGGCGGCGGAGATGGAGACCTTGGTGGATGCGCTCCTGCCGCCGTAGCGCACGGCCAGGTAACCAAGGATGGGGTCGCGAGTGGCGAGCCGAGCAGTACGGCGGCCAATAATTAGCTGGCGTTTGTCGGTTAGTTAGTTATCTTATCTTTGACTACCAGGTCCGTTTTCACCAGGAGTTTCATCATGTCCTTCGCCAAAGCCAAATTCACCCGCCGCGGCCCCCAAGGCACGGCCCCGACCTACCACCTCAGCGACGCGCAGCTCGCCCCCGTGCTGGCCGCCCTGCCGCCGCTGCTCGCCCACGCCCCGCTCGACTGGCACCGGTCGCGCCAGAAGAAGATCGTCAAGGAGATCGCGGCGTTCCAGCCGGCCGATGCGCTGCAGGCGCGCCTCGCCGGGAATATCGTCGTCCTGCGGCATCTGGCGGCGAGCGCGATGAGCTGGGCCAACGTCCGCACCAATTCGCCGGAGCAGGCGCGCCTGCTGGGCCGGGAAGCGGCCATGCTGATGGGGGCGGGCGATCGGCTGGAGCACGCGCTGCGGCAGCAGCAGAAGCGCGTGGGGCCGCCGCCCGGTGGGGGGGGGGGGGGGGG
>Ga0209415_10013648_pt1 | contig 13370 bp, 11 predicted proteins | sample PeaSoiSIISIP2007_FD_187696 | JGI IMG/M metagenome (GOLD analysis project Ga0209415, IMG submission 187696) | Peat soil microbial communities from Weissenstadt, Germany - SII-SIP-2007 (SPAdes) (version 2) | ecosystem: Environmental > Terrestrial > Soil > Wetlands > Peat | place: Germany... | reverse complement strand
CACCAAAGCCGACGAAAAACGTGGCGCACGCACTCCTGCGTGCCGCGCCGAGACTCGTCTCGGCGCTTCTTCGAGCCGACCCAAAGGCCGAATGTTTTTCGAAGAGTGTCTCTCTTCCAGTTGTGGGGCAGGATTTCATCCTGCGGCCGGTTTTCAACCGGCCCTTTACTGCGGCGGCGCGCCGCGGCCGCCCCCCGGAGGCGAATGCAACTCGTATCCCGGCGGCGGCTCGGCGCCGTACAGGTAGCGGACGAAGTAGTCCCAGCGCCGGCGCGTCATGTAGTTGGAATCCTCGCCGTATCCGTGCGCGCGGTTCGGAAACATGATCAAGTCGAAGTCTTTGTTGGCCTTGATCAACTCACTGACCACCAGCAGCGTGTTGTACGGCGGCACGTTGTTGTCCATGGTGCCATGGGCCAGCAGCAGGTGCCCCTTCAGGTTCTTGGCGAAGTTCTGATTGGCCTGGCTGTCGTAGTTCGTGGTGCCGTCCGGCTTGCGCTCCAGCAGACCCTGCCACTTCTCGGCCCAATCGTCTTCGTATTCGCGGTTGTCGTGATTGCCGGATTCGGAGATCCCCACCTTGAAGAAATCGGGATAGCGGAACATCGCGTCGGCCGTCGCGTAGCCGCCGCCCGAATGGCCATAAATGCCGACCCGGTCGATATCGATCCACGCATAGCGCTGGGCGAGCTGCTTCATGCCGGTCACCTGGTCGGGCAGCGTGTTGTCGCCCATGTCGCCGAAATACGCCTCGTGGAATTTCTTGGAGCGCCACGGCGTACCCATTCCGTCGATCTCGACGACGATGAATCCCAGCTCGGCCAGCGATTGGCAATCGCCGCGGGCCGCCGAGAACGACCGGGTGCCCACGCTGCCGGTTTGCGGTCCCGGATAGATGTGGTTCACGATCGGATATTTCCTCGCCGGGTCCAGGTTCGAGGGCTTGAACATCAGCCCGTAGATATCGGTGACGCCGTCGCGCGCCTTGACCGTGAACGGCTCGGGCGGCTTCCACCCGGCCGCTGTCAGCTTCGAGAGATCGGCCTTCTCGAGCGAGGCGATCATTTTTCCGCCGGCATCGCGCAGCACCGAAACCGGCGGTACGTCGGGCTTGGAGTACACGTCGACGAAGTAGCGGCCGGAAGTGGACAGTGCGACTTCGTGGTTGGCGTCTTCGGGCGTCAGGAGCGCGAGATTCCTGCCGTCGAATCCCACGCGGTAGAAGTGGATGAAATAGGGGTCTCGACCCTTCTCGCGGCCCACGCCGAGGAAATACAGCATTCTGTTCTGTTCATCCACCCGCAGCAACTGGGTCACGTTGCCTTCGCCGGACGTGATCTGGTTCTTCAGCTTGCCGGTTTCCAGGTCGTATAAATAGAGGTGGCCCCAGTTGTCGCGCTCGGAGAACCAGATGACCTCCTTCGAAGCCGGAAGATAGTGCCAGTTGACGCGGCCGTTGCCCGATTCGAAGAAGGTGGAGACCTTCTCTTGCAGCATATCGCGGACCGCGCCCGTCACCGTATCGGCGACGCGCAGCGTTTCGACCCTGTGATCGCGCGACGTGGAGACAAACGCAAGCTGGCTGCCGTCGGGGCTCCACTGCACGTCGGCCCATTCGCCCCCGCGGCAGGAGATGTCGTCGCACAGCGAGGAGCGGTGCTGGTCGGGCGGCATCTGGAGCCGCACAACGTGCGGATCGTCGACATCCACGATCACCCGCTGAATGGTGGTGACAACGTCGTCTCCCGGCAGAGGGTACTTCCAGGCGCGCAGGGTGGGATGGCCCACCTTGGTATCCACCAGGTACATCTCGCCGACGCCGCGCTGGTCCTGCTGGAAGGTCGCGACCTTCTTCGAATCGGGAGACCAGAGCACGATGGGGCGGTCGCTCCCGGTCCAGCCGGCGTTGTCCGTAGCGTAGCCGAAATCCTTGATGCCATCTTTGGTGATCTGGGTCTCCTTGCCGGTGGCAATGTCGCGGCCCCACAAGTTGAAATCGCGGATGAAGACGGAGCGCTTGTTATCGGGAGAGATGGATTCGACGCGCCCGCCGCCAGCGCCGCCGCGGCCCCCTCGCCCGCCTCGCCCGCCGCGTCCACCCGCGGGTGCGGGGCTGGTATCGGCACCGCACTGAGTGCCCTGTACATCGCACTTCCAACGGTGGCCGCCGGCGCTTACGGTGACGCTCTGCGCGTCGGCGGAGAAGTCCAGCTCGGTGAACGGAAGGCGGCGTGGGTCGTAAGTGGTGCCCGCCGCCGCGTTGAGGGCCGCGGTCAGTTTGGCGTGGTCGAAGGCCGGCTGGCGGGTTCCGCGCGCCGGATCGGCCAGCACGAACTCAGTCCCATTGGCCGTGGTGTTGCGGTACCAGAAGCGTTCGTCGGGCAGCCAGGTGGGGCGCACGCCGGAATTGTAGACCAGCGGCGTGGTGTTGTATCCCATAACCTTTTCGGCGCGCGCGTAGTCGGCGGTGGTGAAACGCTGCTGGGCAGTGCCGGGGATAGCGGCTAGGAATCCCGCCAGCAGGATGGATAGAGTGCGAAAGTGCATTTGTGACGAGGGTATCACAGGGGCGGGGGTGGTGTGACGCTTGCCATCGACGGCTTCGGCGATTTCAGCAATGGTACGATTCGTTTTGCGGATGGAACCAACCCCACGCCCGGAGTGGGCATCGCCGATAGCCGGTCAGCAGGCATGTCGACGAGTTCTGGTCGGCTCTACTGGAGGGGCCGACAAAGAGGATGCCCGCCCCACTGATCGATGACCACTACCTGCTGGCCTTTCTCGAAAGGCATCCCTTGGGCCGGATGGAAATCTCCGGAAGTCTTCCGGATCCCAAATGGCACGGGCTATATCATCCCGTAACACGGACTTTGGTAGTCAACGGATTCCGTTTGCCTGCCAGCTACGGCCAAGAATTTGGTTCACCGGATTTGACGTCGGTCTCGGCGGCCGGACCAAACCAGATCGAAGCGACAGCACGCAGCCTCTACCATGAGCTGGGGCACCATCTGCTGGACATACTCGGTCCCGCAGCGATTCACGAGGTGCAAACGCTGCGGCGAGCCGGGAGAACTTGCCCCGTCTCTCAGAGGGCCCGAGCAGGCCCTCTGGAATATTTCGCTGAGACCTATGCGGCATACCGGTTTGAAGCCACGCTTGCCGACCGCGATCCCGAGGGCTACCATATGATTGAAGCGTTATTGAGGATCGCATGGCAGACGTAGCAGATTACGGCCAACTGGAAAGGATCGGCAATGAATTGTCCGACCGCTCTCTGGCCGGTACACTCGACTTTGCTGCCTTTCAACGGCTGTTTGGCCAAGCCCGTGCAGCGTGCGGTCCCGACACGGACGCGCTGGAAATGTTTTGCCCGTTCGCCAAGCCGGATGGCTGGTGGGACTGGATGACCAGCGAAATGCAGAAACCTCCGTCCCGCCGCGTGGCGTGATCCCGCCAGACCTCAGTGCGACGCGCACAGGCGCTCGTGTTACCGTTCAGATATGGTGTCGATCAAGCAAGCAACGATGGCGGCAAGGGAATTTGCGCGAAGCGTCCTGGAGCCAGACCAGTTCAAAACCTTGCGTCTCGAAGAAGTGGATAGCAGCTTAGTGGACGGTAAGCCTGTCTGGCTCATTACGCTGAGCGTGTCCGCTCCAGATCATGTGACCGTGATGCTCGCCGGGGTGGGCCGCGACTACAAGACATTTGCCGTTCAAAAGGAAGACGGTGAGGTCCTTTCCATGAAGATCCGCGAACTGGCCGGCGCATGATGCTTGATGCAAGGGCGTTGATCGAGAAGCACCGCTCGAAGGGCGTCTTGGTTGACACCAACCTTCTCGTGTTGTACCGCGTCGGAAAGGTGAACAAACGCCGCATACTGGACTTCAAGCGCACGCAGAACTACACCATCGAGGATTTCGAGCTGCTGGAACGGCTGATCTCTTGGTTCGGAGGCATCGTCACGACGCCGCATGTCTTGAGCCAGACGAGCGACCTTGCCGTTCTTGCCGGCAAGGAACTGAAACCCATCCGCGAGTGCTTCCGCTCCGTCATTGAAGGCATGACCGAGCAATTTGACGAGGGCCGGATCCTGGTCACCGACGCATGTTTCGACCGTCTCGGATTGGCCGATGCCGCGGTCGCGACCGTCTGCCTGAGTGGGCGGCTGGTCTTGACGGACGACCTCGATCTGCAGGTGACATTGGCCAGTCGCGGAGCGGACGCTCTGAACTTCAATCACATCAGACCCTTGAACTGGAGCTGATCCTCACTCTTGCCGCAAAGCCGTCATCGGGTCGATGCGCGACGCCCGCCGCGCAGGCACGTAACCCGCGATCGTCGCGATGACCGCGAGGAACAGAGCGGCCGCCATCAGCACCAACGGGTCGCCCGCCTTTACGCCATAAAGGAAGCCGGCGATCAGGTGCGTGGCCGCCAATGAAACCGGCACTCCGCACGCGATTCCCGCGCCCGCTATCCACAGAGTTTCGCCCAGCACCAGCCGCCACACTTCTCTGCGCGATGCGCCCAACGCCATGCGCACCCCGATTTCCTGCGTGCGCCGCCCCACCGAATACGCGATCACGCCGTACAGGCCGATTCCGGCCAGCAGCACCGCCAGCGCTCCAAAAACCGTGGAGAGCAGCGCCAGGAGCCGCTCGCGAATCAGCGCCGCATCCACCTCGGTGGCCAGCGTCCGGATGACGAACGCCGGAAGATTCGGGTCGGTGGCCGCCACCTCGCGGCGCACCTGCGCGGCGATGGCCACCGGATCGCCCGCGAAGCGCACGTGCAGCTCCATCTGGCCGCGGCCCGTCGGCCCTTGCAGAAACGTCTGGTAGAGCGTGCTTTCCGGCTCGCGCTTCAGCGTCGAATACGCGATGTCGCGGACCACGCCGATCACTTCGCAAGCGCTGGTGCGGTTGCAGACGATCCGCTTTCCGATGGGGTCCTCGTTCGGGAAAACACGGCGCGCCAGCGTCTCATTGATCACCGCCACGAACGGCGCGCCCTCGGCCATATCGGACGGACCGAAATCCCGCCCTCGCAGGATGGGCGCACCCAGGGTGGCGAAGAACTTCGGATAGACCTGCGTCCAGGACCCGCGAAACTGGCGCCCATCGGCCGTCGAAAAAGTTCGCGGCTGGAGTTGCATGGTGGGCCGCATCCCCGCGAAACTCGCGGCGATCACGCCGGGGATCGCCTGAATCCGCTCCTGCAAGTCGAGGTACAGCCGATGGAGCCGCAGGGCGTTCGGACCGTTTTTCTGATCGCTTCCGCGCGGGGCAAGGCCCACGGTGAAGACCCGGTCGCGCCGGAATCCGGGATCCACGTCATCCAGCCTCTGCAAGCTGCGAACCAGCAGGCCGGCGCCCATGACGAGCACCAGCGAGAGCGTCACCTGGGCCGCGGCCAGCGCCTTGCCAAAACCCAGCGCTCTGCCCAAAGAATGTCGCCCGCCCGCCGAACGGCCGCCCTGCTTGAGCGCCGGCGTCAGATCGATCCCCGCGGCGCGCATGGCCGGCGCCAGCCCGAACAGAATTCCGGTGGCGGCGGAGATGGCGGCTGTGAACGCCAGGATGCGAAGGTCCGGCGTGAGATCGAGCTGGATGAGCGGCCCGCCCGTGGACAGGAAATGGACCAGCAGCCCACTGCCCCAGAACGCGAACACGATTCCCAGGGCGCCGCCCAGCGAGCTGAGCAGCAGGCTCTCCACCAGCAGTTGGCGAACCAGCCGAGTCCGCGTGGCGCCGATCGCCATCCGCAAAGCGATCTCCCGCCGGCGCGCCGCCGCCCGTGCCAGCAACAGGTTGGCGACGTTGGTACAGGCGATCAGCAGCACCAGTGCCACTACCCCCATCAGCACGAAGAGAGGTTTGGAAAACTGCCGCCGCAGGCTCGAAAGTCCGGTCGCTCCGGGCACCAGGACCAGCCGGTCCGCCGCCCATTCCTTCAGCCACTTGCTCTGCCAGTTGGAATCGATTTCCGCGGCGAGCCGGCTCTGCACGCGTCCGAAGATCACGGCCATGCCGCTGGACGCCTGTGCCGCTGCGACCCCGGGTTTCAGCCTCCCGAAGATTCGAAGCCAATCCACCGTGTTGGTCGAGCGTTGCAGCCAGTTCTCCGCATCCGGCATCACCTGCCGCTGCATCATGACCGGCACGCTGACGTCCGGCGAGGTCCCGGCCTCCAGGCCGAAAAATGCCGGAGGGGTCACGCCCACAATCGTGAAGGGAGTTCCATCGATCAGCACCTTCCTTCCCACGGCCGAACTTTCGAGGCCGAAGCGGCGCTGCCAGTACCGGTAGCTGATCATGGCGACGGGATGCCCGCCGGGCACACGGTCGTCATCCGCGGTGAACGTCCTGCCGGCCACGGCGCCGACTCCCAGCACCGAGTAGAAGTTGCCGGAAACGAGCTGCCCCATGGAGGATTCGGACTGGCCCTCGATGCTGACGTTCAAGCGCACCGGCGAATAAGCGGCCAGTTCGCGGAAGAACGGCTGCTCCTTCTTGAGGCGCTCGTAGGTCTCATAGTAGAAAGCGGGGTCCACGCCGCCCTCGGCCTGCTTCGCGAGAATCAACAGCTCCCGCGGATCGCGGACCGGCAGGAGCTTCAGCATCACCGCGTCGATGAGGCTGAAGATGGCGGTATTGGCGCCGATCCCGAGCGCCAGCGAAAGCACTGCGACCGAGCTGAAGACGGGATTCTTGCGCAACAGGCGGAGCCCGTAACGGAGATCTTGTGCCATTCAGCAGGTTAGACGAGTTGGTGGAGGGCCCGTTAGTACCTTGTCACCAAGGCAGCCGCGACCGCCCAACTCGCCCCCAACTCAGGCGCCTTGAAGCAGTGAGCCGGGGTGGCGCACGATGATTGGATCGGGAAGCGCGATGGCGCAGACCAAAATTATGGGCTTTTCTGTCCCGCCGACCGTGGTCCGGGAGGGGGAAACCCTGGCCAAGGAAGAATGCAGGACCAAGAGTGAACTGTTTCGGGAAATGGTGCGCGTCTACCGTCGCTACCGCCAGCAGCGGGATCGCGACCAGGATCGCTGGATTATGAGCCTCATCGAGAAAGCCAAAGCCGAGCAGGCCAAAAACCCCATGAGCACAGCAGAGATGCTGGCCGAGGACGAGCGCCTGGCCAGCTATGGCGCCGCCCAGGCCAAGAAGCTCGGCATCACGCCCAAAGACGTAAACCGCCTGATCCATGAGCACCGCAAATCCCGGAGAGCTTAGGGTTGTCCTGGACACCAACGTTTACATCGCCGCCTTCACTTATCCGCAAGGTTGGAGTTTTCACCTTTGGCGCCAGGCCCTGTCCGGCCGCTACCAACTGCTGGTATCTCCGGCCATTGTCAACGAAATTGCCGACGTGCTGAGGCTGAGATTTGGTTGGGCTCCGAATGGCAGACGGCAGGCACGGGCGAAAGTGCGAGGATCTTCCGTTCCAGGATCTACCAGCGAACATACCCGCCCTTCAAATACACCGATCCTCTCGGCCCCACACGCTCCACGAGCACGATTCGCTTCGCGTAAAGCACGCGGTAGATGGCGCGGTAACGCGAACGGTAGATGTAGATCCGGTAATACTCCTTAGTGTGCCGCATCTCTTCAGCGTGGGGTGGGATCGGGTCGTTCTCGAGATCCGGCAAATCGCTGGAGGCTTCGACGTAGGCTTCGTGCCGTGCGTCTTGAGGATTTCCGTGAGACCGGAATTAGCCCGGGGCGCAAGGATTAGCCGGGGTTTGTCCTCTTCCACGACGCTTTTCAGTCTTTGACGTGGAAGCCGTGACGCCGGATGTGTTCGCGCAATGGAATGCAGTCGCCCGGCTCATACTCCCGCTCTTCCCGCATGGCGAGAATCAAATCCGCCTCCTCTTCATCGATCCAGTCAGTATCCTTCAGAAGCTTCTTTTCGGAGGCGGTCAATTGGAATGGGCATTCGGAAACCGGCCGGCGCGCGAGAGCGGGATCAAGATTGCGTCTTGCGGTGTTTTCACGGGCGGGCATTGCTTTCGCTGAATCTCCCTGGTTTCAGAATCGCATAGTAGAACTCCACGCGGCAAGGTAGATGACAATAAGGGTTCAGCCGATGCCCGCCGAGCCTCGCCACTCCGAATGCGCCTTTGAGACCGTCATCGAGGCGCATCTGCTGCACAACGGGTATGCCGGTTAACCCCGGCAGATTCGACCGCGAGCGCGCGATCTTCCCCCAAACCGCCCTGGCCATCACCCGCGATACCCAGCCCACGGAATGGACAAGCTTGAAGCCCTGCACGGCGACAAGACCGGCGAGCAGGTCCTTACCGATCTCTGCAAATGCATGGATGCCAACGGATCTCTCGCCACCCTCCGCCACGGCGTCAAATGTTACGGCCGCACCCTCGGCGTCGCCTGGTTCAAGGCCGCCCACGTCCCGCCGAAGTCCACGAGCGTAAGGAGTACGAGGCAGAACCTCAGGGGTCACTTCAAAACCGGCCATAGAGGGTACGAGGCAGAACGATGAAGTATCGATACGATCTCAGCAGGGGTAAGCGGGGCCGGGTTCTTCCGCCGGAACCTAAGCCCGAGGGTAAGACCCGGATCACCATTCGACTCGACCAGGATATTTGTGGACCGCTTCCTTCAAATGGCGGAAGAGTCCGGGGGCGCGATCGGCTATCAGATCCTCATCAATGCCGCGCTTCGGGAATAGCTCGACGGCAAAACACCCCGATTCGAGGACACGTTGCGACGCATCATTCGTGAGGAACTGAAATCGAGCGCGGCTTGATTCCCGTCATCAAAGCGAAGTACGACGCGGCCTATCACTTCGGGCGGCCCGCTGTCTGATTAGGCTGTCCAGCCAGGCTGCTGAGCGTCTGCGCAAACATCCCACAACCCAACCGACCCGATAACACTCGCCAAAAGCTGTTACAAAACGGGCCGAAACATACGATCTACTGGAAACTCCGACCGCCCATGGATCGCCGAGGTCCTTCGGGCGGGCCGTTTGGCTTGTAGACGACCGGCTGTTCATGGCGCTCTTCTGCGCTGCGCTCGTGGTGGTGTCACGGGGATGAACGTGACCGTTACCGCTGCGCCTACTGGTGTCGCTTGGTAGTCCTTGATGGTCTGCTGCGGGTCGTTGAAGCGTACTTGGTCGATGACCACGTCGAATGCTCCAGTTTCGATCGGCGACCCGCCGAAGGAGCGCGTCATTCCTTGGTGGCTGAGAGTGATCCCTACGTTCTTGTTGCCGCCGCCGACGTCGTTGATCCATCGGTCTGCCGCGTCGTCTTTGATGACGGTGCTTGTGATCCCGTTGACGCCCGGCATGGTCCCGTCAAGGAGGTTTTTGAGGAACGCGATCGTCTCCGCATCCTCTCTCGTGACAAGCTCCGGCATCCTGATGTCGGCATCGTATGCTTTGGCAACGATGCTGGCGTCACTGATGAGTCGGACGAGTCCGGAATCAAAAGTTGGGACGCTGGTGGTGTCGATAGCCGCGTAGAAGATGGGTCGCTCGTCTTCGAGGTCGTAGAGCTGCAATTCTCCGGTATGCTTGAGGGCGATGAGAGCGTCAGCGTACTTCTTGACCGCAGACAACGGTGCGCCGGTCATGTGCTCATCAATCGTGAACGTGCCCTGTTTGTCGCGGGCGATCACGCTCAGCGTGAAGGGAAGCTTGCCGGTGCTTGTAAGCTGTATCTCCTCGGTCCCTGCGCTGGTGATGGCGAAGGTGATGAGGTCGTACACCACGCCCCGTGTCGTGTTCCCGAAGGTGACGCGTGTCGGTAGCGGTTTCTTGCTGGCCCTTGGTCCGAGGTGGAGCGTTCGTGCGCCGTTGAGTTCTGGGAATCCTAGGGTGGTGCGCAACGAGGTCAACTCTTCGGCGTCGAAGTCGAAGTCCGTTGCTCGTCCGGTCTTGATGTACTCTCCGATCTTGTCGACACCAGCTCCTTGGAACGTGACGTGGAGCCTTACTGGATCAGCGCGTAGGGCCTCCGTGTCGCGGGCGTACGCGTTGATTGTTATTGTTCCTGCGTTGATGCTGAAGACTGGGTCGCCAGCCGTGGTTGGTGGTCGGTCGGTGGTGATAACGACTTCGTAGTCGAATCGCGCGTCCCGGGCTTTTAGGCGTTCGATGTACTGCGAAGCGTTCTCCGTGGTGAGGTTCGCCAGTTCTTCGTCGCTGTACTCCCCGGTTTTAGTGATGAGCGCTCGCAGTTCGTTGATGTTGAGTCCTGCTTCTGGGAAGAAGCGGTCCCGGATCGTCTTTCGGTGCATGAGCTCGCTGGCGATCTCGCTCGCCTGCATCAGCCCGATCCTGACCTTGTCGGCGTAGCTCTTTGCGACTTTTTGGAACCACAGGTGTGCTTTGATGTCGAGGTTGACGCTGACGCAGAGGATCCACAGGCCTGGGTGGTGGTGTCGCACTGCCTGTCGCAGCGAGTCCCGGATTTGCTGTTTTTGCGATTTTCCTATGCCGTCGCGGAAGCTTTTTGCTTGCCAGATGGCGGAGCCTTGAGCGAGGTCCCCAGCGAAGGTGTCGACGCCTTGGTCACCGCTGGCGCCCTCCACACAGTGGATGTTCGCGTCGGGGTGGCGAGCCTTGATGAGGCAGAAGATGAGCTCCTCGAATTTTTCCCGGTCGAGCTCTTTGAGTCGTTGACGGAGGCTATCCATTGGGCAGTGCCCGTTATCACGTAGTGTAACGGAAAGTAGATGGTAATCCGGAAGGCTCCGGCCAACGTTTCGTTCCAATCCCACACCCCCTGCCGGAATTTGTACCCCACAGTGCCTCGGAATCCGGCATTCAGGATTGCGGCCGAACACCGCTGCGCTGAGCATACCGCCGATGAGCGTCACGAGGATCGCGTCGCGATCATCTTCACCGTCTTCGACGAACGCGGTCTCGACAAGCAACATAGTGCGCTGCAGCGAGCCTGCCACCGCGAACAATGCAGCGTGAGTCAGTCTGCGGGTCCAGGCTGCCGCGAGCGGTCCAAATTGACGCCGGGGGCAGCGTGCGCTCCGGAAACGCAAAATCCGAGAAACTCCACCGGATTTCCCACTCTTATTGCAGGAGGAATTCCTGCCGTGCCCCTTAATGTCGCCCTCGCCGTCGCGATGACGGCGCTCGCCTGGTTGGTGTGGCGGTTTTCTACGGAGGCGACCCGCCTGCGTACGCGGTATGCAAGCAACATTGACCTTGATGCCGCACTGGCAAAAGCACGAGAACAACTGGACCAGACGACTCGTGAGCAGCAGGCGCGCGAACAACAACACCTGGCTGCGCTCGACCGCCAAACGCGTGACGCCAGCGACGCTCTTGACCGGGTGCGTCGCGATCATGACGCCTTCGTCCTACTGGATCAGCAGCGTAGGGCACAGCTTAATCAGGAGTTCGAGCAAGCGCGTGCCACCTATGACGAGCTCAAACGCGAGGTCTCCCTCCTTGAGGAGAACCTGGAAGATATCAGTTTTGGCCTGTACAAGCCACACTTTAACTTCCAGACACCCGAGGATTACAAGACCGCCCTTGAGGACCTTCGTGAGCGCGAGCGCGCGCTGATCAGTAACGGACGTGCCGCCATCTGCCCGATCAATTGGCGGGTCGGAGAGAGCGAAAAGGAGGGTGCGCGCATGGTGAAACAGACGATCAAGCTCGTCCTGCGCGCCTTCAACGGCGAGTGCGAGGGCGCGCGCGCGGACGTCTCCTGGAACAACATCACCAAGATGGAGGAGCGCATCAAGAAATCCTGCGATGCAATGAACAAATTATCCGGCGTCCTCCAGGTCTCAATCACGTCCGAATACCGGAATCTCAAGCTTGACGAGCTGCGCCTCGCGCACGAGTACGAAGAGAAGAAATACCAAGACCGGGAGGAGCAACGCCGCATCCGGGAACAGATCCGTGAGGAAGAACGCGCGCAACGAGAACTCGAAAAAGCTCGCGAGGACGCAGAAGCAGAAGAAGCACGCTACCAAAAGGCACTCGTGAAAGCCCGCCAGGACGCGGCCGAAGCCACCGGGGCAGCACTGGAGAAACTCACCAGGCAGATCAACGCGTTTGAGGCAAAACTCGATGAGGCACGACAGAAAAAGGAACGCGCGATCAGTCGCGCGCAACTGACCAAGTCAGGGTTCGTGTACGTGATCAGCAACATCGGCAGCTTCGGCGAACGCATCGTCAAAATCGGCATGACGCGGCGTCTAGAGCCCATGGAGCGCATCATCGAACTCGGCGGCGCAAGCGTCCCATTCCCCTTCGACCTGCACGCCATGCTCTACACCGACAACGCCCCCGAACTCGAGAACAGCCTCCACCAGCACTTCGCCGAGCGCCGCCTGAACATCGTTAACCCGCGACGGGAGTTTTACCACGATGTCGGCCTCGACGAGGTAGAAACCTTCGTCAAAACCAAAGGCCTCAGTGCACAGTTCATCAAAAGGCACGCGAGTACCGCGAAACACTCGCCAAACGGGAGCAACAGAACAAGACGACCCTGCCCGCACCAGATAAGTTCGCCGGCCCGCTCTTCCAAGCCACGGTAGTGGGCCAGTCAAACTGATCACCCACCCAAACCGTCAGTGTCGCTAGACCTAGAAGCTCAACATGTACCGGTAGGCCGAGGCCCAGTCCCCGTCAACATGACAAAAACACCCAATTCCCCCAAATCTCCTTCATTCTAAACACCTTACCCCCCAACTCTCACCATCCCCCGAATTTTCTCAAAAAAACGGGTGACAAAATCCGGCACTTTATTTTTCCCTTCTTTTCATACACTTCCGTATTTTCAGACCCTGAAATCGCAATGCATACCCCTTATCCTTAAATTAGGAGACAAGCCGCGAGAGCTTGCCTCCTTTTTTTATGCCAACTCTCAAACAAACCCGGGCAAATCGTCTCAACGCCCAAAAATGTACGGGTCCGAGCTCCGCCGAGGGCAAGGCCCGCTCCTCCTCGAATGCCCTGAAATCCGGCATCCAGGCCGAGTCCGAGGTCCTCCCCTGGGAAGACCCCGCCGAACGCGCCGCCGTCAGCGCCGAATACACCAACTGCCACCACCCCCGCACTCCCGAGGAGCGCCTCCTGGTCGACAACCTCGCGCACGCCGAGTTTCTCTTCCGCCGCTTCCGCCGCGCCGAAGTCAAAATCGTGATTTCCAAAATCCCCGACGGCGCCGACCTCGACGATGACGCCGTCATCGGCCAAGTCTACGCCGATGCCAGCGGCGAGTTGGGCCGCCTCCAGCGACGCTTCGACGCCACCAACCGCGCTTTCCATCGCGATCTCGACCAGTTGCGTCTGCTCGAAGCCGAGCGTCCCCCCTTCGAACCCCCGCCCCCACTCATCCTGGTCCCCAATCAACCCGATCCGCC
>Ga0209415_10013647_pt1 | contig 13372 bp, 8 predicted proteins | sample PeaSoiSIISIP2007_FD_187696 | JGI IMG/M metagenome (GOLD analysis project Ga0209415, IMG submission 187696) | Peat soil microbial communities from Weissenstadt, Germany - SII-SIP-2007 (SPAdes) (version 2) | ecosystem: Environmental > Terrestrial > Soil > Wetlands > Peat | place: Germany... | reverse complement strand
GCATACGGAATCTATCCTTATCGAGTAGCCCTCAACGACGTGTTGAACACTCTGAATCATGGAGGGTTCCATGACGAAAACATTTGCATGATGCTGTCACCCACGCATCCGATAGCCACCGTGGTGAGAGAAGCCAACGTTCTCAATGCGGAACGAGAAGAGAATGTTGCGACGGCCGGGCTCATCGGCTGGCTGGCCAAGTTCGGGGCGGTCGTAATTCCCACCGTTGGTTTCTTCATTCGTTCGCCTAGGTTCTTTCACGCTGTCCTTGCGGAAAAAGGGTCCATGGCCCTGTGCGGCAGCTCACGAACTCTCGTCGGCTTGGGTTTCCCCGAGCGCGAAGCAGAACGCTTCGAGACCCGGCTGCGGGACGTTGGGGTTCTTGTATACGTATCGTGTCGCGAGAGTGCGAAGACGGAATGGGCGCTCGAACTGCTGCGCGGCACCGGCGCAGAAGAGACCGGCACACTGGAAAACGAAGAACTGGCCGCCGTCTAACCTTAGGGCTGACTCTTCGTCGTCAAACGTCCACTTCAAATCGCTACCCGGACCCAATATGCCCAGTGCGGTCCCGCACCCTGGGGCGTGGGTTTGGTGTCGATAGCGTTAAGTACGTTGCGCCCGAAAAAGAAGAGCAGGCCCCACCTACTCTGCTCACCCGGAAAGGCCATCGGGATCATCCTTAAGATTCAATAGGTTAGTCTACGCAACTCTGACTTTCGACGCTTCGTTCGGAAGACAGGGTGATCACGGTCGAACAACTAGGAAAGCTGATCGCATTTCCCATACGGATAAGAGATCAGCCTAGCGAACGGAACTTCTGGCCGAACAGTTCTCAGAGGTGTCGACTAGCCCTTACCAGACCCGTGTCAACGAGCGGCGTCGAAATCCGTGCCTACAGGAAACACCGTAGAGGCAGACTACAGCGGGCTATGTTATTCAATTGTTTGATACATGCATTAGGTTGACTTGCAGTTCGTGTCAGTTGCTGTGGAGTTGTGCCGATTTCGGAGTGAACAGCTGGAGCCCGGGCGGTGGGTCTTAGAACTGCCTTCATTTCCCTACATCCTCACGCTCGCTATTGCGACGAGCGATTGACGAGCCCTCGCACCAAGAGCTGCGAAGCCCGGCTACGTCCAAGGAGACGACTTTGAAGAAAAACAACGTCAACCGACTGGCAATCGACACTAAGACGAGAATCACGAATGGAGAAAATGGCAACGGGAGCACCGTGTTAGTCGCGGAATCCGACTCTGCTGATCTTGGCATGCTCCTCGTAAGTCTCCGCGCCGTGCGGAACGGGGATTTCTCGGTTCGACTCCCAGGCTCTTGGACAGGGCTTCCGGGAAAGATCGCCGACGCTTTCAACGACATTGTGTCAGCAAATCAGCAAATGGCGAACGAGTTGAAGCGAATCGGTCAGGCTGTGGGCAAGGAAGGAAGAACAAAAGAGCGCGCGCGGGTTCACGAGTCTCGCGGTGCGTGGGGCGAGATGGAGACTTCGATCAACACTCTCGTCGAAGATTTGCTCCGGCCGACTGGCGAGGTGACCCATGCGATCGCCGCTGTGGCGCAAGGGAATTTGACCCAGACCGTCCGTTTGGAAGTGGACGGACGTCCTCTGGAAGGCGAGTTCTTGCGGTCTGCCAAGCTGGTTAACAAGATGATCGAGCAGCTCGGTATCTTCACCGCCGAAGTAACGCGCGTCGCACGAGAGGTCGGCACTGACGGCAAGCTCGGTGGTCAGGCGCAGGTCCCCGGTGTGGCTGGAACCTGGAAGGACCTGACCGATTCCGTTAACTCGATGGCTAGCAACTTGACCGGCCAGGTGCGCAACATCGCCGAGGTGGCGACCGCGGTGGCGAGCGGAGACCTTTCCCGGAAAATCACGGTCGATGTCCGTGGAGAGATTCTCCAGCTGAAAGAAGCTATCAACACGATGGTGGATCAGCTGCGCTCGTTCGCTTCTGAAGTGACCCGCGTGGCGCGCGAAGTGGGCACGGAAGGCAAATTAGGAGGCCAGGCGATTGTGCCGGGCGTGGCAGGAACCTGGAAGGACTTAACCGATTCCGTGAATGCCATGGCCGGAAACCTGACGGCGCAGGTACGCAACATTGCCGAAGTAACTACGGCGGTTGCCCGCGGCGATCTGTCGCGCAAAATTACGGTCGATGTGAAAGGAGAAATTCTCGAACTGAAAGACACCATCAATACGATGGTGGACCAACTCAACGCATTCGCCAGTGAAGTGACTCGCGTAGCCCGCGAAGTCGGAACCGAAGGCAAGCTGGGAGGGCAGGCCAAGGTCCCCGGTGTGGGCGGGACGTGGAAGGACCTCACCGACAACGTGAATTTTATGGCCAGCAATCTGACAGGCCAGGTGCGCAATATCGCAGAGGTGGCGACCGCCATCGCCAGCGGAGATCTGTCCCGCAAGATCACAGTCGACGTCCGCGGTGAGATTTTGCAGTTGAAGGAAACGCTGAATACGATGGTCGATCAGCTCAACCGCTTCGCCGGAGAGGTCACGCGCGTAGCCCGCGAAGTTGGAAGCGAGGGACGATTGGGTGGTCAGGCCAACGTTCCTGGTGTCGCCGGCACATGGAAAGATCTCACGGATTCCGTGAACTCCATGGCGGGGAACCTGACGGCGCAGGTCCGGAATATCGCTGAAGTGACGACAGCTGTGGCCCGTGGGGACTTGTCACGCAAGATCACTGTCGATGTGAAGGGTGAAATTCTTGAACTCAAAGACACGATCAATACGATGGTGGACCAGCTCAACGCCTTCGCCGGCGAAGTTACCCGCGTAGCCCGTGAAGTTGGCACCGAAGGCAAACTAGGCGGGCAAGCGTTGGTTCCGGGGGTCGGCGGCACGTGGAAGGACCTTACCGACAACGTCAACTTCATGGCCAGCAACCTCACCGGCCAGGTGCGCAACATCGCCGAAGTTGCGACGGCGGTGGCCCGAGGCGATTTGTCGCGCAAAATCACAGTGGATGTCAGGGGCGAGATCCTCGAACTCAAGGACACGATCAATACGATGGTGGATCAGCTGCGCTCGTTCGCTTCCGAAGTGACTCGTGTGGCCCGAGAGGTCGGTACCGACGGCAAACTTGGAGGTCAGGCCCAAGTGCCCGGCGTCGGCGGCACGTGGAAGGACCTCACCGACTCCGTGAACTCCATGGCAAGTAACCTGACCGGACAAGTGCGCAACATCGCCGAGGTATCGACCGCCATTGCGAGCGGTGACTTGTCCAAAAAGATCACTGTGAACGTAAGCGGCGAGATTCTGCTGCTCAAGGAAACCATCAATACGATGGTGGACCAGCTCAACGCGTTCGCCGCAGAAGTCACGCGCGTGGCACGTGAAGTCGGCTCTGAAGGCAAGCTCGGCGGCCAGGCTCAGGTTCCCGGCGTGGCTGGCACGTGGAAGGATCTCACAGACTCAGTCAACTCTATGGCAGGAAACCTGACGGCGCAGGTGCGGAACATCGCCGAAGTAACGACCGCGGTGGCTCGGGGAGATTTGTCGCGCAAGATCACGGTCGACGTGAAGGGCGAGATCCTCGAACTGAAGAACACAATCAACACCATGGTGGACCAACTCAACGCGTTTGCCGCGGAGGTGACGCGCGTTGCGCGCGAAGTGGGTACGGAAGGCAAGCTTGGTGGACAGGCGCAGGTCCCCGGAGTTGCTGGAACTTGGAAGGATCTCACCGACAACGTCAACGTGATGGCGGCGAACCTCACCGAGCAAGTGCGCGGAATCGTAAAAGTGGTAACGGCGGTGGCGAACGGCGAACTCACGCAGAAGCTGACTGTGAATGCCAGGGGCGAAGTCGCGGCTCTCGCCGAGACGATCAACAATATGACCGGCACGCTCGCCACCTTTGCAGACCAGGTAACCACGGTTGCCCGCGAAGTGGGCGTGGAAGGCCGGCTTGGAGGCCAGGCCAGCGTGCCCGGAGCCGCAGGCACATGGAAACATCTCACCGGCAACGTGAACCTGTTGGCTGACAATTTGACCAACCAGGTGCGAGCTATCGCGGAAGTCGCAACCGCCGTGACCAAGGGCGACCTCACGCGTTCGATTCAAGTCGAGGCCCGGGGCGAAGTCGCTCAATTGAAGGACAACATCAACACCATGATCGACAATCTCCGGCTCACGACTGACCGCAACAACGAGCAGGACTGGCTGAAGACCAATCTCGCTCGATTCACGGGAATGCTGCAGGGACAGCGCGACCTTGCGGAAGTGGGCCGTTTGTTGCTGTCGGAGCTGGCGCCGCTGATCAACGCTCAGCAGGGCCTGATCTATCAGATGGAGAGTGACGATTCTGCAGAGTTGGTGCTGCTTTCGGCGTTTGCCGCCGATCGGGGCGACGGCCGTTTGCGGCGGTTGCAAGTAGGCGACGGACTGGTCGGACAATGCGCCGCAGAGAAGCACAGGATGCTGATTACCGACCTGCCACCCGGTACGATTCCGATCCGATCCGGGCTGTTCGAGGCGGTTCCACGGAACGTCGTTGTGCTGCCGGTGCTGTTCGAAGATCGCGTCAAAGCGGTGATGGAATTAGCCTCCCTGACCACCTTCACCGCTTCGCATCTCGCGTTCCTGGAACAGCTGACCGCCAGCATCGGTATCGTGTTCAACAGCATCGAGGCGACGATGCAGACCGAGGCCCTGTTGAAGCAGTCGCAGCAACTCGCCACAGAACTTCAAATGCAGCAGAAGGAATTGCAACAAACCAACGAACAGCTCGCTCAAAAAGCCCAGCAGCTTGCGGAGCAAAACGTTGAGGTAGAACGCAAGAACCAGGAAATCGAACAGGCTCGTCGAGCCTTGGAGGAAAAAGCCAAAGAGCTGGCTTTGACGTCGAAGTACAAGTCAGAATTCATGGCCAACATGTCGCACGAGTTGCGTACTCCACTCAACAGCATTCTAGTTCTAGGTCAACAACTCAGCGACAACCCGGATAAAACCCTGACTGCAAAACAAGTTGAGTTTGCGCGTACCATTCATGGCGCCGGAACCGACCTGCTGAACCTGATCACCGACATCCTCGATCTTTCAAAGATCGAATCAGGCACGGTTTCCGTCGAGGCGGAGGAAGTCTTCTTCACCAGCCTGCTCGACACGGTAGAGCGGCCATTCCGTCACGAGGCAGAAAGCCGGCGGCTGGCCTTCGAAGTCAAATCCGATCCACACCTGCCTCGCAGCCTCGTCACGGATGCGAAACGCTTGCAGCAGGTTCTCAAGAATCTGCTTTCCAACGCCTTCAAGTTCACGGAACAGGGTGGGGTGAGCCTCTCGGTAACCGCCGCAACCAGCGGTTGGAGCCAGGATCATCCTATCCTCGGAAAATCCGCGCCTGTGGTCGCGTTTGAGGTAGCCGATACAGGCGTGGGCATTCCGGGTGACAAGCAGCGGATCATCTTTGAGGCCTTCCAACAAGCTGATGCCAGCACCAGCCGCAAATATGGCGGAACAGGATTGGGTCTGGCGATCAGCCGCGAACTCGCAAGCCTGCTGGGAGGCGAAATTCGGTTACGCAGCGCCCCCGGCCAAGGCAGCGCGTTCACCCTTTTTCTGCCTTTGGTTTATAAAGGTCCCTCGGTTGCTTCGAGTGTCACGCCGGGAACGGAGCGGAATGTGGCGCCTCTCCATGTTTCCCCGGTCAGTGTGTCGGTTCCGGAGCGCATCGAAGATGACCGCGACGAGTTGCAAACTGACGATGCTGTGCTCCTGGTGGTCGAAGACGATAAGCACTACGCTCGTGTGTTGCGGGACCTTTCCCGGGACAAGGGATTCAAAGTTTTGGTGGCAACGGGAGGCGTGGAGGCCTTGACGCTCGCGAGAGAGTTTCATCCAACTGCCGTGTCGTTGGACGTGTTCCTTCCCGACATGCTGGGCTGGACCGTACTCAACCACTTAAAACAGGACCCGGAAACGCGACATATTCCAGTACAGATGCTGACCCTGGATGAGGACCGTTATCATGGCCTCTCACGCGGAGCATTTGCATTCGTGACCAAGCCCACAACGCCACAAGGATTGGACATGGCGCTGGCTCGAATCAAGGAGTATGCTGCACCCCGACGGAAGCGATTGCTGGTTGTGGAAGATAATCCGGCGGAGCAATTCAGCATCCGGGAACTGCTCGGCTACAACGACATCGACGTCGTTACTGTCGCCACTGGCAGCGAGGCGCTTACTGCGGTGATAGAGACGTCTTTCGATTGTGTCGTGTTGGATTTGCGGTTGCCCGATATGTCCGGTTTCGAGGTCTTGGAGCGGTTCCGCGATATGCCGTCGTTGCGCGACCTGCCGATTGTAGTGTTCACCGGCAAGGAACTCTCGCCGGAGGAAGACGCCCGGCTGCACACATTAGCTCGCAGCGTGGTGTTGAAAGGAGTGGAATCACCCGAGCGCTTGCTCGACGAAACATCCTTATTCCTGCACCGGGTGGTATCCGATCTTCCGCCTGAAAAGCAGAGAATGATCGAGCGGTTGCATCGTTCAGATGAAGCCCTGGTGGATAAACGGGTGTTGGTCGTAGACGACGATGTGCGCAACATCTTCGCCCTCAGCAGCGTGCTCGAACGTCGGGGAATGAATGTGCTCACCGCCAGTACCGGGCGGGAGGCGATCGCAACTCTCGAATCGACTCCGGACGTTGCCATCGTACTCATGGATGTCATGATGCCGGAGATGGATGGCTACGAAACGATGCGGGCGATTCGACGGAATGCTCAGCTGCGCCGCCTGCCTATCATTGCTTTGACCGCAAAGGCGATGAAAGGCGATCGCGAGAAGTGTCTTGAAGCTGGAGCATCCGAATATCTCGCCAAGCCGGTGAATACCGAGCAACTGCTTTCGGCATTGCGGATGTGGCTTCACAGATAATGTGTGGTTTGGGGATCTGCGAACATTCAGCATCACGGAGAGAACGCCATGACCACGAACGAGAAGGTCAACATTCTCATGGTGGATGATCAGCCCGGCAAGCTTCTCAGCTATGAAGTCATGCTGGAGGAACTTGGCGAACACCTCATTAAAGCGAACTCCGCAAAAGAAGCGCTCGAGAGACTGCTGAAAGAAGATTGTGCGGTCGTGTTGATGGATGTAAGCATGCCCGAACTTGATGGCTTCGAGCTGGCTACCATGATTCGTCAGCACCCCCGCTTCCAGAGAACCGCGATCATCTTCATTTCTGCCGTGCATTTGACAGATTTGGATCGCCTTAAAGGGTACGAACATGGAGCCGTAGACTATATTTCCGTCCCGGTCATTCCAGAGTTGTTACGGGCAAAAGTGAAAGTGTTCGCCGAGTTGCACCGCAAGACTCGACAACTCGAAAGCCTGAATCGTGAATTGGAACAGCGAGTGGAGGAGCGAACTCAGGAACTGGGAGCGAGAGCGCATGCGTTAGAGCAGCTCAACCGCAAACTCGCGCACAAGAACCAGGAGCTCGACGCGATTATCCACACCGCACCCGACATAATCTTCAGCCGGCAGGCGGACGGAGCCCGCGATTACCTCAGCGATCGATTCTATGACTACACGGGCGCGCCCCCCGGTTCTGCGACTGCGCATGGGTGGGTAGAGTATGTTCATCCCGAAGACAGAGAGCCGGCCAGGGCACACTGGGATCGCTGCGTCGAGTCTGGAACAAACTACGAAGCTGAGTATCGCCTTCGCTCCAAAGACGGTACGTTCCGGTGGTTCCGGGCTCGCGCCGTGGCCCTCCGCGATGATCAGGACAACATTGTCCGATGGTATGGCAGCTGCTCTGACATTCATGACAGCAAACTGCTCGAGCAAGCGATGCGTGACAGTGCCACGAAGCTGGAAAAGATGGTCGAGGATCGCACCGCGGACCTGCGGCGGCTTTCGGTGCGCTTGATGACGATGCAGGATCAAGAACACCGCCGTATTGCTCGTGAACTGCACGATGGCCTGGGACAAGAACTGGCAGTGGCGAAAATGGTGCTCGACAATACGCTCCAGCAGAAGTCCGCCCAACCGGGGAACGGAGTGTGCGCGGAGGCCAGCGGCATCATTGATCGCGCGATTCAGCAGGTCCGGACGCTATCTCACCTCCTGCATCCTCCTCTGCTCGATGAGGTGGGTTTATTGTCCGCTATCACATGGTATGTGGACGGCTTGCAGGAGCGCAGCGGTATCGAGACTTCACTCGATGTGCAACCGCGCGAGTTTCCACGCCTGGCGCCAGAATTGGAGACTGCTATCTTCCGAATTGTGCAGGAAGCGCTGACCAATGTTTTCCGGCATTCCGAAGCCCGGCGGGCGTGGATCACTCTGACCCACAGAGAAGGTAAGACACTCGTTGCGGTTCGGGACGACGGCAGGGGAATAGACGAGCGAGTAGCAGAACTGCAACCTGACAGCGTTGGAATCGGTATCGGTGGTATAAAACAGCGCGCCAAGGAGTTTGGCGGGGAGTTGCGGATTGCTAACACGAACCCGGGTACGCTCGTCGAGGTGATGATTCCTTCCAGCGCTGCACTGCTCCAGGAGCCAGTAGTCATCGACCGATTCGCCTAGCTGCCATTGCCTATTTGTCGAACATTCGGCCGGTTCGGCAGACGCACCCGACTTTTCTTGTGCTGGATTACGCCCGTGCCCGGCGTGGTCTGCAATCCATCTCAATCTTAAGCTGTTGCGACCTCGCCAGAGGTCTGCAGTGGCTCTGAGGACGCGGATGCCGATTAGTCCCAGTAAACCGGCACCCGCGTTGGGGGCGTTGTGTCGAGGGCTGCAGAATAAGCGAGCGCAGGTCGCACCGCAATACAGTCCCTGCCGTATATTGTGTCCGACTCAACACCGAGGCGCCCAGTCGTAATTCGGGAGCGAGTTCGGTCTGGTTGGGGAGTTGGATTCGAGATATCAGGCACCTTCCCCTGGCCCATACCGGATGGACGGGATGGCAGACAATACGCGGCTCGACTAGCTTTGATCAGACGCGTGCTTGAGCGCCACAAGATGAAACCACTCCACCACAGGAGCTCACGATGACCACTATTACCGCAATATCCCGGCGACTTATCTTGGCCTTCAGTGCCGTACTGCTTCTCGGCTGTGTTGCCTGGTCCGCAGACGACAAGGGCCAGTCTGATATCGACAAGCGCATCGAGGCGTCGGCTACAGTCATCAACGAGATCATGGCTACGCCGGACAAAGCGATTCCCGACAAAGTGATGAGCGACGCGAAATGCGTGGCTGTGATTCCCTCAATGGTGAAGGTTGCATTCATCGTCGGTGGTAATCACGGCAAAGGCATCGCGACCTGCCGCACCGAAAGCGGAAGCTGGAGCGCTCCCGCGCCGATCACCATAACCGGTGGAAGCTGGGGGTTGCAATTGGGCGGCCAAGCCATTGACTTAGTCATGGTCGTGACCAACGATCATGGGATGCAACACCTGCTGTCGAGTAAATTCAAACTCGGCGCCGACGCATCCGCCGCTGCCGGCCCGGTCGGACGGGATGCCGCTGCGGATACGGATTGGAAGATGAGGGCAGAGGTGCTGACCTATTCTCGCGCGCGGGGCGTGTTCGCCGGAATCGACTTGACCGGCTCCGCCATCACGCAAGACAAAGACGAGACCAGGATTCTCTATGGAAGTTTTGTGCCCTTTTCCGACATCCTGACTGGAAAAGTGCAGCCGCCGGCCTCCAGTGAGTCATTCCTCACGGTATTGAAGAGATATTCGCGCGAGTCAAAAGAGAAGGAGCACGGACAATTGCGAAGCCCAACCGAAAGCAAGCCCTCCGCCGGGCGCTGACGCACCCTGCCAATGTAAGAACGATATGCATTTGCCCTGCGATCGCAGAACGCTGCTCGACTTGCTTGAGCACCTGTGGGCGTAGGGCGTCCGTTCCGTCAAGAGCGCTAATAACCTCGCAGGCACAGCAATTACGGTCGGTACTGTAGACCTCCTAGATATATTTCCTCACGAGTCCTCAGTTCGTAAACCACTCCTTCCTCCATCGCATCCTATACGCCAGCCTCTCCTATTGCTCACTTACAGCAAGCCGCACCATCAATTACAGCCACAGCCCGATAGAGCAATCGCGTCGAATTTTTTAGTCTCTGCCAAGGCTCAATCCTCCCTCCGGAGTTCCGGAGAGGGAGAGATTAGGGTCGAAGGAGGCTGCCATGGCGACTTGCGTAATTTCCTCAACTGCGACGAACCTATTTCCCGGCAAGACCAAAGAGAGGAGCGATAACGCAGAACGCAGTCTGGTTCAACGTGCGCAAGATGGCGACCAGCACGCATTTGGCACCCTCTTCGAACTGCACAAGAAGCGCGTGTACTCGGTTTGCCTCCTCATGACGAAGGACGTCGCTGAGGCCGAAGATCTCACTCAAGAAGCGTTCTTGCAAGTTTTCCGAACCATAACCACCTTTCGCGGCGATGCCGCTTTCTCCACCTGGCTATACCGCATCGCGGTTAACACGGTCTTGATGAAGTTGCGCCGGCGAAAGACCAAAGCCGTTCTTTCTCTAAGCGAGCCTGTCTCACCCGACTCACCTTCGTTGTCGCACGACATCGGAACCAGCGATTCTCGCCTCACCGGCACGGTCGACCGGATCGCACTGTTACGAGCGATTGAAGCCCTTCCTGAAGGGTGCCGAACGATTTTTACCCTCCATGAGATCGAAGGATATGAGCATCACGAGATTGCCGCGTTGCTTCACTGTTCCGTCGGTAACTCCAAATCACAACTTCACAAAGCAAAGCTGAAGATGCGAGACCTGTTGTTTCCGAAAAAGCGATTCCTTCGCCGACCCACCACCAATGTGACCGAAGGCGCCGTTCGTCCCTGAAATAAGCTTGCCGGCATCGATGGCTGATTTGCGGAAAATCGCCTGTTTTTTCCTTCGGATATGAAATCGTGCCTGTGCCCCGGAGCCTCCCCGCGGCATCCTACGGGGTTCGCCGGATTGCTGCATTGCCGCCGGACTTCTATGTTTAGGCAGAAACGAGGTACGGACACGAGAGGTTAGACACCGCACTGATCTCGGGCGCCTTCGTTTGGAAAGTAGAGCCGCCTTGGTTCGAATTCTGGTGGTAGACGACAACCCGGCGGTGCGGCGCTACCTTCGCACCATTCTTGAGCAGCAAAGCGAGTGGAGAGTCTGCGGCGAGGCAAGAACCGGCAAAGAAACGCTGCAGATAGTGCAGAACTCCATACCGGATGTAATTCTCCTGGACTTCCAACTGCCGGATCAGAACGGGCTAGAGGTCGCGCGGGAAATCCACCGCTTGAGGCCAGCAACTCCCATCCTGATGGTCACCATCCATATGTCCAATCAGCTGGCAGCGGCCGCCAAATCAGTTGGGATTCGTGGCATTTGCGCGAAATCGGACGTAGGATCGATCGAAGAGGCGGTGCAAACATTGTTGGACGATAAGATGTATTTCCCTCGAGTGACGTCCGTGAGCCAGTGAGGTCCGGATCTGAACTTGAGGAATATCTCTACTCTCAAATACAGTGTTTCCTGTATTCGATGGCGGTGACCCTACCTGCTACTCTGGGCACACCGAGCGACACCCAGGGGTGATATGCGACGTGACGTGTCCGATTCCATGTTCCCCGGAGAGCTAAGAATCGACCATGACAACTCGGATTTTGCTCGTGGATGATCACCCCGTCGTGAGAGAAGGACTTAGGACCGTCCTTCAACGACGGCCGGGATGCGAAGTGGTGGGGGAAGCTTCGGATGGAGTCGAAGCGTTAGCGAAAGCCGAGAATCTCCAGCCGAACGTTATGGTGCTCGACGTAACCATGCCCCGGTTGAACGGCCTTGAAGTCTGCCGGTTAGCCAGGCAGAGGATACCGGACATCGAGATTCTGTTCGTCACACAACATGATTCTGCGCTGATGATGCGCGAAGCCCTTGCCGCCGGGGCCAAGGGATACGTGGTCAAGTCCAACGCCGCGCGGGACCTGTTAGACGCGATCGATGTGGTGAGCCAGCACCGGGTCTTCACCGCACTAGCGCGGCCCGACCCGGCCACTCCAGACTGACTCGCTTTTTTGGGGCAAGATCGGTAGTTATCTTTTGCACGGAGCGTTGTATGAAACTTCGGATACTCCTCGCTGATGATCATGAGATTGTCCGGCGCGGTCTGTGCGCTCTCCTCCAGAAACATGAAGGATGGGAAGTTTGCGGCGAAGCGATGGATGGGCGTGAAGCCGTGGAGAAGGCCAGGGAGCTCAAACCAGATGTCGTTATCGTGGACATTGGTATGCCCAATCTCAACGGCTTGGATGCAACCCGGCGATTGCTACAGTACGATCCCGATTCCAAGGTGATTGTTCTGACGGTGACTGATGCCGATCAGGTGATCCGTGAAGCCCTCGATGCCGGTGCTCGTGGTTTTGTCTTGAAGTCCGATGCGGCTCGAGATCTGGTGTCGGCGGTCGAAGCGATCCAGACCAGGCATATGTTCTTCACGCCGCGCGTGAATGACCTGGTGCTTGCCGGCTTCCTGGAAAAGGGGCACGCGGTTTCGAGAAGTGAGCCTCCACGCCTGCCAACATTAACGCCTCGCGAGCGTGAAATCACTCAGTTGCTCGCCGAGGGCAGGAGTTCCAAAGAAGCCGCCTCGGCGCTCAACTTGAGCACCAAGACCGTGGAGACACATCGCAGCAACATCATGCGCAAGCTCAGCCTGCACTCCATTCGAGACCTGGTCGTGTATGCCATCAAGAACAAAATCATCCAGATTGAAATGCCGATGGAGGACAACAGTCCCACCGCTAAGATGTCGGCGCCGGTTCAACGAAGCGATTCGCCTGTGTAATAGCCGCTCCGGGTGCGGACGGTGAGTCTCCCATATCCAGTTGCACGTGCCTCAACCACAATGGGGTGGTAGGATGCGCTCACATTCTGGTTTTGCGGCTTATACGCGATGGTGTACTGACGGCGAATGTCGTGGGCCAACGCTCTCGTGATCTCGCTGACTTGGTCGAGGCTCTGGGGGAAAAACGCGCTGCCTCCGGCACGGGAAGGTAGTTATGATCTACAGTGAACACCTTATGCGCAGGAAGTCCGGCGACGTCTCCTGTCGCTCCCCATTCCCAGACGAGTAGAATCGGCCGGGATATGCTGGAAAACTTACACAAAAAGACCCGATGCCGATCGTCGGGAAGGTCTTCCTGAGCAATGAATTAGGGGTTTGGCATGATTTGTGCATGCTTTGCCTTCGACGACCAGGGCCTTCCAGAGATCATCCCTGGCCGTTGAAGTCATCTCCCAGTGGGGGTAAAGCATGAGTATGCTTCGGATTCTTATTGCCGACGATCATGAAGTCGCGAGACGAGGGATTCGGGCCC
>Ga0209415_10013646_pt1 | contig 13372 bp, 15 predicted proteins | sample PeaSoiSIISIP2007_FD_187696 | JGI IMG/M metagenome (GOLD analysis project Ga0209415, IMG submission 187696) | Peat soil microbial communities from Weissenstadt, Germany - SII-SIP-2007 (SPAdes) (version 2) | ecosystem: Environmental > Terrestrial > Soil > Wetlands > Peat | place: Germany... | reverse complement strand
CGAACATGGCCGGGGCAAGGATTTCACCGGTGCTCGTCGGCCGCACCAGCGCGCCGCTCGGGCCCGCGCCGGCGCCCGGGGCGGGGCCTGTGCGTGCGCCGTGCCGGTAGCGTCTCGTGGGTGCACCCCATCGAACGGCTCCGGTACGTGGCCAGAGCCGGATGGGCGCCACCCGCCGTGCTGGCCGCCGAGGCGGCGTGGGCGCTCGGCGACCTGGCGCTCTACGACGAGCCCGCGGTGCTGCCGGCGTGTCGCCGGCTCCTCGACCGCCACGCCGGCTGCGGACCCCTGTGGTGGGTGGCGGCCCGGATGCTCACGGCCGGGGACCCGGTGGCCGAAGCCGAGCGGTGCGCCGACGCCCTCGAGGACGATCCGACGCCGGAGTACCTCGAAGAGGCGCTCGCCGGACGGCGGGCCGTGCGCCACGGCGGCGTGGGCGACGTGGCCGCGGCCGATGTCGTGGTGGTGGTGTGCGACGCCATCGGTCCCGGCGGCATGGTCGTCGACGGCGACGACCTCGGGCTGCTCGAGGCGGCCCGGGCCGTCGAGGTGCCGGTGTGGGTGGAGGCGGGCGTCGGGCGCGTCCTGCCCTCGCGTCTGTGGGACGCCATGACGGCGCGACTCGAGCGCGCCCCGCACCCAGGCGCAGGCGTCGTCGTCACCCTCGACGGCGTGGAGCAGGTCGCCGGGCCCCACGGACCGCAGCCGCTGCGGGTGGCGCTCGCCGGCGGCGACTGCCCCGAGCCGCCCGAGCTGTTGGCGCGGGCGTAGCCGTCGCCGACACCGCGGAGGGTCGACGCCCCGCCGGAACGCTCGATAGGGTCGCCCTCCATGGGCGAGATGATCGAATTCCCGAGCAACGGCTCCGAGGGCCAGGGGTATCTGGCCGCTCCCGCGTCGGGCAGCGGGCCCGGCGTGGTGGTGATCCAGGAATGGTGGGGCCTCGTGCCCCACATCAAGGACGTCTGTGACCGCTTTGCCGCCGAGGGTTTCGTCTCCCTGGCGCCCGACCTGTACCGGGGCACCCAGGTCACCGAGCCCGACGAGGCGGGCAAGGAGATGATGGCCCTGCAGCTCGACCGCGCCGCCAAGGACATGTCGGGAGCGGTGGACGAGCTGCTGCGGCGGTCGGCGGGGGACAAGGTCGGGGTGGTCGGGTTCTGCATGGGCGGCGGTCTGGCGCTCGTGCTCGCCACCCAGCGCCCCGACGCCGTGGCCGCGTGCGTGCCGTTCTACGGGCTCATCCCGTGGCCCGACGCGCAACCGGACTACTCGAAGCTCACCGCCGCCGTCCTCGGGCACTTTGGTGGGCGCGACGAGTACTTCAGCCCGGAGGCGGCGCGCGCACTCGAGCAGCAGCTGCGAAGCCTCGGCAAGGACGTGGAGTTCCACGTCTACGACGGCGCCGACCACGCGTTCTTCAACGACACCCGCCCCGAGGTCCACGATGCCGAGGCGTCCGCCACGGCATGGCGCCGCACCATCGACTTCCTGCGGGCGCAGCTCGCGTGAGCCCGGGGTCCGGCGACCCGACGGGCGCCGTGGCGCGGTACCTCGATCTGGGCCTACGCCTCGGGCGCCACGTGGAGGGGCTGGTGGACGCCTACTACGGTCCGCCGGCGCTGGCCGAGCGGGCCGGCGACGACGCGCCGTGGCCGCCGCCCCGGCTGGTCGCCGACGCCCGCCGCCTGCTCACCGACCTCGACGCCGGGGCGCCGCTCGACGGTGCCCACGACGCCCAGGGTGCCGGTGACGCCGCCCGGCGCCGGTGGATGGGGGCCCAGGTCGAGGGGCTGCTCACCACGGCGCGCAAGCTGGCCGGCGAACCGATCGGCTACGCCGAAGAGGTCGCCGCCTGCTACGGCGTGCGCCCGACGCCCGTCCCCGAGGACGTCCTCGCCGCGGCGCACCGCCGGCTCGACGCCGCCCTCCCCGGCTCCGGCCCCCTGCGCGACCGGCTGATCGCCTGGCGTGAGGCGCACGCCGTGGCGCCCGACACGCTGCTGGCGGCCATCACCTCCCTGGCCGACGACCTGCGCGAGCGCACGCGGCGGCTGTTCGGCCTGCCCGAGGGCGAGCACGTCGATTTCGAGCTCGTCACCGACAAGCCGTGGTCGGGGTTCAACACGTATCTCGGCGACCTGCGGTCGGTGGTGGCGGTCAACACCGACCTCCCCGTGCTGTCGATCTCGCTCGCGCACCTGGTGGCGCACGAGGCCTATCCGGGGCACCACACCGAGCACACCCGCAAGGAGGTCGGCCTGGTGCGCCGCCGGCGGTGGCTCGAGGAGTCCATCTTCCTCGTGGGCACGCCCCAGTGCCTGTTGGCCGAGGGGCTGGCCGACCTCGGCCTCGAGGTGGTGCTCGGGCCGCGCCCCGAACCGGCGGTGGCCGAGCACCTGCGACCGCTCGGCATCCGCTACGACGCGGAGGTGATCGCGGCGGTGTCCGAGGCGGACGAGGCCCTCGGGGCGGTGCGCGGGAACGCCGCCTGGCGCCTGCACGCCGAGGGCGCCGATCCCGACACCGTGACCGACGAGGTGGCCCGCTGGGGGCTCCTGCCCAGAGCGCGCGCCGCCAAGGCGGTCGAGTTCCTCCTCCATCCCACGTGGCGCGCGTACGTCACGTGCTACGTCGAGGGACTGCCGCTGTGCCGGCGGTTCGTGGCCGGCGACCCCGAGCGCTTCGCGCGCTTGCTCAGCGAGCAGCTGGTGCCCGCCGACCTGGCCGCCTGACGGGTCCGACGCCGGAGGCCGCACCCGCCGGCGTGGAGGAGGCGGCGGGCCCCCGGGTAGCATCGGACCCATGTCTGAGCGCAGCCGGAGCCTGCCCCGCCGATCGTGCTTCTCCACGCCCGGCTCGAACGAGCGATTCCTCGAGAAGGCGCCGAGCGTGCCCGCCGACATGTCGTTCCTCGACCTCGAGGACTCGGTGGCGCCCCTCGAGAAGGAGGCGGCGCGGGCCAAGGTCGTGGAAGCCATCCGCAAGCAGGCGTGGGACGACCGCGTCCTGTGCGTGCGCATCAACGCCTGGGACACCGAGTGGACCTATGGCGACGTCATCGAGGTGGTGGGCAACGCCGGCGAGCGCCTCGACGAGGTGATGCTGCCGAAGGTGCAGTCGGCGGCGGAGGTCGTGGCGCTCGACCTGCTCCTCACCCAGGTGGAGAAGACGTCAGGGCTGCCGGTGGGCCACATCGGCATCGAGGCGCAGATCGAGACCACCCGGGGGCTCATCAACGTCGACGACATCTGCGGCGCGTCGCGCCGGCTCGAGACCATCATCTTCGGGCCCGCCGACTTCGCCGCGTCGATGGAGATGCCCGTGCTCACCGGGGGGGTGCAGATACCCGAGTACCCCGGCGACCACTTCCACTACGTCTTCAGCCGGATCCTCATGGCCGGCCGGGCGAACGGCCTGCAGGTCATCGACGGCCCCTACCTGAAGGTGAAGGACATGGAGGGCCTGCGCGACTTCGCCCAGCGCACCCGTGTGCTCGGCTACGACGGCAAGTGGGCCCTCACCCCCGACCAGGTGACCGTGCTGAACGAGCTGTACTCACCCACCCAGGAGCAGTTCGACCACGCCTGGAACATCCTCGACGCCTACCAGAAGGCCACCGAGGAGGACCGCCGGGGCGCGGTGATGTTCGGCGACGAGATGATCGACGAGGCGAGCCGCAAGATGGCCACCAAGTTCGTGGCCCGCGGGGTGCGCGCCGGGCTGGCCCGCTCCCCGGGCTGAGGGACGCGCGCTCAGGCCGACGCCTGTTCCACCAGGCGCCGGGCGACGACCTTCAGCGCCAGCGTCTCGTCGGCCCCCTCGAAGATGGACAGGACGCGGGCGTCGACGAAGTAGCGGCTCACGGGGAACTCCTCGGCGTAGCCCATGCCGCCGTGGATCTGCACGGCCTCGCGCGTCACCCACTCGGCGGCCCGGCACACGTAGGCCTTGAGCATGGAGGCCTCGAGCGTGCCCTCGCCCTTGGCCATGAGGCGGGCCACCTGGTACGAGAACTGCCGGGTCACCTGGATGAGGACCGCCATGCGGGCGAGCTTGGCCCGGGTGAGCTGGTACTCGACGATCGCCCGGCCGAACACCACCCGGTTGGTGGCGTAGTCCCTGGCGGCCTCGTAGGCCGCCTGCATCACCCCGAGGGCGCGGGCGGCCGTCTGCAGGCGGCCGTTCTCGAATCCCGCCATCTGGAAGTAGAAGCCCCGGCCCACTCCCGCGGGCCCGCCGACGAGGTTGGCGTCGGGCACGAACCAGTTCTCGAAGGCGACCTCATAGGAGTGCATGCCGCGGTACCCCAGGGTGTCGATGGGACGCCCCTCCATGCGCCCCGGCGCCCCGGTGCGCCCCTCGGCGGCGGGTTCCTGGGTGAAGACGAAGCCGTGGCCCTCGCCCCGCGGCTTCTCCACGACGAACAGCGACAGCCCGCGATGCGCCTTGGCGCGGTCGGGGTCGGTGCGCGCCAGGAGCATGAGCACGTCGGCGCGCGCCGCGAACGTGCACCACGTCTTCACGCCGTTCACGAGCCATCCGCCGTCGGTGCGCGCCGCCGCCGTCACGATGGCGGCGACGTCGGAGCCGAAGTCCGGCTCGGTGACGGCGACGGCGTTCATCACCTGGCCCGAGGCCAGCTGGGGCAGCCACAGGCGCTTCTGCTCCTCCGTGCCCCCCGCCACGAGCGCCCGGCTCAGGATCTCGGGACGGGTGATGAGCGAGCCGCCCGCCCCGAGCGAGCCCCACGACAGCTCCTCGGTGGCGACGACCATGCCCAGGTAGTCGCTCTCCCCACCCCCGGCGAAGCCGCCGTACTCCTCGGGGATGGACAACCCGAGCGCGCCCATGTCCGCCAGGCCCCCGATGATCTCCTCGGGGATGTCGGCGTTCGCCCGGTGGATGTGCTCGGCACGCGGCCTGATCTGCTCCTCGGCGAAGCGGTGGAACGTCTCGCGCACGAGGGCGAAGTCGGCGTCGAGGTGGCGGTCCCCCTCGACACCGCACAACTCGGCCAGGAACGCCGGGTCGCGGTAGGCGGACACGAAGGAGGCCGCCGGCCCCAGCCAGCCGGGCGTCGTGGCGAACGCCGCTTCACGACCGAGGACGCGCGTGGCGAGGTCGGCCAGCGCGTCGGCGACGAAGGCGCACGCCAGTCGTGCTTCGTCGGCGCCGAGCGTCCCGTACTGCAGCGCCGCCTCGGCACCACGCACGGCCGCCGCGCAGTGGGCCAGGTCGTAGGCCACGACCTGCTCGGCATCGAGGTCGCCCTCCGACAGCCGCCGCGCCGCGCCGGTCACCATCGAGGACGCCAGGGCGACGGCAGCCGCCGCGCCGTCCAGGTCGGCCGGGGCGTCGCGGTCGGCGGGCCCGGGAGCCGGAGCGGGGGGCGACACGGGGTCGGACACCGGGCAGAGGCTACCGACCGGCCGGAGCGGGCTGCGGCACGCGGCCGACCACGGTCACGAGCGGGGGCAGGACGACGGGGTCGTCCCCCGGGTCGACACCGGTGAGCGACGCCAGATAGGCCGTCACCGGCCCCGGACCCACACCGGCGGGGGCCTCGGCCCACGCATCGGCGATGGCCAGGCCGGCGTCGCGCACGAGGGCGGGGAGCAGGGCCCCCACGTCGGGATGGCGGGCCTCGGGCATCGACAGGGCCACCCCGCCCACCCGTCCGGCGGAGGTGATGGGCTCCTGGACGACCACCCAGCCGCCCGGGCGCACGGCCCCGCGCATGCGCCGCAAGACCACGGCCGGATCGACCACGTGGACGAGGAGGAACCGGCAGAACGCCAGGTCGACGGCCTCGGGCAGCAGGAGGTCCTCGCCGGCCTGGGTGATGGCCAGCACCTGGCTGAACGCAGCCGCCGCCGAGGCGACCTCGTCGCGCGCCCGCGGGTCGCTGTCCACCGCGTACACGCGGCCGTCGTGGCCGACGATCTCGGCCAGGGCCACCGACACGTCGCCACCCCCGGCCCCCACGTCCACGCACTTCCATCCGGGGCCGATCCCGAGTCGCTCGAGCGCAGTCGACAGCGGCCGCTGATAAACGTCGTCGCGCAACGCGTCGGGCACGGACCGAGACGCTACCGGCTGTAGCCTGCCGGGCGTGAAGGTGACGATGTTGCTGTGCGACTCGGCGCAGGTCGCCGACGGCAAGCTGTTCGTGCTCGGTGGCGGGTGGTCGCTCACCGGGCCCGACCCGATGCCGTCGGCCATCGCGTTGAAGATCGACGTGGGTTGGCACGAGGCCGAGGAGGTCCACCACTGGGAGCTGTACCTCGAGGACGCCGATGGCCGGCCGGTGATGGTGGACACGCCCGAAGGGACGCACCCGGTCGAGGTCCGGGGCGAGTTCAACGTGGCCCGGCCCACCACGGTCCCCGAGGGCACGCCCATCGACGTGGCCCTGGCGGTCAATCTGGGGCCGTTGCCGCTCGAACCCGGCAACCGCTACACGTGGCGGCTGTCGATCGACGGGGAGTCCCAGGGGGATTGGGCGCTCGGGTTCACCACCCGTCCGAGAGCGGTGCTGTGACCGTCTACGACCGTCCCTTCGGCCGCTACCTCGAGGACTTCGAGATCGGCGACGTCTACCGGCACTGGCCGGGCAAGACCATCACCGAGTACGACGACCATCTGTTCTGCCTGATCACCATGAACCACCATCCCCTGCACATCAACGAGTGGTTCGCGCAGAACGAGACGGTGCACGGCAAGAACGTGGTGGTGGGGAACCTCGTCTACTCCCTGACGCTCGGTATGAGCGTGCCCGACGTGAGCGGCGCGGCGATCGCCAACCTCGAGGTCGAGACCCTCGTGCACCGCAACCCCACGTTCCACGGCGACACCATCTACGCCGAGTCGCGTGTGGTCGACAAGGTCGAGTCCTCGTCGAAGCAGGACCGGGGCATCGTGACCGTCGAGACCAAGGCCGTCAACCAGCGCGGCGAGGAGGTGTGCTACTTCCGCCGCAAGGTCATGGTGTGGAAGCGCGCCGCGGCCCCGCCCCGGCGCCGCCCCTACGGCGACGACCTCTGGGACTGAGCGCGCCGCCACGACGGACGCCGCCGCCCGGGCCGCAGTGGCCGGCGGCAGGCCAGGGCCGCAGCGCACTGCGCCGCGCCGTGCTGCGCCACGGCCGCCACGGGCTGCGCCCCCTGCCCTGGCGGGCGACGCGCGACCCCTGGGCGGTGCTCGTGAGCGAGGTCATGCTCCAGCAGACCCAGGCCGGGCGCGTGGTGGGCCCCTATGGCCGGTTCCTGGAGCGGTTCCCCACCCCCGCCGCCTGTGCCCGTGCCGGCGTCGGCGCCGTGCTGTGCGCCTGGGAGGGCCTGGGCTACAACCGGCGGGCCCGCGACCTCCACGGTGCTGCCCGGGCCATCGTCGAGCGCCACGGGGGCGCCGTGCCCGGCGACCTCGACGCACTGCTCGCGCTGCGCGGGATCGGCCCGTACACCGCCCGGGCCGTGCTGGCCTTCGCCTTCGAGCACGACGTCGGCGTGGTCGACGTGAACGTGGCCCGCGTGCTGGCCCGGGCCGTGGCCGGCGCCGCGCTCAGCGCGTCGGCGGCGCAGCATCTGGCGGGCACCCTGGTGCCCCCGGGGCGGGGATGGGTGTGGAACCAGGCGCTCATGGAGATCGGGGCGACGCGCTGCACGGCGCGCGCCCCCGCCTGCGCGGGCTGCCCCCTGGCCCGCTGCTGCGCGTGGCGCGGCGCGTCGCTCGGTGTCGCTGACCCGGCCCGGCCCGCGGCGCGCCAGGAGCGCTTCGCCGGCTCGGATCGCCAAGGGCGGGGCCGCCTCGTCGCCGCGTTGCGGCGCGGCCCGGTCCCCGCCCGGCGCCTGGCGGAGGCCTGCGGCTGGCCCGACGACCCCGTGCGGGCGCGACAGGTGGCGGTGGGCCTCGTCGCCGAGGGCCTCGCCCGACGCGGGCCCGGCGGCGTCCTCGGCCTCCCCTGAGGCGGGCGCCGGCGGCGCCGGCGCGCGTCGGCGGACGAAGATCGGTGCCTACGTGCGCAGGAAGTCGAGCACGCGGCCGTTGACCTCGTCGGGCCGCTCCAGGTGAAGGAAGTGGCCGGCGCGTTCCACGGGCACGAACTCCGACCCCTCCGACAGCACCGCCCGCACGTCGCCCACGGCGTCGAGGCCCATGGCCCCGTCGGCGGTGCCGTGGAGGTACAGCGTGGGCTGCGGGGGCGCCGACGCCGACGCCGCCTGCGCCTCGGCGTAGGCGGCGTCTTGGAGCGAGGGATCGAAGATGGCGCGGTAGTAGCCGATGGCGGCCGACAGGCGATCGGGGGCACCGATGGACTGCTTCACCTGCGCCAGGTCCCATCCGGCGTCGTAGCCCGGCGACCAGTCCGCCCACAGGCCGTCGAGGAACGCCAGGTCGTCGGCCGACACCGCCATCTCGGCGATGGGGAGTTGGAACAGGAAGATGTAGAAGCTGCGCTTCATCTGCGCGTAGGTGAAGAACGCCTCCGCCGACGCCGCCAGGGGTGGGACCGCCAGGGTCACCACCCGGCGCCACCGCCCCGGCTCGAGCGACGCCGCGCCGTACGTGGCCAGCGCGCCCCAGTCGTGGCCGACGAGCACGGCCCGGCCGTCGCCGCCGAGCGCCTCGTGGAGCGCACAAGCGTCCGTCGACAAGGCCCCGACCTGGTAGATGCCGTCGCGCGGGAGGGCGCTCGGCGCGTATCCCCGCAGCCAGGGCGCCACGGCGTGGTAGCCGGCGTCCGCCAGCTTCGGCAGGAGATGGCGCCAGGTCTGGGCGGTATCGGGGAAGCCGTGGAGGCACAGGGCGAGGGGGCCCTGCTCCGGCCCCACCTCAAGGTACGAGAACTCGTTGCCGTTAATGGTGACTGCCCGCTGTTGCATGACCGCAGAGTAGTGTCGACGGGCAAGGGGCTCCCGTGTGTCCGGTGGCCCACCGGTTCGGTGGGTCGAGCGGCGCCGGGCAAGGGAGTGCGAGGGGGTCGTTTCCACTGCGAGTCACGTTCTTCGGGGTTCGGGGCTCGTGCCCGTGCTCGGGCGAGCACTACGTCCGCTACGGCGGCAACACGGCCTGCGTGAGTGTGGACGTCGGCGACGAGGCGCCGATCGTGCTCGACCTCGGCACCGGCCTGCGTCCCCTCGGCCTGGCACTCGACGCGCGCTACGGGTGCGGCAACCCCGTGGAGGTCACCGCGTTCCTGAGCCACCTGCACTGGGACCACATCATCGGCCTGCCGTTCTGTACGCCGCTGTTGCGCGAGGGCGGATGCATGGAGGTCTACGGACCACCCCAGGACGGCGGCTCCCTGCACGAGCACATCGACCGCGTGGTGAAGCCGCCGTTCTTCCCCGTGCAGATGAAAGAGCTCCAGGGGTGCATCGAGTTCCGAGAGGTGAGCGACGACGTGATCGCCGTCGGCTCGGCCAAGGTGCGGGTGCGGCGCGTCCCCCACGTGGGTACGACGCTCGGGTTCCGCATCGAAGCCGAGGGGCAGTCGGTGGCCTTCGTGAGTGACCACCAGGCCCCCGAGGACCGCGACGCCGTGGCGCCGGCGGTGCTCGAGCTGTGCGACGGCGCCGACCTCGTGATCCACGACGCCCAGTACACCGAGGAGGAGTACCGCGAGAAGGCCACGTGGGGGCACTCCACCATCAGCTACGCGGTGCACGTGGCGGCGGAGGCCGGAGCCCGGACGCTGGCGTTGTTCCACCACGACCCCCTGCACTCCGACGACGAGGTCGACGGCCTGCTGGCCGAGGCCGAGAGCGACGCCGAGGCGGGCCGTCTCGACGCCGTGGTGGCCGCCGCGGAAGGATTGGTCGTCGATCTCGGCCGTCGCTGACCGCCACGGCGGGACGGGGCGGCGCAGGGGGCGAGATGACGCTGATGGGTGAGGACGGGCCAGGGGCGCAAGACGGCGCCGGGGCCGGTCTCGGGGCCACGGGGTTCGACGCCGCGCGCTTTCGCGAGGTCCTCGGCCACTTCCCCACCGGGGTGACGATCGTGACCGCCATGGAGCCCGCCGGGCCCGTCGGGTTCACCTGTCAGGCCTTCACGTCCCTGTCGCTGTCCCCGCCGCTCGTGGCCCTCGCCCCGGGGAGGGACTCGACCAGCTGGCCCCGGATCGCGGCAGCCGGCACGTTCTGCGTGAACATCCTCTCCGAGGACCAGGAGGCCTTGTGCCGGGACTTCGCCGTCTCGGGCGGCGACAAGTTCGCCGGGGTGGGATGGCGCCCGGCGTCCAACGGCGCGCCCCTGCTCGACGGGGTGCTCGCCTGGGTGGAGTGCGCCTTCGTGCGGTCGCACGACGCCGGGGACCACGAGCTCGTGATCGGACGGGTCCTCGAGATGGGCGTGCACAAGGGCCGCCCCCTCGTCTACTACCGCAGCGGCTTCGGCCGTTTCGAATCCTGAGCGCGCCGACCTGTAGCCTGACCGCCCGTGCCCCAGATCAACCCCTCCGAGGTCATCGCCGACGTCGTCGTGGTCGAGCCCGACGTCCACGGCGACGAGCGGGGACGCTTCATCGAGACCTACCGGCGCTCGTGGTTCCCCCTCGGCCGCGAGATGGTGCAGGGCAACCGCTCCGAGAAGCAGGCCGGCGCCGTGGTCGGTCTGCACTACCACCTCCACCAGGCCGACTACTGGTACGTCCTGCGGGGGACGGCGCGGGTGGTGCTCCACGACCTGCGGGTGGGCTCTCCCACCCAGGGGGCGACCCTGGCACTGGACCTGGACGGGGCGCGCGACAGCGGGGTGTTCATCCCCCCCGGCGTGGCCCACGGGTTCGCGTCGCTCACGGACGTGCTGTTGTGGTATCTGGTCGACGGCTACTACAACCCCGTCGACGAGCTCGGCGTCGCCTGGGACGACCCCGACATCGGCGCCGACTGGGGCATCGCCGATCCCGTGCTTTCCGCTCGCGACAAGGCGAATCCCCGCCGGGCGGACCTCGCCCCCGCGCATCGCCCGCCCTACGGCCTGCGCACCTGAGGGCGCCGCCTGGTCGGCGGTACCCGGCTGGACTCGGGGGGCGAGAACCGGCACGCTTGGCGCGTGGACGAGTCACGGCAGTGGGTCGAGTTCGGTCGTTGGCTCGCCGAGCAGCGCGAGCAACGCGGCCTGCGCCGGCGCGACGCCGCTCGCAGGGCCAAGATCTCAGAATCGCTGTGGCGCGACCTGGAGACGGGTCGCAAGGAGGCGATCGGTGGCATCCGCCTGTTGCCGAACCCCAGTGCCGACGTGCTCGAGCGGGTGGCGGCCGCCCTCGAGGTGCCGGTGGCGGACGTGCTCGCCCGCATCGGCCGGTCCACCCGAGACCAGAGGCGGGCGTCGGCGGCGCCGAGCAACGGCCCTCGGCCCGAGGACGACAGCTCCCTGTTCGCCATGAAGGTCCGCCGGCTCTCGGAGCGCGACCGCGCCCTCGTCGAGCGCCTCGTGGACGCCATGATCGAGCACGAAGAGCTGCCGTAGGGCCACGACGTGCGCTTCGGCATCTTCTACGAGCACCAGCTGCCTCGGCCATGGGGTCCCGGGGACGAGCACCGGCTGCTGAAGGACGCCTTGGACCAGGTCGAGCTGGCCGACCGCCTCGGCTTCGACTACGTCTGGGAGGTCGAGCACCACTTCCTGGAGGAGTACTCGCACTCGTCGGCCCCGGAGGTCTTCCTGGCCGCGGCCAGCCAGCGCACGCGCGCCATCCGCCTCGGCCACGGCATCGTGCAGCTGCCCATGGGGTTCAACCACCCGGCACGGGTGGCCGAGCGCATCGCCACCCTCGACCTCGTCTCCGACGGGCGGGTGGAGTTCGGCACGGGCGAGTCGAGCTCTGAGTCCGAGCTCGGCGGGTACGGCGTGGAGCGTGCCACCAAGCGCGACCAGTGGGCCGAGGCGCTCGACGTCGTGACCCGGCTGCTCGTGGAGGAGCCCTTCGCCGGGCACGAGGGCCGCTTCCTGCGCATGCCGCCGCGCAACCTCGTGCCCAAGCCGCTCCAGCGACCCCATCCTCCCCTGTGGGTGGCCTGCAGCCGCCGCGACACCATCCACCTGGCGGCGACGAAGGGCATCGGGGCGCTGTCGTTCTCGTTCGTCGAGGCCGACGAGGCCAAGGCGTGGGTCAAGGACTACTACGACACCATCGCCTCGCCCCAGTGCGTCCCCGCCGGGTTCGCGGTCAACGCCAACCTGGCCTGCGTGCTGCCGCTCATGTGCCACGAGGACGAGGCCACGGCGATCGACCGGGGCCTCGACGGCAGCCATTTCTTCGGATACTCCCTGGCGCACTACTACGTCTTCGGCATGCACCGGCCGGGAGTCACCAACGTGTGGGCCGAGTTCGAGGCGAACCGGGAGCGCTTCGGGTTCAGCCGTCCCGTGGCCGCCCGGACCGGCCTGCAGCTCGGCGCCCAGCTCATGGAGCAGGGTCTCGGGTCCCTGCGCGGCGCGGTGGGCACGCCCGCGCAGATTCGCGACCTGGTGCGCGCCTACGAAGACGCCGGTGTCGACCAGTTGATCTTCGTCAGCCAGGCGGGGCGCAACCGCCACGAGGACATCTGCGAGTCGATGGAGCTGTTCGCCCGGGAGGTGCTGCCCGAGTTCCACGACCGGGCGGAGCGCCTCGAGCGGGACAAGGCCGAGCGCCTGGGTCCTGCGGTCGGCGCCGCCCTGGCCCGCCGCCCGCCGCCGCGTGCCGCCCCGCCCGAGTACGCCATCCCGGCCACGCCGCAATTTTGAGTCCGTTGTCCGACCCGCCCCACGGGCGGCGATCGGCTGCCGGACCGGCCTGTCGACGTGGGAAATGCGCCCGGTGTGAGGGTCTTCCCACCGATCGCGGCATCGTGGCGTCGCGATACCCAAGCGGCGCCGCAGCCAGTTGAATGGTGGCAATGACCTTGGTGATTGTCGTAGGGGTGATCGCCGTCATCGCCGCGGTGATCGCGCGCACGACGTGGCGCCGCACCGCCGACGAACGGCACTCGGTCAAGGACTACCAGCACACCGTCGAGACCATGCGCCACCTCGCCGAGCGTCGCTCCGACGCCCGGCGGCCGGCGCCCACGCCCGGGCGCCGACCCCCGCAGCCGGGCTCGGCCGGTGCCTCCCGCCGGCGGACCATCGGGTCGTCCAACGCAACGGCACGCCACCCGGGGCCCGGTGCGCGCGTCGGCGCCGCCGGAGGGCGCCCGGCGCCCGCCCCGGCGCGCCCGGCGTCGCCGACGCGTCGCGAGGAGCGCCCCCCGCACCCGTCATCGCCGGCGCGCGCCCCTGTCGCCAAAGTGGACGCCGGGCGGCGTCCGGCGATGGTGTTCGTCGACGATGCGCGGCCGACGGCGGCGGCGGGGGAGCCGGGGGCGGACGGCACCACGTCGCC
>Ga0209415_10013644_pt1 | contig 13375 bp, 11 predicted proteins | sample PeaSoiSIISIP2007_FD_187696 | JGI IMG/M metagenome (GOLD analysis project Ga0209415, IMG submission 187696) | Peat soil microbial communities from Weissenstadt, Germany - SII-SIP-2007 (SPAdes) (version 2) | ecosystem: Environmental > Terrestrial > Soil > Wetlands > Peat | place: Germany... | reverse complement strand
GACCCGCACCGCGTCGTTCTTCTCGACTTCATCCCACGCCGCCGCGAGCCGCACGACGGTCTCGGGATCGAAGGCATTGAGCTTCTCGGGACGGTTGAAGGTTATGAGCGCGATGTTTCTATCAACTTCGTAGAGCAGCGATTCCATAATTTTCTCTCAGGTCAGCACGTCCGCGTGCTTGAGCCGTTCGATTTCCTTCTCGTCCATCCCGAGCAGTTCACGCAGCACCGCTTCCGTATCGGCGCCGAGCAGCGGCGCCGCGGACCTAACCTCGCATCGCGTCTCGGCCATCGTCCACGGGATTCCCGGATGGATCCGGCGGCCGACCTCCGGATGCGGAAGCTTGACCAGGAAGCCGCGCTCGTCCATGTGCGGGTCGGTCGCGATATCCGCGCTGCTCATCGCGGGAAACGCGGCGACGCCGTGGCTCTGCAGCAGCCGCGTTATCGCCCATCGATCGCGCCGGCTGGTCCATCCCGTGATGATCCGATCGAGCGCCGCTTCGTTGCGCTTCCGATCGGCGAGGGTCTTGAAGCGCGGATCGTCGGCGAGCGCCGGCATCTCGATTGCCTCGCTCAGCGCGCGCCATTCGGCTTCGCTGCCGACCGCGATACTGACCCACGCAGTTTCATCGCCCGCAGCTTTGTAGCATTCATGCGGCGACATGATCGGATCGTGATTCCCGGTGCGCGGCGGCTGCAGACCGTTGAAGGCAAACTCGAAGATTCCCTCGGGCAGCGTCGCGATGGTCGCTTCGAGCTGCGAAAGATCGATGAACTGCCCCTCGCCGGTGCGCGCGCGATGGAACAGCGCGGCCATCACGGCGACCGTCCCGAGCATCCCGGCGGTCGGATCGGCGAACGAGACGCCGACTTCGCTCGGACCCATCCCATCGTAACCGGTAAGCGCGAAGAAGCCGGCGAACGCGGCGGCCGGCGGTCCATAGCTCAGAAAATTCTTCCACGGCCCGGTCTGCCCGAAGCCCGACATCGAAACCGCGATGATATCGCGTTTGACGGCGCGCAGGGCTTCGAAACCGAGGCCCATCCGGTCCATCGCACCGGCCGAGAAATTGTCCGCGACGATATCGCAATGCTTCGCGAGTTCGAGCGCGACCCGCACGCCCTCGGGATTCGTGAGGTTGAGCGTCACGCTGTTCTTGCCCTGGCTGTATTGATTGAAATAGCCGGCGCGATTCGGCCCCGCGAGATTGTCGGCGAAGGGCGGCACCCGGCGCGTCGGGCATAACCGCTTGCGCGATTCGATCCTCAGCACCTCGGCGCCCATGTGTGCGAACTGCATCGTGCAGTACGGGCCCGCCCAGACCCAGGTCAGATCGAGCACGCGGATCCCGCTGAGCGGCAGCGAATCCGATTTTTTTGCGATATCGATGCGTTGCGGCAGACGCGGCTCGGAAAAGCTGGGCCATGCCGGTGCGCCGTCGCTGCGAATCGCGCGGGTCTCGTCGATTCGCGGCGCGGGACCGCGGATGCGCCATCCGCCGATGCTGCTCTTGAACGGCGCGCCGGGAATCGAGACCTTGCCGACGCCGGGAATCTCGATCGGGATGAAATATTTCCGGTCGAGAAGCTGATCGTTGGCATACAAATCCTGGATGGTGCTGACGGGAGCGACCGGGATCCGCCGGCGCTGCGCTTCGAGAAACAGGTCGCGGACCTTCCACTGCCTGACCCAGTCGGCCATCAACGCGTAAACCGCTTCGGCGTTGACGCCGCGATCGTGGCCGGTCGCGAAAATTTCCTCGCGCGCCCATTCCGGCTCGCCCATCAGCGCGACCATCCGCTTCCACTGCTCCTCTTCGATGCAGAGCAGCATGATGTACCCGTCGGCGCATTCCATGATCGTCCACGGCGCGACCGCGCGATGGCCCAGGCGCGAGGCGACCTGGCCCGCATACGAGTAGTGCGCGAAGCTCAGCTCGAGCATCGCGGCGATACATTCCTGGCCGGATACTTCGAGATGCTCCCCGCGGCCGGTGGCGAGCCGCCGCCAGATCGCCGCGAGCGCCGCGAACGCGACGTGCATCGCGGCCTGGAAGTCGCCCTGCGATCCGAAAATCTTGAGCGGCGGTAGCTCGGGATACTTCGATGAGCCCGGACTGAGATAGGCCCATCCTCCCGCGTTGACGACGTTGAGTTCATAGCCCTTCCAGGCGTGATATGGACCGAAATCGCCGAACGGCGAGACTGCGCCGATGATCAGCGCGGGAAACTCCGCGCGCAGCCGCTCGCGATCGAGGCCGACGGCGCGCCGCTCCGGCACGGGCACGTTATGTATCAGGATGTCGGCATCGGCGAGGAGCCGCGCGAACGTCGCGCGCTGGGGAGCATCGGTGAGATCGAGCGTGACGCCGAGCTTGCCGCCATTCAAATAGATGAAGAGACCGCTGTGCTCAAGATCGGGCTGATGACCGGGGAAGGGACCGCGCCGCCGCGCTACATCGCCGCCCGGCGGCTCGACCTTGATCACCGTCGCGCCGAGGTCGGCCATCAGCTTGGTCGCGAATGCGGCGGAGACGCCCTGACCGCATTCGACGACGCGCAGGCCGGCGAGCGGCGCCTGCGCGTCGTTATGTTCGGATGCGGTCGCCACTGGATCGCCGGATGCGAGCGCCCGCGCCGGCGATGCGTCGCCGCTGCCGCTGGCTCATCGATTACTTCCGCTTGTTGAAGTGCGGGATGACCTCTTTGGCGAACAGCCGCAGGCTGTTGCGCGCCTTGTCGAGCGTCAATCCCGGCGGCGACATGTTGTAGACGAGGTCCGTGAACGGGCCCTGCGCGTTCAGATCCTCGATCAGCTTAATCAGGTCGTCGGGTGTGCCGAGGAAGAGCGGCAGGCCGAAGAACGAAACCGGATGACCCTTGCGCAGCTCGCCGATCGGCTTGAGGTCGGCGATCTTTTCGTCGCCCGGCAGCGTCTGGTTCTCGCTGATCCACTTGCCATAGCGGCTCAGCAGGTAATGGATCGCGGGCTCGGCGTCGTCCCACGCCTGCTTGACGGTCTCGGCACAGTAGCCGAAGCGAAGCTGCGCGATCTTGAAATCCTGCATGCGCCGCCCGTGCCGCTTGCAGGCCTCGTCGAACAGCTTTATCTGGCGCGGATCGCCGGCGGAGGCCAGATGGTAGCCTTCGCGCGCCACCCGATCGATCGCCATCTTGCCCCGCCCCGCCATCCAGACCGGAAACGGCTTCTGCACCGGCCGCGGCGAAACCGTGATCGGTTCGGGGAGGCTGTGGAACTGCCCCTTATGGGTGACGTTCTCGGTGTCGAGCAGCTTGCGCACGATGGCCGCGCCCTCTTCCATCCGTGAATGCTTCTGGTTGCCGTCGACGCCGTAGGCGGTGAACTCTTCCTTGCGGTAGCCCTGGCCGAAGCCGAGATCGAGCCGGCCGCCCGAGAGCGCATCGACCCACGCCGCCTGCTCCGCGATCGCAATCGGGTTGTGCAGCGGCATCAGCGCGATATACGAACCGACCCGGATTCTGGAGGTGCGCGCCGCGAGCGCGGCACAGAAGGTCAGCGGCGCGCAGCAATAACCGTCGCGGACGAAATGATGCTCAGGCACCCAGATTTCGTCATAACCGAGCTGTTCGACCTCGGCCGCGAGATCGAGCTCGGCGCGGTAATGTTTGCTGTAATCGAGTCCCGGCTTATCGAACTGACTGCCTTCGAACAGAACGCCAAATTTCATCACCCTGTCTCCCTTCGATTATGAAGCGACGCACCTTGAGGCGTCGTCCCCGCCTCTGTGATTAGCGATAGTCGCGGCAAAAGCCAACCGGACGGCGGTCAGGTCGTCGCTTAGACCGCGGAAAGTAGACTCGTCGGCCGGAAAAGGGGCTGTGATGGTGGAGAGGGGAGGATTCGAACCTCCGAAGGCATAAGCCGTCAGATTTACAGTCTGATCCCTTTGGCCACTCGGGAACCTCTCCAGTCGAGCCCAGAATTGCAAAGCCGATGGCCGGAATCGAACCGGCAACCTACTGATTACAAGTCAGTTGCTCTTCCGCTTGAGCTACATCGGCAGGATGCAAATATCAGCTAGTATTCTGCCATTTTTCCGAAGTCAAGGCAGGTCGGCAGCTGCGCTCCCGGCGCGCTATCTAGCGTAGGTTCACGACTCTCGCGACTGCTGCTTGTGCTACAATCGATGCGCCAGGCGGTTGCGATTCCAGCGGCCGACCGCGCAAATCCCGCGTCGATCGAGGCGGGATCCCACAAAATCATCGCGACGCCGGCGGAGGCTCAGATGCTCCCCCTGTTTGGACGCAAGATGCGATGGCTCACGGCGGCGGTAATCGCGATGGCGCTAATCGCGGCCGCCTGCCTGGCGTTCGACCTGGTCCATGCCGGCAGAACGCACGGGGGCTTCGAAGTCTGGGATCGAATCCTGGAGGTCACCGGCACTATCGCGGTCGCGATGCTCTATCTGTGGCGCGAATATCTGCAGGAGGCGTCGCCCGGCGAAGCGCGCTCCCCAGCTTCGCCGGCTGCCCAGATTATCCAGAATATCTACCCACCTTCCGCCGCCGTCGCGCCGGAGCAGGCAGCGCGCCAGAGCGAGATACGCGAGCTAGAGACGATCGTACGCCGGATCGTCGAGGAGGCCGGCCAGATCGAGAGCGGCCTGGTCAGAGCGCGCAGGATCGTGATCGCTGATCAGCGGGGACGCGAGCGAATCTCGCTCGGGCTCGACGCGGCCGGCAACCCGGCGATCGCGATTTGCGACGAGCATGGCGCGATGCGCTTGCGCTGCGGGCTTCGTGAGAACGGCGATGCGGGGATCGATCTGCTCGACGGTGACCAGCGCCGGCGCGCGATGCTGGCGGTGCGGCGCGACGGCTTCGGCGAGCTCGCGCTGCTCGATCGCGCGGGCGCTATCCGCGCCGCTCTGGGCGCGGCCGGCGACGACGCGATCTCCTATCTCGGCCTGCGCGCCGATGGCACCTACGCGCTGGTGCTCGAAGGCCGCGAGGTCTCGCAGAGCCTGTGGAATGAAGCCGCGCGCCTCGAATGGTCGGAGCCGATGCGTCGCGGCGGCAAAGCCAGATGATCGCTAATGGACTTTGCTTGCCGGTGCCGGTGTCGCGCGCCGGCGTGCGACCTCGAACAACGCGACCGCCGCGGCGACCGACACGTTGAGCGATGCAACCCGCCCGCGCATCGGGATCGCGACCACGAAGTCGGCGCGCTTCTTCACCAGCTCGCGCACGCCCTCGCCCTCCGCACCGACTACGATCGCCAGCGGCCGGCCGGTATCGAGCTCATAGATGGTCCGGTCGCCGCCCGGCGCGAGCACCGCGATCCAGTAGCCGGCCTCCTGCAACTGCTCCATCGTGCGCACCACGTTGCCGCATTCCGCGATGCTCAGATGGACCCAGGCGCCGGCCGAGGTTTTGAGCGCGGCGGCCGTGAGCCGCGCCGTGCGATCGCGCGCGATGATCACGCCGCGCACCCCCGCGCATTCGGCCGAGCGCAATAACGCGCCGAGATTGCGCGGGTCGGTAACCCCGTCGACGATCAGGATCGGATCGGGCCGCGCTGCGACCAGCTCCTCGAGCGCGGCGTAGCGATGCTGCCGGATGAGCGCGACCAGCCCCTGATGCACCGCTTGCGCGCCAGCGAGGGTCGCAAGCCGCCGATCGTCGACCTCCTCGACCACGCCGCCCGCCGCGGCGACGCGCTCCGCTTCGCGCTGGAAGCGCCGCCGCGTCCCGCGGCGGAGGTAGAGCGTGCGGATCGCTTCCGGGGCGCCCGCGATCAGCTCGCGGAGCGGCTCGATGCCGAACACCAGGTCCTCGCGCGAGCCCGGCGCGCCCGGCTCACGCGCGGGCGCGGGCGGCGGCCACGCGCGATCGCGCCGGCCCACGGACGCACGGTTCATCGGCGGCCGCTTCATGGCCCCGATGATAGCGGGAGGCCGTGGCGGATTGCACGCCCGTATCCCGCGCTCGCGTTTCCATTGCCCGCGGCGCGCGTTAGACTCGGCCGGGCGAGCGGTTCGATCGATGCGTTTCCTGAGAGTCCCGATAATTGATCGCTACGTCGCGCGCGAGGTCGCGGCGCCCCTGATGCTCGGCGTGATCCTGCTGACCTTCGCGCTGGTGACCGGGCGGCTCCTGAAGCTCACCGAAATGGTGGTGAACCGCGGCGTCTCGCTGCACGACGTGCTCGCGATGATCGGCTACATCATGCCGTCGTTCTTCGAGCTGACCTTCCCGATGGCGGTGCTGCTCGGCGTGTTGCTGGGCTTCGGCCGGATGTCGGCGGAGCGCGAGCTGATCGCGGCGCGCGCCTGCGGAATCAGCCTCTATCGCCTCGCGATTCCGGTCATCGCGATCGGCGTCGCGGTCTGGATGCTGGCGGGCTGGTTCGCGTTTTCGGTGCGGCCGTGGGCCAATCACAGCCTCTCGGGCCTGCTCTACCAGTTGAGCCGCACGCGCAGCACGGCCGGACTCAAGGAGAAGATCTTCAACCGCACCTTTCCGGGCATCGTGCTCTACGTGGATCGGATTTCACCTGTCGACGGCACGCTGCAGGGCGTGATGATCGCGGATGACCGCAACCGCGGCCAGCAAAGTACGATCATCGCCAGCCACGGGGTCGTGCTGGCCGGCAAGGATCGCGAGACCGTCACGCTGCGGCTCTACCAGGGATCGATCTTCGGCCTGGAGACCGAGAACCACGCCAGCCACGTCACCAGCTTTCGCATCTATGATTTGAACGTCGAGCCGGAGAGCGCTATCAACTGGGCGGTGCTGACGCCCGACGAGATGAATTACGCGACCCTCAAGCATACCATCGCTGCCGGGCGCGCCGCGGGCCATCCGGACTATCTCGCCGAGAGCGAGCTGGCGGGCAAGTACACGGTGCCGTTCGCGAGCGTGCTGTTTGCGATGCTGGGTATACCGCTGGGCCTTAAGCCGGCGCGCGGTGGGCAATCCGAGCGCTTCGGCGTCGCCATCGCGCTGTTCTTTTTCTATTACGCGCTGATGCGGGTCGGCGAGAACCTGGCGCAAAGCGGCCGGCTCGCCGCACTCCCCGCGATGTCCATCCCGGATGTCCTGTTCGCGCTGGTCGCGTTATGGCTGTTCGTGCAGAGCGCGGGCGATCGCGTCGACCAGGGACGCGGCCCCGGCGATATCATCTGGGAGCTGGTCGAGCGCTTCGAGCGCTCGCGGCAGGCGGCCTGAACGTTGCGCGCGCGGCTCTCGCCCACCATCGACCGCTTCATGGCGGCCAACTTCATCGGGCCGTTCTTCGTCTGCCTCGCGGCCTTCACCATCACCTACCTCATCGGCGACATCTTCGATCGCTTCGACGACCTGATGCATTACGGCGGCTTCAGTCTGTTGGGTCTGCGCTATTTCGCGCTCAAGATTCCGCTGATCGTCTCGCAGCTCCTGCCCGTCGCCTGCCTCTCCGGCGCGCTGCTCGGGCTCGCGATCCTGAGCCGCTCCGGAGAAATTCTCGCCTGCCAGCAGCTCGGCATCAGCCGTCTCGAGCTGGCGGTGCCGATTCTCGCGCTCGCCTTCGTAATTTCGATCTTCAATTTCGTTATCAGCGAGACGGTGGTACCGTACACGACGCGCCAGGCGCGCTATCTGTACGAGGTCGAGCTCAAGCGCCGCACGCTGCGCGGCGTCTTCGCCAACGCTCATATCTGGGTGCGTGTGAGCGAAGGCTTCCTGAGCGCCGACCGCTACGATGCGCATCAGCACGAGCTCTGGGGCGTGACGCTCTACCGCCTGACTCCCGACTTCAAACTGCATGATATCGTTCGCGCGCGCCGCGCGAGATGGAACGGCACGCAATGGGCGCCGCAGGAGCTTTCGACCATCGAGCTCGGCCCGCACGACTCGGTGAGCACCGTCAGCAAGAGTTACTTCCGGCCCGACATCAACCCGGCCGACTTCGGCCTGCTCAAGCTCGATCCTGAGGAGTTCACGCTGTGGGAGCTCGACCGTTATATCGTCGGGCTGCGCGAGAAGGGGCTCGACCCGGGCGGCTACGTGGTCGATCGCGATCTCAAGTACGCGCTGCCGCTCTCGTGCCTGATCATGGTCGCGCTGGGCGTGGTCTTAAGCCTCGATCCGCTGCCTCGCCGCCTGAGTCTCGGCCGCAGCTTCGGCCTCGCGCTGGCGATCGGTTTCGGCTACTGGGTGATGCTCGGCATCACGTCATCGCTCGGCCGTTCGGAGCTGATGCCCCCGTGGACGGCGGCCTGGGTCCCGAATCTGCTCTTTTCGGTGATCGCGCTTTCCCTGTTCCTGTTTGGCGAAGAGCGCTAGCGCCGCCGCCCGCGCGGGCGCTTGCACCGCGGGGCGCGAGGCGTATTGGATAGATCATCATGAATGGGCCAGGCTCGGAATCGATCGCGCTCCTGCGGGAGCCGCGGGTCGCGGGCTTTCTCGCCGGCGCCCGCGTCGGTCATCTGGCGACCGTCGACGCCGGCGGCGCCCCACATAATATCCCGGTCTGTTTCTGGTTCGACGGCGCGCACTTTTACTTCGCGATCGATGAAAAGCCCAAGCGCCGCAGCGGGATGGAGCTCAAGCGGATGCGCAACATCGCGGCCGACCCGCGGGTCGCGTTGGTGATCGATCATTACGAGGAGCACTGGACCTTCCTCGCCTACGTGCTGGTTCACGGCCGCGCCGAAGTGGTCGAGGATCCCAACGAGTATATGCTCGCGCTGCGCAACCTGCGCGAGAAATATCCGCAGTACCGCCAGATGGCGCTGGTGGCCGAGGCGAACCCGATGGTCCGCATCGAGGTCGAGCGGGTCCATCTCTGGGGCGCGCGCTTCGGTGCCCCGCCGGCCGCGGGGCGGTGAGCGAAGGTGAGCCGGATTACGGACATCGCCGCCGCGCTGGGCGAGGCCGGACTCGACGGATGGCTGTTCTACGATTTCCGCCGCAGCGATCCGATCGCCTACCGCGTGCTCGGACTCGACCTCGACGAGCTGGCGACGCGGCGTTGGTTCTACCTGGTCGCAGCCGGGGGCCAGCCCGCGGCGCTGGTTTCGGCGGTCGAACCTAACCGTCTCGACCGCCTGCCCGGACAGCGCACCGTCTATCGATCGGAGCGCGAGATGGTCGCGGGGCTCGAGGCGATGCTGGCCGGACGCCGGCGCATCGCGATGAACTACTCGCCCAATTGCGCGATCCCCTATGTTTCGCGGGTCGACGCGGGCACGGTCGAGCTGGTCCGTTCGTTCGGGGTCGAGGTCTCGACCTCCGCCGACCTGATCCAGCGCTTCGAGGCGACACTGACGCCCGCCCAGCTCGAGAGCCATCGCCGCGCCGGCGACGCGCTGCTCACGGTGGTCAACGAGACCTTCGCCGAGATCGCGCGCCGCGTTCGCGCCGGAATTTCGATCAGCGAGCTCGAGGCACAGCGCTTTGTGATCGATCGGATCAGCGCCGGCCATGCGATGGTGACGCGCGACCCGCCGATCGTCGCCGTCAACGCGCACGCCGCGCTGCCTCATTTCAGTCCCAATGCGGCCGACGACGCGCCGATCGCGCGCGGCGATCTCGTGCTGCTCGATCTCTGGGCGCGCGAGCCCGGCCCCGACGCTATCTACGCCGATTTCACCTGGATGGCCTACGTCGGCGAAGCGACGCCCGCCGACTATGCACAAGCCTTCGGACTGATCGCTCAGGCCCGCGATGCGGCGGTCGAGTTCGTGACGCAGCGGGTCGCCGAGGGCGCGCCGGTGACCGGCGAGCAGGCCGATCGCGCCGCGCGCGCGGTGATCGAGGCGGCGGGTCACGGCGGCGCGTTCGTGCATCGCACGGGCCATTCGATCGGCCGCGAGGTCCATGCCAATGGCGCCAATCTCGACTCGCTCGAAACCCGCGACTCACGCCGGCTTCTGGAGCGGGCCTGCTTTTCGGTCGAGCCCGGCCTCTACTTTCCCGGCCGTTTCGGCGTGCGCACCGAAATCGACATGACCATCGAAAACGGCCGCGCCCAGGTCACCACCGGCGCGATGCAGACCGCGATTGTGCCGCTGCTCGCCGCCTTCGCATAAACTCCCGCGCCATGATCCGCGCGATCATCTTCGATCTCGACGGCACGCTGGCCGATACCGAGCCGATTCATTTCGCCGCCTTCGCCGAGGTGCTCGCGCCCGCGGGCATCGAGCTCACGCGCGAGGAATACTTCACGCGGCTGATCGGCTTCGACGATCGTGATTGCTTCACAGCCGTAATCACCGAGCGCGGCCGTGCTATCGACCCGGCCGCCATCGCCGCGCTGGTTGCGCGCAAGGCCGCCGTCTATCAGAAGCTCATCGCGGAGCGCGACGTGCTCTACCCGGGCGCCGCCGAGTTCGTCCGGCAATGCGCCCAGCGCTTCCCGCTCGCCATCGCGACCGGCACACTGCGCGTCGAAGCCGACATGATCCTGCGCCGCGCTGGACTCAACGAGCTATTCGTCGACGTGCTCGCGGCCGAGGACGTCGAGCACGGCAAGCCGGCGCCGGACATTTTCGTGGCGGCGCTTGGCCGCCTGGGCTTCATCCTGCGCAGCCGCCCGCCGATCGAGCCGGCCGAGTGCCTGGTGATTGAGGATACCGTGGCCGGAGTGCAGGCCGCGCGCGCCGCCGGGATGCGGGTGCTCGGGCTCACGCAAAGCGCGGGACAACCAGGGCTCGGCGACGCCGACCTGGTGCGCAGCTCGCTCGCCGCTACCGATCTCGACGATCTGCTGCGCCGGCTCCGCTAGCCGCTCCCGCTCGATGCCGCCATAGTGAACTCGCAATGACCTCGACGCGCTTCCTCGACCGGCGCGATATTTCCGCCGCCGAGCGCTATAAGTACCTTACGGAGAGCGAGAGCTGGCGCATTGGGCGGCGCGGCTCCGGCGGCTCGGCGAGCACGGCGTGAGCCGCGCGTTTGTGATCTTCAACAACTGCAACGCCAACTTCGGCACATGAACGCGACCACGATGGCGCAGATGCTCATGCATTGAGGGACGACGGCGATGCGCGCAACGCTCCGACAATTTCCGACCAGTCCGTGCGGCGCGATGGTCCGCAAGCTGCTCCATTACAAGGGCATCGAGTTCGAGGCGGTCGACGTCGATGTGGTCGCATCGAAGGAACAGTTGCTCGCCGCGGGTGGTCTGATGACGCCGGAACTCAAGCTGCCGAACGGTGAGACGCTCAGCGACTCCGAGCGGATCGCGCTGCGGCTCGAAGAGCTTTATCCGGATCCGACCATCCTGCCACCCGACCATCGTGGGATTCAGATCGCGCTCGCGCGCTATATCAACGGCCTCGAAAGCGAATTCCTACGCTTCGCGCTGCCTGACGTGGCCGCCTATTTTCGACGCTTGGGTGGGGAGCACGAATCCACCTTTCGGCAGATCATGGATCAATATTCCGGCGCCGGCTTCTGCGAGCGGGCCGAAAACGAACGCGACGCGACAACCGTGCACGCCGCACATCTGCTCGAGCCCTTCGAAGCAGCGCTGGTCGGCAAGGCCTTCCTGATGGGGCGCGTCGGGCTCGCAGATTTCGCGCTTTACGGCCAGCTTCAATATCTCGCCATTTCGGGCGAGTTGAAAATTCCCGCACAGTTCCCGAATCTGCGCGCCTTCCACGGGCGAATCGATCGGATCTCGGGATTGCTCGACGATCTCGAGGTTTGAGCGCTAGCCGCGCGCGATACCCAGGTAGAGGAAGCGCCCGAAGAGCGCGCCGGTGAAATCAATCGCGACGTCGTAGGGCGACCCGGTCCGGCTCGGAACGAAGAGCTGATGGGTCTCATCGGCGCTGGCCAGCGCCAGGCAGATCAGCAGCGCCCAGTAAGGCCGCCCGCGCAGAGGTCCGGTTATCAGCACGATGAAGGCGACCAGGTAGGCGCCAAAGTGCGCCAGTTTGCGGATCGTCAGATGAATCAACGCCTGGGTCGAGGGCGAAACTCCGGCGGGGAAGACCAGATGGATGATGCCGCCGACGAACACCCAGGTCCGCGCGAAGGTGAAGATCTGGGTCGACATTAAGGCCAGCACCATCAGCCAGATGATCACGATCCACCAATGCCGGCTTGGCCGTGTGGCGACGCGCGTCCCGGTGGCGGCGGCTGCGCTGCCGCTGGAACTGCCTTCGCCGGCGGGTTTCGACGCAGTCATGATGCGCGCGCGACCCCGTGAAAAGCTGTCTCCGCGGGGCGTGGAGTGACACAATGGCTTGTCATCACGAGCGTTCCAAACCCGTTTATGCCAGACCATCGACGCCGCGCCAAGCCGGTGTCCCGGAGTTAGCCGCGATGAACCAACCGCTGACGGTCTCGAAGATCCATCCCCCACCGCCGTGCACGATCGTAATCCTTGGCGCGTCGGGCGACCTCGCCCGTCGCAAGCTGCTGCCGGCGCTCTATAATTTGCGCGCCTGCGGAGAGGGATTGATGGCGCAGGAGACCACGGTGGTCGGCTTTGCGCGCCGCCCGATGACAGTCGAGGAGTTCCGGGCCGCCGCGCACGACGGCGTCAAGCGTTTCTCGCGCCTGGAGATCGACGAGCGCTGCTGGAGCGAGTTTGCTGCGCGCCTCGATTACATCGACGGGCTCGACCGGCCCGATGGCTTCACTGTATTGCGCAAGCGGCTGGAGGCGATCGAAGCCGCGCGGCAGCTTCCGCCCAGCCGCATCTTCTACCTCTCGATTCCGCCGCAGGCGATGCGCGATGCGATCGAACGGCTCTCGGCGGCCGGGCTTATCGGCCGGCCCGAGTCGGAACATTTTACGCGGGTGGTGGTCGAGAAGCCGATTGGGCATGACCTCCAGAGCGCGCTTGAGATCAACCACACGCTCCATCAGTACTTCGCCGAGCAGCAGATCTTCCGGATCGATCATTACCTCGGCAAGGAGACCGTGCAGAACCTGATGGTGTTGCGCTTCGCCAACAGTATCTTCGAGCGCCTCTGGGGCACCCGCAATGTCGACCACGTGCAGATAACCGTGGCTGAGAGCGAGGGGCTGGGCACCCGCGCCGCGTACTATGATCAGGCCGGCGCGCTGCGCGACATGGTGCAGAATCATATGCTGCAACTGCTGGCGCTCATCGGGATGGAGCCGCCGGTATCGCTGGACGCGGCCGCGGTGCGCAATGCCAAGCTCGACGTGATCAAGTCGCTGCGCCCGATCACCCGCCAGCAGGTGCGCACGATGGCGGTAAGGGCCCGCTATGCCGGTGGCGTGGTCGACGGACGCCCGGTGCGCGGCTACCTCGAGGAGCAGGGGGTGCCGCCCGATTCGCGGATCGAAACCTACGTCGCGCTGAAGTTCTTCGTCGACAACTGGCGCTGGTCGGGCGTGCCTTTCTACCTGCGCACCGGCACGCG
>Ga0209415_10013643_pt1 | contig 13377 bp, 12 predicted proteins | sample PeaSoiSIISIP2007_FD_187696 | JGI IMG/M metagenome (GOLD analysis project Ga0209415, IMG submission 187696) | Peat soil microbial communities from Weissenstadt, Germany - SII-SIP-2007 (SPAdes) (version 2) | ecosystem: Environmental > Terrestrial > Soil > Wetlands > Peat | place: Germany... | reverse complement strand
TTCGTTGCGGCCCTTGTCGACGTTCTTCTCCATGTGGTGGTAGACGCTGCGGGCGTTGCCGCGGATCCATGCCGACTTCATCTTCCCCGCTTGGAACACCAGGCGCAGGCTGTCGCCCCAGAGCTCGTCGCGCCGGGTGGTGTCCTGGTCCGTGAAGCTGGTCCCGCGGGCCTTGTGCACGACCAGCACCTCGCGCAGGGTGTCGCCGTCCAGCTCGGCGACAAGCGTGTCCCCGAACACCCTCTCCATCTGCCTGCGGCCCGAGGAGTCGGGATCTCCCACCATCGTTCCGCGGGCGTCCTGGAGGACCACGACCTTCCGGATCCTTTCCTTCCTCAGATCGATGTCCAGGAGCATCTTCCGTCCCGAAAGGACCTTCCTGCCCAGGCTCGCCGAGGGCGATTCCTCCAGGAGCAGCTTGCTGGTCCGCTCGTCCATCGTGGCCTTGCCGCAGGCGGCCACCAGGCTTCCGCGCCGAAGCCTGACCTTGCCGCGGGCTTCCGCGACGGAGTCCGCGTCCCGCCAGACCAGGGTCTCGCCGCGGATTTCCGTGGTGTCGCGACCCGTGTCGCTCGGGGGACAGGCGGCACCGGGCGGGCAGGGAAGCTTCCGGAAGACGGGAGACTCGGAGGCCTCGGCGCGGTGGGCGGCCCGGTCGTAGCGGATCGCCCCGGCGTCCAGGGTGACGCGACCGGATGAATCGACCAGATGGGCGTTCCCGTCGGCGAAGGCCGACCCCGAAGCCCGTTCGTAGCGGCCGGAAAGGGAGGTCAAGGTCCCCGAAGGATGGTCCAGGCGGAAATCGCCCTGGAACCGGACCTCGTCGGTCGCCCGGTCCCAGACGGCCGAGCGGGACCGGAAGCGGACGTCGCCCCGGTGGAACCGGACATTTCCCGTCAGCACCACCAGGGCCCCGCGTCCCTGGACCACGATGTTGTCGGCTCCGTCCAGGATCAGCGGATCCTCCGGAGGGGGTCGCTTCGAGGGTGCGAAGGCGCAGAGGCCCAGGACCGCGAGCACTCCCGCCATCGGCACCTATTTCCCCGATCCGAAGGGAAGTGAGCCCAGATCCCGGATCTGCCCGCGCACGTCGGACAGGATTTCCCACCGGTTGAGGTAGGCGTCCGACCGGAAGCCGGTCCCGGTCAGGACGTCTCCGGATTCCGTGCGCACCTGGACCGCCGCGGAGGTGAAGATTCGATCGCTTTCCTTGTCGAAGACCAGGCTGTCGGTGCGAAGCTCCATGCCACCGTGGTTGGAGCCCACCACATGGCCTCGGGCCCGGAAGAACCTCATCCCGCGGTCCATGGTGCCGGAATCCGCCAGGACGTGCGCGACGGGAAGGCGGGTCTTGTCGTAGGCGGTCAGGTCGACCGGTCTGGCCCACACCCGCTGGCTGCCCGGGTCCTGGCGGAGCAGTTCCGTGTTCAGGCGCCACGCCAGGGTGTCGGACTGCCAGAAATCGACCTTCGCGCCACCGTGGAAGACGGCGTCCGGGGACCGGGAGGCCGCAGGAGCGGAATCGGCCGGTGTTGGACGCACCTTGGGCGGGGTCCGGCCGGACCGGCAACCGGCCGCGAACAGGACCAGTGGAAGTAGGAGGACAGGGCGCATGGGCTGAACGGGGAAAGGTACAGACTGCGGGACCGGGCGAGGGAGGCCGCGTCGTCCGACCTCCCCCCATCGAACCCGGCCGGGAGTATCTTCCCGGCGTGCTCCTTGAACGACGCCGAGACGCCTGGAAGATCGCCGCCGTCGCGGTGGGCAGCCTCCTCTTGTCTCTCCTGGTCGTCGGGGCCGGCTCGCGCCCGCGACACCCGGGTTCCGGACCGCGCCATTTCCTGGGTCACGGGAGCCTCCCGCTGTCCGGAGATTACGCGGACGAAGGCATCGCGTTCCGGGACGGCTTCCGGGAGGGTCTGGGATCGGCGCCGGACTCGCTGTTCGACTGGAAGTGGAACTGGACGGACAACCAGGGCGATCCCGACCTGGCCCGGCAATTCGTGGCATCCACCGGCAAGCCCGCGAGCGATCTGGAGCTGGTGGGTCTGTCCTCCATCGCGACGGACCTGCCTCCCTGTCGCGAAGTCTGCCTGGTCCTGGACGACGGGGGCCCGCACCGCCCCGACCCGCTGCGCTGGGACTTGTGGACGCCGGCCCCGATCCAGCGCGGGCGGATCCTGGCCTTGCTGCGCGGTGCGGCGCCGCCTCGGATGGTGGTGGTCGCGGCGGCGGGTCCCTGGACGGAACCGGTCCTCCCCGGGCTGGTCGATTCGTTGGCCGGTCTCCAGGTGATCCTGCACGACCCGGGAAACTCGAAATGGGACGACGCCGTGGCCCAGATCCTGGAAATCCGTCCGCGGAGCATCCTGTTCTGGGACGCACCCGCCGATGCTTCGTCCCTCCTCTCCCGACGACTGGCCTGGTCGGTCTTCTTGTCCGCCCATCTGTGGGTTCCCGAGGGGACGGCGATTCCGACTGGGTTCCGTGTGGACACGCTGCGCCCGGTCTGGCAGGCGGCCCCCGGTTCCGGAGGCGACTCCTGGAACCGGTGGGGTCGGCTCTGCGGTCGGGCCTTGGCGAATTCCACCCGCGACATGCTCAAGGACTCGACGTCCAATTGGATGCGAGCCCTGTCCCGGAGTGCGCCGGATTCGGGCCTGGACACCAGCTCCACGGGCTGGTACCCCGGAAGGATCTGACCCGAAATAGCAACTCACCGCCCAATCCATTACTTTGGATGCCGAGCACCCGGAGGAGAGAAATGGACGTCGCGTTTCTTGGAATGGGCATCATGGGTTCGCGCATGGCCGCTCGTCTCGCGGCGGCGGGCCACGCGGTGCGCGTCTGGAACCGGACGCCGGAGAAGGCCGCGGCGCTGGCCGAAGCGGGATGCGCGCTCGCCGCCTCGCCCCGAAAGGCCGTCGAAGGCGCGCAGACTGTCTTCACAATGCTCGCGGATCCCGAGGCTCTGCGACAGGTGGCGTTCGGGGTCCAAGGGTTCCTGGACAGCATGGAGCCCGGAACCATGTGGGTGGACCACTCCACGGTGGATCCGACCACATCCCGTCAGCTGGGCGCCAACGCCACCAACCGCGGACTCCGCTTCCTGGACATCCCCGTTTCCGGCTCCAGCGCGGCGGCGCGGGACGGGAAGCTCGTCTTCTTCGCGGGCGGGAGCGCCGCGGATCTGGAAATGGTCGCCCCGCTCCTGTCCGCCATGGGCACGAGGATCGTCCACGCGGGTCCCGTCGGTGCAGGAGCCTCGCTCAAGCTGGTCAACAACGCCTTCCTCGCCCAAGTCCAGGCGGGATGGTCCGAATCCCTGGGACTGGCCGAATCCCTGGGCCTTTCCGCCCAGGTGGTGCACGATGCCATCCTTCCCACCCATGTCGCGCCCGCCTACCTGGGCTTCAAACGCGCGAAGATCGAAGGCCGGGACTGGACACCCGAATTTCCGTTGAAGCACGCCCTGAAGGATGTGCGACTCGCCTTGGCATCCGCCCGGGAGGCGGGGTTGGTCTTGCACCAATTGGAAGCATCGGAGCAACTCTACTCCCAGGCCGCCTCCCAGGGATGGGGCGACTCCGACTTCAGCGCCGTGCACGAAGTCGCTTCGCGATGCCGCCTGCCCCAACCGACCCCCGGTTCCCAAACCGACCCCAAGCCCGTCGATGTCTCCGTCATCCACGAGATCTCCTCGCGCGGCTAGGGATGGACCTCCACCAAGCCTTCCGGATCCTGACACCCGGGCCGGAGGGAAGAATCTCCTTCGGTGCGCCTCCTCTGGACTTCCACGCCCACCCCTTGGACGGATTCGACGCGGCGACGGGCATCGTTTCTCGCGCGACATCGACCCTGGAACTCCGGCTCGCTCCCCAGACCATGCGGGAGATCCCCGTCGAGGCCTGGTCGGCGGTCTTCCTGTGGGCCTCCGCCGGCTTTTGCCTTTCCGGAACGGATGGAGACGCTCCCGAGATCCACGCCGGAACGGGGTGTCTTTACCTTCGCCGCAACCGCCCGTCCCACCTGGACCTGGTCTCGGGTCCGGACGGATTCCACGGCACCCTGTTCCTGGGCTCCGATCCCGGACGCGGGCTTGCGTGAGGAAAATGGCTCGAGATCTGGAAATGGGGTAGATTGATCCCCATGGAACAGAACCCACAGACCATCCAGCCAGGCTTGTTTCCCGAATTGCCGGATTCGTCCCGCGCCTGGCTTTTCGCGGCCGCCCAACCCATCGAGGCGGCGAAACGCGAGGCCATCCTCTCGGACTTGGACCCGGTGCTCTCCAAGTGGAAATCCCACGGCACCATGGTCCCGGCAAGGGGGGTGTTCCTGGACGAGGTGACCCTGCTCGTGGCGGCGGACTTCACCGGGGCCGAGATGTCCGGTTGCTCCATCGACCGGATGATCGCCGCGACGCGGGAGGCCGGAAAGAACACGGGGATCGATCTGGTCGACGTTCCCACGGGCGTCCACCATTGGGGTCCCGACGGCGTCCAGTTCTCCAGCCGCAGGGAGTTCGGCGATCTGGTGCGGCAGGGGTTCGTGGACCGGGGGACCCTGGTGTTGGACCTGACCGTGATCACCTTGGGTGCGGTGCGCCAAGGACGTTGGAAGAGGCCTGCCGGCCAGGGTTGGCACGCCAAGGCCTTCGCCTTCGAAAGCTCGGCGGCTCCCGCGCTCGTTTGACGGTTTTCCGCGCCTGGTCCCGGCCTTCCAGGAGCATCGGGGATCCGACGGCGGCGATTGTTCTACAGGATATGCCCACCATCACCCTGCACGGGGGTCCGGTCCGGCCATAGCTTTGTGGCATGCCTCTCCCTGTGGTCTACGCGTATACGGATTTCCGCAAGTTCCTCGGCGAATGGCTGGAAGCCCGACAAGCCGCGGAACCCGGTTTCAACCGGAGCGAACTCCACCGCCGCCTGGGCCTGCCCAACACCCGCAGCTACCTGCCGGATGTCCTGGGCGGCAAGGAGGTCTCCCCCACCTTCGCCGACCGGTTCGTCGCCGCCTTGGAACTGGGGTCCGAAGAGGGTCGGTTCTTCCGGGTCCTGGTCCGCTTCAACCAGGCGAGAACGGCCGAAGAGAAGGAATTGGCGTTCGATCAGCTCGTGGCCCTCAACCGCACCCCGCGGACAGTCCTCGATCCGCGGCACTACGAGTACTACCGGCACTGGTGGAACGGTGCGGTGAGGGCCCTTCTTTCCCTGCACGACCTGGGCGACGAATTCCGCCGGATCGGGTCGCTGCTGGTTCCGGCGATCACGGAAGGGCAAGCCCACGAGGCGATCGACCTGCTCTCCGCTCTCGGGTTGATCCGACGCGACGAGAACGGCTTCTGGAAGCCCACCGACCACAGCCTCTCCACCGGAGAAGGCGCGCGGAACGATCTGGTCCGCCAGCTCCAGTCCCAGCAGTTGCGGCTGGTGCAGCAGGCCGCGCTCCATCCCGGCGGCGACTCGGGGCAGGTGGTGGCCACCAACACGGTCTCCATCTCCGAGGAGGGGCTGGACCTCGTGCGACGCCGGGTGGAACGGTTTCGCTCGGAACTGCGCTCCATCGTGCACAAGGACCAGAATCGCGCCACCCGCGCCCATCTGATCACCATCGCCGTCGTTCCCATCACCAGAAAGCCCGGGCTCCGCAAAGGCAAGGTGGAGACGTGAAGGTCCTGCGCTCCCTCCCGGCGCTCCTGGCCCTCCTCTTGGCTGGTTGCGGCGGCAACGACCAGGTCTCCGGCACCAACGACGAGACCCACACGGAGCTCGCCGCCCGCATCTACAAGCCGGGTGGGCAGACCTTCGCCACCGGTGCCGCCGTGAAGGTGGTCCCCGGCGACAGCACCCAGGCGGTGGCGGTGGGGACGGTGGATTCCACAGGCCTTCCCCAAACCTCCCAAGTGCCCGACGGCATCTACACGGTGAGCGTGACCCTGGACAGCCTGGTGTCCACGATCGATTCCGTGGTCGCGGCGGGTGGAAGGCTCCAATTGGCGGAAAACGACACCCTGGAAGCCTCGGGCACCCTGTCCGGCGTGGTGGCCTTGCAACCGCAGGACGACCCCGCCACCGTGACGGTGCAGGTGCTGGGCAGCGAGAACTATTCCAACGTGGCCGAGAACGGGACCTTCACCCTGACGGACCTGCCCACGGAACGGGTACGACTTCGGCTGGTCACGACCTTGCCCAACTACACCCCGACCTTCGACACCGCCCACGCGATCACCGGAACGGCGACGCGGATCCCGGACACCATCCACATGATCTACACCGGCATTCCGGTGGTGACCGATCTCGCGGTGGAAAACGACAGCGCCACCGGGGAGTTGGTGCTTTCCTGGCATCCCGTCGCCTATTCCGTCCTCCTGGACTACCTGATCTTCCGCGACACGGCCGGGGCGATCGCCTACTCCACCATCCCCTTCGCCGCGACCACGGACACCACCTGGCGCGACACCGCATCGGACTCCATGGCGGTGATCCAGGGCTGGCGCTACCGGGTGGTGGTCCGCAACCGCTCCGGAAACGCCGGATCCTGGACGGAATCCGTCACAGGAACATCCGTCCCCCCCGCGCTGCGGCGGGTGGACTCCGCGGCCTGGGCGCTGGTGGGGAAGGCCGGATCCGTCCTGGGGAGCGTCGGAAACGGGAACATGGCCACGGCAACCCTGGGAAGCGGCGGTCCCAGCCGCACGTTTTCCATCCAGACATCCTCGGACGGATTGCTCTGGGACTCCTCGGGGACGTCCGTGCCCACCCTGGACCTGGGCCAGACCATCGAGTGGGTCCCCGGCATCGGGGCCGGCAAGGCATGGTGCCTGGGGAATTCGGACATCGGAGATTCCATCAAGGCGCGCATCTTCGACGGGACTTCCTGGACGTCCACGAATCTGGACGAAGCCCTCTGGCCGGGATCGGGCGCCGTCCTGTTCGGGAGCGCCGGGCACCTCGCCTTGACGCTACCGGGGAACTCGCCGCCCATGTCCTGGACCACGGGGGACGGAACCTGGCACCGGATCCAGGTCAGCGGACAAGTCCTGGGCGTGTCGGATTCCGGCATCTACGTCTTCGGCGGATCGCATCTCCTCCTGGTGTCCTGGTCGGACCCGACCATCGAGCACCGGGACCTGGGCATCCCTCCGGAGCCCGCGTCCAGGATGTCCGATTGGAACGGCAGGCCCGCCTTCGTGGGAGCCCACGGCCTCTGGGTCCTGGACGTCGACGGCTGGGCGCTGCGCCGTTCGCCGATGCCGGCCGCCATCGGGACGGTGAACGTCGACCTGCTCCTTTCCGACCCAACGGGTGGCCTGTGGTCCGGAACCCTGGAATGATCCCCCAAAAATCCGAGGTGCATCCATGAGACATCCCCTCCCACCGATCGTCGGGCTCGCCGTCTTGGCCATCGCCGGCCTCCCCGCCCATGCCGCTCTCCAGGCCACGGGTGCGGATGGCTACTCCACGGGGAACGTGGGCATGGTCTACAGCAAGGTGAAGGTCGCGGTGGGCCCCCAATGGTTGGACATCGAGGAGGAGGCCGAACTCACCGCCGAGCCGGTGGATGGCGGAACCGGTCCCTGGTACGTGGACGGGAGCTTCAATGTGCCCACGGGCACCGTGGTCACGGGTTGCCTGTTGTGGAACGACGACACGTTGCTGATGGGAAAATTGCGCGGCAAGGCGATCGCCGGCAAAACCTACGACAGCACGGTCTCGACGAGTCCCTCGGGTTACGCCCACGACCCCCTGCTGGTGGACCAGACCGGAGATTCCACCTACCGCCTGCGCCTCTACCCCATCGCGGACGGCGGGAACCGCCGGATCCGGATCCGGTACCTGGTGCCGGTCACCTCGACCTCCGGCGTGACCTCCATCCTCCCCGTCCTCTACCAGGCCTTGACGGGCACGGCCCCGCAGAGCTGGACCCTGGATGTCCGAGGCGGCGCGTCCAATCTCCGGATCTACCACGACAACGCCTGGTTCCCCCTCTCGCCGCCCACGGAACGGGTCCTCTCCTTCGCGACCGGCGGACAGGTCCAACTGGACTGGACGACCTTGGCGGCGGACGGTTCCCGAGCCATACGCGACCACATCGACTCCGGAGCCTGGAAGGGAGACTTCGTGCTGTTCACCGGGAAGGTGCCGGACTCCATCGGCAACATCCTGGGAATCCGGTCGGAAACCGTCTTCCTGTGGCGCTGGATCTCGCCCCAATCCTTCTTCAGCACCGATTACTACGGAAACCGGTCCATGAATGCCTACGGCCAGCAGGCGATCTCGCAGGCGCAGACCATCGTGGGCCTCTCCGGCCAACTGGCCGGCATGGGAAACAAGGTGGGCCTGGTGGCCGACGCGGGCCTGGGCGACACCACCGAGGTGTTCCCCCTCTCGGACACGACGGGAGCCAGCTACCGCCAGATGAACACCTGGCTGAACGGCATCGACGCGGATTACCTGAATTGGCGGATTCCGGCTCCGTCCACCTTCGCCGCGAGCCAGGGAAACCTGGACATCGCGAACAACCGCCAGTACTTCCGCACCGACATCCAATACGCGGGCGCCCTCTACAGCAAGGATTCCGGCGTGGTGCGGCAACTGGTGATCGTGACCGTGGGACCCGTTCCCTCTGGTGGAGACCTCCAGGAGGAGCCGGATCTATCGCCACTCCCCCCATCGGTATCGGTATCGAGTTCGCAATTGTTGGAATCTTCCGGATGGAAATACTCCTACGACGCCAACGGAAACTACCTGGGCTACGGCTATACCACCACCCCTCCGGCGCTTTCCCAGTGGCCGGGCATCGATCTCCAAGGTGTGGCCGCCGCCCGGCCCACCGGTGGGAACATCGATTCCCTGAACGGAGTGCCGTTGCCCAGGATCCGAAAGACAGTGGCGGCCACCTTGACCTTGACCTCCAGCCAAGGCAGCATCCAGCAGGACGCGGTGATCCAAAGGGGTCCCGACGGATCCTGGACGGCAGGCATCAACGCCCAGGCCCTGGGCATCGGGCAGCAGGTGAATTGGAGCTTCTTCGACGACACCGCCAAGCTGATCGCCTCCTGGAGCGAAACCCCGGATTGGACCACGCTCTCGGGAGATTCCCTCCTGCCGCGGCTGTGGGCCGCCTCCAGCAGCCACATCTCGCCCAACTTCTCCACCACCACGTCGCTCGCGCCCATCTTCGGGATCGTGGATCGGCAATATTCCCTCCTGGCCCTGCCGTCGGACTCCCTGGGCCTGGTCCGTCAGGCCTCCTACGCCGACAGCGGCGTGCCCTTCCTTTCCAGTCGGGACATCTTCGCGCAGACCGGGTACGGAGAAAACACCAGCACGGCGATCCGCGCGGTCGCCAAGTCGGGCGGTGGGATCTCCGTGCGGCTGCTGGCGGGACTTCGCCAGGTCCGGATCGACTTCACGGGCTTGAGCGCCCGGTCCATCGAGATCCGCGATCTGCGCGGCCACAAGGTGGCGGATTGGAGCCAGGAGGCTCTGGTGGGCAAGACTTCCGTGGTCTGGATGGGGCGCGATTCCTTCGGCGGAACGGTTCCAGCCGGTGTGTACGTGGTGCGGGTGCGGACCGCGAGCCAAATCGTATCGGCATCGGTCGCACTGCCGTGAAAACGCTCGTCGCACTCTGCCTGGCGGGGTGGTTGCCCCTCCAGGCCCAATCCCCCGTGGATTCCACCGCGGCGACCAAGGTCGCAAGGCCATCGCCCGAGGATTCGTCCATCGGACCGTCGGCAGCGTCCAGGGCTCCGGTGGATTCCGCCGCGGCCAGCGCCGCCAAGGACTCCGCGGTGGTTTCTCCAACACCCGTCGTCGCCGCGCTTCCACCAGCGTCCCTTCCAGGACCCGTTCCCGGCCCGGCCATGGCGCGATCGAAGGGTCGGAACACTCCAGGGCCGTGGCAATTGACCTTGGACTTCGCGGACATCACGGATTCGGGACTGGTGAACGAACGGCATCTGCACCAGACCGACGACCAGACGAACCTCTGCTGCCTGGATCTCGCCTGGCTCCCGCTTCGCGTCGGGTCGGACAGGGTCCAGGCTGGCGCCTTCGCGAACCTCGGAGGTTGGCACCAGATTCTGACAGACAACAGCGCGGTGACCGTCGTCGATCTTTCCCTGGGCGGAAGCCTGCTCGGATCGGTGCCCTTCGACACCACCTGGCTCGGTTGGGCCCGCATGGACCTGGGGGTCTCCAATCTCCTGGTCCATCGCCACACCACCGGGATGGATTGGGGGATGGCCAGCGCCTTCCGCTTCGGGATCGCCTTCCCCTTCTGGGGTCACCTGGGATTCCTCGGCGGTGGGATGGACTTCCGCGACTATCGGCACCTGGACGTGCACCAGGTTCCGGGTCTCACCCTCTTCCTCGGGGAGTGGATCTGATGCGAATCTCCACCATCGCCTGTTCGCTGCTCCTTTTTGCCATGACCGGATGCGACCTCTCCGAAGCCGACCGGATGGACATCACCCGTCAGAAGGTGGTCGGCATCGCCCCGATCGTGCAGGGCGTGGAGTTCTTCGGTCGACAGCGGATATCCATCGACACCCTTCTGTCCCTGGCACCTGGAATTCCTCCTCGGAACGTATGGACGCCTCTGGTCAGCGACTCCGGCGTTCCGAGGTTCAACGACGGAGAAGTGCGTGGTTGGTGGCGGGATTCGCTGGTCTTCGCCGCCTCCTTGATCGGAACCGGACCCTGGGACCTTCCCCCATCGAGCGGCGGATGGATGCTCCATCCTGCGGAATTGCGTCTGGAGGTTGTCCTCTTCCTGTCCACCTACACGGCTCCATCGTACTGCATGGACTGCGGCGAACTCCAAACGGATTCGTTTCCTTCGAAATGGTTTTCATCGGCAACCTTCGTGCAGGACTTCAACGAACTCCACTGGGATTCGACTTTCGCCCATCTTTCTCCCCGATCCGGCGACACCTTGCGCCTGAAGGTGGGGGTCGATCGAGGGTCTCCAGGAACTTCCGACAGCATGCCGGTCTTCGCGGATTACAAGGGTTTGCGAACCTTGGGAAACTACGTGACCTACCTGAAGCCCAACGACACCACCACTCTTTCCTGGGTGGTCACGGCGGTCGCCGGAGACACCATCTCCCTGGACCTGGGATGGGGGACGTTGGGCGAATCGCAGTCCTTCGGATTCCGGGTCAAGCGCTGACCTCGGAACTTTCCGAAGCGAACCGCACGGCCTAGAACGAAACGCCCATCCTGGCTTCCAAGGCCGGTCCGCGCCCGGCCACCACCTCTTCGGTGCGCGGGGCGCCCCAGAACCAGTAGCCGGTGAGCTGGGCCGTGAAGCTGTGGAAGGTGGTCCACGAAAGCCCCACGGTGGAGAGGCCCGACTTGTCCTGGAGGTTCTCCAGGGCCTGCACGCTCAGCGCCAGGTCCTGCTGGATGAATTGCTGCAGGGTGGCCATCCCCGCGATGTAGGCGGAGCTCAGCTGGTTGGGCGCATAGGCCCCGCTCAGGGCCAGGAAGGAGAACTCGTTCAAGCTCGGTGCGAGAAAGCGCTGCTCCACGGATTCGCCGGCCCAGGGATGGACCGCCGTCTGCTTCAGGATCCCCGACCCGATGGGGTCGGACTGCCAGAAGCCCTCCAGGTCGACCCGCAGGCGCTGGGGCACGCCCAGGACCGTGATGTCGCGACCGATCCCGCCTCCGGCGCGGACCTGCTGGCGATTTTCATCCCGGGCCAGGATCCAGTGCGCGGAGTCGTCCAGCGCGGGCCGCGGCGCGATGTCGCCGGACTCCCAGAGGACTCCGGCCTGCACGTCCCATCCCCAGACGCCCGTGGAGCCGTCCGCGCCCAGGGCCGTGGGCGCGTCCATGCGGTTCCAACCCGACAGCGCGATCTCCGCGGGACCGAGCACGGTCTCCGCCCGCCAGGCGGCCGAGATGCTGTCGAAGGCGGAGGCGTCGGCCAGGTTCACGAACGCGTACAGGTTGGAGGCCTCCCCGACCGGAACCTGGAGACGCACCCCCGTCGCGCCCTCGCGCGCGCCGGCCCGCGGCACCAGGGTCTTTCCCTCCACGTTGACCAGGTCCGTGGGCGTCCAGAGGATGCCCCGGCCCCACTGCAGCACCTGCTTCCCCGCCCGGATCCAGAGGTGGCCGTTCCCAACGTTCCCGTCCACGAACATCTCGCGGACGTGGAACTCGCTGGAATCGCCGATCGCGTCCTGGTCGACCTCGAAGATGGCCATGGCGCGGCTTCCCGTGGACAACCTGGCCTCCACGTTGGCGTCTCCCACGAGCTGCGATCCCGACGCGGTCGAGGAGTCGATGGCCCCCCTCCGCCAGGAGGCCTGGCCCACCGCGAACAGGTTCCCGGAAAAAGTGACCCTGGGGCCCGCGTCGGCGGCGGGGCCGGATCGGGCGACGGAATCCGTCTTGATCTTCCCCGATTCCCGCGGAACCGAATCCGCGGGAGCGGCCGCGGTGTCCTGGAAGAAGGCCGCCTCGTCGATGTCCGCCGCGCAGGCGAGCGAAGCTCCGGCCAGGATCGCGACCCGGAGGAGGTTCATTTGGAATGGCTCTCGAGCCAGGCCTTCGTGAAGATCTCCGCGTCCAGCTTGCCCACCTTCACGTCGTCCAGGTCCACCAGGGTCCGGTTCCCCTTCTCCACCTCGTCCACCTGGAGTTGGCGCATGGGGAACTGCCGTCCGGCGACGAGCTGGTAGCGGGTGTAGTATCCGGTGTGCATCAGGGTTCCGCTGGTGGAGAAGCTCTGGTCCTTCACCAGGAGCAGATCGGACTGGCGCACCCAGAAGGTCTTCTTCGGATAGTCCACGTCGGAGATGATGGCGCGCACCTCCAATCTCCAGCAGGGCACGCCTCCCACCGTATCGGCACGCAGGAGTTCATGTCCCTGGGCGTCCACGGAGGGCGCGTACATCTCGGTGAGGGGTCGGCTCTCGAAGTCGCCGCCGTGGGCGTCCGAGCCGGAGATGCTCTCGTCGCGGGTCACGTGCTGGAAGGTCCGCGTGTTCTGGCGGTACATCCAGAAATGCTCCCCCTGCCGGATGTACCCGTTGCCGCGGTCGGATTCCGGCGCCGTCATGGCGATCACGAAGGACTTGTCCGAATCCCGCCGGTAGTACTCGCACTTCATGATCTTCGCCCCCTGGCCGGTGCGGACCTCGGTGAGCGAGACCGAGGCGTGGAGATCGTCGCGGAGGGTTTCGTCGGTCTCCAGGGCCTTCAGGATCGCGTGGCCGTCGGGCATCGCGGCGACGGCGGAAAACGCCAGGGAAAGGAGGATGGGGGCGATGGACTTCATTCGTGGTGCCTCAGGGCGACGGCCGGACTCAGGCGGGCGGCGGCGGCCGAGGGGCCCCAGGCCGCGAGCACG
>Ga0209415_10013642_pt1 | contig 13378 bp, 12 predicted proteins | sample PeaSoiSIISIP2007_FD_187696 | JGI IMG/M metagenome (GOLD analysis project Ga0209415, IMG submission 187696) | Peat soil microbial communities from Weissenstadt, Germany - SII-SIP-2007 (SPAdes) (version 2) | ecosystem: Environmental > Terrestrial > Soil > Wetlands > Peat | place: Germany... | reverse complement strand
CGAACCCTCGAACCTCTTGACTGCCAGTCAAGCGCTCTACCAACTGAGCTACGCCCCCGGGACGAGGCGCCACGTTATCAGCCCGTCCTGGCCCGACCAGAGGGTCTGCGCCGTTCGCGGGCCCGTCCCCACCGCGAATGCGCCCAGGTCTCGGCGTCGGGTGAGGCACGAGAGATGTCCGGGCGCCACGCCCGGTTCCCTAGAATCGGGTAATGGCGCGGCCCTACGACGTGCAAGAAGTCGAGGTCAAGTGGCAGCAGCGCTGGGCTGACAGCCACCTGTACGAGGTCGACGCGGACGACCCGCGCCCGTCGCAGTACGTCCTGTGCATGTACCCCTATCCCAGCGGGCCCGCCCACCAGGGCCATGTCAGGAACTACACCTTGGGCGACCTGCTCGTGAGACACCGGACCATGCGGGGATCCGCCGTCCTCTCACCGTTCGGATTCGACTCCTTCGGCCTTCCCGCCGAGAACGCCGCCATCCGCACCGGCGAGAATCCGCGCACGTTCACCGAGGCCCGCATCGCCGAGCTCAAGGCGAGCGTGATCCGCTTGGGGGCGGTCTACGACTGGCGACGCGAGATCCGGAGCCATGACCCGTCGTACATCCATTGGAACCAGGTCATCTTCCTGAGGTTCCTCGAGGCTGGCCTCGCCTACCGCGCCTTGGCCCCGGTCAACTGGTGCCCCGGCTGCCAGACGGTATTGGCCAACGAGCAGGTACTTCCGGACGGGACCTGCGAGCGCTCCGGCGACCTCGTGATCCAGCTCGAGCTCGAACAGTGGTTCTTCCGTACGACCGCCTATGTCGACGAGCTGCTCGACGCGCTCGATGACATGGACTGGCCCGAGCGCGTCAAGACCATGCAGCGCAACTGGATCGGGCGATCGGAGGGGGTCGAGTTCGACCTACAGGTCGTGGGCGAGGGGCACGAGGACCTCGCGCTCCGGGTCTTCACGACTCGGCCGGACACGAGCTTCGGGATGACCTATGCCGTCGTGGCACCTGAACATCCGCTCGTCGATGTGCTCACGACCGAGTCCCAGCGGGCCGAGGTCGAAGCGCTGCGCGCTGCAGCCGCAGGTCGGAGCGAGCTCGACCGCACCTCGGAGCACGGAACCGATATCCTCGCCAAGCGAGGTGCGTTCACGGGCGGTCACGTCGTGAACCCGTTCACCGGACAGGCGATACCGGTGTACGTGGCCGACTACGTGCTCATGCGCTACGGCACGGGGGCAATCATGGCCGTCCCCGCCGAGGACGAGCGGGACTGGGACTTCGCTGCCGCCCACGGCCTCCCCGTCGCCCGTACGACGCAACCCCCCGAGGACTTCGACGGGGGCGCATGGACCGGTGACGGCGTGAAGATCAACTCGGGCTTCCTCGACGGACTCGACATCGCCGCCGCCAAGGAGCGCGCCATGGCCTGGATCGAGGAGCGGGGGATCGGGGAACGCACCGTGAACTACCGCTTGCGGGACTGGCTGGTGTCGCGTCAGCGCTACTGGGGTTGCCCGATCCCCGTGGTCTTCTGTCCCGTGGACGGGATCGTCGGGGTTCCCGAAGACGAGCTGCCGGTCCTTGCCCCTGACGACGTCGAGTTCCTCCCGACCGGTGAATCCCCCCTCAAACGCCATCCCACCTTTCGCTACACCACGTGCCCGAAGTGCGGGGGCCCGGCCGAGCGCGAAACCGACACCATGGACACCTTCGTCGACTCGTCGTGGTACTTCTTGCGCTTCTGCGATCCCTGGTCCGAGGACGCGCCGTTCGATCCCGCCAAGGCCCGGCACTTCATGCCCGTGGACCAGTACATCGGCGGTATCGAGCACGCCATCTTGCACCTTCTCTATGCGCGCTTCTACACCCGTGCCCTCATCGACGTCGGACTGGCGCCCGGCGTGCCGCGAGAGCCGTTCAGCCGGCTCTTCACTCAGGGCATGATCCGGATGGATGGCAAGAAGATGTCGAAGTCCCGGGGAAACCTCGTGACGCCGTCACGGTACTTCGACACCGTGGGCGCCGACGCGCTGCGTCTCTTCCACCTCTTCGCGGGGCCCCCGGGCGACAACATGGACTGGACGGATCAGACCGAGAATGTCATCGAAGGGTGTGGCCGGTTCCTCGATCGTGTATGGCGCCTCTCCGTCGAGGGGCCGGGCACGGGGCGCGAGGGTGAGCCCTTGGCGCAGGACGTCGAGATCGAACGGGCTACCCACCAACTGATCGCCAAGGTGAGCGACGACATCGAACGGTGGTCGTTCAACACCTCGGTCTCGGCGTGTATGGAATTCTCACACGCGCTGCAGCGGTATCAGCGCGACTCGCCCGGAGGCCCACATCGGGCGACGAATGACGCCGCCGCCGATGCCCTGTTGCTCCTGCTCGCTCCCATGGTCCCGCATATCGCCGCCGAGGCGTGGGAGCGACGGCACGGGCAAGGAGCGATGGTGCATGCCGAGGCGTGGCCGTCGTTCGACCCCGAGCTGGCGCGATCGGAGCGCGTCACAATGGTGGTCCAGGTGAACGGCAAGGTGCGCGACCGGATCGAGGTCTCACCCGACATCTCCGCAACGGACGCCGTGGGGCTGGCCGCCGCGTCGGAGCGGGTGGTGGGTGCGCTCGGCGGGGCCGAGCCGGCCCGGGTGGTTGCCCGGCCGCCCCGGCTCGTCAACTTCGTCACCTGACGCTCCTTCGCCCCGGTGGCCGCAGGTCAGGTGTTCACGACGCTCTGAATCCCGCCAACAGTTCCTGGATGCTGTGGTGGTCCATGCGGTACGGGGCGTAGAAGCTCACCCGCGTCACCATCCCCCCGTAGCGCTCGACCACCTTGGCCGGGATCTCCGCGATCTCCCCCGAGACGGCGAAGGCGTCGAGCATGTCGGCAGGGATGAGGTCCGCCATCTGGACCCACTCACCTCGTTTGGACAAGGTGTTGAGCTCGGTGAAGAGGTCACCCCACCCATGGAGGTCGAGGACCGGCTTGTAGGCAGGTGTCGACGCATAGAACGCCAGCTGCGCCTTGACGGCCTGGGTGGCCGCCTTGATCTCGGCCTCGTTGGTCCCGGTGACCATCATGGCCGGGTACGAGATCTCGTAGTCCGCCCTGGTCCGTCCGGCGCGGGCGAGCCCCCGGTCCAGCGCCGGCAATGTCACCTCGCGCATGTACCTGGCCGTGGTGAAGCCGTGCGCCAAGAGGCCATCGGCAACCTCACCCGCAACCTCGGTCATGAGCTGGCCCACGGCGGCCAGAAAGACCTTGGGGACGCCGTAGGCATTGGGCCCCGGATTGAAGAACGGGGTCATCAGCGTGTGCTTGTAGAAGTCTCCCCTGAAGGCGAGCTTGGTGCCGTCGTGCCACGCTGACCAGATCGCCCGCATGGCAGTGATGAACTCGCGCATCCGCGGCGCGGGATGCGACCAGGGCATCGAGTACCGCTTCTCGATGTGCGGCTTGATCTGGGAGCCCAGTCCGAGGAGGAACCGGCCTTTCGAGAAGGCCTGCAGATCGTTGGCCAGGACTGCCGTGCTCATGGGGTTGCGGGCGAACGCCACCGCGATGCCCGTGCCGAGCTCGATCCTTTGGGTGTGCTCCGCCGCCAGCAGCAGCGGGAGGAACGGGTCGTGACCCGTCTCTGCACACCACAGGCCGTCGAAGCCGTCGTCCTCGGCTCGTCGCGCCGTCTCGACCGCGTCACCCGGATCGAACCCGATACCCCCGTCGACTTGCATCGGCGCACCATATCCGAAGGCTCTCGGGACGCCCAGGATGACAAGCGCTCCCCAGGAAGCGTGCGAGCGTGCTCGTGGTACCCGGAGAGAGCCCGAAAAGCGTTTGAGTTCTCGTCCGCGCCGGTCGACAATTGTGAGATGGGCCTCGAGGGATCCTCGATCCAGGAAGGGCCGGAAGAGCGGGCCGCTGGGGACGGGTCGGATGAAAGCCTCGCCCTGCGCGAGCCCTTCTTGCGCCGGGTCCTGGCCGAATTCGAGGCGGGCCGCCTGGAGCCCTACGAGTACACGCGCCGAGTGCTCGCCATCAATGCCGCCACGTCGACCGTACAGATGCAGGCCATCGTGGACCAGCTCTCGGGCCCGGCCGGCCAAGGCGGCTCGGCGGGGCCGCGGGGCTTCGATGCGGTCGACCTGGCTCGCCTCCACTCGGTCCAACGGGCGGAATCTCGTAGCCCCACCACCCGCTACGTGACGCTGGCGGTCGTGTTCGTGTTGTTCGCGGTGCTCATCGGCATCGGCATGTGGCTCGCGACCCACGTCCACGGCTCAGCGTTGTCGGCGGGTACGGCGGGCAGAATCGGGATCGCCTTCGTGACGCCGGGGTGGCGCTGACACGCGCCCACCGACACTGTCGTTTCAGATCGAACCAGGTGGTTCGAGCCAGGTCCGGTCGAGGTCCGACACCGACGGGCAACCCAAGAGGCTCAAGGTGCGCACCATCTCGGTGCGGAGTATCTCGAGGACCCGTTGCACGCCGGCCTCCCCGCACGCGGCCAGTCCGTAGAGGTAGGCGCGCCCGATCATCACCGCGTCAGCGCCCGCCGCCAGCGCTTTGACGACATCACTGCCCCGTCGGACGCCACTGTCGAGCACGACGGCCGCCGATCCGCCCAGCGCGTCGACGATGCCGGGGAGGACCCGAAGGGTGGGGGGAGCGCCGTCGAGCTGGCGGCCACCATGGTTCGACACGATGACGACGTCGCAGCCCGCCTCAACGGCACGACATGCGTCGTCGGGCGAAAGCACGCCCTTGACGGCGAGCGGTCCGGTCCACTGCGTGCGGATGGCGCGCACGTCGTCCCACGAGAACGGCGACGCGCCCATGGCCACGAGTCGTGCCGTCGGCGCTTCGACGGCGGGATCGACGCCAGCTATCCCCCCGGGAGCGTGGTGTGCATCTGTCGAACCGGTTCGGGCCCGGATCTCGGCCACCGCCATGCCGGCGAGCCATCGGGGCCGGAGCGCGACCTGTGAGGCGAGGCGTGCTGCGCTCACGGGCGTGAACCGGAAGGGCTGGGTCACCCCGTGGCGGACGTCACGCTCGCGATGCCCGAGGGCAGGGGTGTCGAGAGTGATGACGAGCCCGGTGTAGCCGGCGTGCTGGGCCTGGGCCACGAGCTCCTCGGTCTGGTCGCGACCACCCGGCGAGTACAGCTGGAACCACTTGGGGCCCGTGGCCGATGCGGCGAACTCCTCGAGCGACGACCCGGCGACGGTGCTGAGCACTGAGATGGTGCCCATCGCCGCGGCCGCCCGGGCCACCGCGGGGGCGCCCTCGGGGTGCATGAAACGCACCAACCCGCACGGAGCCAGGAGGATGGGCATCGACAGGGGAGTGCCGAGCAGCGACGTGGAGACCAGCGGTTCTCCGGTCTCCGCGGCCAGCCGGGGACGAAACGTGGCCTCCCGGAAAGCCCGGGTGTTGCCGTGCAGCGTGACCTCGTCTTCGGCACCTCCGTCGATGTAGTCGAAGAGGGCCCGGGGGACGGCCCGAGCCGCACGACGCCGGGCGTCCCCCACGCTGTAGATCCGTGCCGCGTCCACCACCCACCCCCAGGACGCGCCCCGAGTGCCACCAGGTGCAACCATTGCCCCGCGCCCGGTCGATAGTCTGCCCGCCGTGCGTCGCTTCCTCGCCCCTGTGGTCCTCGTCCCCTTGGCGGTCGTAGCCGCCCTGGTGCTGAGTGCGTGCGGGTCGAGCACCCCCAACGCATCGTCCTCGTCGACGACGTCGGGGAGCCCGACGGCATCCGGAGGTGGCAGCAGCCCGACGAGCTCGGCCCCAGCGGCCAATCCGCCCGTGGTGTCGGGCGCCACCGACCTGAAGGCCGAGCCCGCTATCGGCTCCGGCACCACACCTGCCCCCACCAGCCTCGAGACGAAGGACCTCGTGGTAGGCACCGGGAAGACGGCGACCGCGTCGGACACGGTCCAGGTGCAGTACGTGGGTGCGAACTACACCAACGGCAAGGACTTCGACTCGAGCTGGTCCCGGGGGCAACCGTCGGTGTTCCCGCTCAACGGTGTGGTGCCCGGCTTCGCCCAGGGCATCGTGGGCATGAAGGTTGGGGGTCGGCGTGAGATCGTGATCCCTCCCGCGCTGGGCTACGGCGCCACGGGCCAGGCCCCCGCAGTCTCACCCGACGAGACGCTCGTGTTCGTCGTCGACCTCCTGGCCATCCAGTAGCGCCGCCGATCAGAGCTCGTCGTTCGGACCGCCGTCACTGCGTTCGTCCCGCAGGTACCGTTCGAGCTCGGCGGCAAGCTCGTCACCGGTCGGCAGGGTGCCCACGTCGAGGGGATTGCCCTCGGCAGCGTCCACGCTCCGTTCGAGCTGACGAACCATCGCCGTGTGCTCGGCGCTCTTGGCGATGAGGTCGTCGACTTGCTGGAGCGAGGCATCAGCCGCAGTGTGCAGTTCCGTCGCGTCCACCGACAGATCGCCCACCACGGCGAGCCCGTCGAGCAGGGCCGCGCTCGCCGACGGAAATGACATCCCCGACACATAGTGCGGGACGCGGGCCCACAACCCGACGGTCGGGATGCCGGCCTCACCGAAGGCGAGCTCGAGGGCGCCCCAGATCCCTGACGGCACGTCGATCTCTCCTTGGACGATACCGACACGCGCCACCAGTTCGGCCGATTGGCGAGGAGCGGTCGCCGCCAGCCGCACCGGCCTGGTGTGGGGAGCGGGAGCCGGGAACGCACCCAGGCCGACAACCAGGCGGACCCCGAGCTGCGTGGCCAGCGACACGACCGAGGCCACGAACGTTGGCCATCGGAAGTCCGGCTCCGGACCGACGAGATAACAGACATCGGCGCCGGCGCGATCAGTGCCCACCCGCAGCTGGATGACGGGCCAGGTGAGCCCCTCGTTGACACCATGAGCGATGTGCACCACCGGTCGACGGGCGCGTTGGTCGATGAGCTCCTCGCCGTTGAAGGTGGCCACGAGCTCGGTGGCGTCGGCGGACAACAGCGCCGTGATGGCGCCGTCGGCGCCCAGCCCGGCGTCGACCCAGCCGTCGAGCGCCACCACCAGGACCGGACGGTCGAGGCTGCGATCCCCGTGTCGCTCGTAGAGCGTCACGCGGTGCCACTGTCGCTCACGAGGCGTCCAGTGCGGCCGACGCCATCTCCGCCAACCGCACGACGCTGCGGCCGAAGTCGTCCACGCTGGACCTGTCCCCGGCTGCCGCGCCGCCGACGTAACGCGCGTAGACGCCTTGGATGATGCAGGCCAGCTTCCAATAGCCGAAAGCGACGTAGAAGTCGAGGTCGCCGAGGTCGCGTCCCGACGCGGCCGCGTAGCGCGCCCGCATCTCGGCCCGGCTCGGAAATCCCGACACCGTCGTGGGCGTGACGCCGAGCAGGGCCGCTTCGTCACCGGGGTCGGTCCAGTACACCATCAAGAGCCCGACATCGGCGAGGGGGTCGCCCAACGTGCAGATCTCCCAATCGAGGACGGCGCGCACCGCTCCGTCGGGGCCGAGCACCGTGTTGTCGAGTCGGTAGTCGCCGTGGACGATGGAGGTCCCCATTTGGACCGGGATCAGCGCCGAGAGCCGGTCGTGCACAGCGCCAACGACGGTCGCGGTGTCGAGCCCTTCGACCTGGGAGTTGCGGAACTGCTGGTACCACCGCCGCAGTTGGCGCTCGATATAGCCGTCGCGCTTGGCGAAGTCCCCGAGCCCGACGGCGTCCACGTCCACCGCGTGCAGGGCCGCCAGAGTGTCGGCAAGGGACTCGCCGGCTCGCCGGCGCCCGTTTTCGTTGAGGTCGTGTTGCGCCGCTCCTGCGTCTCTGATGATGAGACCGTCCACGAATTCCATGACGTAGAAGGGCTGCCCGTTCACCCCCGGGTCCTCGCACAGCCCGAAGGTCTCGGGAACGGGGACCGCCGTCGGCCCCACCGCCGTGATGACGCGGTACTCGCGGGCCATGTCGTGCGCGGTGGGCAGGACGTGGCTCAGGGGCGGGCGACGCAGGGCATAGCGATGCCCCGACGAGTCGGCGACCCGGTAGGTGAGATTGGAACGGCCGCCAGCGATGAGCTCGAACGACAGAGGGGGGACGCTGCCCGCAACATGTGACGAGAACCACGACGTCACGGCGACGGCGTCGACGCCCTCGACGCCGTCGACGGTGTCGGCAGTCGCCATGGGGGGAACGCTACCTCCCGCGCCCCAGGCGGCCTGAGCTGCGATCGGCGCCCGGTATCGTCCTGGGCGTGATCGATGCCACCGACGCCACCTTCGAGCAGGACGTTCTCGCACGCTCCGAGCAGGTCCCCGTCATCGTGGACCTGTGGGCCCCGTGGTGCGGGCCCTGTCGCACCCTGGGCCCCATGCTGGAGAAGGCCGTCGAGGCCAAGGACGGGTCGGTGGAGCTGGTGAAGGTCAACGTGGACGAGAACCCGCGCATCTCCGCCTCCTTCCAGGTGCAATCGATCCCGGCCGTCTTCGCCCTGAAGGACCGCCAGGTCGTGGACGGGTTCATCGGAGCGGTCCCCGAGCCTCAGGTCACCGAATTCGTGGAACGCCTCGCACCCCTGCCGTCAGAAGCGGACACGCTGGTCGCGGCCGGGGACGAGCTGTCGCTTCGGCGGGCCCTCGAGCTCGAGCCCGATCATCCCGGCGCCGTGGTCGGCCTGGCGCGCCTCCTCGTCGAACGGGGCGCTCCCGACGAAGCGCTCCCACTGCTGGCCCGTATTCCCGAGACGCCCGAGTCGCGCCAGGTCGCCGCCGAGTCCCGGTTGGCCGCCCAGCAGGTCGAAGTCCCCGCCGACGGCGTCGACGTGTTGCTCGACGCGCTGCTGTCCAAGGTGAAAGACGACGAGCAGGCCCGCCAGGAGTTCCTCGACCTCCTCGAGACGCTCGGGCCCGACGACCCGCGCACCGCGCCGTACCGCAGAGCCCTGGCCGCGCGGCTGTTCTGAGCGTCGGACCGGACTCGGCGCCGAGATCCCAGGCGGCGGCCGCCGCCCCCGGCGTCGAGGCCTTGGCCGGCGTGTAGCTTCACGCGGTGCACCTCCGCCTTGGTGACCGGAGATTCGATCTGGCCACCCAGAGTCTGGTCATGGGCATTCTGAACCGGACGCCGGACTCCTTCTACGACAAGGGCGCCACCTTCTCGCTCGACGCGCTGTTGGACCGCGCCGACCGACTGGTCACCGAGGGTGCCGACATCCTCGACGTCGGAGGCGTGAAGGCGGGCCCGGGCCCCGACGTCAGCGAGGCCGAGGAGCTCGACCGTGTCATCCCGGCCATCGAGGCCCTCCACGCTCGCGTCGACGTGCCCCTGTCGGTCGACACCTGGCGGGCGTCGGTCGCCGGTGCCGCCTACGCGGCGGGGGCCGTCCTCGGCAACGACATCAGCGGGTTCGCCGATCCCGACTACCTGCCGGTGGCGGCGGTGGCAGGCGCAACGGTGGTGGCCACGCACATCCGCATCGGGCCCCGCGTCCCCGATCCCGATCCCGAATACGACGACGTGGTGGCGTCGGTGCGCGACTTTCTGGTCGAGCGGGGCGCCGGGGCGCGCGCCGCCGGTCTGGATGGCGATCAGATCGTGCTCGACGCCGGGCTCGACCTCGGCAAGACCGCGGCCCAATCACTCGAGCTGCTGCGCGCCTCGGGCGTGCTCGCCGAGCTGGGCTACCCCCTGCTCCTGTCGGCGTCGAACAAGCCCTTCCTCGGCGCCACGCTCGACCTCGACATCGACCGTCGCCACGAGGCATCGCTCGCCGCCGCCGCCCTCGGCGTCTCACTCGGCTGTCGCATCGTGCGGGTCCATGATGTCGTCGGGACCCGTAGGGTCTGCGACGCGTTGGCAGCCGTGCTCGGGGCGGCATGAGCCCGGCCCGGCCCCCCGGCGCCTCGGCCACGTCGACTCCGGCGGCCGGTGCCACCCCGAAGCCGGCCTACCTCGTCCGCGGCGACGACGCCTCGCTCGTCGGGCAGCGCCTGCACGACCTGCTCGGCGACCTCGTCGGTGACTACGACGTCGCCATGGTCGTCGAGGAGCTCGGCGGGCCCTCGGCGGAGGAGCTCGATGTCGGCGCCGTCGTCGACGCGGTCACGACACCGCCGTTTCTCACCGATCGCCGGATCGTGGTGGTGCGCGACGCGGGGCGGCTCGTGGCCGCCGACGCGGCCCGCCTCGTGGTCTGTCTCGACGACCCCCTGCCCGGCGTGACATTGGTCCTGGGGGCGGGAAGCGGCACGATCCCCGCCGCCCTCGTCAAGGCGGTCGAACGCCACGGTCTGATCGTCGACACATCGGTCGGGACCGGTCGCGCCCGCACGCAGTGGCTCGTCGACCGGTTGCACGATGGTCCGGTCAAGCTCGACGCCCGCGCCGGGTCCAAGCTCGGCGAGCACCTGGGTGGCGACATGAGCCGTCTGCGGGGACTCCTCGACGCGCTGGCGGCCGCCTACGGCGAGGGCGCGTCCATCGACATCGAGAAGCTCGAGCCCTTCTTGGGCGAAGCCGGCTCGGTCGCGCCGTGGGATCTCACCGACGCCATCGACAACGGCGACACCGCCGGCGCCCTCGGAGCGCTGCAACGGCTCTTCGGCGCAGGTGGCTTTCACCCTCTGCAGGTGTTGGCGATCATCCATCGCCACTACCAGGCCATGCTCCGCCTCGACGGGTCGGGCGTCACCACGCCCGATGAAGCCGCGGCGCGCCTGGGGATGCGCAGTGCCTTTCCGGCACGCAAGGCGCTCGAGCAGGCTCGACGGTTGGGGCCTGGGGGGATCAGCAGGGCCGTGACGCTGCTGGCCGATGCCGATCTCGACGTCCGCGGGCGCAGCGCGCTGCCATCGGAGACGGTGCTCGAGGTGCTCGTCGGTCGTCTCAGCCGGCTCGGTGCGGCGAGAGAGTCGACGCGTCGTCCTGCCGCGACAGGGTCGCGACGACGGTCGTGAGGCTCAGGCCTCGTCGGCGGCGTTGGCCCGGCGCATGAGACGGGACTTGCGGTTGGCAGCCTGGTTCTTGTGGATAACGCCCTGCGCGGCGGCTTTGTCGATGCGCCGCACGGCGGCACGGAGGGCATCTGGCGCGTCCTCGGCTCCGGTGTCGAGGGCGGTCACGGCGGTCTTGGTCCGCGTGCGGATCTCCGATCGCACCGACTTGTTGCTCAGCCGGCGCCGCTCGTTCTGGCGGTTGCGCTTGATCTGGCTTCGAATGTTGGCCATGGGGTTCTTCGCTGCTCCGGGACGTGCTCCGCGCTCGGCGGCCCGTCGACGATCGAGGTGATGGGAAGGTGCTCCCGGCCGGGCGAGAATCCGGTCCGGACCGGCGGGGCCCCCAGGCACCACCAGAGGCTGCAAGCCTAGCAGGGGGGCGGCGGGCGCCTCCTCGGGGACCGGAGTCCGACCCCTGCGCCGGTACGCTCCACATGTCGTGCTCAGCCCTGACCTCATCCGCAATTTCTCCATCATCAGCCATGTCGACCACGGGAAGTCGACGTTGTCGGACCGCATCCTCGAGCTGACTCATGCCGTCGACCCGCGCCTCATGCGTGAGCAGTACCTCGACTCCATGGATCTCGAGCGTGAGCGGGGAATCACCATCAAGGCCCAGAACGTGCGGGTCCGCTTCAAAGACCACGTCCTGCATCTCATCGACACCCCCGGTCATGTGGACTTCGGCTACGAGGTGAGCCGGTCGCTGGCGGCCTGCGAAGGAGCCGTGCTGCTCGTCGACGCGTCGCAGGGCATCCAGGCCCAGACCTTGGCCACCTGTTACCAGGCCCTCGAGCACGACCTCGAGATCGTCGCCGCCCTCAACAAGATCGACTTACCCGCGGCGGAGCCCGACAAGTACGCGTCCGAGATCGAGCGGGTCCTCGGCATTCCCGCCGAGTCGATCCTGCGGATCTCGGCGAAGACAGGGGATGGGGTCGAGCAGCTCCTCGACGCCGTGGTGGCGCGGGTGCCGTCCCCGTCGGGCGATCCGGACGCGGCGCTGCGAGCACTCATCTTCGACTCGGCGTACGACCAGTACCGGGGGGTCGTGAGCTCGATCCGGGTCATGGAGGGCGTGCTCCGGACCGCCACCAAGGTCCGGTACATGCAGGCCGGGTTCTCCGAGGAGGTCGAGGAGATCGGCGTGCGCATGCCGGTCCCCACCGCCGTCGACGAGCTCGGCCCCGGCGAGGTCGGCTACCTCATCGCGGGGATCAAGGACGTGGGCCAGGCGCGATCGGGAGAGACCGTCACCGACGCCGTGCATCCCGCTCCCGAACCGCTGGCGGGGTATCGCGACCCCAAGCCCATGGTGTTCTGCGGGTTGTACCCCATCGACGGTGACGAGCTGACGGCGCTGCGCGAAGCACTCGAGAAGCTCAGGCTGAACGACTCGAGCTTCACCTTCGAGCCCGAATCCTCGGGCGCCCTCGGGTTCGGCTTCCGGTGCGGATTCCTCGGCCTCTTGCACATGGAGATCGTCCGGGAGCGCCTCGAGCGCGAGTTCGACCTGTCGCTCATCGCCACGGCACCTTCGGTCGCCTATGTGGCTCACCTCACCGACGGCGGCGACATGCGCTTCGAGAACCCGAGCGAGATGCCCGACGCCAGCCGGCTCGACCACATCGACGAGCCCATGCTGCGGGCGACGGTCATCGTGCCCTCGGAGTACATCGGGACGGTCATGGAGCTCTGTCAGTCCCGGCGAGGCGATCTCGACCACATGGAGTACCTGTCGCCCGAGCGCCTGGAGCTCATCTACCGCATCCCCCTGGCCGAGGTGGTGGTCGACTTCTTCGACCAGTTGAAGAGCCGGACCAAGGGGTACGCCAGCCTCGACTACGAAGCCGACGGCTACCAGAGCGCCAACCTCGTGAAGGTCGACCTTCTCATCAATCATGTGCCCGTGGACGCCTTCTCCACCGTCGTGCACCGCTCGCAAGCCGACGCCTACGGCCGCCGCATGACCGACAAGCTGCGTGAGCTGATCCCGCGCCAGCTCTTCGACGTTCCCATCCAGGCCGCGGTGGGAGGCCGGGTCATCGCGCGCGAGACCGTCAAGGCCAAGCGCAAGGACGTGCTCGCCAAGTGCTACGGCGGCGACATCAGCCGCAAGCGCAAGCTCCTCGAGCAGCAGAAGAAGGGCAAGAAGAAGATGAAGTCGATCGGGCGCGTCGAGGTGCCCCAGGAGGCCTTCATCTCGGCGTTGCGCCTCGAGGACTGACCGACGGCATCGAGGACTGGCCGACGGCATCGAGCGGACCGGCGAAGGCCACGTCCCGGGCCCGGCACCTGCCCCGGAGCCCGCTGCCGCGGCCGTCGGGGCTGTGAACCCGGGTGAGGGTGGACGCTCTCTCCCAGGGGGCCGCCGTCGCGGCCCCGCCCACCCG
>Ga0209415_10013641_pt1 | contig 13378 bp, 8 predicted proteins | sample PeaSoiSIISIP2007_FD_187696 | JGI IMG/M metagenome (GOLD analysis project Ga0209415, IMG submission 187696) | Peat soil microbial communities from Weissenstadt, Germany - SII-SIP-2007 (SPAdes) (version 2) | ecosystem: Environmental > Terrestrial > Soil > Wetlands > Peat | place: Germany... | reverse complement strand
CTCATCGAGTGGAACGCGATATTACCTGTCCTCATAGCGATCCGGCTTAGAAGCAGTTGAGCGCCAGCGGAAAGTCGAAATCCCCACCCTGTCCCTGCAAAAGGCGCAGGGACAAGAGTGGGGCACCCGCATGATCGATGCTGCATACAGCCGCCGGGCTTCGCCCGGCTGGACGGCCGAGGGCGGCTGTTCCCACATTTTCGTTTCGCTCTCTACACCAGTCCCTGATCCAGCATCGCATCGGCCACCTTGAGGAAGCCGGCGATGTTGGCGCCGTTAACGAGGTTGCCGGGCGTGCCGTATTTCTCGGCTGTTTCGTAGCAGTTGCGGTGGATGGAGATCATGATTTTGTGCAACTTGTCATCCACTTCCTCGCGGGTCCAGGAAATGCGCGCGCTGTTCTGCGACATTTCGAGACCTGACGTGGCTACGCCGCCGGCATTCGCCGCCTTCGCTGGACCATAGAGAATCTTGGCATCCAGGAACAGCTTGGTTGCCTCCAGAGTGCTGGGCATGTTGGCGCCTTCCGCCACCAGTTTGATGCCGTTCTTTATAAGATTCGCCGCATCCTTCGCGGTGATCTCGTTCTGGGTGGCGCTGGGGAAGGCGCAATCTGCCTTGATGTTCCACAGCGGGTTGTGCTCCAGCTTGATGTCCGTCGGCATGAAGATCGCCTTCTTGTAGCGGTCCGCGTAATCGCGGATACGCCCACGCTTCACGTTCTTAAGCTCGAGGACATAAGCCAGCTTCTCGCGATCGATGCCATCCGGATCGTAGATCACGCCGTTGGAATCGGACACCGTCAGCGGCTTCGCGCCGAAGTCGAGCAGCTTCTCGATGGTGTACTGGGAAACGTTGCCGCTGCCCGAGACCAGGCAGAGCTTGCCTTCCAGCTTATCCTTGCGGCTCTTCAGCATTTCCTCGGCGAAATACACGCAGCCGTAGCCGGTCGCCTCGGGACGAATTAAAGACCCGCCCCAGTTCAGCCCCTTGCCCGTGAGCACGCCGGTGAACTCATTGCGCAGGCGCTTGTACTGGCCGAAGAGATAACCGATTTCGCGTCCGCCCACACCGATGTCACCGGCGGGAACGTCCGTGTCCGGACCGATGTGGCGCTGCAGTTCGGTCATGAAGCTCTGGCAGAAGCGCATCACTTCGTTGTCGCTCTTTCCTTTGGGATCGAAGTCCGAACCGCCCTTGCCGCCGCCCATGGGCAGCGTGGTGAGCGAATTCTTAAACACCTGCTCGAAGGCCAGGAACTTCAGAATGCCGAGGTTTACCGAGGGATGAAAGCGCAGGCCGCCCTTATAGGGGCCGATGGCGCTGTTCATCTCAATGCGGAAACCGCGGTTTACTTGAACACTGCCTTGATCATCGGTCCAGGGGACGCGGAACATCAGAACGCGCTCGGGTTCGACGATCCGATCGAGAATGCGGTTCGACTGGTACTCGGGATGTTTGGCCAGCACTAACCGCAGAGAATCGAAAACTTCCCGCACCGCCTGATGGAACTCAGGCTCGGCGGGGTTCTTCGCCCTCACACTGATCATCACGTCTTCAATGTAGTCGCCGGGAGCCTTGATTCCGGGCGAGGTCAGAATGCCAGAAGTCATAGTCCTACCTCCGTAGGTACGTCAGTTACTAAACCGCTTCGATTGTGCTCTTTCTCCTCGAACTCGCAAGGACTTGTGACACTTTGCGGGGTGATTGTTGTCACGTCGACGACAGGGTTTCGAATCATAGAGTTACGTGTTGGAAAAGCCCTCGGGAGCGAGGGTGCAGGGACGACTTCTCCCGCCTTGGAAAGGATACGCTTCTCGCGTTCGGAAGCAACCGATTTGAGTATTTGGGAAGCTCGGCGGTCAACCCGTCGAGTCTATCCTCGACGGCTCGCTCCGCTCGCTGGACAGCCGAGGCGGCTGTCCCCACATTAGCATTCCCCTATTACAGGATTCTTTCGTGGGTGTAGCCGTTGGCGCCGAGGGCGGAAATGAGTTCGGCGATGTGGTCAGGACCGCGGGTCTCCATGGTGACGTCGATGGCAGTGTCTCCCAGATTCACATTGTGGTAGGCGCGGTCGTAGGAAGTCTCGACGATGTTGGCGCGGTGCTGAGCGAGGATGCCGGTGACCTTGTGCAATGCCCCTGGGTAATCAGGAAGGTGGACGCGCAGGCGTACCAGTCGGCCATCTTTGACCAGGCCGCGCTCGATGATGCGCGCCAACAAGGTTACGTCGATGTTTCCGCCACTCACCACTACTACAACTTTCTTACCTGCCTTCTCGTGGATCAAGGGAATCCGGCGATTGACTACGGCAGCCAGCGCGGCCGCTCCCGCTCCTTCGGCTAGAATCTTCTCCCGCTCGAGCAGCAGCAGGACGGCGTTGGCAATCTCCTCTTCTTCGACTGTAACGATCTCGTCCACATATTTCTGGATCAGCGGGAAGGTGCGCTCGCCCGCACGGCGCACTGCAATCCCGTCGGCGATGGTCACCGCTGAGGGCAAGGTCACAGGCTTTCCCTCCGAGAGCGCAACTTTCACCGAAGGCAGCCGCGCGGGCTGAACTCCGATGACCTGGATGCGGGGATTAGTTTCTTTCAGGGCGCAACCGATACCGCCGATCAGCCCACCTCCGCCGATAGGCACAACGACCGCTTCAAGATCGGGATGCTGCTCAAGCAATTCAAGCCCCAGAGTTCCCTGCCCGGCAATGACCACATCATCGTTGAAGGCATGGACGAAGGTGAGGTGGTCTTGCGCGCTGAGGCGGAGTGCTTCCTCGTAAGCCTCATCGTAATTCGCTCCGTGAAGCACGACGTCGCCGCCGTAGCCTCGCGTGGCCGATACCTTGATGAGCGGAGTCGCCAACGGCATGACGATTCTCGCGCGGATGCCGAGGTTGGAGGCGTGGTAGGCGACGGCCTGCGCGTGATTGCCGGCCGAGGCCGCGATCACGCCCTGCGAACGTTCCTCCGCAGTGAGACTTAGCAGCTTGTTAAGCGCGCCGCGCTCTTTGTAGGCGCCGGTTCTCTGCCGATTCTCCAGCTTTAGATAGATCGAGTTGCCGGTTAGTTCGGAGAACGTTTCCGACCGCGTGCAGGGAGATACGTAGATCGATTTTCGAACCCGGACGACCGCATATTGAATATCGGAAAGACTGACCATTGGAGCGCTGACCGAGGCAAGAGTCGTCATTTTACCTGAAGGAAATCCTGAACGCTCACGATACAGCAAGCTCAAGCGGAGGCCCTGGAAATCATGTTCCAGGCCATGCAGAAAATCCATGCACCGCATCGAAAATGACGATTGTACTTGCCCAGGTGTTTCGGGTTAGACAAGTAGTATGGCGGAGAGTCGCCTCACCTTTTCGGCGGATCATGACGCATGCGGCGTGGGGTTCATCGCGCAGCTGGGCGGACCTGCGTCGCATGCGGTGGTCGAGCGCGGGCTTGAGGCTTTGTCGCGCCTGGCCCATCGCGGCGGTGTGGACGCCGATGGCCGCAGCGGAGATGGGGCCGGCCTGCTGGTCGGGCTTCCGAAAGCGTTCTTCCGCAGGGTCGCTCGTGATGACGGGATTCAACTGCCTGAAGAATTTGGCGTCGGCATGGTGTTTCTTCAGCGTGGCCAGGAAAATACGGCATTGGAGGCGATTCGCTCTGCCGTGTCGAAGTTCGACCTCTCGTTTTTGGGCTGGCGGTCGGTGCCCACAGATTCTTCGATCCTTGGACCACGCTCGCGTGATTCCTTCCCCGCGGTGCGGCAATGCTTTGTGGCGCCTCGCGGCGGATCTGCCCACTTAAAATCTACAGGGATCGAATCCTCTGACTTTGAGTTGCAGCTTTTCCGGCTGCGGCAGGAACTGGAAACCGTTTCCGGTGCCGGCTACTACTGCTCGTTCTCTTCGAGAACCGTGGTTTACAAGGGGCTGCTTACTCCTGAGCAGTTGGCTCCGTTCTACCTTGACCTGAACGATCGCGAGTTTGAAAGCGCGTTCGTAGTTTTCCACCAGCGCTATTCAACCAACACGCAACCCAGCTGGTCGCTGGCCCAACCCTTTCGCTTTGTGGCGCACAACGGCGAAATCAATACCATCAGCAGCAATCGCCGCTGGTTTCAGGCGCGCGGGGTCGGGTTGCGCCGCCAGCTTGGACTGCCGGACAACTCGCGATTGCTGCAGCCGGGAATGAGCGACTCCGCGAGTTTCGATAACGCGCTGGAAGCGCTGGTGCGGAGCGGGTCAAGCATTGCCGAATCGGCATTACGCCTGGTACCACCGGCATGGGAACACGATGAGCGCCTCGACGCCGGGTTGCGGCAGTTCCTTGCCAACAGCGCTCCGCAGCAAGAGCCTTGGGACGGCCCGGCTGCGCTGCTTTTCACTGACGGCCAGGTGGTGGGCGCGAAGCTTGACCGCAACGGACTGCGTCCGTTGCGCTACACGCTGACTTCCGATGGATTGCTGATCGTTGGCTCGGAAGTCGGCATCACCGATCTTTCTGATAAGCAAGTGATCGAACGGCAGCGGCTGGGTCCGGGCGAAATGCTGATCGCTGATCCGGCGAGCGGAACATTTTTCCGGCCGAGCGAGGTGGCGCGGCTTGTGAATGCGGATGACAGTCTGCAGCCCGCAACGACGGTCATTCCGGCGGAAAACAAAGGCTCGCCGACCACTCTTGATGCTAACCGGTTGATGGCAGCCTTTGGCTGGACGGAAGATCAATTCCGCATGCTGTTTCAGCCTCTGGTGGAAAATGGCCAGGAACCGCTGTGGAGCATGGGCGACGACGCTCCACCGGCTTTGCTGTCGAGCCTGCCGCGTCCGCTTTGGGATTACTGCAAGCAACGTTTTGCCCAGGTTACGAATCCTCCTATCGATCCCCTGCGCGAGAGTCACGTGATGTCTCTCGACGTATACCTCGGCGAGAATACGAAGCTGGATTCTCCGCTGCTTGATGCGGGGCAGATGGATTCACTCGGAGAAGCGCTGCTAACGATCCACTGCATCGATTTCAGTTTTGAGGCGGCGGAGGGGATCGAGGCTGCCCGTCAGGTTTTGAACAGAATCCGCGAAGAAGCTTCGACCGCGGCGGCCGGTGGCAGGGCAATCCTGTTAAGCGATCGCGCCGTAAGCGACAAACGGGCGGCGCTACCTGCGTTGCTGGCGGTTTCGTGCGCGTGGCGCGCGATGACGGCTGCCGGAGCCTGGAATCTCCCACTGATTGTGGAGACGGGCCAGGTCATCGATACGCATCACGTCGCGCTCTTGGTCGCGGCAGGGGCAAGCGCAGTGCATCCCTATCTGGCCACGAGCCTGAGCGCCCGCGCCGACGTTGATGGGCCCGCACGCTACCGTGCTGCGATTGAGAAAGGCTTGCGCAAGGTGCTGGCGCGCATGGGCATCTCCACCATGAGCAGTTACCGCAACAGCCAGATCTTTGAGACTATCGGGCTCGATCCCGCAGTGTGCGAAGAGTTCTTCGAAGATGCCGGACACACACTCAGCGGCAAATCACTGGATGGTCTTTTCGAGGACTGCCTTGCTTGCCACGCCGCGGGGTTCGGATCTTCGGCCGCGGAGTTTCGCGACGTCGGGTTGTACCGCTTCCGCCGCAACGGCGAGCTGCATTCGAGTTCGCCTGAACTGGTGCGGCGCATGCATCGCTATATCAAGTCGCCGACTCCGGAGAATCAGGCGGCCTTGGCTGTGCTCTCGGACGAAAGGAAAAATGTTTCGGTGCGGGACATGCTCGAGGTCCGTCCCGCGCAGGCTTTATCGCTGGACGAGGTGGAGAGCGAAGTTTCTCTGCTCAGCCGCTTCAGCACGCAGGCCATGTCGCTGGGCGCCATTTCGCCGGAAGCCCACCAAACCCTGGCCATTGCCATGAACCGCCTGGGAGGGCGCAGCAATACGGGCGAGGGCGGTGAAGACCCCAGCATTTATTACGAACGCCCGGAGGCGAACAACCGCGTCAAGCAGGTGGCCTCGGCGCGATTTGGCGTGACTGCGGAATATCTGGTGCACGCCGACGAAATCGAAATCAAGATGGCGCAAGGCTCAAAGCCGGGCGAGGGCGGACAACTGCCTTCAGCGAAAGTTACGCCTTACATCGCGCGGCTGCGGCACGCCGTACCTGGAACTTCGCTCATCTCGCCGCCGCCGCACCATGACATCTACAGCATCGAAGACCTGGCGCAGTTGATCTATGATCTGCGCGCCGTGAATCCGAACGCACGCATCGGCGTTAAGCTAGTTTCGAGTTCCGGAGTTGGCGTCATCGCCACCGGCGTAGCCAAAGCCGGTGCGGACGTGATTACGATCAGCGGCCACGACGGCGGCACGGGAGCGTCGCCGCTTACTTCCATCAAGAACACCGGGCTGCCCTGGGAGATTGGTTTGCGGGACGCGCATTCTTCCCTGGTGCGGGCCGGCCTTCGCGCCCGAGTGAGGTTGCGCGTGGATGGCGGTCTCAAGTTCGCTCGCGACGTGGTGGTCGCCGCTCTGTTGGGCGCTGAGGAATTCGGCTTCGGCACCGCCGCGCTGCTGGCCATCGGCTGCGTCATGGCCCGGCAGTGTCACCTCAATACTTGTCCCGTGGGCATCGCGACTCAGGATGAAACTTTGCGCGCGCGCTTTGCCGGGAATCCGGAGATGGTGGAAACTTTTTTCCGCGCCTTGGCTGCCGACGTGCGCCAACTTCTGGCGGGCATGGGTGCTGGATCCATCGACGAAATTCTAGGCGCCGTCGACCGCTTGCGGCCACGTTCAGCAGACGCCGAACAGAGCGTGGCTTCGCTGTTGCAGCCTATACTCGATCCACCCGCGCAATTTCCCTGTCCTCACGAGGATACGAGCGCGCTCCACGTTGAATTGAACCGTGTGGTCGACGATCTGGAATCGCTCTCCACCCGTCCTTATCGTTTTGAAATAACCAGCGAGGATCGGGCTGTAGGCGCGCACTTCAGCGGTGAGGTGCTGCGCCGCCTGGGGTCTTCGTTCGGACGTTCGACTCTGGAGATGGCCGGCGTCGACTGCGAGTTCTTCGGCACCGCGGGACAGAGCTTTGGCGCTTTCCTGATTTCCGGCGCGAACTTCCGGCTTACCGGCGAAGCCAACGATTATGTGGGCAAAGGCCTGTGCGGCGGCAGCATCGCCATTACCGCGCAAGCCGAAGCGTCGGCGCGCGGAGACGTTCTGGTGGGTAACACCGTGCTTTATGGCGCCACATCTGGTGAGCTGTTTGTCGCGGGCCGGGCGGGAGAACGGTTTGCAGTCCGCAACAGCGGAGCGCTCGCCGTGGTCGAGGGCGTGGGCCGTCACGGATGCGAGTACATGACTGCGGGCGTGGTGGTCATTCTCGGTCCCGCAGGGGCCAATATGGGAGCGGGGATGACCGGGGGGCTGGCTTATCTGTTGCGCGCCGACACCGATGACTACTTCAACCACGATGCTATGAACCGCGAGTCGGTGCGGTTCGCAACTCTTGAACCTCAGGAAGAGCTGTGGCTCCGCCGCATTCTTCGCCGGCACCTGCAACTCACGGGCAGTCCCCGGGCCGCCGACCTCTTTTCCTGCTCCACTCTGCCGCTGCTTCGGGTCGAACCCGTGATGCCTCCATGCTCCATCGAAGATACCTGGGCGTCGATTCTGGCGCGCCTTGCCGCTGAGGAAGCGCGGAGTTACGGTCGCGACAAACTTCTCACTTCCGAAAGACCAGTCGTGCAATGAGCCGACTCGCCAACAGTCTAGCGCGTACCGAAGCCGCTTCGACGCGAAGTTCGCTATAATCTCCTAACCAAACTGCATGGATTTCGATCAGCTCATCACATTTCTGGAAGTCGCGCGGCAGGGCAGCTTCTCCCGTGCCGGGGAAAAAGTATTCCGCTCGCAATCGGCGGTGAGCGCGCAGATCCGCCAGCTGGAGCAGGAGTACGGAGATCGTCTGCTGGACCGCTCGGGCAAGACCGTCAAGCTGACTCCGGCCGGCCAGGTCTTCCACGATTACGCTCTGCGCATGAAAAAGCTGCGCGACGAATCGCTGGTGGCAGTGGCCGACCATGGCCATACGCCGCGCGGCACGCTGATGGTTGGCGCAAATGAAGCCACTTGCCTCTATGTTCTGCCTGAAGTTTTCGGAGAATACTGCCGCAAGTATCCCGACGTGCAGATCAGCATCTATCGGAACTTTACTTACAAGATTGTGGAGAAGCTGGAGAATGGTTCTCTCGATGTGGGCGTACTGAGCCTGCCCGTGCAGTCTCCCAGCTTAAAAGTTCAGGCGATCTACCGTGACCGGTTGATGCTGATGGTGAGCCCCAAGAACCCTTTAGCTAAACTGAAGTCAGCGCACATCAGCGATGTGGTGAAATATCCTCTGCTGCTCCCCAAGACTGGCCACACGAGGCGGCTGCTGGACAAGCTCTTTCGCGAATACAACACCGAGCTAAAAGTCAGGATGGAGTTGCCCAGCATCGGAATGATCAAGAGCTTCGTGGCTGCCGATCTTGGGATCTCGCTAATCAGCGCGTCCTTCGCCCGGGATGAAGTGGCGGCAGGCAGGGTGAAGCTGGTCGAACTCGAAGGGGCTGAGCTGTGGCGCGAACTCGGCCTTGCCTACCGGCGCGACCGCACTCTCTCGGTAGCCACAAAGACCTTTATTAGCGTAGTACGGCAGCTTTCGGACTACCTCAAGAAAACGGAAGGGGCCGCGCACTAGCTGAGTGCTGCTTTATGCGTCGCCTCCGGCGGACTGGGCAGCGGCCTGGATGATGTGCAGTCCGCACTCGGTCTTCGACAATCCTGCCCAGCGCCCTGCCCTCGGGTCTTCTCCTGGCCGCACCGCCCGCGTGCAGTGCGTGCAACCGATGCTCGGGTAATTGCGCTCATGCAGCTCGTTGTAAGGCACGTCATGCTCACGGATGTATTGCCACACCTGCTTTGAACTCCAATCCGCGATGGGATTCACCTTCACCAGATTAAATTTCTGGTCCCATTCGATTTTGCCGGCGCTGGCGCGGGCTGCGGTCTGGTCGCGCCGGATGCTGGTGACCCACGCTCGGAGCTCGCTCAGCTTGCGCCGCAGCGGCTCAACTTTCCGGAGGTCGCAGCACAAGTCAGCGTTTCGTTGCCACAGGGCGGGACCATGCTCCCGCTCTTGTTCCTCGGGCGAGTTCAGCGGATATACCTTTTCAATCGTGACGCCATACCTCTGCTCCACCTTGTCCATGAGGTTGTAGGTTTCGGGAAACAGAAATTCAGTATCCAGGGTGAAGAGGCGAAAGTTCTGACGCACCCGGGAAGCAATATCGATCAAGACCATACCCTCGGCGCCGAAAGCGGAGGAGATCGCGACCCCGTCCCCGAAAGTGTCGGACGCCCAGCCAAGAACGCGCTCGGGGCTCCAGGCTTCCGCGGCGATCTGCAGTTTTCCTACTTCTTCTTTCATAACTTCTTCCTTCATGCCACGGGCTCCTCATCCACTTTCAAGCTTGCAGTGATAGTTTGCGCAAACACGGCGTCAACTTCTCGTTCCGCGAAGGAGAACTCTTCTTCGACTAAATTGTGATCGGCAAATTTCACGACCTCGCCGACAACAAGAAGCGCTGGAGACGCGAGTCGTGGCGCGCTGCGGAGATGCAACACGGTGGTGCGGTAGATCCGCTGGTCGGGCGTTGTCGCCCGCGAAATGATTGCGCACGGAGTCTCTTCTGCGAATCCAGCGGCGGTAAGCCGGCTGGAAATCTCGTTATAGTCGGAGCCCGGCATGTAGACGACGAGTGTCGATTCAGCCGTAGCAAACTGGCTCCAATCCGCATCGTCGTTCACGGAAGCTCGATGGCCGGCCGTCAACACGATCGTGGAAGATGCCTGCCGATGGGTCAGCGGGATTCCGGCGGCAGCAGCGGCACCCAGAGCTGAGGTCACGCCGGGAACGATCTCATATGCGATGTTTGATCGGCGCAGCGCTTCGATTTCTTCTCCGGCACGGCCGAAGATCAGCGGGTCCCCGCTCTTCAGGCGCACCACTTGCAGCCCTGAAGCCGCCCGTGTCACCATCAGGAAATTGATCTCCTCCTGGAGGATGGTTTTGCTGCCACAACGCTTGCCCACATTTTGCACCTCGGCGGAGGGTGGAATCAGTTTCAAGATTTCCGGCGAAACCAGGTCGTCGTGAAATATCACGTCGGCCGCCCGCAGCAACCGCAGAGCTTTCACCGTGAGCAAATCGGGATCGCCCGGACCTGCGCCCACCAAGTACACCTTGCCGTTCATGCGGTTACCCTCCTGTATTCCTCTCGCTTCGCCGACTCTTCCTCGAGCGCCGCCTGCAGAGCCTCACGGCTCGCCAGCGAGTGTAATAGATCACTCTTTCGTTGCGCATCAAGATCGCTGGCCAGCACCAGCTTTCGCGTCTCGCCGAGTTCCGCTACCCATCGGGCATACCCCGGACCAAACTGCCGCTCCAGTTGCTGCCTGAGCTTTTGCGCCAGCGACGGGCTCTGGCCGTTCGTAGAGATTGCAATTTGGAGATCGCCCCGGCGCACAACCGCGGGATAGTAAAAGTCGCAATACTCCGGAACGTCCACCACGTTGCACAGAATTCCTCGCCGCTGCGCTTCGCGGTAAATCGAACTATTCAGATCGCGCGACGCAGTGGCTACTATCGCCAGGAAAGCTCCGTCGAGATCTGCTGGAGTAAAAGCGCGCAGCTCCAGCCTGATCTTCCCAGCTCTTGCCCAGCCGTGCACGGCCTCGGACGCCTCCAGAGCAATCACGTGAACGCGCGCACGGGTCTCGATGAGGCCTCCGATCTTGGGTTCACCGACCTTCCCGGCACCGACCACAAAGCAACGCTTGCCTTCGAGTTTCACGAACATTGGAAACAGGCCGCTCATAATCTTTCGTTAACCTTCCACGCTGCTCGGCACGCGTCCCTCGGGCAGATCGCGGGCGACCGCTTCTACGAATTCCCCTGCCAGGAAATTGCGCAGGTCTGTGTCGCTGTGACGAGCGAAGAAGCGCCGCAGGTTCTCACCCGGCCTGCCGACGGCAAGGTAGCGACGCAGCAAACGTTCGATGGCTTCCGGGACCTCAGTCGCGACACAGCGGAATCCCACCGGCCTCGCAATCGTTTGATTCAAGCCCAGCGCGCCTCCGAGGCAGAAGTAATAAGCATCCACCATGTGCCCGTTGACTTTGATCTTCTTGCCTTCGATTCCAATGTCGGCGATCCAGTGTTGCCCGCAACTGTTGGGGCAACCGGTGACGTGCAGCTTCAAGTGCTGGTCAAATCCGGGCAGACGTTCTTCCAACTCCTCGACCAGCCAGCGAGAAAAACTTTTCGTTTCGGTGATGGCCAGCTTGCAAAACTCCGTCCCACTGCAAGCGATGGCGCCCCGCCAGAACGGCGACCCGCTCACGGGCAGTCCGATCGCACCTAACTCTTTCGCCAAATCATCCGCTTGCAACCGAGGTACGTTGACGATCAACAGGTTCTGCATGTTGGTGGTGCGCAGTTCGCCCCTCGCGAAGCGGTCGGCGAGATCGGCCGCGGCGTGCATCTGTTCGGGCGTGATCCTGCCGCGCAGAACGGTGGCCCCCACGTAGCAAAGGCCCGGCTGTTTCTGAGCATGAATGCCGATGTGGTCGCGGTAGACGTCTGCCGGTGGCTGTTCGGGCTCGGCGGGATCGAGTTGAAATCCAATCCGCCGCTCCAGCTCTTGTTGGAAGTCGTGCGGCGTCCAACCATGGCGCAGGAAAAGAAACTTCAGCCGCGCCCGCTCGCGGTGTTCGCGCAACTGGTCGGAGTCGCGAAATAGCTCAGCGATTCCGCAGATCACCGGCAGAACCTGATTCCAGCGCACGAAGGCATTCAGCGGCGCACCCAGGTAGGGCTCGGTAGAAAGTCCGCCGCCAACGCGTAGCGCGAAACCAATCTCTGGCGTGCCACGACTCACACGCTGGGTCGCAGTCAGGCCGACATCGTTGATCTCCGGATACGGGCACCAGACGCGGCATCCAGTGATAGAGATCTTGAACTTGCGTGGCAGGTTATAGAACTCCGCGTTTCCTGCCAGCATTCGATCTGCTTCCAGCGCAAGGGAAGAAGCGTCGCAGATCTCGTCCGCATCCACGCCAGCGACCGGGCAGCCGGTAATGTTTCGTGTGACATCGCCGCAGGCGCCCATCGTGTTCAGGCCGACGCGCCACAGTTCCTCGAGCACTTCCGGAAGAGCTTCGATCGTGACCCAGTGCAACTGAATGTTTTGCCGCACTGTTAGATCGGCAATGCCACGGGCGTAGCGGCTGGTCAGGTCGGCGATGGCTCGCATTTGGTCTGATCGCAGCAGGCCGTTCGGGACGCGGAGCCGCAGCATGAAGAACGGCAATGCCAGTCCCTGGCCGTCCTTGCCGCCCACGACCCCCGCTGCATCGCCCTGTGTGTAGACTCCCCACCAGCGGAAGTACGTTCCAATCCATTCCGGAGGAATCGAGGCGAAGCCTTCCCGTGCAAAGCGGCGAATCTCAGCCAGCCCCTCCCAGGGATTCATGGCGCGCTTCAGGCGCTCCACCTTTTGCGCTTTCGTCTCTTTGACTTGGTTTGCGATGGGATGACTCGCCATAAATCGATTTACCTTTGGGTGATTTGCCGCACAAAAAAACCCACCGCCAGATGCTCTCTGGCGGTGGGCGATAAGTGCTGAAGTTTATGAAAACCTTTAAGTCAGCAGCCTCCCTGCGCCAGAGCACACGCATGCACAACAACAACAACATGCACACATACAGATCTGGCGAAGATTGCTGACACTCATCATGCTATTCGACATGGTAGGCCCGAGCCCCAGAACACGTCAAGTTACCCACGCATTTCCTTTGATGCATAATTTCGATTGGACGCATCAAGAATTCAGGTGCTGCTCGTAGGGCTTTGGGAGCTCGTTCGCCGGAGGTTCGGTCAGGCGGCGCTAGTGCGTCGCCCCCTCACACTCTGAAGAACGGTCGCCGGAAGCTGCAACACGCGGATTTTCGAATCTTTCTTGGTGGTGACATGAACGGCGATGCCATCTGCTTCCGGAAACGGATCTGAAACCACTTCAAACTCCTCGCCATAAAGGCGAACCCGTCCAGAAACCGCATATCCAAGATGCCTAACCCGGGCGCACACTTCCGAAATTGAGGGAGTTTCAGGATTGCGACTGGTCATGATAAGACTATTATAGTCCCCCGGCTGGGGTGCGTGCAGTTGCAGAGCTTTCAAACCCCTGATCCAGGCTACTTCCGAGGAGCGTCACGCCGAGAGAGTAAATGGAGCGGGAGACCGGGATCGAACCGGCGACATCCAGCTTGGGAAGCTGGCGTTCTACCGCTGAACTACTCCCG
>Ga0209415_10013640_pt1 | contig 13378 bp, 10 predicted proteins | sample PeaSoiSIISIP2007_FD_187696 | JGI IMG/M metagenome (GOLD analysis project Ga0209415, IMG submission 187696) | Peat soil microbial communities from Weissenstadt, Germany - SII-SIP-2007 (SPAdes) (version 2) | ecosystem: Environmental > Terrestrial > Soil > Wetlands > Peat | place: Germany... | reverse complement strand
CCGGTGCAGGTCAAGGACGTCGCCAAGGTCTATGTCGGCAACGTCCCGCGGCTCGGCAAGGCCGGCCGCGACAAGGACGATGACGTGGTGGCCGCCATCGTGGTGATGAACCGCACGCTGCACACCAACGACGTGGTGCCGCGCATCAAGGCGGAGGTCGACAGGATCAACTCCGACGGGACCTTGCCGCCGGGGGTGAGGCTCGTCCCGTTCTACGATCGCACCTCGCTGGTGTCGGTCACCACGAGGACCGTGCTGCACAATCTGGTGTTCGGCTGCATCCTGGTGTTCCTCATCCAGTGGATCTTCCTCGGCAACCTGCGCAGCGCCATCATCGTCGGCGTCAACATTCCGTTCGCGCTCTTCTTCAGCATCATCCTGCTGGTGCTGCAGAACGAGGACGCCAACCTGCTGTCGGTCGGCGCCGTCGACTTCGGCATCATCGTCGACTCGGCGGTGATTCTGGTGGAGAACGTGTTCCGCAACATCCAGTCGCCGGTCGCCGATAAGCAGCGGCTGCTGCACGCGCTCGCCGAAGGCACCTACGGGACCGATCCGACCAGCCAGCACAACATCGACAATGTGCAGGTGTGGACCGACCGGCTGCGGCTCATTCTGATCAGCGCCCTGCAGGTCGACAAGGCGGTGTTCTTCTCCGCCGCCATCACCATCGCGGCGTTCGTTCCGCTGTTCACCATGCAGGGCGTCGAAGGCCAGATCTTCAATCCGATGGCGCGCACCTACGGCTACGCCCTGGTGGGGGCGCTGATCGCCACGTTCACGATCACGCCGGTGCTCGCCTCGTTCCTGCTGCCCGAGCACGTCGAGGAGGTCGAGACCATCTTGGTGCGCGCCCTGCGGGCGATCTACAGCCCGGTGCTGCGCTGGTCGCTCGAGCACCGCAAGACCATGGTGGCGCTCGGGCTCGCCTTCCTGGCCGGGATCGGCGCGCTGATGCCGCGGCTGGGCACCGAGTTCCTGCCGGCGCTCGAGGAAGGCAACCTGTGGATTCGCGCCACCATGCCGTCGACCATCTCGCTCGAGGCGGCGATGCCCACGGTGGACCGGATGCGGCTGATCCTGCTGTCGCACCCCGAGGTCATCACGGTGGTCTCCCAGCACGGCCGGCCCGACAACGGCAGCGACGCCGCCGGCTTCTTCAATGCCGAGTTCTTCGTTCCGTTGAAGCCGTTCGAGGAATGGCCCGCGGGGCTGACCAAGGAGAAGCTGATCGAGGAGCTGCAGGAGGAATTCAATCGCGAGCTCACCGGGGTCGAGCTCAATTTCTCCCAGTACATCCAGGACAACATCGAGGAGGGGTTGTCGGGCATCAAGGGCGCCAACTCGATCAAGCTGATCGGCCCCAATCTGGCCACGCTGGAGCGCCTCGCCGGCGAGGTCAAGCGCGAGATGGATCAGGTCAAGGGGGTCACCGACCTCGGGATCTTCCGGGTGCTCGGGCAGCCCAACCTGAACATCGCGGTCGATCGCAACCGGGCGGCGCGCTACGGCCTCAATGCCGGTGACGTCAACACCGTCATCCAGGCGACCCTGGGCGGTACCACGGCAACCACCCTGCTGGAGGCCGACCGCCAGTTCGGCGTGACGGTGCGGGTCGCGCCGGAGTACCGCGACAGCATCGACGCGGTGCGCAACATTAAGGTCGGCTACGTCACGCCCGCGGGCACCAACGCCTACATTCCGCTGAGCGAGCTCGCCACCATCACGCTCGATACCGGGGCGTCCTACATCTTCCATGAGAGGAACGCGCGCTTCATCCCGATCAAGTTCAGCGTGCGCGGCCGCGACCTCGGCGGCACCGTCGCCGAGGCGCAGCAGCGCATCGCCCGCAACGTGGCGCTGCCCAACGGCTATCGCATCGAATGGGCGGGCGAGTTCGAGGAGCTGCAGCTCGCCAAGCAGCGCCTCGCCGTGATCGTGCCGATCAGCCTGGCGCTGATCCTGCTGCTGCTCTACGGCCTGTTCAACTCGCTGCGCGACGCCCTGATGGCGCTGGTGGGAATCCCGTTCTCGATCGGCGGCGGGGTGCTCGGGCTGCTGGCGTCGGGGCTCGATTTCAGCATCTCGGCGGCGATCGGCTTCGTTTCGCTGTTCGGCGTGTCGGTGATGAACGGCATCCTGATCATCACCTATTTCAACCAGACCCGGCGCGGCGGCATCAGCCCGGTCGACGCCATGTACCATGCGGCGGAGCAGCGGATGCGGCCGATGCTGATGACCGCGCTGTCGGCCTGCATCGGCCTGCTGCCGGCCGCGATCTCGACCGGCATCGGCAGCCAGGTGCAGCGGCCGCTGGCGACCGTGGTGGTGGGCGGCATGCTGATCGGGCCGGTCATCATGCTGGTGGTGGTGCCGGCGCTGCAGGTCATGTTCCTCGGCACCGGCGGCCCGCGCCCGGCGCAGCCGGAACCGGCCGGGCGGGAGCAACCCGTCCCGACCGGCGCCTGATGAAGCGGGAGGCGGAGGTGAGGATCATCCAGTGCCTGGCCGCGACGCTGGCGCTGGTCGCGCTGCCGCCCGACCTCGGCCGGGCCGAGCAGCACACCGGCAAGCGGCCGGCCGCGAGCCTGACGGCGCGGGTGATGGCATCGATGGCGTCGGGCCACGCCCGCAGCCGCCACCAGGAGCCGCGCCCGCACGGCAGCGGCAGCGTGCAGGTCAACGCGGTCGGTGTCGCGGTCCGCACCGTCGCGGTGGCCGGTCACGACGACGCCGGCCGGACCCCGGCGGACGCCAGCACCACCCGCGTGCATGCCGCCACGACGCCGGTGCCGGCCATCGCGCACGCGGCTGCGGCGGCCAGCGCCGGCCCCGTGCACCACTCGGTGGGCGTCACCGGCACCGGCGTGGTCCGCCTGGGCGCCGGCCCGGCGACGATCGGCGGCGCCGGCATCAGAAGCGCGAGCATCAACGGAACGGCGGTGCGGGCGAAGCGGTAGATCTGCCGATCTATCCGCTGTGCGAGACCTCGACGGTGAGATGGGACAGGGACGCAAACCCGGCGAGGCGGTCGCGGTAGTAGGCGGGCTCGCGCGGTTGCGCGGTCACCACCGAGAGGATGGCGCCGAGGTGGCCGGGGCCGAGCCGCCACAGGTGCACGTCCGCCAGCTGATCGCCCTCCGCCGCGATGACCTGCCGCAGCGCTTCGACCATCTTCCGATCGGGGTTCATGTCCAGCAGGATCGCGCCGGTGTCGCGGATCAGGCCGTAGGACCAGCTCGCGATCACCACCGCGCCGATGATCCCGGCGACCGGGTCCATCCACATCCAGCCCATGAATCGGGCGAGCAGCAGGCCGACGATGACCAGCACCGATACGGCGGCATCGGCCAGCACGTGAATGACGGCTGCCCGCATGTTGTTGTCGCGGTGCATGTCGTGATCGTGGCCATGCGCGTCGTGATCGTGCGCCTGATCGTGCGCGAGATCGTGGTCATGGTCGTGATGATCGCCGCCGCCGAGCAGCCAGGCGCTGGCGAGGTTGACGGCGAGACCGACGCAGGCGATCGGGATGACCTCTCTGAAATGGATGGGGACCGGCCAGAACAGCCGCGAGACGGCCTCCCAGGCGATCAGCAGGGCGATCATCGCCAGGATGATGGCGCTGGTGAACCCGGCGAGATCACCGAGCTTGCCGGTGCCGAACGTGAACCGGCTGTCGCCGGCGAGCCTGCGGGCGTAAGTGTAGGCCAGCGCGGCGAGCAGCATCGCGCCGGCGTGGGTCGACATGTGCAGCCCGTCGGCGACCAGCGCGATCGAGCCGAACGCGATCCCGCCGACGATCTCGGCGACCATCATGAGGCTGCACAGCGCGATCACCGTCCAGGTGCGGCGCTCGTTCCGCTCATGTCCCACGCCGAGGAAGACGTGATCGTGGGCTTCTGTCGGTTGCGGGATGCTCGTCATCTCGAGTGCCTTCATTTCAGGTAGGCGCGGATCACGTCGAGCAGCTGCTCGGCGGCTCCGGGGTCGAGCGCACCGGGATGGCGATCGGCATCGACGAGGTGGGTCCGGACGTGATCCTCGACCACCTCCGCCATCAGCCCGGCCATGGCCCCGCGGGCGCCGGCAATGAGGTGCATGACCGGCTCGCACCCCGCCTCGTTCTCCAGCGCCCGTTCGATCGCCTCGATCTGGCCGCGCAGACGCCGCACGCGCGCGATCAGCTTCGCCTTGTGCCGGATGGTGTGGCTCATCCCGCCCATATAGGGTAGGGGGCTATCCCTGGTCAACCGAGCGTCGACCGCCGAGCCGTCGTGCCGTCACGGACGGTGGGTGCGGTGGATCGTCAATCGAGAGCCGTGACATCGAGGCCATCAGGCGTCCCGATCCGGCGGCTGGATGTCTCGTCGATGGAGATTCAGTCCGCCGTCACGGATCGATCAGCCGGCCGGTCGCCGCCTTGATGGCGGCCTGGATGCGGGTGGCGACACCGAGCTTGGCGCGCGCGTTGTCGATGTGGAAATCGACGGTGCGCTTGCTCAGGCCGAGAATCTTGGCGATGTCCGCCGAGGTCTTGCCGCGCGCCGCCCAGGTCAGGGTCTCGACCTCGCGGTCGTTGAGATCGACCAGCCTCGGCCACACGTCGCTGCGCGCCACCCGCGCGAGCCGCGCCGTGATGATGGCGACCAGCACGTCGAAATCGATCGGCTTGGTGACGTAGTCGTCGGCGCCGAGCTGGCGTCCCTTGAGCTCGTTGTCGCGATCGGTCAACGCGGTGAGGAACAGGAACGGGACATTGCCGAACCGCGGCGCCAGCGCGGTCAGCTTTTCCAGCACCTCGAAGCCCGACATGGCCGGCATGCTGATATCCGACAGCACGAGATCGGGCGCCGTCCTCAGGATCGCGGCGAAACCCTCCTGGCCGTCGTAGGCGACCACGACCTCGAAGCCGCGGTCGGTCAGCTCCTCGGCCAGCAGCCTGGCGGTCTCCCGGTCGTCCTCGATGCACAGAATCTTCTTGCGCGGCTCCGCCATCGGTTCCTCGGCCCGGCATGATGGACCATGCGAACGAACGATTGCGCGGGCAGGCGCCATGACGATCGCCCCGACACGACGTTGGAGTAGCCACAGCTACCAACCGGCCGATCGATCTTTCAAGTAAAATCGGCATAAATGCGCGGGCATGGCCACGCGTCGGCGGCGGCGGCGGACCGCGTCGGCGGGGAAAGCCCCCGCTTTGCCCGCCGGATGGCCGCGATGGCCGGCTGCGGGGAGTGGTTGCGAGGTGGTGGCTGTGATGAATCACAGTTTCCGCGTCGCGCTGGTGCGCGTATAACGACGGCGCTCATCTGCTGATGTCGCCGGCGGCCACGATGACGAACCCGCATTCGATCCGTTTCCGGCTGTCGGCGGTGTTCCTGCTGTTCTTCGTGCTCGTCATTGTCCTCGGCCTGTTCAGCATCGGACGGCTCAGCGACTTCAACCGGGTGTCGGCGGACATTCGCGATCTCTGGCTGCCCAACACGCGGATCCTCGGCGACCTCAACAACCATACGTCGGATTTCCGCGCCGCCGAGGGCACGCTGCTGCTGTCGTCGACGCCGTCCGAGACCGCGGCCAGCCGGCAGGACATGCGGGAGCTGGACGGCCTCGTCGCGCAGGCCGAGGCCGCCTGGGAGCGGCTGCATCATGACCCCGCCGAGGCCGATCTGTACCTGCAGTTCGAGGCGCTGTGGCGCGAGTACCGCGACATCGTCACCCGGGTGGATGAGCTGGCGGACACCGGCAGGGCAGCGGCGACCTCGATGTACATGACGGCCTCGCGCACCAGCTATGCGGCGGCGAGCGACGCGCTCGGGCGGCTGACCGAGAGCAACGTGGCGAGCGCGCAGGCCGCGAACGTGCGCGCGCAAACGGCCTTCGAGCAGGCGCGCTGGCTGATCAGCATCGCGATGGCGGTCGCCGCCATGATGGGGGCGGGCGCGCTCGTCTACGTCAGGCGTTCGATCTCGCGCCCGCTGCTGGGGCTCGCCTCGCGCATGCATCGTCTGGCCGCCAACCACACCGACATCGACATCGTCGGCACCGAGCGCGGCGACGAGATCGGCGAGATGGCGCGCGCCGTCGTGGTCTTCCGCGACAACGCCGTCGAGCTCATGCTGACGCAGCAGGGGCTCGCCCAGCAGGCCTCGATGCTCGAGGAGAAGCTCGCGCACGAGCAGCGCCTGACCGAGCTGCAGCGCAATTTCGTCTCCATGGCGTCGCACGAGTTCCGCACGCCGTTGACCATCATCGACGGCCACGCCCAGCGGCTGATCAAGATGAGCGACCGCCTGCGCGCCGACGAGATCGTCGAGCGCGCCGGCAAGTTGCGCGCCGCGATCCTGCGGATGACCAGCCTGATCGACAACCTGCTCAACTCCTCGCGTCTGATGGACAGCGGCGCCGGGCTCTACTTCCATCCGGCCGAAATGGATCTGACGGCCCTGCTGCGCGAGGTCTGCCGTCTGCACCGGGAGATCGCGCCGGGATCGCAGATCTGGGAGAACTTCGCGGCCGCGCCGCTGCCCATCGTCGGCGACGGCAAGCTGCTGTTCCAGGTGTTCAGCAACCTGCTGGCCAACGCCATCAAGTACTCGCCGGCCGGCGGGCTCATCAAGATCGAGGCGGTGCGCGAGGCCGCGCACGTCGCGATCGCGGTGCGGGACCGCGGGATCGGCATCCCCGACAAGGACATCGACCAGCTGTTCGCCCGCTATTTCCGCGGCAGCAATGTCTCGGGCATCGTCGGGACCGGGGTCGGTCTCTACCTCGTCAGGATGGTGATCGACCTGCACGGCGGAAGCGTCGCGGTGGAGAGCCGCGAGGGCAGGGGATCGCGGTTCACCGTGCGGCTGCCGCTGCGCCCAGCGGGACAGGACGCGGCGGCGTCGAGCCGATATGCCGAGGCTGCGAGCTGAGCTACCCGAGCCACTCGAGCTTGACGATCAGGAGCAGGGTCGCCGCCAGATTGTTGAGCGCGTGCAGCACGATGGTCAGCGTCGTGCTGCCGCTGCGCCGGCGCAGCCATCCGAACATCAGCCCCATGACGAAGATGGCGAGGATGCCGGACCAGTCGTACTGCTGATGCAGCGCCGCCCACAGCGCCGACGTCAGGACGACGGTGCCGCAGGCGCCGAGCCGCGAGGAGGCCCAGCCGCGGTGCAGGAAGCCGCGAAACACGAGCTCCTCGCCGATCGGAGCGGCGACGACGACGGCCGCCCACAGCAGCGGCAGCGCGCCGGCGAGCTTCGCCGTCCGATAGGTGGCGTCCATGAATTGCGATCCACCGTCGACACCGGCGAGCAACGCCAGCGCTTCGCAGACGACGATCAGCGCGGTGAGGCAGCCGATCCCGATGGCGAGGTCGCGGCGCGGGATCGGGCCGAGGGCGAGATAGTCGCGCAGCCGCCATTGTCTGATCCTGGTCGCGACGGCGAGCACCGGGAGCGGCGCCAGCGACGCCGCGACCATGGCGGCGAGGGTGTAGACGGCGTCCGCGGGATCGGGCAGGTGGAGCCGGTGCGTCAGCGTCCAGATCACCGCGCATGTCACGGCGGCGAAAAAGCCGGTGGCGGCGGCGAACAGGCCCCAGCCCAGCGTCGCCCAGAAGCCCCACGGACGCGCCGCGGCGACCGGCGCCGGCAGCGCGATGGCGTGCGGCAGGTCGAAGGTGTTGGTCATCGTCGACATGGGGGCAATCCCGGCGCGGTCGCGATTCGCTGACGTTTGATGCACGTTCTGCGTTACGCGGGTTTGTCTGGCCGACATCCGCGCAACACATTCGGCGTCCTCCCTCTCCCCTGCGGGGAGAGGGAGCCGGCCGTGCCTGTGGCGCTGGTGTGCGTCAACTCGACCGAAGCTGCGCTCGGCCGATCAAACTGGATGGCGATCCGTTCAGTGGCCCTTCATCGCCAAGCCGATGACGATCAGCGCGATGCTGAGCAGCAGGATCGCGGTGCTGACGGTGAGGCCCAGCATGGGAAAGGTCTTCTTCGACGTGCGGTCGACGGCGCCGACGATGCCGAGCGCGATGCCGATCACGTCGACCGCCCAGGCGAAGAACATGCCGAAGCCGATGATCATGTTGAGCTCGGGCGTCGCCCTGCCGGCATTGGTCATGATGCCGGCGAATACGAACAGCGCCAGGATGAGAATCATCGAGGTCACCCCGATGACGAACGAGGCGATCCCCACGCCCTTGTGGACGCGGACGCCGGCCTGATTGTCGATGACGGTCATGTGTGTGCTCCTGATGTGAACGGCGGCCGCTTCGGGCCATGCGCATTGGTCGCGCTGCGCGCGATTTCGTTCACCTTGGTCGATGGTCTCTGTGACCCGGATCACACGCCGGCTCTCGGACGCCGGCGCGACGCTGCCGTCACGACCGCCTGCCTTCGGGCATCGTGCGTCTTGCGTGCGGCAATGTCGTACTGGCTTTGCAGATCGAGCCAGAATTGCGCGCGGTTTGCAAAATGGGGGCTCCGGGCGATCGGCGCTGGAGGCGACGCCCGAGACCGCGGCCCGCCGGCCGTTCGCTCCGCACGATGCTACGGCGGAGGCCGTAGCATCGTCGCGGCCGGATGTGACATGGTGCCTGCAAGGAGGACGCCATGGCCAGCAATGCCTTGCTTGCGGAAGTTGCCGCGCTCGCCGGAGACCCGACCCGGGCCGCGATGCTGCACGCGCTGATGGACGGGCGGGCGCTCGCGGCCTCCGAGCTCGCCGGCGTCGCCGGCATCACGCCGCAGTCGGCGAGCGCCCACCTGGCGCGGTTGACCGCGGCGAGGCTTCTCGCGGTCGAGAAGCAGGGCCGGCATCGCTATCACCGGCTCGCCTCGCCGGCGGTGGCGCAGATGATCGAAAGCATCATGCAGGTGGCGGCGGAGACCGAATTGTCACGGCCGCCGGTCCGCGTCGGTCCGCGTGACGCCGCGCTGCGGGCGGCGCGTACCTGCTACGACCATCTCGCCGGCCGTCTCGGGGTCGCGCTCGCGGACGCCATGGTGGCGGGCGGTCACGTGGAGCTCGGCAGCGACGCGGCGCTGGTCACCGACGCCGGGATGGCGCTGCTGAGCCGGATCGGCATCGACCTCCACGCCCGGCGCCGCGGGCGCGTGCTCTGCCGCTCCTGCCTGGACTGGAGCGAGCGCCGCCCGCATTTGGCCGGCATCGTCGGGGCGGCGCTCTGTGCCCACAGCTTCGCCGAGGGGTGGATCCGCCGCATCGAGGGAACGCGCGCCGTGGCGATCACCCCGAAGGGGCGGGGCGGCTTCCGCGACGCGTTCGGCGTGAGCGTGAGCTAAACGCTTCTGGCCTGGATGGTAGGGGACACGAGCGCCACGGGCACGGCGGAGCTCCCTCTCCCATTTGGCCCCATTTGGGGAGAGGGAGGACGCGGAGTTCGTTGAGCGGATGTGAGCCGGATCAATCCGCCGTGGGCAGATTCTGCTTCCGACCTCGTTGATGTGAGAAACTTACTGTCACTCGACGACAAGAGAAAAGAATATTCTTAATTCGCGACCGCGGTCCTGTTCGGCCTTGGAATCTTCTCGATTTGACTTAGGTTCCCTCGCGGTATGTCTCGAACATCGCGGCTGTCAGATCGCCGAGAGGAGGGTTGATGTCCGACAAGTCCAGTGCGGTCCGCAAGGAGATTCTCGCGGCAAATTCGCAGTATGCGGAGCAGTTCGGCAGCAAGGGGAGCCTCGCCCTGCCTCCGGCGCGCGGCTTCGCGATCCTGACCTGCATGGATGCCCGGCTGGATCCGGCGAAATATGCCGGTCTGTCCGAGGGCGACGCCCATGTCATTCGCAACGCCGGCGGCCGCGCCAGCGACGATGCGATCAGGTCGCTGGTGATCTCGCACAAGCTGCTCGGAACCAGGGAGTGGTTCGTCATCCATCACACCAACTGCGGCATGGAGCTGTTCACCGACGACGTGATGGGCGACCTGCTCGAGGACAATCTCGAGACCGCGAGTTTTGATGGAAAGAGCTGGACCAACCCCAAGCACGGCGGCGGCTCGGCCTCCGGTCGCTTCGTCAAGTGGCTGACGATCCGCAATCAGCAGCACAGCGTCGCCGACGATGTCCGCCGCATCCGCAGCCACCCGCTGGTGCCGCCGCACATTCCGATCTTCGGCTTCATCTACGACGTGACCTCCGGCCGCCTGATCGAGGTCGAGGAGGCGACGAGGGCCGGCGCGGTGGCGTGATCCGATCCGCGGAATCCGGTATGGTCGCTCCGGACGGCAGGTCCGTCGCCGGCACGCAACGCGGCGGGCTCGCGCGATCCGCCATGCTCACCGGGAGGGACCATGCGCCTGCGGGCGAAACTCGGCGTCGGCCTGGCGGCGCTGGTCGTCGTTGCGGCCGCCGGCGTCGTTGCGGTCGTCTCCGGCATCGGGCGCGGGCCGCGGGTCGACGGCGAGCTGACGCTGCCCGGGCTCACCGCCGACGTCCGGGTGGTGCGCGACGAATACGGGATACCGTACATCTTCGCGCGTAACACCGCCGACCTGATCCGGGCGCAGGGGTTCGTCACCGCGCAGGATCGCATCTTCCAGATGGAGGGCTTCCGCGCCATCGCGACCGGCAGGCTCGCCGAGGCGATCGGCGAGCCCGGTCTGGTCAGCGACCGGCAGGTCCGCCTGCTCGGCATCCCGCGCAACGCCGCGCGCCATGCCCGGCTGCTGTCGCCGGCGGCGCGCGATTTCCTGTCCTGGTACGCCGAAGGCATGACCGCGTACATCACCGATCATGCCGGCGACCTGCCGGTGGAGCTGAAGCTCGCCGGCTTCACGGCGCGGCAGTGGACGCTCGACGACATGGTGGTGGTGCTGCATTTCGTGAACTACAGCCAGGCCGCCAATTTCCGCACCGAGCTGGTGTTCCAGAAGCTGATCGACAAGCTCGGTCCGGAGAAGGCGGCCGAGCTGTTTCCCGCCAACGTCAATCCGGACCGGACCAGACAGCCGATCATCGTCGGCTCGGCCGGTCCGGGCGCCGGCCGCCTCGGCCTCGCCGACGCCGATCCGCTCGCCCGCCTCGCCGCCGCCACGCCGTTCGCGCCGATCGCCGTCGGCAGCAACAACTGGGCGATCGGCAGGTCGCGATCGGCCAGCGGCGCCGCGGTGCTGGTCAACGACCCGCATCTCGACGCCCGCATGCTGCCGGGGATCTGGCATCCGATCGGGCTGTTCACCCCCGATATCCAGGCGGTCGGCGCCGCCCTGCCGGCGACGCCCGGCATCACCGTCGGACGCAACGCCGAGGTCGCCTTCGGCGTCACCAACGGATATGGCGATTCACAGGACCTGTTCGTCGAGCAGATCGCCACCGGCGGTCCCGACCACTACGTCGACGGCGACCAGATACGTCCGTTCGAGATCGTCGACGAGACGATCCGGATCAAGGACAAGTCCGCGCCCGGCGGATTCCGCGCCGAGCGGATGCGGATCAGGCGCACCGTGCGCGGGCCGATCATCAGCGGCCCCGAGCCCGGCCGGGCCGGGGACCGGCTTCTCAGCCTGCGGATGGCCTCCGCCGAGACGCCCGGCGGCGACATCGGGATCGACCGGCTGCTCACGGCGCGATCGGCCGAGGACGTCGACAAGGCGGCGCAGCTGATGGACGTGCTCTATTTCAACTACGTGTTCGTCGACAAGGACGGGCGGATCGGCCATCGCGCGACCGGGCGGGTGCCGGTGCGCGCGAGCCGCCAGGGCCTCGTCCCCAAGCCGGTCGGGGCGACCGACGATTGGCGCGGCTTCATTCCGCCCGATCAGATGCCCGGACAGATGGCGCCGGCGCGCGACTGGGTCGCCACCGCCAACAACGACAACCGGCCCGACGACTACGCTTTCGACTATTCGACGTTCTTCTCGCCGAGCTACCGCTTCCGCCGCATCGGCGAGGTGCTGGGCTCGGCCAAGGGAATGACGACGCGCGACCAGATCGCGCTGATGACCGACACCGTCAATCTGCAGGCCCGGCGGCTGGTGCCCGTCATGGTGGCGGCGCTCGCGGGCGATCCGCCGTCCGCGGAATTCGCCGCCATCCTGGCGGCATGGGACGGACGCGACGACAAGAGCACGGCGGCGCCGTTGATCTACCACGCGCTGTACGAGCAGCTCGCCTGGGAGACCTTCGTCGACAAGCTGGGCGACGAGCTGACGCGGGCCTGGCTCGAGCAATGGTATCCGTGGCAGGAGCGGTTCGACCTGCTGACGCAGACGCCGGACTCGCCGTGGTTCGACGATTCCCGCACGCCGGCCCGCGAGACGCTGCCCGACCTGATCCGCCGCGCCGCCGCGGCCGTGAAGGCGGAGCTGTCGGCGAGGCTCGGACCGGCGCCGGCGAGCTGGCGCTGGGGCGACGTCCACCGCATCCGCTTTCTCAGCCCGCTGCGCCGGACCGGTGTGGGCAGCGATTTTCTCGGCGTGCCGGCCGCCGCGATGGACGGATCGGGCGAGACCGTGATGCGCGCCCGCACGGCGTTCATGGGCGACGATCAGGTCGAGTTCTTCGCCTCGATGCGGCTGGTCGCCGACATGGGCGACGACGAGAAGATCGAGGCGGTGGTCTCCGGCGGCGCCGTGGACCGCCAGTTCCACCCGCATCAGAAGGACCAGGTGGCGGTGTGGTCGGAGCGCCGGCTGCTGCCGTGGTGGTTCGATCCCGCCAAGGCCGAAAGCCACGCACGCCATACGCAGACCCTGAAGCCGAAGCCGTGAGGGCCCCGGGCGCGCGGTCATCCCCCGCCGCTGCGCCTGCGATAGGCTTCGACCGCGGCGCGCAGGTCGTCGGGCAGGGGCGTCGAGGCGCCGGTGTCGAGCGCGATCATGGCGGTGACGATGCGGGCGCGCAGGCGCTCGACGCCGCCGAGATGGCCGATGATGACGAAGCCGAGCGACGAGCGGCCGACGCGCTCGATCAGCAGGGTCAGCGCGAGCCGCTCGCCCATCCGGCTCGGCACCCGGAAGTCGCACTCCGCATGCACGATGGGAAAGCCGGAGCCGCCCGAGAGGATGAGCTTGCTGTAGTCGACGCCCAGCTCCTCACCGTACCAGTCCTCGATCAGCCCGTTGAACATGTTGAAATAGTGCGGAAAGTAGACGATCCCGGCGGGATCCGAATGGGAGAAGCGGATCGGCACGCTGCGCGTGAAGGCGCCCGCCGGCGGCTGGAATGTCGCGTCGCTCAAAGCCTGATCCTCGCAGTCCGGGGCGGTTCCTTGATACACATCCGGGCTGCGTGTGCAAAGGCGCTCGAGCGGCCGGACAGGCGCGGCTTCGGCCGCTAGAGCGCTTTCCGATAAGGTTGACCATGGAATCTCACGGGCGGTGGGCGGAAAGCGCTCTAGCGTCGATGTT
>Ga0209415_10013639_pt1 | contig 13378 bp, 11 predicted proteins | sample PeaSoiSIISIP2007_FD_187696 | JGI IMG/M metagenome (GOLD analysis project Ga0209415, IMG submission 187696) | Peat soil microbial communities from Weissenstadt, Germany - SII-SIP-2007 (SPAdes) (version 2) | ecosystem: Environmental > Terrestrial > Soil > Wetlands > Peat | place: Germany... | reverse complement strand
GCGCAGCCAGCGCGACATGGTCGGCAACTCGCATTGCAAAGGAACGCTTTCCGAAGGCGCTTTCGAATTCTCCCAGCGGAGCGACCACAAATCGTCCGGCTTGCGCGCGGTCGACGAACATGGGTGCGCTCGTCGTGTCGTTGTTCTGGGGGACGCCGAAGAAGGCAGAGGCTCCGAGCACGACGGCCCCGGTCGTCGGCGCGTCGGTTTGATAGACGCGGGCCGCCTCGGTGCTGCCGAGCGGGACGCGGTACAGCTGGCCGTTACCGGCCAGCCCGTAGGCGGCCGCCGTGCTGACGTCCAGCGGCAACCCGTGGCCTTCATCGGGTCCCGGGAAGCTAAAGTGCTTCGTTGATAAGAGCCTCCCGTCGCTCAACGCGCGGCGCTCCACCGTCCCCGAGTCCGCCCACGGAAACCTGCTCCGGTCCGGGGTGATGTCGATCCAGGTCTTTCCGCTCGCCAGCACCTGCGTTTCGCCGCCCTTGCCCCACACGTAGCGCCCCGCATGTGCGTCGATGACCGAGAAGGTCGTGCTAAGCTCGTGGTTGCCGTCCAGTTCGAAAAAATCGTCGTTGATTGGTGCGGCCCCGTAGGTGCTGCCCGAAGCGCGTTGATCGAGCCGGCGCGATGCAAGGAGCGCGCCGTCGCGCGCCCGCACGATCGCGACGTTTCCGTTGCAAATCGTCACTACGCGATCGCCGACTGCCAGAACGAAGGGCACTACACACGGCTTTTTCCATAGGATGCCGCCGTGGTCGACCCGTACCGCGAAGAGCGCCGTCGAGCGCCCAAAGACGACTACGTCTCCCGCGACGGCGAAGTAATCGACGGCGGGGATAAACCATCGAGTTTTCCCGGACGTTAAGTCGAGTGCGGCGATACCATTGCTGCTCCCGACAAGGGCCGTCCCTTCGCCCGCGGGGGCAGAAGGCCGGTCAAAGCTGGTCGTTACCGTGGTGAGCGTTCGAGTCCAAAGCGGCAGGCGCAGCTGCGGGGCCGCAGCGGTGGACGATGCCACGAGGACAAGCGCGAAAATCGCAAATGCGAAGGCAGCCTTTGCTCGCGCTCGCAAGGCGCGCTCTATTTCGCTGGTTGCGCCGGAAGGACGGACGCTGCGGTCACGCCGTCGATCTCTTGCAGAGAGACGGCCGCTTCCCCGCGCGTTAATTGGCGTTGCGGATGCAGCGTCTTTGCGCTGCCGAAGATGCGCGTGCCGTTCGAGCGTGAGTTCATCGACATGTCCCATTTGTCGTCGTGAACAGCCTGCCGGTAAACCTTCGAGATCTGCGCCGCGTCCCCGTACTGATCGTTGGGTGGCTGGCCGGCCGCGCTGGCGTCACCTGAGCCGCCATTCTCGTCGCGATGAACGAGGATCATCAGCATTTCCTCGCGCATTATGTCTTGGCTCGGCAAGAAGTGCGTCTTATCGTGCCCGATCACATAGCCGGAGTCGGCCATACCTTGGATGTACTTGTAATCGGGATTGCTCGGTGGGACGTCGACGAACACGGTGTCGCTCCCCTCGGCTAGCCTGATCTGCTTGCGCGGATTGCTCGCGAAGTAGATGTTGTTTGCGGTGACGAGCCAACGCACGTAGGTCCCGCGCGTCAGCGGATCGCGCGGATGAAAATCGCTGCCGACATTTCCGAACACGCCCAGCGTCGCAAGCTGCGAGATCGCGGTTTCGGCGAAGATGCCCTTGGTATCCGCAAAAGTCACCATCTTGAAAGGCGTCGCCGTCGCGGCGACGACCGCAGCGGCGCTTGGGGCTGCGGAGCTTACCGCTGCGGGGCCGGCGGCTGCAGAGCTTGGGGCTGCAGAGCTCGGGGCTGCGGAGCCTGCGGCTGCGGAGCTTGCGGCTAAGGTTGGCGCGACGGTGGCGGCCGCTGCCTGTGTCGTTGGCGCCGGCGTGGGAGTCGACTGCGACGTCGAGGTGCTGCTTTGGCTGGAGCACCCACCTAACGAAAAAGCGGCTAGCGCGAAGGCAATAAAGCGGTACGCGATCATTGTGCCCTTACCCCGTCGTCATTCGGATCCGGAGACCGTCAGAGCGTAGCAGAGGGCGTAGCGCAGTGTCAAACGTTCCCTAACACCAGCGGGATCCAGGTCACTCTTTGGATGTTCTTCCGCGCAATTGCTCGCGCAGATCGGCGAGCGCCGGATCGAGCGACGTCGTGGTCTGCTCCAGCATCTCGATCGCGGTGAGGATGCTGCGCGCTTGCGGATCTTCGAGCACGATCACGATCTTCTTTTCGAGCAGCGCATCGAGCCGCTCGAGCGCGCGTTTGGCCATGTTGGCTTGTCCGAACGAATAGGCGTGGTGGCTCGCGTTTCCCAAGAGCTTCAGCTCAGACTCGAGCCAGTCGCGATAGTCCTTGAGCATGAAGCCGCCTCTCCGCGCGCGAAAGAGCGCGCTCGTGTCAGTAGAGTTTCTTCCCGCCTGCGACCTTGCCGACGTTCGACCCGGATACGCCCATATCGCAACCATCGGCAAGTATGAGGTCGCGCTGTTCAGCGTCGACGGCGACATCTATGCGATCGATAACTGCTGCCCGCACTCCGGCGGGCCGCTGGGCGAGGGCTGGGTCAAAGGCTGCATCGTGACATGTCCGTGGCACGCCTGGTCGTTCGACGTCACGACGGGAAAGATGACGCTCGGCGACTATTCGACCGTCGACTGCTTCGACGTCAAAGTCGAAGGTACTCAGGTCAGCGTCGCGTCGGAGCCGCGCACATAGAGCGCTTGCGGTAAGGCCCCGACCGTCCGCGAGCCGCTGGCGAACATCGCGATCCGCAAGCCGGTGATGAACTCGTCGAGCAGATCGCCGACCGCTTGGGCCGAGCGCGATGCCGGCGCTAAGAACGGAAGCGCGATGCCGGCGGCATTCGCCCCGAGCGCGATCGATTTGGCGACGTCGATTCCGCTGCGGATCCCGCCGCTCGCCACGATCGTCGCGTCCGGCAACGCTTGCCGGAGCGCCGCGGTCGCTTCGACCGTCGGATAGCCCCAACCGCCGAAGGTTTCGGCGATCCGTTCCCGCGCGCCGCCCGCGCGCTTGCCCTCGACGCGAGCCCACGACGTCCCGCCGGCTCCGGCGACATCGATCGCCGCGATGCCGAGTGAAAGCAAGCGCCGCGCGGTCTTGACGCTGATCCCGGAACCGACGCTCTTGGCGATGACCGGTACGTCGAGTCGCTTCACGACGGCTTCGATTTTCGGAGCCAAGTTGCGAAAGTTCGTATCGCCGCCGTTCTGCAGCGCCTCCTGCAACGGGTTGAGGTGCAAGTAGAGCCCGTTCGCGCCGATCGCTTCGACCGCGCGCTGTGCGTCGTCCGCGGTGACGGCGTAGTTGAGCTGAACGGCGCCGAGATTCGCAAAGAGGACGACGTGCGGCGCGACTCGCCGGACATCGTAGGTCCCCAGCAGCGCGCCGTTTTCGAGGGCCGCGCGTTGACTCCCCAGAGCTAGTGCGACACCGGCCGCTTCGGCTGCGATCGCGAGATTGCGATTGATCGTCGCGGCACGCGCCGTCCCACCCGTCATCGACGAGATCACAAGCGGCGCGCGCAGTAAATGGCCGAAGAGCCGCGTCGTCGTGTCGACATCCTCGAGCGCGAATTCCGGCAGCGCTTCGTGATGGAGGCGGACGCGATCGAAGCCGGTCGTTTGGAACGACGCGACGTCTTCCTCGAGGCAGATATCGAGATGGCGCGACTTGCGAGCTTCGGTCGAGGCCGGGTTTTTCACGATCGAAGGACGTCTTCTACGAGCGAGGGGAGGGTACTGCCGAGGGCGTGCGGTCTCGATCCGCTCTCTTCGCTTTCGTGCTCGCCGGCTGTTCGATCGGCGGCACGTCGCCGTCACCCGCGCCGAGCGGTGCGCCGCCATTGGGCGGATACGCGATCGTCGCGCTCGGCGACGACTTCACGGTTGGGCTCGGGACGATGGCGTGCGGGACGCAGACGCAAAGCGGCGCGCCCTGCGCGACGTCGCCTGCGCAAGCCGGCGCACCACAACAAATCGGCGCGAATGCGAACAACGCAATGATGCAGACGTTCGCCGTGACCTTCGCAGCAAACCACAACGGTCGAAGCGTGACGTTCGTCCCGCTCGGCGTGAACGGCGCACTCAGCGGCAAGCTCGTCCCGGCGCCCGAGTCGCCGTTCTCGGGAAACCTGGCCGTCAATCCGGCGCAGCTCCCGGCGCTGGCTTCGATCGTCGCGGCGGCGCACGCGCGCAGCGACAAGGTCCTCATTCTTGTGTTCAGCGGCGTCAACGACGTGCTCGACGCGGCGTTCACGCGGTTGTGTCCCGCCGGGGCGGTCACGGGCAATCCGTTTGGGACGACGCCGCCGACCGTCAATGCGCCGTGCACGGCATCCGGGACGACCGTCTCGGATGCGCAAGGCAACGCCCGCGCCGGAATCTTGTTCGCCGAATACGTCGCCCTCTTTGCCGGGATCGCGCAGAGCAATCCCGATGCCGTCCTCTACGCGACCGTCTGGGATCTCTCGCGCATCCCGGCGACCGCGGCGACGGTCCCGCTGGCGAATGCGCTCAGCACGAAGGCCGGCGGCGAGACGATGGTGCAACTCGCGAACGACGCGCTCGGGGCCGCTGGTTCGGGCGCCGGCTTTCGCAATGTGGTCGCGGCCGACCTGTATGCGTTTCTCAACGCCAACCCGACGTATCTCACGGACGTGGCGTACTTCGCGCCGGATGCCTTCCATTTCACCGATCAAGGCTACAAGACGCTCGCGAGCTACCTCTACCAGCAGTTCGCCGCAGCACTGCCGGGCTTCTGAGTCGGGTCTGGAGGGGGCTTGCCGCAGACCGTGAAAAGGCACCCGCGATGCAATCATCGATAGAAGGAAAGCGTGTCGCCGCGCTGATCGGCGAGGGATTCGAGGAGGCGGAGCTCGCCGACCCGCGCCGTGCGTTTGAAGAGGGAGGCGCGGTCATCACGATCGTCGGGATCGACGAACGCGCTCGTGGGCGAATCCGCGGGAAGCGCGGGCTCGACGAAGGCGCTGCGGCGCGGGCTGAAGAGCTCGTCGCCGACGTCACCGCCGACGATTTTGATGCGATCTTGATCCCGGGCGGCAGCTCGCCCGATGCGATCCGGACCAATCGCGAAGTGCAGCGCTTCGCCCGCGAATTCGATGCCGCGAAGAAACCGGTGTTTGCGATCGGGCACGGCGTTCAGGTGCTGATCTCGGCTCAGCTCGCACGCGGGCGGACGATGACGGGCAGCCCGTCGATTGCGGACGATATCCGCAACGCCGGCGGCTTGTACCGCGATCAACCGGTCGTCACGGATGCGAACTGGGTGACGGCACGGACGGCAGCCGACATGGTGCAGTTCACGCGGACGGCGCTCGAAAAGCTCGCGCTCGCGCTCCCTGCCGGTTCAGCCTAGAGCTACTCGACGCGCACGAGGCGGGGATTCGGCCGTTCGGGCCGGCCGACTTTGTGTTGCTCGACCCACGTCGTCCCGCGTTGCACGGCGACGACGTCAGCGGTGAAGTCATAGGTGCCGGCGCCGCTGAAGAAGGCGCTGCCGACCGCGTAGGCATCGGCCGGGGCAGACTGTTCTTCGAACGAGGCGATCTTCTCGGCGGAGAAACCGCCGCTGACGACGATCTTCACGTGCGTGAAGCCGGCGCGGTCGAGTCCCTCACGGACGTTGCGCACCAGCTCGACGTTGACGCCGGATAGATCGAACGCTCCCGCCTGCGCGATCAGCGATCGGTCGACGAGCGCCTCCGACGTGTCGAGCCGAACGCCCCACAACCGAGCGCCGAGCGCGCGCGCGCATGCGATGCTCGTTTCGACGCAGTCGTTGTCGTAGTCGACGAGCGCGATGACGCGGACAGCGGGATCGACGTGCTCGGCGAACTTCCTCGTCGCCAGGACGGTGTCGCCGTCATAGGCGGCGATGAGTGCATGCGGGATCGTTCCGATCCCTCGTTCGCCGAACCAGGCCGCGTTCGCATCGGTCGAGACGGCCGAGATTCCCGCGACGTGCGCAGCGTAGCCGTCGCCTTCCTGAACGCATCGGTCGTCGTAGCGCGCCGAAAAGAAAAGCACGTCCTTGCCGCCGGCCGCTTCGACGATCGCGCGACCGTTTGTCGCGATGCGCGTTCGCCGCGTCAGGACGCCGAGATAGAGCGTCTCCAAGTGCGCAAACGACGCGTAGTCGCCTTCGATCGTCATCACGGTCTCCCACGGCGCGATGGCGTCGCCGTCATGCAGCGCCTTGACCGCGAGGCTCGGCCAGCCGTCGGTCCAGCGCCCGCCGGCTTCGAACCGGCCCGTCCCGACGCGCAGGATGGCGAGTGCTTCATCGACCCCGCAGAGCAGCGCGTCGGTCCGCACGAAGACCTGCATGCGAACGCGAACATTGCGACCGTCGGCTTGCAAGACGTGGCGCGCGCGATTGAAGTAGACGTCGGTATAGTAGCCGCGCCGAATCTCGTCGACCGGTAAGCGAAAGAGTTGTGGATCCAGGCGCCGGGCCGGCGGCATGGGACGTTCCTACGGACCTCTCGAAGAAGCATCCTTGCCATGGCCACGCCTTCAAACGCCGAGATCGCGGACAAACTCCTGCGTATCCGCACGTTGATGGAATTCGCGGGCGAAGCGTTCTTTAAGTTCATGGCCTACGAGCGGGCCGCGTCGGCGGTGCAGAACGCCGGACCGATCCCCGAACTGATCGCGGCAGGGACGTTGCGCGATCTTCCGGGCATCGGGAAAACGATTGCCGGCCGGATCGAAGAGATTTGCGCACGCGGGACGTGCACGTACCTCGAGGAGCTCGAAAGCAAGTATCCGCCGACGTTGATGGAGCTGCTCGAGGTCCCCGGCGTCGGGATGAAGACGGCGACCGCGCTTTTCGAACAGCTCGGCGTCGCGTCGCTGGGCGATCTGGAAGCCGCACTCGAATCGGGCCGGATCGCCGAGCTGCCGCGCCTGGGGAAAAAGTCGCTTGAGAACATGAGGCGCGGGATCCTCGCGTACAAGGGACGCAGGCAGCGCACGCCGCTCGGCAAAGCGCTCCCGCTTGCGCTGCAGATCATCGCGTACTTGCGCGAACGGGCGCCGGCCGACGATCTCACGACGGCCGGGAGCGTCCGGCGGCAAGAAGTGACCGTCGGCGACATCGATATCGTTTGCACGTCCGATCGACCGGACGAGGTCATCGCCGCGTTCGTCAATTGGGAAGCCGCGGAGGCCGTCCTCGCTGAGGGATCGACGAAGGCCAGCATCTGGCTTGCCGGTGGGCTGCAGATCGATCTGCGCGTCTTGCCGAGTGAACTGTACGGCAACCTCTTGCAGCACTTCACAGGGAGCCGCGAACACAACATTCAGCTGCGCGAGTACGCGGTGCGCAGAAATCTGCGGGTCAGCGAGAACGGAATCGTCGATCTCGAGTCGGGTCGCACCATCACGTGCCGCACGGAAGAAGAGGTCTATGCCGCGCTCGACATGGCGTACATTCCGCCCGAGATGCGTCTGGGGATGGGCGAGATCGAGGCGGCCCGTAATGGGACCCTGCCCGCCGTTATCGACCTCGGCGATCTACGCGGCGACTTTCACATGCACTGCACGTGGAGCGACGGCGTGAATTCGCTCGATGAAATGATCGCGGCGGTCGCTGCACGCGGCTACGCGTACCACTCGATTTCGGACCATTCGTGGGCGCAAGGGAAGCGCACGACGTACGGCGCCGATTTCAACAAGCTGCGCCAGCAGCGTGCTTTGGTACGCGAGATCGGTGAACGCTATGGCGTCCGAACGCTCTGCTCGAGCGAAGTCGACATCCTCCCCGACGGGTCGCTCGACTTCACCGACAGCGAACTGGCGGAACTCGACATCGTCGTCGGCAGCGTTCACACGTCGACGAACATGACGCGCGAAGAGATGACCGCTCGGTTGATTCGCGCCTGTGAGAATCCGTACGTCAACATCATCGGTCACCCGACGGGCCGGATGGAAGACTTCCCCGGATACGAGTACGACTATGACGCCGTCTTTGCGGCCGCGGCGCGAACCGGGACGGCGCTCGAGATCGACGGCCACCCCAGCCGTTTCGACTTACCGAGCCCGCTCATCCGGCGGGCGCGCGATTTCGGCGTGACCTTCACCTGCGACAGCGACGCGCACGGCATTTCGCAACTCGAAAACATCGCCTATGCGATCGGACAGGCACGGCGCGGCTGGGTCACTAAAGATGAGGTCCTCAACGCGAGACCGCTCGAAGGCGTCGTCGCGTTCGTCGAAAGCAAACGAGGATCTTAGTTGGACGCGATCGATCTGATTGGGGGAGCGCCTTTGGGCATGGCCGCTCGTCCACTTGTTGAGGACGCCGAAGGGCGCAAGAAGAAGCGTCGCGAGGGGAAGGGCCGCCACGTCGATCCGCTCGCTCTCGAAGAGGTGCGCGCGCTGCTCGGCGATGAGCCGCGCCGGCGCGATCTGCTCGTCGAGCACCTTCACAAGATTCAAGACCGTTATCACTGCATCTCTGCGCCGCATCTCGTAGCGCTTGCCGAAGAGATGCGGCTGTCGGTCGCGGAAGTTTTTGAAGTCGCCTCGTTCTACCATCACTTCGACGTCCTCAAAGACGGCGCCGCGCAGGCCGCGGCGATCACGGTCCGCGTCTGCGACGGTCTGCCGTGCGAGATGGCCGGCGCGCGAAATCTGCTGGCACTGCTGCGCAACGGCGGCTACGGCGCGGACGTGCGAATCGTTACGGCTCCGTGCGTGGGACGCTGCGAGAGTGCGCCGGTCGCGCTCGTGCAACGCAATGCGATCGGTCATGCGACCGTCGCCGGCGTCGACGAAGCGATCGAGAAGAAGGCGCTTGCGCCGTCCCTCCCGCCGTACACGACGTACCAAGCATACCTGCGCCAGGGCGGATATCAAACGCTCAAAGACTGCGTCGCCGGGAAGCGGACGGTCGCCGACGTCGTCGCGACCATGGAGCATTCGGGACTGCGCGGCCTCGGCGGTGCCGGTTTTCCGGCGGGCCGTAAGTGGAAGATCGTGAGCGCGGAAGCCGCGCCGCGCCTGATGGCCGTCAACATCGACGAAGGCGAGCCGGGAACGTTCAAAGATCGCTACTATCTCGAGCGCGACCCGCATCGTTTTTTTGAAGGTATGTTGATCGCCGCGTGGGCCGTCGGGATCGCGGAGATCTACGTTTATCTGCGGGACGAGTACGCGCACGTGCGCGAGATCCTCGCGGGCGAGCTCGCTGCGTTGCAGGCGAATCCGCCCATCGAGCTACCGCCGATTCACGTGCGGCGCGGCGCGGGCGCGTATATCTGCGGAGAAGAGTCGGCGATGATCGAGTCGATCGAGGGAAAGAAAGGGATGCCGCGCCTGCGCCCGCCGTATGTCGCGCAGGTCGGATTGTTCGGGCGCCCGACTCTCGAGCACAATATGGAGACGCTCTACTGGGTGCGCGAGATCCTCGAGCGCGGCGCCGATTGGTTCAGCTCGCACGGCCGAAACGGTCGCAAGGGCCTACGGTCGTTCTCGGTGAGCGGTCGCGTCAACAAGCCCGGAGTTCACTTGGCGCCGGCCGGTATCACCGTACGCGAACTCATCGACGAGTACGCGGGCGGTATGCTCCCCGGTCACGCGTTTTATGGTTACTTTCCGGGCGGCGCGTCGGGCGGCATCTTGCCGGCGTCGCTGGGCGAGGTTCCGCTGGATTTCGACACACTCAACTCGTATGGGTCGTTCATCGGTTCAGCCGCCATCATCGTTCTCTCCGACAAAGACAGCGCCAAGGGTGCGGCGCTCAACATGCTGCGTTTCTTTCGCGACGAGTCCTGCGGCCAGTGTACGCCGTGCCGCGTCGGGACCGCCAAGGCGGTCGCGCTCATGGAGCGAGACGCGTGGGACAAACCGCTGCTCGACGATCTTTCGAGCGTGATGATCGATGCCTCGATCTGCGGCCTCGGACAAGCCGCGCCGAACCCGTATCTCACCGCGCTCAGGTATTTCCCCCAGGAGTTCACCTAGCATGGCCGTGACGTTCGTCCTCGACGGCAAGGCGATGGCGGCGCGCGAAGGCGAGACGATCTTGCAAGCCGCCGACCGCGAAGGCGTCGAGATTCCGCGCCTTTGCTATAAGGAAGGCTACCGCCCCGACGGCAACTGCCGCGTCTGCATGGTCGAGATCGAAGGTGAACGCGTCCTCGCGCCGTCGTGTTGCCGCCGGCCGACCGAGGGAATGAAAGTGAGCAGCGCGACGGACCGTGCGCGCGCGTCGCAACGCATGGTTGCGGAACTGCTGCTTTCGGACATGCCCAAGGGAGGCAAGTCGCCGTACCGTAGCGAGTCCGAGCTCGATCATTGGGCCGCCCGGCTCGGTGTCGGCGTCCCTCGCTATCCGCCGCGGCATCAGCCGCATCCCGATCTCTCGCATCCCGCGATGTCGGTCAACCTCGACGCGTGCATCCAGTGCGGGCGTTGTGTCCGCGCCTGCCGTGAAGAACAAGTCAACGACGTGATCGGTTACGCCTGGCGCGGCGATCACGCCAAGATCGTGTTCGATCTCGACGACCCGATGGGGGCGAGTACGTGCGTCGCCTGCGGCGAGTGCGTGCAGGCCTGTCCGACCGGCGCGCTGATGCCGGCGAACCACGTCGGTTTGATCGAGCCCGACAAGAAAGTCGATTCGGCGTGCCCGTATTGCGGGGTCGGGTGCTTGCTGACCTACAACGTCAAAGACAACGCGATCCTCTACGTCGAGGGCCGCAACGGCCCGTCAAACCACAGCCGCCTCTGCGTGAAGGGCCGCTTCGGTTTCGACTACGTTCACCACCCCAACCGTTTGACCAAACCGATGATGCGCAAGGCCGGCGTGGCGAAATCCGAAGAACTGGTCGACCCCGACGATATGTGGAGCCTCTTCCGCGAAGCGACGTGGGAAGAAGCGCTCGACGCCGCGGCGGCGGGACTGCGCAAGATCCGCGAAGCGCACGGACCACAGGGGCTTGCCGGTTTCGGGTCCGCCAAAGGCAGTAACGAAGAAGCCTACCTCTTCCAAAAACTCGTGCGCACTGGGTTTGGGACGAACAACGTCGACCACTGCACGCGGTTGTGCCACGCGTCTTCGGTTGCGGCGCTCCTCGAGGACATCGGATCGGGCGCCGTCTCGAACCAGGTCTCGGACGTCGCGCACGCCGACGTTGCGATCGTCATCGGCGCGAATCCGACGGTGAACCATCCCGTAGCGGCGACGTTCATGAAGAACGCCGCGAAAGCAGGGACCAAGCTCATCGTGATCGATCCGCGCCGTTCCGACCTCTCGCGTCACGCGACGTATTTCTTGCAGTTTCGCAGCGATACCGACGTTGCTCTGCTCAACAGCATGATGAACGTCATCATCGTCGAGGGCTTGGCGAACGAGGCGTTCATCCGCGATCGCACCGAAAACTACGAAGCGCTCAAGGCAAACGTCGCCGAGTACGCGCCGGAGAAAATTGCTCCCGTCTGCGGCATCCCGGCCGAGACGATTCGCGCCGTTGCACGGCTCTACGCGACGGCGAAAGCAGCGATGATTTTCTGGGGGATGGGGATCTCGCAGCACATCCACGGGACCGACAACGCGCGCTGCCTGATCTCGCTCGCGCTGCTCGCCGGCCAAATCGGCCGGCCGGGGACCGGACTGCATCCGTTACGCGGACAAAACAACGTCCAGGGAGCATCCGATGTCGGCCTCGTTCCTATGCTCTATCCGGACTATCAGCGAGTCGACAACGATGACGTGCGCCGCAAATTCGAAGCGTTCTGGAACATGCCGCTGGATCCGAAACCGGGTTTGACGGTTACGGAGATCATGGGCGCGGCGTACGACGGGGTGATTCGCGGGATGTACATCATGGGGGAGAATCCGGCGATGTCCGATCCCAATGTCGCACACGCGCGCGCCGCGATGGTGAAGATGGAACACCTCGTCGTGCAGGACATCTTTTTCACGGAGACGGCCGGTTATGCCGACGTCATCCTGCCGGCCTCCGCGTTTCCCGAGAAGACCGGGACCTACACCAACACCGACCGGCGCGTGCAACTAGGTCGCCGGGCGCTCGATCCGCCGGGCAACGCGCGTCAAGATCTCTGGATCATCCAAGAGATCGCGCGACGCATGGGCTTGGACTGGAACTACGCCGGCCCGGCCGAGGTGTTCGAGGAGATCCGCAAGGCGACGCCGAGCATGGGCGGGATCACGTGGAAGCGGCTCGAGCGCGAAGGCTCGTGCACCTATCCCCTTGAGCGCGAAGACGATCCCGGCGAACCGATCGTGTTCATCGAAGACTTCCCCCGTCCGGGCGGGCGCGGATTGTTCAGGCCCGCCAAATACTCGCATGCCGACGAGCTGCCCGATTCCGATTTTCCGTTCGTTTTCATAACCGGACGGCAGCTCGAACACTGGCACACCGGTTCGATGACGCGCCGCGCGAGCGTTCTCGACGCGCTCGAACCCGATCCCGTGATCAGCATCCATCCCGACGACCTTGCGGTTCTGGGGGTCGAACCGGGCGGCGTGATCGCGCTCGAGTCGCGGCGCGGATCCTTGACCGCATACGCCCGCGCCGATCGCGGCATGCAGCGCGGGACGCTGTTCATGCCGTTCGTCTACAATGAGGCTGCCGCAAACTTGCTTACCAACGACGCGATCGACCCGTACGGAAAAATCCCAGAGTTCAAGTTCTGTGCGGTGAAGCTGTCGCGGGGCAAAAAGGTCGCAGAAGCGCTTCTATGAACGTAAAGGTCCTTTGCGGGCGAGTTCTTTTCGTGATCGGTCTGGGTTTCGCGCTCGGAGACCTTGCGCCGCAAGCCGCAGCTGGGCCGTCTGCTTCGGTGCCGTCCTCGATCCCCAATGGACGTAGCATTTTTCAGAAGGGCAAGGATTTGCACGGCGTGCAGATCATCGCGCAAAAGCCGCCTCTCTTTCCGAGCTGCGCATCCTGTCACAGGACCAATGGTGCCGGAGGCATGCACTTGCCGGGCGGTGCCGTAAGCGCGGATTTGCGTCATGCTGCGCTCGTTACCCACCAGAAACATCCGTACACGATTACCCTCCTGGAACGGGCGATCTCAACCGGAATCGACAACGCCGGCAAACCGCTCGATCCCGTGATGCCGCGCTGGCGACTCTCGAAGCAAGATCTTCAAGATGTCTCGTTCTACGTGCTAACGCAACTCAAATGATCGCGTAGCTTACGGAACGCCGGTTTCCTCGATGGGGACGAGCTCGTGCGGATGAAAGAAGATCTGGGCGATCACCGTCGGGACGAGAGCGGTGAGGATGACGACGGTCACGAGCGCCGTGTATTGGCTGCGGTCGATGTAGTGGTGCGT
>Ga0209415_10013638_pt1 | contig 13379 bp, 18 predicted proteins | sample PeaSoiSIISIP2007_FD_187696 | JGI IMG/M metagenome (GOLD analysis project Ga0209415, IMG submission 187696) | Peat soil microbial communities from Weissenstadt, Germany - SII-SIP-2007 (SPAdes) (version 2) | ecosystem: Environmental > Terrestrial > Soil > Wetlands > Peat | place: Germany... | reverse complement strand
GGGCCGAACGTAGATGACCGCACCGTCCCTGAGCGGAGTAAGCGGTCGGCATTTTGAACAGGCAGGTTGGTTCGGTCCCCAAATCATGGAGAGTAAGCGGCATCGGCACAAGTCAAGCAAAGTCCTCCTATATAATCGAAAAGGCATCAAGCGGTCGCGTGTTAACACGGCACACGGCACGCGGCGTTACACGAGGGACCTTGCGGCCCCCTCAGCCTCGGACTTGTAATGAAAGTTCTTGGTGGAGCCATCGGGAAGATGCGCGACCCACTCGCCGTTGTCGGCTTGGGTGACGAGCGAAGAGGACTCGAACGATTCGGCCCTCGACTCTTGAGCGGTAGGGGCCGCGCCCGCGCGTTCGGGGGCTCCTCGAACGTAGGGAGCGTTGCGCCCATCGTAGGAGGGACCGACCTCGACCTCGCCCCGACCCTCCGCGAGAATGGAGGCACGGTCGGCCATCAAACTTGCCATGTAGCCCGTGTTCACGAGCCCGTGGCGGGTCCGCTTGCCACGCCGCTCGGGCGTCCACGCGGCGTTGAGGTCGGCTTGGCGCTCGCGGCGGTAGCGGCCGAGTTGGCCCGTGGAGCGGGAGTTGAACTCTCTCTTGCGGCGGCGTTCGTTGACCTTGGGATAGCGGGAGCGCTTGTAGCTCGGCATCGTTCTTAGAGGTAGCGTTGGACTATATGAACCGCGGTCGGAGACGGGCTCCCGGAACGCCATCCTTGAGTTGGACGTTCGGCCCGGGCCGATGCGGTGGCGACCCCTTGGCGCGAACCGCCGTGTTACACCGTAGCACGGGCTCTACCCCTATCATCGGGCGATGACCCGCAAACCCGACCGATACTCGGGCGGCGGAGAGCCCCCTACTCCTCATGGTAACGGTAACGGGCGTGCCCATACTCTATCCGCCTCTCGCGCGCGCGTTCGATTACTAAGACAACCCCGTAACGTGAATAACGTTAGTAACGTATCAACCGTTCCTTAGTAAAGGGTCCCTCTCGGCGCTACCGCTACGAACGATGAAGCTCCCCGCGCTCTCCCTTTGACGCGCCTCGCCCCTTACTTGGTCGTCCTCGTAATGATTCTTCCCCTCGCGGGGACGCTCGGCGCGGGCACCGCCTCGGCCGCGGGGCTCACGGGCACGCCCGCGCTCCCCACGGCCTACTTGGTCGACCACGGAGCGGCCATCGTCTTTGTCGGCTCGGAGTCGTGGACGGCGGTGTGGACCTCCCAAGACAACGGGAGCCAAGTCTACTCCAACGCGCTCATCCTCATCGCCTACGACCTGCGCTCGACCGACCTGACGCTCCCCATAGACGCCTATCAAGCGGGACACGGATGGGTCTCGAACCAATCGGTCCTCATGGCCCCGCTCTCCGAGGTCGTCATTACCGTTCCGTTCGCCTCGGACGCGAGTTGGCGGAACGTGGTGCTTCTCATGGGAGGACCCGTCTCTCAAGGCGGAGCCGAGTGGACCGGACAAATCGCCACGCCGTTCTCGCTCCTTCCCCCGGGCATCCTCAATATCGGGGGACTCGATATCCTCGGTCTCGGAATCATCTCGGAAGGCATCGCCACCTTCGCGGGGATGACGAGCCTCGCCCGCCTCTTGATGAAGCGCGCCCGGTGGGCTCCCAAGTTCTCGCTCCTCATCTGGGGCCACGTGGTCGTGGTAAGCATCGCGGGCGCGGTCATCTTGGAATATCAATGGGTCAATCAAACCTTCGCGGGATGGAGCCCGCTCGTCTACGCCTTCGCGGTGGCTCCTATGATGTTCCTCTTCGCGCTCTCCCTCTTCAATCACACCGAGAAGGCCGAACTCCTCCAACGGGTGGCGAAGCCGCAAGGGAAAATCCTCTATCGCCGATGGTTGCTCCGTTACTCCACGCTCCCCGATGGGCGGACCGTCATGATTGACGAGCGGTGGCGGGGATGGCTCGCGCGGTTGCTCGGCCACCAAGTGGTCATCGACAAGGGGGACGAGTTCGAGCCCGTGCCGTTCGAGGGGGACGTGGCGAATATGCGCTCGCCGACCCACTCGAAAGGCCCGGTCGGAATCACGGACCGCTTCCACGTGGTGAACCCGCAGGAGGACGAGGTGGGGCGCTTGTGGTGGACCGAGACCGGAGACCCCGTCATGGTCCGATGGCCCACGTGGACCATTCATCGCCTCAAGACCATTCCCGCGAAGCTCTCGCCCGAGGGCGCGGTGCTCGTGCCCGAGCACACCAAGATGGCGCTCTCGCTCCCGCATTATACCGAGCCGTTGGTCGAACTCCGCCGCGCGCTCGAAGATTACAAGGCGGTCGAGGCCATCTCCGCGGGATGGGCCAACGACCGCGACTTGGCGCGCGTGCTCTCCAAGACCAAGACGGACCTATATTCCCTGAAAAGCGGGTTCAACGCACAGGTCGAGGCCGAGGTCGAGTCGCGGCTCACCGCCTACTACTCGCTCATCGGCCGCACGAGCGCGGACCTCTCGGACGAGGAGGCCGAGAACCAAGCCAAGAAGGGCTCGATGGCCCCGAGCTTGGCGGAGTTGCTCGATGAGGCTCGGCTCCGCCCCTCCAACTCACCGCCGCCCAAGAAGGGCACGACCACCAAGGGGTAGACGATGAACGAGCACAAGCGGCGGACGTTCGAAGCGTGGGGCGAGCATCCGTTGTCGGGCTACGAGGGCAACGTCGTGGACCTCCTCCAAGGGCATCCCCCGTTCGTGCTCGGCGGGAAGCGAGTCGAGAAACAGGTGGTCAAGCTCCTCACGGCGGAACTCACGCTCGGTGCGTTCGAGCGGGAATCCTCGTTCGAGCGCATGCGAGGAGCGGAGTGGTGGGAGCGCTACGTGGAGGGACCCGCGGAGCGCGGGCTCAAGGAAACGCTCTCGCGCGGAGTGCCTCGCCGCACGAATGAGACCGATGAGGAGTATGACGCGCGGCTCCACTCCATCGAGCTACGGATGCGGGCGCGCCTCCCGTCCTACGAGCGCGTGCGCGCGTGGGGGATGCCACCGTGACGAGCGTGCTGATATGGGCGATGCGGGTGGCCGCGGGAATCGGGCTTGTCGCGCTCGCCTCGGTCATGCTCACGACCAACGGCTCGGAAGAGGTCGTCCTCGACCTCATCGAGGTCTCGCTCACGATGTTGTGTGCGTTCCTCGCGCTCGGGGTCATGTCGGTCGCCTACGAGATGAAGCATGACTGACGACCCGTCCTCCGCCGCCAGCGGACGCCCCGCCCTTGCCATGCTTCGAGATATCGACTTCGAAGATTGTGTAAGAGCCGTGAACTCGTTACCCACGATGACCGAGGAACAGGGCTTGGACGTGGCGATAGCGTGGGCGGGAACCGAGTTGCGCTCCGTCATCGACCTCCTCCACTTGGCGGACGCCAAGACGCCCGAGGACGCGAAGGCGGCGCATCGAATCCACATCGCGCTTACCGAAGGCTTCGTCCGCGTCATGTGCCGAGACGACCGGGCAGGATTCAAGATGAGGGCCGACTTTCTCGCGGCGGTCGAACGCCAGCTTTTGGCTTCGACCATGCGGGCCGTGTTCAACCGGACCCCTCAAGACACTCGGTCTCCCTATATGCCCTTGACGGGAGAGCGTTGAGATGGCGATATGTGACCCATGTAAGAACGATAGGTGCTCGGAGCACCGCTCCCACGAGACCGTGGAGATTCGGCGCAAGGGACACCTCGTTCGCTCCAAGACCGTCACGTGCGAGCACGTGTGCCTCCAACCCGAAGGATGGAGAGGCGAGTCGCAACCCGTTCCGAAATGGGGCTCGAAGGAATGAGCGTGCTCGGAGCGCTCGTTCGCTTTGCGTTGGTCGTCCTTGCCATCGCCATCGTGTGGTCCATCCTCGTGCCGCTCTTGGGGGGTCCGTAGATGAGGCCCTCTCAAGCCTACGCCGTCCGCGCGGCGCTCGATGCCGCGCAAGCGGGGTGGTGGGCGTTCGTAGCGTTCGTCCTCTCCCAATTCTTGGGGCCGTTCGGCTACATCCCCCTCGGGCTCGCGGGCATCGCTCTCTACGGAGCCATCGAGAACGCGGAGCGAGCCATCGAAGCACGCGGTCCCAAGGAGCGAATGGAATGAACGCCTTCGTCCTCCCGAACCTGAGGGACGGTCTTGAGCGCACGAACTTTTGGCGGAACCTCACCGAGGCGGCGCGGTCGCCCGAAGAGGAGAGCGAGATGGACCCCACGCTCGCGCTTTCGTTTTGGTGTAAGTGGCTCGTGGAGCGCACGCGAAACAACTTTGATGCCGTGGTCGTTATCACCGGAGACGAAGGTCAGGGCAAGTCGACAATCGCGCTCCGAATGGCCTTGGAATGTGCCAAATTACAGAAGCTTTCTTGGGAGCCGACCGAGGTGTGCTACTCGGCCATCGACCTCATCCACGCCTATCAGAAGGCCAAGAAGGGCCGACCCATCTGGTTCGATGAAGGCGTGCGCGGAACGATGGCGGGAGAGCAGATGCTTCCCGAGCAACGGGCCATCGTCAAGGCGCTCGCCCTCGTGCGGGAATCCGGGGCCATCCTCTTCGCGCTCTACCCTTCGATTTGGATGGCGTCCAAGCAGATTCGCGCCCGAAGGACGTGCTTGTGGATTCACGTGGTCCATCGCGGTCTCGGGCGGGTCCACGAACGGGACCGCCGCTTGAACTATCTGCCAACGGACGCGCTCGGTCTCACCATATCGCCCCGCGCGCCGCACGTGGCGTGGACCAAGTTCGCGGACAACTCGAAAGCGTGGAATACCTACCTCGCCACCAAGACCGCCCGTCTCCAAGAGTTCCTCCACGAGACCGAGCGTGACTTGAAGATGCGAGCGGAGCCGAAGCCCGAGCGAGGCGCGAAACGTGAAAGGGAAGAGGCCGCAGGCGCGGGCGCGCGTTCGGAAAGCACGGAGGCCGCGGCGGAGGACCCCGCGGCGCGGAAGAAGCGACTCGGGCGGGAGCGGGTGGCCCGATGGCGAAAGAACCATCCCAAGAACGGCGAAGGGGTTGGAGTAGATAAACCCCGAAGCGAGACGGGTCCCGAAAGCCCGCTCCCTGAATGACCGTCTCCGTTCGCGTGTGGCGTTGGGCGGGTGCTACCCCTAACTCGTGATGAACCGGGCACCGTGGACGATAGTTCTCGCGTTCGTGCTCGTGCTCGGCATCGGCATCGGCGCGGTCGCGGGCGGCGTCCACACGCCCGCGGCCCACGGCAATCGCGCCTCGGCGAGCCCGAACTCACCCCTGACGCCCGCCGTTTGCTCTTATCCGACCGTGGACAACTCGGCGACTTTCGGCGGGGCTCCCGCCACGGGCTCGTTCACGACCACCACGGGAGACCTTCTCATCGTCTACGAATCGAACGCGGCCTTTGGGGGCACGCCCGTAAGTCCCGCCATCTCGGACGGAGGGACCGACTCGTGGACGCAAGGACCTGTATCGCTCGTCACCACGGCGGGGCACGAGCATAGCTCGTCCTATTTCACCGCCACGGCGGCGGCCTCGGGAGCGCAATCGTTCTCCATCCCGAGCGGAACCCAATGGTCGGTCATCGACATTTACGAACTCGCCCCATCGGGCGGGGACGTGCTGTCGTTCGGCGTCATCGCCAACGAAACGGGAGCGGGGTCGCTCTCGGTGAGCGCCGCCAACGGGAATTGCGCGCTCGGCATGACGTTCGCGGCAGACGACTTTAACAACCCGTCCTCGGCAACCGTCCTTGCGGCGCCCGTGGGATGGACGAACGATGGGTCGTCCGCCTCGTTCGGGGGAGGGTCCATCGCATCCACGTTGTCCTCCGCGACTATCGCCGCGAGCGGAACGGAGAGCGCCACGTTCACGGGCGGAGCGCATGTGGGAGATGGCGTGATGATTACCTATGGTGCGGCCCCGCCTCCGCCACAACCTCCCGCGCCCACGGGACTTACCGCCACGACCATCTCTTCGACCGAGATTGACCTCGCGTGGACCAACCCAAGCGTTGTGACCTACGGACTCGTGGATTCGTTCGTCAATCAATCGCTCGGAGCGGGGTGCTCCTCGCCCACGCCCATCGACCTCGGTTCGGTCGCAACGTCCTACGCGGCCACGGGACTCGCTCCAGCGACAGAGTTCTCGTTCGAGGTCTCGGCCGCGAACGCCACGGGCCAAGGAGCCACGAGCACGTGCGTGGATGCCTTCACGCTCTATCCCGCGCCGCCCGCGCCTACCAACGTGGTGGCGAGCACAGAGCCGCTCGACCCGCCGCACGATTATGGCCTCACGCTCATCGACCTGACGTGGACCGCTTCGAGCGGAGGGGGTCTCATCGGCACCAACGTCTCGGTATTCGGACCCGATTGCTCGACTCCCGTGGCGGGTCCCTACGCGGAGAGCGGAAGCGCCACGGGAGCGACCATCGGCTCGCTCACGGCGGGGACGACCTACTGTTTCGAGGTGAGTTCGAGCACCAACGGCGGCGAAGGTCCGTTCTCCACGCCAACCTCGGCGGCCATCAATACCACGCTTCCCAATGCCCCTACGGCGGTCATCGTCACGGCGGCCTCGACCGCGCTATTCTCCATCGCTTGGACCGACCCTTCGGGCAACCTGACGGGGTTCTACACGGCGGAGGCGTTCGCTCCGAACGATTGCGGCGGGGTCGTCCTCTTCACGGTGACGGGCTCGCTCGCCAACCCCTACTCGTGGGGCATCGTGAGCGCGGGGGACTCGGCGTGTGTCGAGGTCGCCGCGAACACGAGCGGCGGCATGGGACCGTTCTCGACCCCGACCTCCACCTCCATCAACGCCACGCTTCCCGACCCGGTGACGGGAGCGACCAACGCGACCGTCTCCTCCTCCGAAATCAACCTCGCGTGGACCAACCCCGGGGGCAACCTGACGGTGGTCGTCATCGTCACCTATGCGGGAGGTTCGTGCGGCGGCTCGCCGCTCACGGTCTCCTCGCTCGGGGTCACGACCTCGTATCACGCCACGGGGCTCAATGGCTCGACCACCTACTCGTTCGCGGTCATCCCCTACACGAGCGGCGGAGCGGGCTCGTTCTCGTGCCTCTCGAACTCGACCTTCGCTCCTCCTCCGCCCCCGTTGCCTCCGCCCCCGAGCCCCACGGGCATCCTCTTCGGGCTCCTCCTCCTCGCGCTCGTGCTCCTCACGTTTCTTGCGTTCGCGGACTCGCGCCGCAAGGAGACGCGGTAGATGCGCGCCGTAGAGGCATGGGCGTTGACGGCCCTCCTCGTGGTCGGGCTCGGCTTCGGAGTCGTGGGCCATGCGAAAGCGCAAGCCCCAGCGCCCGCCTACTCGGAACCCTACACGGTCGCCTTGCCTACGGGCGCGGCTCCCCTCTTCAACGACTGGAATCCCGTCAACGACTCGTTCGTGGTCGCGGAGTCGGGCCTCCACGCGGCGGCGGTCATCAACGCGGCGACCCGCACCGTGGTCCAAGTCAACCTCCTCAAGACGGGACCGTTCGGCGTGGAGAACGTCTCCAACGCATCGAGCGGGCAAAACGAGGCGTGGGTCTCGGACTCGGGCGCGACCTCGCTCTCCACGTGGACGGACCAAGGATTCGTCTCGGTCGTCAACCTCACCACCGACTCGCTCACGCACACTATCCCCGTGGGCCTCGGACCCGAGCGATTGTGCTACGCGTACGGGCTCTTTGCGGGCGGAACGGTCTTTGTCGTGAACCGAGGGTCGGACAACGTGACGGTCATCGGCGCGAGCAACTATACGGCGTGGGCCTCGGTCTCGACCACCTCTCAACCCATCGGATGCCTCTACGATGACGACACGGCGACCCTCTTCGTGAGCGACTACGCCTCGAACCAAGTAAATTTCATCGGCGGCAAGAACCTGACCGATTGGACCGACACGGCGGGGTTCAACGGACCGACCGTGGTCGCCCACTCGGATAGCGCCCACACGGCCTACGTGAGCGACTACAACTCGGGCTACGTGAGCGCGTTCTCGGACGGGTCGCGCCTCATCCTTTGGAGCACCTCGGTCGGAGGGCACCCCTACGGCATCGGGTTCGATGACGCTACGGCGCAGGTCTACGCCGCGAACATCGCGGGCTACGTGAGCGTCCTTTCGACCTCGGGAGCGCTCGTGACGACCATCCCCACGGGGAGCTATACCATCGGAATCCACGCCTACGACCCGTGCGATGGCTACCTCCTCGCCGACAACTATGGGAGCGACAACGTGACGTTCATCTCGGACGGGACGGGCGGCACGTGCTCGGTGGTCGTGGTCGTGCCTATCGGCGCGAGCACGGTCATCGGGGAAGCGGTCGTGTGGGCCATCGTAGGCGGGGTCGCGTGGGCGGTCGTGGTGGCCTTTGTCGAGGGACGGAAGCGCAGGAGGCACCTTTAGATGCGAGCGCTACCGCTAAACTCGATGGACCGCACCCACCGACTCTTCGCACTCGTGGCGGTCGTTCTTTTCGTCCTCGCTTCCCTCTTGGTCGTCACCGCCCAAAGCACCTCTTCAAGCGGACAAGGAACGCCGCCATCGACCCCGCTCTCCCAAGTGGCAAGCGGACACGGACCGAGCCTCGCGTCCCTCACGGACCCCGCGAGCGCGCTCTCCGCCACCCTGACGGCGGCCCACGCCATCGCGGCCCCCGCGTTACTCACCAAGGAACTCGCGCAAGTCGCCCCCACGACCATCGCGGGTGTGTGGACGGCGCTCGCCCACCACGATGCGAAGGCGCTCGCCCAAGTCACTCCCGCCATCTCCGCGAATTGCGGGACGGGCGGAGGGTGGTGTATCTCCACGACCATCGCGACGGTCGCACTCCTCGTGTGCGGCGTCACGGCGGCCCCGACCCTCGGGTTGGGTTGCCTCGCGGCGGGCATCGCGGTCATCGCCATCGGCATCTACGAGGTCCTCTTCGGACAATCGGCCTCGGCTCAAATCGGCAAGCAGGTAGAGGACCTCGCCTTTACGCTCGTGGACGAGGCGGCCTCGATGTTTCAGTTGGCGGCCATCGGCGTCCTGAATCAGGTCTCCGCGCTCAATGCCACGGTGAACGCCCTCGGCTACGAAGCGGCGGCGGCGGCGCTCTCGCAACTCGGCAATTCTTCGTTCAACGAACCGCTCGACCTCGCGCAATCGGGCATCGCCGCGCAACTCGCGGGCGTGCTCGCCGCACAAATGGCGACCATCTCCCAACTCACGGGTCAGTTCGAGGCCACGGCGGCGGAGGAACTCGGGAGCGCGAACTCCGAGTCGTTCTCGTGCTCCATCGGCATCGCGGGGGAATACAATCCGCTCGACTCGGGTGGGTCGCCTATCTCATGCCCATCCTCGGCTCCCTCGTCCTACACCTACACGAACGGCGCGCTCTCGGCGGGCATCTTCTACGCCTCGACCGCCACGACCGAGATGTGGCTCCAACACGGCGAGCCGATGACGATTCAGGCTGGGACGCCCGGCCAACGAATCACCCTCATCCCGATGGACGGCTCGACTCCGTTCTACAACCTCACCATCACGACCGCGCCACAATACAACGTCACGTTCCTCGGACCGAGCAACGCCTACCGGGCCGTATGGAGCGCGGGGGCCACTGCGGAGTTCTTCCCCGCCATTTCGATGCCGCTCTCCTCGGCGGATTTCCCCTCGCCGACCTCACAGTTGGAGCAATACGCGCTCATTGACGGCGCCTCGTTCTCCCTATGGGGGCGTGGTGCCCTCCAAGTGAGCGGGTTTGGCTCGTGCTTTGGATTCTTCACGTGCGCCAATACCTACGGCGACACGCCTTCCGCAAACTCGACCGCCTACGCGCCCCAATGGCTTTTCACCCTTGCGGTCTCGGCGGCCACGCAGGGCGAGGTCTATTGGCTCACGCTCCGCAACCTCGGCTACACCTCGGCGAACCAAGTGCCCGCCCGATGCCTCATCCCCTCGCCCGCGCAACTCCTCCCGCAAGACCTGACGCCGACCCAACTCGCCTCGCTCAACGCGACCGCCATGCTCCGCATCTACTATGCGCTCCTCGGCAACCTCGCCTACACGTTCAACGCCTCCTCGGAGATTACCTCGTTCAACGTGTGCGGCCACCACGTCACCCTCCCCACGGGTTCCTCACCCATCGGGTTCGGAACCTACGGTTACGGCTACCTCTACAACCCCGCGAACGGGACCATCCGTAACGCCAACGGAACGGTCGGGCAGGTCTACGGCAATCCTGAGACGTGGAACTACTCGGGCGTGGTCTCGCTCGCCCCCGCCATCGGGGCGTTCACGGTCCCCATCGGAACGCCGTGGCTCTTGCCCGATGACAACCCCTCGTTCGCTACGGTCCAAGCGTTCGGCGTGCTCAATGGCACGGCGGACAATCACACCAACTCCAAGACGGGCGTGGCCGAGGTGGTCGCCAACGGCCCGACCCAATGCGCCGTGGCGAGCCCGCCCGCGATGAATTGCTCCCTCGACAACTCGCCGCTCCAAGTCCTTGATTACCTCGGCGGCAATTCGTCCGCAAACCACGGCATCACGGGCTCGGCCTTCCCGACCCATGAGGATGGCTCGGGAGCGGGATGGTCGCTCTACCTGACGGCGTGCTTCACGGCCCAAGCCAACGCGGGCGTCCAGAACGTCTCCTACACGGAGACGCTCGCGGGCGGATGCGCGTTCGACCACAATACCATCAACTCGACTGTCTACTTCGTGTGCTCGGGTGGTGAGTTCGTTTTCAATATCTCCTCGTGCCCCACGCCGCCCCCTATCCTCGTGGTGGGGTCCTCCACGGGCCTGTGCGGCACGGGCGGACTCACCGCTTGGTATGACGCGTGGATTGGCTCCATCGTCTCGGGCATCGCGGGTCCGTTTCAGGGCATCCCGCTCATCGGGGCGGGTCTTGGGTGTATCCTCGGATGGGTCGCGGTCATCGCCATCTTCGTAATCATCGTCATCGCTATCATCTTCGTAATCCGCTTCGTGCGGGGGCGGTAGCGCACGATGGTCGAGACCGAGGGAGTGGACTGGGCCAAGTATCGGGTCAAGGTGGCCCGTCAAAACCTCCGCCACTCGAAGGCGAACACCGATGCGGTCAAGGTCGAACTCCGCCAAGCGAAGCTCGCCCTCAAAGACGAGAAGATTCAGGTGCGCGAGCACAAGCGCCGCGGCAAGTCCGTGCGCCGACACGAGCGCCGCCGCTCGAAGGGACTGTTCGAGACCCGCGCAGGGTTCGAGCGCCGCCAGCGCATCGAAGCCGTGGAGGCGGAGCCGCTCCGATGAGCCCTGACGAAGATTACTCGTTCGTATCTTCGAGCGAATTGAAAGAACGCATCGGTGGAGTCCGCCGTGCTAAGGCCCGAGGATTCTTCAACTCTCCCGAAGCCATAGCCCGAGCCGACCGAGCCAGCGCGGATATGCGCGCCGAGCTAACCCGCCGTGTGCCCGTGCGCGAGAGCGCCCGAGCCCGCGCCCACACGCGCCGTATCGAGTCCAACCGAACCGAGGATGAGATACTCGCGGAAGCTCGCGAGCAAGGCCGTCCACGAACGCTCGAAGAACTCCGAACCTACTCGCCCGAAGCTCGGCGCAAGTTTGGATTCAAGGAGGAGTAAGTATGCCGCTCAAGTTCAAGGTCTCGTTCGATGCCCCCAAGGTCGGGGCCACGGGACGCTACTCGGAGACCGAGCGCATCGAGCGGTCGAACGAGATGACCGCCAAGGAGGCGGCGGATGACGTGCGGCTCCTCAAGAGCTACGGCTACCGAGGCATCAAGGTCGTGCCCGTTCGACCCTCGGCACGGGCTCGCGGACACTCTCGGCGCGTCCACACGGCGGAGTTCGATGCCACGGTGGCCGCCATCGAGGCGTCCGAAATCGAGGCGGGACGCTCGGGCAACCCCTACGCCATCGCCACCGCACAGTTCAAGCGCAAGCGCCGCCCCACGTTCCGCGGGACCTACTACACCGAGGCCGCGGGGGGAGTGCGCCGATGAGCGGCACGGTCCCGTTTCTCTTCGGCCTCTCGGCGTTCCTCCTCGCTATCTTGGCGGGAGCCATCGACCAAGGGTTCATCAACCCCTCGATGGTCGAAGGGCTCTCGGCCACGGCGGTCGGGGTCTTTGCGTTCCTTGCGGCGGTCGCCGCACTTGGGTTCTACCTCCACGAGGAGAACCGCCGACCCCGCTTCGGACGTGGGGCGTTCGCGTAGATGAGCGGCTTCCGAGTGACGAACGACCGCTCCCCCAACGGAGGGGACCAAGAGTTCAAGGAGGAGCGTGAAGCGAACCGCTACGCACGCGTCTTGAACGACCGTTACCCTGACGCCCACGCACGCGTGGTGCCCGTCCGCCGCTCGGTAACGGGCCACGTCCCGCACCTGCGCGTTATCCGCATGGGTGTGGACTCGACCTTGGATTGGGACGCCATCGAGACCGCGGAAGCCAAAGAGCTTCGGGAGATGGAAGGATGAGCGGCCGAATGACGCGCAAAGAGCGCATCGAACTCGGGACGGAGTTCTCGATGGAGAACCGTCAGCGGATTCAAGACGAAGCCACGCTCGACCGTGGTCTCGACCCCTACCGCCGCGTGCCCGTGCGCGAGAGTGCTCGGGCTCGGGCCCACACTCGCATGATTGAACGAGCGGCCAAGTTCGACCAAGCCGCCGAGATGAACGAGCGCATGGCTATCGAGTCCGACTCGCTCGGCTTGGGGGAGGAGGCTAAGAATCTCCGCACCCAAGCGTTCGGTGCCCGCTTGGCGGCGGAGAATCTCCGCAAGACCGATGCGTGGCTCCAACACGCTCCGACCCGAGGCGAGCTTCGGCGGGAGCGTCAAGCATGAGCGCCCCGAGCCTTGACCTACTTAAACGGGCGCGTTCCGGGCCTGTCGGTAGCCCGGTCCTCACGGTGGGCCGAATGGCACCTCCCGAGCCCTGCGCGTGCGAATCCGCCGTTCCGTGCGGATGCGCTCGCCCTCACGATGCTACGCCCTACGCGGCTCGGGGTCCCTCCCCTGCTCTGCCGCTACGAGTCAAGAGGGGAGGGGGTGGTTAAATTGCCAGAAGGAAACAAGCTCATCACGTTCTTCACCGCTCTTGGAGCGACCCTGCTCGCCGCCGCGAGCATCGGCGTCTTTGAGGGGTGGGTTCCTGACTCCACGATGGACAACATCCCCTACCCGGAACTCGGGTTCTTGGCGGGATTGCTCGCCATCGTGGCGGTCGTGTTCTACCTGCGGAAGGACGCTTAGGCGTCCCTCGAAGAACAGCGGGAGGGCTCCCGCACCTCTCGGCCTCATCCGAGACCGAGCTAAGGACCGCGCCCTAAGAGACGGTCCCGAACCCTTTCTCGCCTTCCCCTTGCGGGGTTGGTGGCTCCTCCTTCGCCTCGGAGGGGCTCTCGGGCGCGCCGTACCAA
>Ga0209415_10013637_pt1 | contig 13379 bp, 5 predicted proteins | sample PeaSoiSIISIP2007_FD_187696 | JGI IMG/M metagenome (GOLD analysis project Ga0209415, IMG submission 187696) | Peat soil microbial communities from Weissenstadt, Germany - SII-SIP-2007 (SPAdes) (version 2) | ecosystem: Environmental > Terrestrial > Soil > Wetlands > Peat | place: Germany... | reverse complement strand
TGCTCATTCCAGGTGGTGGGCGGCATCTTGTCGAGGAACCGCACAGCCACGATCGATTTGGCCGACTTGAACCCATACTTCCACGGCACCACAACCCGCACCGGCGCGCCGTTCTGATTGGGCAGCACTTCGCCATAGAGGCCAAAGGTCAGCAGCGTGAGCGGATGCATCGCCTCGTCCATGCGCAGCCCCTCGGTGTACGGCCAGAAGATATTCTGGCCGTTCCCCCACTTCTCCACGTGCTTGTCCCAGTAGGAGAGGAACTGCACGAACTTCGCGGAGGGCAGCGGCTCGCACTGATTGATGAACTCCGAGAGCGAGTAGCCCACCCACGGAATCACCATGCTCCAGGCCTCCACGCAGCGATGCCGGTAGACGCGGTCTTCAAGCGGCCGCAGCTTGAGCAGGTCCTCAATGTCGAAGGTCTTCGGCGCCTTCACCTTGCCATCGACCTTGATGGCCCAGGGGCGGGTCGGCAACCCCCCGGCGTTCTTCGCCGGCTGATCCTTCTCCACGCCGAACTCGTAGAAGTTGTTGTAGTGGGTGAGGTCGTTCAGGCTGGTCAGGTCCTCGCCCGTGGTGGTGAGCGGACTCTTCACCGTGTCCAGCTTGGTGCCGGCGAGCGCGCCGATGCGCGGCTCGAAGAGTTCCGCCACCCGTTCCGCGCCCAGCGCCGCCGCGCCCGCAGAGACCACTCCGGAAACGGCTCCGCGCAAGAACTTTCTGCGGTTCAGATACCACTCGTAGCCGCTGCGCGGCGTAATCTCCGACGACGGAATGTCCTCTGGCTTTTTGATCAGCATGGTTTTGACCTCTCGAGGGGAAACTCTCGATCTGAACCATTAGATACGAACGAGCGCTCTCACGTTACAGGATACGTGCCAGAATTATCAATCGGATTCCGTGGGACCAAAACCGGATGTGCTCTCTCCGCTGACTGGCTGACCGGCTGACCCGCCGACTTGCTGACTCGCTGTCACTGCAACGAACGGCCACTCCCCCAGCTTCTTCGCCCGCCACAAGTAAATCAGCGTCCCGCTCAATGCAATGCCCGCCGCCACCGCCAGCCCCTTTACCGCATGGCTGCGATTCACCAGCATAAATACAAATCCACCCATCGCAATCAGCGGCGGCAGAGGGTAGAGCGGCATTTTGAACGGCCGCTCCATCCCCGGCCTTTGCACCCTGAGCAGCATCACCCCCGCGTGCTGCAAGAAGAACTGCAGCAAAATCCGCGTAATCACCAGCAGCGTGATCACCTGCGTCAGCGTGAGGAAGCAGAACGCGGAGGCCACCACCCCCAACGCGACCAGCGACCGGTGGGGAATCCCATGGCGCGGATGCACAGCGGCAAGAAACCTGAAGTAGTTCCCATCCCGTGCCGCCGCATAGGGCACGCGCGAGTAGCCCAGCAGCAGCGAGAAGACGCTGGCAAACGCCGTCCACACCACCAGCGCGGCAATCGTGTATCCGGCCCACCCGCCAAAGGCAGAGCGGGCAATGTCGGCTACCAGTTGCACGCGCACCACGGCGCTCTCGGCGGCGTGCGAAGCGGCGCCGCCCAGCGACGGCAGAACCGCCAGGTTCATGGCCACGTAGAAAGCTGAGACAAACAGGACTGAGAGGAGAATCGCGCGGGGAATCGTCCTCTCAGGACGCTTCACCTCGCCGCCCAGGAAGCAGATGTTGTAGTAACCCCAATAGCAATAGGTGGCCAGCAAAGTGCCCTGCGCAAGCCCGCGCAGGTGCGCTGCCAGCCCTGGCAAGACGGCCGGGGCCGGCGCGACAGGCATATGCCAGCCGCCCAGGGCCGACGCATGGGCAAAACCGGAGACGATCACCCCCGCAATCGCCGCCATCACGCCGAAGAACAAAACCCACGCGAGGCGCGTGACCTGGCTTATGTTCCGGTAGAGCAGCGCGGTGACCAGCAGACAGGCGCCGGCCGCGGCGAAGTTCGCGTAATGCAGCGCGGGGAGGGCGGCAATTGGCCCCTGCTCGAGGCCCGGCCAGAACCACGCCAGAAAGCTCGACAACCCAATGCACCCCGAAGCAATCGACAGCGGCGCGGAAAAGCTCAACTGCCAGACGTAAAGGAAGCTCAGCCAGTTGCCCGCGCGGTCGGCGCCGTAGATCTCGCGCAAGAAGGCATAGGAGCCTCCGGCACGCGGAAATGCCGCACCAAGCTCCGCCCATACGAGGCCGTCGGCCAGGGCGATGGCCGCGCCCAGCATCCACGCCCACACGCTGAGCCGGAACCCCGCCGCAGCAATCACCAGGGGGAGCGTGATGAATGGGCCGACGCCGATCATCTCCAGCATGTTGAAGAGCACGGCCGAGCGAAGGCCGATGCGCCGCTGGAGTGTGCCGCTGCCGGAGATGGATTGGGTGTGTGGCATGAGGCAGTTACGCTCCCCGGATTGTACACTGACGGAAAGTATGTTCTTCTCAGACAAACATCTCCGGGCGGCAGCGGGCGCGACCCTTGCCGGCCTTCTTTTCGCGGGCATTCTCCCCATCCGCCTGGCCGCCCAGCAGCCGGAGGCGCTTGAGCGCCAGTACGCTGCCTATCCGCTCCCCGAACCCAGCAGCATTGCGCTGCCTCTGGCCGAAGACCAGGGCGCGGCTGCCCTGGAACAGTCGCTTCGCCGGCTCTCCACCACCGCCAGCCTGATGATGATCGTCGCCCATCCGGACGACGAGGACGGCGCGCTGCTCACCTACCTCTCGCGCGGCCTGGGCGTCCGCTGCACCCTGCTCACGCTGACCCGCGGCGAGGGCGGCCAGAACGCCATGTCGGCCGACAGCTACGATGCGCTGGGGCTGATCCGCACCAATGAGTTGCTGAAGGCCGGCGAGTACTACGGCGCCAAGCAACTGTGGGGCACGGAGATCGACTTCGGCTTCTCAAAGACCCAAGAGGAAGCCTTCGCCCGTTGGGGCCACGAGCGCGTGCTCTACGACGCCGTTCTCGCGGTAAGGCGCGAGCGGCCGCAGGTCATTGTCTCCACCTTTGTTGGCGGCATCACCGACGGCCATGGGCACCACCAGGTCTCCGGCGAGATTGCGCAGGAGGTCTTCAAGGCCGCCGCCGACCCCAACGTCTTCCCTGAACAGCTCAAGCCGGTCAGCGAAGGCGGCCTCGGCCTCCAGACATGGCAGCCGCTGGCTGTCTACGGGATGGTCCCCTTCGCGCCCGTCACCGAAAAGGGGATGTTCGACTACGCCACCGGGAAGTGGGCTCCGGCAAGGTTCAAGAACTACGTCACAGGCGAGATCACGGCCGGCGTGCCTTCCACCGACGTTTCGATCCCGGTGGGTACGCGCGACCCCGTCCTCGGCCGCAGCTACGGGCAGATCGCGCGCGAGGGCTGGGGCATGCAGAAGTCGCAGAACGGCGGCGCCAACCCCACGCTGAGCGGACCGGCAGAAGCGCGCTATCACCTGTGGGCCGTGGCCCCGCAGGCTTCTCCGCCTGCGGGCAGGTATTCAGAGAGCGGCGGCTTGTTTTACAACCCGAGAGTCCACATCGGCACGAGTTTGTCCGGCCTCGCAAGTCTCGCCGGAAGCGGTCCACCCGCTTGGCTAACCACAAGCCTTCATCAGCTCGATGCCGGCCTCACTCAGTTCCGCAGCCAGCAAAAGAACCTGAGCGGAACCAACGCCGCGCATAAGCTGTTGCCGCTCTACCGCCAGACCCTCGACCTGCGCGCAAAGGTTGCTTCCAGCGACCTCGACCCCCAATCCAAAGCCGGCCTCCTCTTTGAACTCGAAGCCAAAATCGAGCAATTCGAGTCCGCCCTGAAGAACCTCCTCGGCCTCGACCTGGTCGCCTTCACCACGCACGCCACCAAGATCGAAGACGGCGGCTTCCGCGGCAACGGACCCGACGAGACCCCGCGCAGCGTCACGTCCGGCGGAGAGTTTAACGTCCGCATCCACACCGCCCACGCCGCGCCCGAAGTCCACCTCGAAAAGACCTGGCTCGAAAGCCAGACCGGCAGCGTCTGGCAGCAGGGAGAGCCCATCAGCACACACGAGACCGACTGCTCCGCCGACGCCATCTTCAAGCTCAAAGTCCCCGACGACGCCCAGCCCACCCAGCCCTACTTCACCCGCCCCAACATCGAGCAGCCCTATTACGACCTCACTCAGCCCGAATACCGCGAGCGCTCCTTCGTCCCCTGGCCACTCAGCGCGTGGGCCGAATTCAGCTTCGACGGCTTGCCCATCCGCATTGGCGAGGTCGTCCAGGCCATGCAGCGCGTTCTCGGCCCCGGCGGCATCTACGAGCCACTGGCCGTCACCCCGGCCATCGGTGTCCGCATGGAGCCCGAGGCACGCATTCTCCCTCTCGACGGCTCAGCGCTCCCCGTCCGCGTTACCGTCCACGCCCAGGCCGCCGCCGAAGGCACGGTCGAGCTCACCCTCCCCGCCGGCTGGACAGCCCAGCCCGCCTCCGCGCCCTTCCATCTGGCCGCCGCCGGCGATACCGAGCCAATCCAGTTCAACGTCATCGCCGTCAACCCCCAGCCAAGCCCGTACACCATCCAAGCCGTCGCCCACTCCGCCGGACACCCCTACCAGACCGGCTGGCAGAGTGTCGGCTACCCCGGCCTACGCCCCTACAACCTCTACCGCCCCGCCCAGCTGCTGACCCGCAAGGTCGACGTCAAGCTCGCCACCGGCCTCCGCATCGGCTATGTCATGGGCACCGGCGACCAGGTTCCTGACGCCATCGAGGCGCTCGGCGTCACTCCCCACCTGGTCACCCCGGCCGAACTCACCTCCGGCGATCTCTCCTCCTACAGCACGTTGGTCATCGGCATCCGCGCCTACTCCGCACGGCCCGAGTTGGCCGCCGCCCAGCCGCGCCTGAACGAGTTCGTGCGCCGCGGCGGAGCCCTCATCGTCCAGTACCAGAGCTCCAACTTCCCCGCCCCCGTCCCGCTCTCGCTGGGCCGCGCCGAGCGGGTGGTGGACGAGGCAGCCCCGGTCAACCTTCTCGAACCCGGCAACCCGCTCCTTACCGCGCCCAACGCTATCACCACCGCCGACTTCGACGGCTGGGTGGAGGAGCGCGGCCACTCCTTCCTTGAGTCGTGGGACCCGGCCTTCACCGCCCTGACCGAGACCGCCGACCCCGGTCAGGACCCGCAGCGCGGCGGCCTAGTTGTCGCCCATCCCGGCAAGGGAACCTTTATTTACGTCTCCTACGCTCTCTATCGCCAACTCCCCGAGCTGGTTCCCGGCGCTTATCGCATCCTGGCCAACCTCCTCAGCGCCGGAAAACCCGCCAGCGGCGGCGACGCAACCCCGGCCCAACACCCGTAATCGCTTTGCCTCTCGGCCGGCCCGGGTTTGGCCTCCATCTAAATATGGAGGCCGCTCCCCATCCATAGGACGAAGACGCACACAGGATCTGAACCTACACTGCTTGGTAATCGATGGCGGAACGATCAGTGTGCATCCCCGCTCTGCCGCAAGAGGATGGCAGCGCACACACAACGCCCGTATGGGCGCGTTTTTTGTATCCGACCACACAAGCCCCGCCTCATTTCGCGGTCTTTTTCAAATGCAGTCTTTCTTTCAAGGAGAGCCATGATCCGAAAAATCGTGCCAGTTGTTCTCTGTCTTGCAATCGCACTGATTACAGCCCAGGCACAAAGCAATTACGCCGTCGTGCGCGGATCGATTCTTGACCCGCAGCATCGCCCCATTGCCAGCGCCCGCATCCACATCACATCGAGCAATACCGGCGCTGAGCGCGAAGTCGCTTCCAATTCCACCGGACTCTATGAAATTGCCGGCTTGCAGCCCGGCACGTACACGGTGGCTGTCGATAGTCCCGGCTTCAAGCAGGCCACGCAGACCATCGACCTGGAGGTGGGCCAGCAGGCCACTCTCGACCTGCAGTTGCACCTTGGGTCAGACACTCAAACCGTCACAGTCCAGGGCTCCAGAGAGTTGCTCAAGACACAGGATGCAAGCGTGGGAGAAGTGGTGGACCAGCGGTCGGTGGATTCGCTACCGCTGAACGGCCGCATGCTGATCGACCTGATCCTGACCGTTCCGGGAGCTCACATCAGCCACGGCGCGTCTGTCGGCGACATGAGTGCTCTCTATTGGAGGCCGGGCCAGCGGTCGGCGGTAAGCATTGGAGGAAGCCGCCCCAACGCAAATTACTTTCTGCTGGACGGCGCCACCAACACCGACCCCACCTTCAGCACCCAGAATCTGAGCCCGTCACCCGATGCGGTGCAGGAGTTCGAGGTGCAGACCGGCAGCTATTCTGCCGAAATGGGCGGAGCCGGAGGCGGCCAGATCAACATCGTCACGCGCTCAGGCTCCAGCCGCTTCCGCGGCACGGCCTACGAATTCCTGCGCAACGGGGCCATGGACGCGCACTCCTTCAACCAGATGGGCACCTCGAATTTCCTGGTGCAGAACAATTTCGGCGCCTCGCTGGGCGGCCCGGTCAAGCACACCGGAAAGACCTTCTTCTTCCTCAACTACGAAGCCCTGCGGCATGTCCAGATTGACGCCATGGTGGACACCGTTCCCACCGCGGCCGAGGACTCCGGCGACTTCAGCCAGAGTGGCGTGGACATCTTCGACCCCGCCACCACCGCGCCGAATCCGGGCTATGACCCCAGCCAGCCGGTCAGCAAGACGAACCCTGAATACATCCGCCAGCAGTTTCAGTCGAACGGCGTGCTGAATGTGATTCCGCCTACGCGGCTGACGCAGGCTGCCTCGATCATGCTGAACAAATACACCCCGCAGCCCAACACCATGGACATGGGCAGCATGACCATGATGGGCCAGCCGACCGTGGTCGGCGCCGGCAACGACGCCAATAACTACCTGGACACGCGCAAGGAACGCATGACCGACGACCAGGGCACGGTGCGGGTGGATCACAGCTTCGCCAATGGCGACACTGCTTTCATCCGCTACTCCGCCGCCAGCGAGTATGGCTTCATGCCCGAGGGCCTGCCCGGCTTCGGCTTGTATCACGACAATTTCTCGCATCAGGGGACAGGCGCCTGGAACCGCGTCCTCTCAACGCACCTGGTCAACATGGCAACGGTGGCCGTCTCGCGTCTGGCCATGTCCCACACCACTGAAAGCGCGGGCACAAACGACATTGTCGACGAACTGGGCATTACCGGAACCGGCTTCGGCGGCCCCAAGGCCTGGGGCGCACCGTACTTCAACGTGCAGGGGTTTTCGCCGCTGGGCGACAACTACCTGGCCACGCCCATGAAGGCCTGGGACACCGTGATCGAGGGCCGCGACTCGCTGAACTGGCAGATCGGCCGGCACAGCGCCAAGTTCGGCGGCGCTTACCAGAAGTTCATCTGGCCCATGTGGGGCTTCTTCCAGAATCGCGGCTACTACCAGTACACCAACGGCTACACGACCGAATACGCGCTCAACGACCACAGCACCGGATCGGCCCTGGCGAGCTTCCTGCTGGGCTTGCCGGCGGCCCGGCAAGGTCAGGCCGGCGTGCCCCAGATGAATCTGCATCAGTGGTATGCCAACGGATACGGGCAGGACGCGTGGCGGCTCACTTCAACCACCACGCTCACCTACGGCCTCCGCTACGAGTTCATGAGCCCGCTCATCGATGTCGACTACACCAACAGCAACCTGGACCTTTCCAGCGGCGCGCCCCAGGTCTTTATCGGCGGTCAGAACGGCTACCCGCGCGGCCTGATGTATGCCAATCACACCAACTTCGCCCCTCGGCTCGGCCTAGCGCAGAACTTCCCCAGCCTGGGCGTGGTGGCGCACATCGCTTACGGAATCTTCTACACGCCGGTAGACATGAACACCTGGTGCAATCAGCGCCACAACGTGCCGTATGTCTTCCCGGAGACCGCGCAGAGCGATCCGTACATTCCCAGCATCAAGACGCTCAACTTTCCCACTCCCGTGCTCGGCACCACGGCGGTCAGTTTCACCGCGCTCCAGTTGCACGCGCCGGCGCAATACGTCCAGCAGTGGAGCACCTCACTTGAAAAGCAGTTGGGCGCGGAAACCACGGTCGAAATTGGCTACCTGGGAGCCGGCGGATTCCACCTGCAGCGCTCTCACCTCATCAACAATGCGCAGCCCGGACCTGGCCTGATTCAGCCCCGCCGCCCAAATCCGAAGATCAGCTTCGTGGCCAACACCGTCTTTCCCGCCGCCGTGGCCAGCACCATGACCAGTTCCACGTTCCCGGTGAGCACGATCAACCTGCTGGAAAACACATCGCAGAGCTGGTATGACGCGGGCTACGTCAACGTGCGCCGCCGGGCCTCCAACCGTCTCAGCTTCCTGGCCAACTACACCTTCGCCAAGGCGCTTGAAAATGCACCGGACTTCCGTTCGCCCATGTTCGAGGCTGCCACTCCGCAAAACAACGACGACCTGAATGCAGAGAAAGGTCCCGGCTGCGACATCCGCCAGCGCCTGGCAGTGAGCGCGGTTTACAACTCGCCCACCTTCGGTGCCAACCGCCTGGTTCGGGACCTGACCCGCGACTGGCGCAGCTCCGTCGAATACCAGGTCCAGACCGGCTTTCCCATGACCATGTCCGTCTTCGGCGATACCGCCAATGCGGGAACCGTAGTGGGTGAGAACCCCATCCGCGCCAATTCCACGGGCAAGCCGATCTTCGCCCCGGGCACCTGGAACTCGACGACATGGTTCAATCCTGCCGCCTTCACCGCGCCGCCTGCCTACACCTACGGCGATGTGGGTCGGAACACGGTCTATGGCCCCGGCCTGCAGACCATGGACTTGGCAGTGGTTCGCAGTTTCAGCCTGGCAGAGAAGGCCAGGTTCGAGGCCCGCGCCGAGTTCTTCAACGGGCTCAACCGCGCCAACCTGGGAACCCCCAACCGCTTCGTGAACACCTCCAGCTTCGGCAGCATCACCGAGGTCGCCACACCGGGACGCGAAATCCAGCTCAGCGCACGGGTAAGCTTCTAGTCCATTTGAAACAGGCAGAGCACCTGAAGGGGCGGGCTTCGGCCTGCCCCTTTTGCCTTTTCTCCTCCTCGGCACCGGAGCGATAACTCCTCGCAGCCCATCACTCCTTCACTTTGCCAGGTTATGAATAACTCCGAGCATCGCCCCAGCCAGACTGCACCGGCGTGCTCCGCAACCCGCAATCGCCTCTCGAACCAGGGCGAATCCTCTTCCCGCCACTCGACCCATCTCCATCCTCAAGCGACCTATCGGTCACGCCGCATTGTGACAGCTTTGTGAATGTTAAAAACCTGTAAATTAGTCAAATATTAACCTGACTCTGCGAGTCTGGTTAGCGGAAGCCTCCGTGGATAGGTCCGCTCAACTGAACACTTTCCACGGCCTTCCATGTTCCTCCCGCATGACGGCAGAGACCCAATCCGGCTTCATGTTCAAGTCCTCTGCAGTGCGGGAGCACATCGCGCTCGCGGCCCCGGCGGGCGCATCCACGAACCAACCTGATTCGAGAGGAAAATGAGAGGCCCAATGAACTTCAAGTTGAAAACTGCTGCCGCGGCAATTCTGGCAGTCAGCCTGGTCGCTTTGTCCGCCAATGCCAGCGACCGCGACCCGAATGCGCCAGCCAAGAAGCACCCCGTAACCAAGAAGGCAAAGACGCCTCCGCCTCCCACGGTGGAAGATCAGATCCAGGCCCTGCGCCAGGAGATGCAAGGCCAGATCAACAGCCTCAAAAACGACCTCGCCGAAAAGGATGAGCAATTGAAAAAGGCGCAGCAGGCCGCAACCGACGCTCAGGCTTCCGCGGCCAAGGCGGAAGCAGCGGCATCGGCCCAAAACCAGGCCGTGACCGAAAACGCGACGGCTGTCAACGCCCTGCAGTCCACGGTTGCCGATCTCAAGGGCAATGAGGTTTCCCTGGCCACCACTGTCTCCGACGAGACTGCAAAAATGAAGAAGGAAATCAGCAGCCCCGGCGTGCTGCACTACAAGGGAATCAGCATCACTCCAGGCGGCTACGCGGCGGCTGAAACTGTCTACCGCACCAAGGCCACCGGCGGCGACATTCCCACCGCCTTCAGCGCGCTCCCTTACGAGGGCGCAGACGCCTACTCCCTCAGCGAGTTCTTCGGCAGCGGCCGCCAGTCGCGCGTCACCCTCAACGCCGAGGGCAAAACCAACTGGGGCACCCTGCGCGGCTACTACGAGGCTGACTGGCTGGGCACCGGCATCTCCTCCAACAACAACCAGTCCAACAGCTATGTCTTGCGCCAGCGCGTAATCTGGGCCTCGGCCGAGACTAATAGCCACTGGAAGTTCGCAGGCGGCCAGATGTGGTCCCTGGCCACGGAGGACAAGAGAGGGCTTTCCAACGACTCCGGCGACATCCTCACGCCGCTCACCATAGACCCGAACTACGTTGCGGGCTTCGTCTGGACGCGCCAGTACGGCTTCCGCGTGGTCAAGAGCTTCGACCATGCCGCCTTCGGCATCGCAGCTGAGAACCCGCAGCTGCTCTACACCGCCTCGCTGGCCGGCAACACCCCCTACGCCGTCCTCGGCAGCGCCGGACAGAACGGCGGCAACTATAACGCGGCCGTCAGCTCCTGCTCCCCCTCCACCTCCATCGTCAACTACACCAATCAGTCAGAGACTGATTCGGCCGGCAACACCATCCAGATCGCGGTTCCCGTCTACAAGACGGTCAACTCCTGCGCCAACGTGGCCAACCTCTCCTTCAACCAGGCGCCCGACGTGATCGTCAAGGCGGCGTTCGATCCGGGCTTTGGTCATTACGAAATCTTCGGCATCCTGGGTTTTGCTCACGAGACCGTCTACCCCGGCGAAACCACCAACAGCAACCTCTACGGCGGCCTCACCGACGTTGCCGCCACCGCTGCGGCCGGTTCCACTGTCCTGGCAGCTCCGGCGCTCTCCACCGCCGGCTACCACACCTCCAGCATCAAGATCGGCGGCTTTGGCGGTAGCTTCCGCCTTCCCATCATCGCCAACAAGTTCACCTTTGGCGCCAAGGGCCTGGTCGGACCCGGCGCAGGCCGCTACGGCGACTCCACGCTGGCCGACGTCACCGCCAACGCGAACGGCACGCTGGAGCCAATCCACAATGTCTCCGGCCTGCTCACCGCCGAGGCCACGCCGACCCCGCGTCTCACCCTCTACCTCAACTACGGCGGCGACTACGCCGGGCGCGAGGATGAAGCCACCGCCACCGCCACCACGCTCGGCGCTCCCAGCGCAACCTTTTGCGTAACCGGCACCACCACCTGCACCGCTACGCCCACCGCAGCCCAATTCGCCACCGGCGGCAAGTGGGGCGCAACGTGGAAGGCTCCCTCCGCAGCTGCAGTAGGCTACGGTTCTCGCCTGCTCGGCAACTCTTCCTGCAACTCCATCACCAACCCCGGCTACAACGGCAGCTCCACCGGCTACTACACCGGCGGATCCTGCGGCGCGCAAACCCGCGACGTCCAGGAAATCACCGGCGGTTACTGGTATGACATCTACAAGGGCGAGCACGGCCGCCTTCGCCAGGGCATTCAGTACGGCTACGCGGTTCGTGAGGGCTGGTCCGGCGCTGGCACCCCCGGCATCGGCGCCAAGGGCATCGACAACATGTTCTGGACTACCTTCCGTTACTATCTCCCCTAATCCGCAAACCTGTGGATCAGGCGGAAAACAAGAAGGGCAGCCCCAATCGGGCTGCCCTTCTTGTTTTTCCGCACCTTGCGACAGTCCCGCCCAAATCAGGAAGCGGGCTCCGTCGATGTCACCCCGCCCCGTGCGCCCGGTCACAGCCAATCCAATGCTCTCGACCGCATCCTATGGATATAAGGCCGGGATATGGGAAGACTGCAGCAGTAAGAGCCTCCCAAACTCGCGATAGTGTTGAGCCGACAGCGGCAGAGAGTCCCGGAATTGAGGAAAAACAGCCTCGAGGACATCTGACCGCTGTCCTGGCTTTTGGCCCCTTGATGGCCCTCCTCAACCCCGCGGCCCGCCCTCCGCCAGCGTCTCCAGAACCAGGTCCAGCGCTTCCGCCCACGCCGGCATCCGCACCCCAAACGTCTCCGCCATGCGCTCGCAGGACAACACCGAATTCATCGGCCGCCGGGCCGGAACCGGATACTCGCTGGTTGCAATCGGAGTCAGCCTGGGGCAAACCGTCTGTCTGCTCAAAAACGCCTTCGCAAAGCCAAACCAGGTCGTCGCGCCCGAGCAGGTCAGGTGATACACGCCGCTCCGCCCGGCCAGCCCGCCCCCGTCCGGCGCCGCCACCTGCGCCAGAATCTGCGCCGTGGCTTGCGCAATGCATTCGCTGGTCGTGGGGCTGCCTGTCTGGTCGTCCACAATGCGCAGCTCCGACCTCTCCTTGGCCAACCGCAGCATGGTCAGCAGAAAGTTGCCGCCGCGCGCACCGTATACCCAACTGGTGCGCAGGATCAGGTAATCGCCGCTAACGGCCGCGATGGCCTCATCCCCAGCCAGCTTCGTCTTCCCATAGACATTCAGCGGATTCGCCTCCGGCGCCGGCAGTCCGCGCTCTTCCGGTGTCTCGCGCAGCAGCATGAGATTCGCCAGCAGCAGCACAGCCAGCGATCCGGCGGCAGCGAAAAATACACCGTGCCATCCCACACCGTGTGCCATCAGTTGGCTCATCACCCAACATTGTAACTTCACTTGTTCCTATTGCCCCGTATACGACAACTCGGTCGATTACCCGTCGGCGGCGCAACTCATCGCCGCCGCCGATAAGATCGCAAAGCTTGGCCGTCCCGACGTCAAGGTCGTGCTTACCGGAGGGGAGCCGTCCATCCATCCCGGTTACATCGACTTCGTCGCGCATCTGGCGGAGAACATTCCAAATCTGACCACTCTTCGCACGGAAACAAATCTGAGCCGCAAGCCGCGATTCTACCGGGATCTCATGGATCGGACGGCGGAGCACGCGGATCTCTTGCAATTTGACGCCTCGATTCACTTTGAGTTCACGCAGATCGACCAACTCCTGGATAACGCGCGATTCCTTTCCGACAAGGGCGCCACTGTTCAGATCCGGTTGCTGGCCAATCCCGAACGCATGACAGAGGTGAGAAGGCTTGCCCATGAGCTTGGGCCGCATTGCAAGGAACGGCTGCGATTGATCGTCAAGACCATGCGCAAGGATCTCGGCAAGGAAATCGAGGGATTCGCCGTTCCGCTTTCCGGCACGGTCACGGCAAGCTTCGATCTCGACGGCGATGTCGAAGTCCTCGGCTTCGATGTTACGGGCGGGCCGGGAAAAATCGCGTTGCCGGCTTATTATTCCGAGCCCTTGGCAATCTCAAAATTGGCATTGCGCGGGCGGCTCGAAGAAAATCTTACCCGTATGGTGG
>Ga0209415_10013636_pt1 | contig 13380 bp, 7 predicted proteins | sample PeaSoiSIISIP2007_FD_187696 | JGI IMG/M metagenome (GOLD analysis project Ga0209415, IMG submission 187696) | Peat soil microbial communities from Weissenstadt, Germany - SII-SIP-2007 (SPAdes) (version 2) | ecosystem: Environmental > Terrestrial > Soil > Wetlands > Peat | place: Germany... | reverse complement strand
CGTGGAGACGTAGTCGGCAAAATAACTTGTGTCGATGCCAAGCAGCGAGTAAAGCACCGCGCCCATCACCGGAACCGAGTAGATCCCCGTGGAGGATCGGATAACGGTCTTGTTATTGTTGCCCGGGCTCCATGCGAGGCCGAGGCGCGGCTGAATGTTCTCGTATTCGGTGAAGCGCAGCGTGTTGGGAACGCCCGCCTGGCTGGCGGTTTCGAATGGCGTGTTGCCCACCGCGACCTTCCACAGCGGATTGATTGGCGCTTCGTTATTCTGCACGACAAGTTCGCCGCCGGGAACGCTGGTCAGAAAATTCCCGAGCTGGTGAGTCGCGTCGTCAAACGGCGTGTTGACTTCGTAGCGCATTCCAAGGGTAAGCGTGAAGTTGGGCCGCATCCTCCACTCGTCCTGAATGAAACCGCCGTAGTGGTAACCGAAAGGCTTGCCATCGGGCCCATTCTGCGCCTGCTGGGCGGCCGAAACGAAGCCCAGCAGGAAATCGGCGAAGCCGTTGGCATCGGCATTGGTTTTGCCGGGAATCGAAGTGAATGCGCCGGTGAAGTTGTAGTCACCGTACTCATCGCCAATGAGAAAGGTGATGTTGTCGCGATAGTTGACGCGGCGGAACTCGCCGCCGAACTTCACGTTGTGCTTGCCCAGCACCCAGGACAGGTTGTCATTGAACTCCAGCACGCCGTTCGATTGAATTCGCGGATGCCCAAACTGGTTCGTGACGCCGCCCATGAAGTCGCCGATGTAGAACGCCGGCACGCCGCCGAGACCGTTCTTCGGGCTGCCCGGCAACCCGGCAATCCCCAGACTCTGAACGATGGAGTCGCCCTGCTTTGCCTGCGGATAGCCGAACGTAAAATCAGCCTTGGAGAAGCCGACGCGGAATTCATTCACCACCGTCGGCTTGATGACCCATTCCCACGACGTCGCCAGGTTCCACAGATCCTGCCCGATGGTGAACGGCCCCATCAGCGGGTTGTAGCTGGTATCGCCGGTGACGCTGTCGGTGCCTGCCTGGTTGATGTTCTTCTGGGTGACTCGGCCCCACACGCGGTGCTTCTCGTTGAAGATATGATCGAGCCGGCCATCGAAGCCGTTGTTCGAATAGGTGCCTGGAAACGGATCGACGAAGTTGTTGCCGGTCAGCGTGGCTTCCGGATTCGTGGGATTCGGGAAGAACAGGGGCATGATCTTCTGGGAAACCGAATTGATCATCTGCTGAGGAATCATGTTCCCGGCAAAAGGCTGCTGGGTCAGCGGATTGATGATGATCGCGCCCGACTGTGAGAAATCGCCGGATCGCCACTGCGCGGGCGGAGTGGTGGCGTTGATTACCGTGTTCTGATCGAGCCGCACGCCTTCGTAGTCGAAGTAGAAGAAGGTGTGGTTCTTCCAGATGGGCCCGCCGAGAGACGTGCCGAACGTATTTGCATCGCCCGTTGGAATAATGCCGCTGATCTGATCCGGCGAGTTGAAGTCCTTGCGCTGCAGGTACCAGAAGCCGCCGCCGTGAAAATCGTTCGATCCGCTGCGGCTGATCGCGGTAATGTCGCTCGGCTGCGAGAACTCGGCGCTGTTGCTCACGCTGTTTACCCGAAATTCGGAGATTCCTTCCACCGAGGGAAACAGGTTCGCGGTCGGGCCTCCCTGCCGTGGAAGCTGCGTGGAGATTCCATCCAGCGAATACGCGGTGGCCGTGGAGAGCTGGCCGGAAATCGTGATGGTGCCGTTCTGATCGCTGTTCACGCCGGGCGCGAGCGGGGCCACGCCGATCGGACTGGGGGTGGCCGTCGCTCGGAAGTTCAGGGCGAGCGAGTTGATTTCGTCGCCCGATTTGGAGTCGGAAAGCGTCAGCGCTTCCGATACAACCGGCGTGCCGACAACCTCCACGGTAGTGTGAGCGCCGCCGGCTACGGGAAGCTGAACGTCCACTCGGACTTCTTCGCGCGCCTTTAACTCCAGGTCCTTCCGTTCCACGCGGTCGAACCCATTCGCCGTCGCCGAAACGACGTATGTGCCAGGGAGCAGATCCACGAAGCGGAAGAAGCCTTCGGCGTCGGTGTTCACCGTACGCACCTCCGCCGTGCTCTGGTTCTTCGCCTCAACGGTTGCGCCCGCGATTACGGCCGAACTGGGATCCGTGATGGCGCCCGTGATAGTGCCGTAGGTGGATTGGCCGTACAGCGCGCCAGCCAGCACAATACACACAACTGCGCATCGCATGCCGTCTCGGCACAGGTTCCGCAAATACAGGTTGTCTTTCAAGTTCGCCTCCATCTCCGAAATTGTTGTTTGGTCCGCCGTGTCCGCGTACACCGCGAGAACGAAGCGCGAAAGATGGCGATTCGTTCGCACTCTCGCTGCAATTTCCGTGTACCGACGAGACTACGTTTCCGCTGAGTGTACTATCCCGACCGTTTCAATTCTGCGAACCTGGGTTGAAGAATTGATGAAACGGGGCGTGGGTTTATTCCACAGTCAGGAAGATGACGCGAGATCCCTCACACTTTTCCTTTCGTGGAGCAGAAACACTCCCGCGGCAACACTTGACAGCGACGCGACCGCGGCGAGCGCCAGAAAGGCTCCACCCCAGCCGAACTGCACCGATACCCGCGCCACCGCATCGCCGGACAGCACGCCGCCAAGATAGCCGACGCCATCAATGATGCCCGACGCGGTACCGCTGCCCTGTTTGCCGCCGAAATCCAGCGCGACCGCGCCGGCGAGGAAGGAATACGGGCCGACAATCAGGAAGCCCACCACGCCGATGAACACTACCGGCAGCAGGCGCGAGCCATGCAATAGATTGAGGCCCGGCACGAGTAGCGCGACGCTCGCGAGACTCAGGCCGACAAGCATGATGCCAGCGCGTCCACTGCGTCCCAGCCGATCGCTGAGAAAGCCGCAGAGGATGACCGAAATGCCGCCAAAGATGGAGAACATCGCGCTGCTGCTGGCGCCACCGGCGGCGCTCATGCTCGCCGCCTGAGTGAGCCACGTGGGCGTCCAGAGATTGAAGGTCTCGCGCAGGATGGTGGTACCCAGCGAAAGCGCGCAGGCGAGCCAGAACACGCCGCTGGTCAGAAATGGCCTGAGCAGGGCGCCCAGCCGTCGCGGTTTCGCGCCGGCATCAGCGCCACCGAACAGGTTCGCGGGATTCGCCGCAGGTTCCGCCGCACCGATCGCGGCCGGCGATTCGCGAAGGAGCCAGAGACAAACGGCGAGAATCGCCGCCAACACCACCGCATCCACCAGAAACACGCTGCGCCACCCCAGACCAGCCGCCAGCAGCAGGGCCATGAACTGGCGCGCGAGGGCATCTCCGAACAGGAAGCTGAGGCTGACGATCGCCATGACTGTCCCGTATCGCCGGAAGGAGAACCATTTCGACGCGATCTTCACGGCGCCGGCCCAACCCATCGACTGCACCAGCCGGTTGCCCATCCACGCCAGTGTGAACAGCGGAAGGCTTCCGCAAAGCGCGAAAGCAACGGTAAAGACGACACTGCCGGCCATGCCGAACAGGAAGTTGCGGCGGCCGCCCAGATAGTCGGCGAGGCTGCCGCTGGGGAACTTACCGATGGCGTACGCGAGCACGCCGAACGAGGCCACCGAACCGAGCATGATTCGCGCGGCATCGGCGCTCATTCCTCGCCGCGACAAATCGGCAATGAGGAGTGGCATCGCGACCGCGAGATTCGACCGGCACAGGTAGTAGCCGGCATAACCCGCCACCAGCAGGGAGACAGTAAGCGTTTGCCATCGCGCGACGCGGCGGGAAGTCTCGACGGCCACTGCGGCATCGGCCATGCGTCACTTTGCCGAGAGCACGTCGTGGCCTTCGGCTTCGGCCAGGCGGATACCCAGGAAAGTGGCCAGCGTCGGGGCGATGTCGCGCATGTCGATCTCTCCGACCGAGCGGCCTGCGGGGATTCCCGGCCCGGCCATGAGGAAGGTCGAGTTCATGTCCGCTACGTCCGGAAGATATCCGTGCATGCCGCGAAGAGGGGAGTCGGTGACCAGCGGCCCCGTGACTCGCGCGCCGAAGGAGTAGCCGGGCTTCAGCGCCACGACGAAATCGGCATCGGGGAAACCGTGGAGCCGGTCGATTTCCCTGCTGTCCAGCACGCGCTGGATGCCGTTCGCGGGGTCTTTGCTCAGGCGGCTCAGCAGCTCGGCGACTCGCTCTTTCGTGCCGGCCGGCGCCTGCGGATTGATGATAATCGCGCCGCTGGCGCCCGCAGCCCATCCGCCGGCCTGCCAGGACGTCGCTTTGCCCGAGTCGTCCACGCTGATCAGTCCGGCCTTCAGAAACTCGGTAAGCAGATTGACGTCCTTATCGATTCGCACAAAGCCGTGATCGGATACCACCGCGACCACGACGCCCGGGCCCGCGGCATCCCGAAGCGCGCCGACCAGTGTGTCGAGTTGCTCGAGCGTGGCGTTTGCTTCCGGGCTGAACGGCCCGAACTGGTGTTCCACGTGATCGAGCGATGCGAAATAGACGGTCATGAAAGCCGGGCGCTTCAACACCAGCAGGCGAATGGCGAACAGGTTTCGGCGCTGATCGGCGGCGAGGCTTTCATCGGAACCGTCCGCGTAGGGCGGCAGATCGCGCTCCAGAAGATCGAGCAGACCCGGAGTGGAGAGCACGCGCAGTAGCTTGCGGTCATCGGGCGTGCCCGCGCGCCAGTATTGCGCGAGATTCCAGTCGATCCTCGCGCCCACGGTGACCGGCCAGTGAACATTGGCGGTGGTCAACCCGGCTTTCGAGGCCTCGTCCCAGAGGGTGGGAACTTTGATATCTTCGGCATACCAGTACCAGCCGCCGTAGTTGAGGTTGGAGGGGTCGAAGGTGGTGTTCGCAAAGATACCGTGACGAGCAGGGGAAACGCCCGTCACCAGTGTCGTGTGGCTGGGGTAGGTGACGGTCGGGAAGACGCCGTGAACTGCCGTCGCATAGGCGCCGCCGGCCACCATGCGGCGCAGGTTGGGGATTTTCAGCCCATACTGATCGGCTTTCAGGACGCAGTCCGGCCGCAGGCCGTCGATGGAAATCAGCAGAACCGGACGAGGCTCGGCGGACAGGATCAGGGCGAACGCAGGAAGAAGGAAGATCGATTTGAGCAAGCAGCCAGTTTAGGTCGGCAGCGTTACAGGGTTATGAGAATCGCGCCGTTTCTGGCATCCGGCGTGCACGCGTGATAGCTTACACATCAAGACATCTCTTCGAAATGACTTATAGATCCGTGTGTTCCTGCGGGCGCGTCAGCCGCCTGTGGATTCCGCCGTTGGCGGCTCTTCTGACGCTGCTCGGCGCCTGCGGTTCGCAGGCACCTGTGGGGCATATGCCCCCACCCGATGTTGAAGTTACCCAGGCGGAAAGCCGCGATGTGCCCATTGTCCGCGAGTGGATTGGGACGCTGGACGGCCGGGTGAACGCCGAAATCCGTGCTCAGGTGAGCGGATACCTCCTCCGCCAGAACTACCGCGAAGGCTCCTTCGTCCACAAAGGCCAGTCGCTGTTCGAGATCGACTCCCGGCCCTTCGAGGCGGCGCTCAATCAGGCCAAAGGGATGCTCGCTCAGGCCGAGGGCAACCTGCAGCAGGCCAATGGCAATCTGGCGCAGAGCAGAGCGCGGCTGGGCAAGGCCGAGCTGGACGTGAAGCGTTACTCGCCGCTGGCCAAAACGAAAGCGATCAGCCAGGAAGAGATGGACAACGCTGTCCAGGCTGAGATCGAGGCGCGCGCGAATGAGGACGCCGCGCAGGCGGCCATCGAAGCGGCCAGGGCGTCTATCTCCGCGGCGAAGGCTTCGGTGGACGACGCCGCGCTGAAGCTCGAGTTCACACGCATCGTTGCACCGGTGGAGGGCATTGCCGGTCTGGCCACGGTGCAGGTGGGCAATCTGGTGTCACCCACCAGCGGTGTGCTCACCATGGTCTCCACGGTGGACCCCATCAAAGCGTACTTCACGGTGAGCGAACAGGAGTACCTGCAGAGCCATCGGGAGATTGAATCGGGCGGCTCGGGCGGCGCATGGGTGAACGACTTTCAACTGGTGCTGGCGGACGGTTCCGTCTACCCGCACAAAGGCACGTTCTTCATGGCGGACCGGCAGGTGGACGTGGGCACCGGCTCGCTGCGCCTCGCCGTTCTCTTCCCGAATCCCGGCAACGTGCTGCGGCCCGGTCAGTACGGGCGGGTGCGCGCGGTATTGGGCGTACGAAAAGCGGCGGTGCTGGTCCCGCAGCGCGCCGTCGGCGAGTTGCAGGGCGGGTATCAGGTGGCCGTAGTGGATGCGGCCAACCGAGTCGCGATGCGCAATGTGCGCATGGGCGAGCGCATCGGGACATCGTGGATCGTCGAGGACGGTGTGCAGGCGGGCGAGCGCGTGGTGGTGGAAGGCCTGCTGAAGATCCGCAACGGGGTCCTGGTAAATCCGAAAGACGTGGGGGCGAAGTAGCCGGCCATGTCACCCTTTTTCATTCGGCGCCCCATCGTGGCGATCGTGATCGCCATCCTCACCGTGTTGCTCGGGGTCATCACCATGGTCTCGCTGCCGGTGGCGCAGTTCCCCGAAATCGTCCCGCCGGAAGTCACCATCAGCGCCACCTATATCGGCGCCGACGCACAGACCATCGAACAGTCCGTGGCCGCGCCCATCGAGCAGCAGATGAGCGGCGTGGACAACATGAACTATATGCTGTCCACCAACGCTAACAACGGCAGCATGGGCATGCGCGTGAACTTCGACGTGAAGACACAGCCCAATATCGATCTCATCCTCACTCAGATGCGCCAGTCGCTGGCGGTGACGCAACTGCCCATCGACGTCGCCAACTACGGCCTGATTGTGCGCAAGGCCACCAGCACGCCGCTGATGATGATCGCGCTGTATTCGCCTCACGGCACACACGACCGCAACTTTCTGGCCAACTACGGATACATCAACATCGTTGACGAGCTGACGCGTCTGCAGGGCGTCGGCGACGTGCTGGTGTACGGCGGGCGCTATGCCATGCGCATCTGGGTGAAGCCGGATCAGCTTGCCAAGCTGGGCATCACCATACCGGAAATCGCCGCCGCAATCCAGCAGCAGAACACGGTGAACCCCGCCGGACAGGTGGGAAGCGAGCCGGTGCCCGACGGCCAGGAATTCACCTACACGATGCGGGCGCAGGGCCGTCTGCTCACGCCGGAGGACTTTGGCCGGATCGTGCTGCGGGCGAATCGCGATGGCTCGGTGCTGCGGCTGAGCGACGTCTCGAATATCGAGCTGGGCGCGGAATCCTACAACGTTCGCGGGCGTTTCAACGGCGACCAGGCGGCCATCATTCCGGTGTACCAGTTGCCCGGCTCCAACGCGCTCGACACGGCCGCACGCGTGAAGAAGCGGATGGAAGAGCTGAAGCAGCGCTTCCCGGACGACGTAGATTATCGCGTGGGCCTCGACACAACGCTGCCTGTGCGGCAAGGCATTTATGAAATCGTCATCACGCTGCTGGAAGCGCTGGCTCTGGTGGCGCTGGTGACCTATCTGTTCCTGCAGGACTGGCGTGCCACGCTGATCCCGCTGCTGGCCGTGCCGGTTTCGCTGATCGGCACCTTCATGCTGTTCCCGCTGTTCGGCTTTTCGCTGAACACGCTTTCGCTGTTCGGACTGGTGCTGGCCATCGGGCTGGTGGTGGACGACGCGATTGTGGTGGTGGAGGCGGTGCAGCGGCACATTGAGGAAGGATCCACGGCGAAGGAAGCCGCGTTCAAGGCGATGGAGGAAGTTTCGGCGCCGGTGATCGGCATCGCCATCATCCTCGCCGCCGTTTTCGTGCCCACCGTGTTCGTGCCCGGTATTACGGGCAGGCTCTATCAGCAGTTCGCCGTGACCATCGCCATATCGGTGGTCATCTCGGCGTTCAACGCGCTCACGTTGAGCCCGGCGCTGGCGGCCATCCTGCTGCGTCCCCGGAAGCCGGCGCGCGGGCCACTGGGCGCGTTCTTCCGGCTGTTCAACCGGACATTCGGGCGCGCGCGAAACACCTATGTCAGCCTGTGCGGCGCGCTGATCCGGAAGTCCGTCATCGCCGTGCTCATGCTGGCAGTCTGCGCGTTCGCCTCCTGGTGGTTCACCAAACGGCTGCCCTCCGGATTCCTGCCCGAAGAGGACCAGGGTTACGTCATGCTGCAGCTTCAGCTTCCCAATGCGGCCTCGCTGCAGCGCACCGACGATGTGGTTCGTCAGGTGGAGCAGGTTCTCTACAAGGTGCCCGCCATCGAATCCTTCATCAGCGTGGTGGGCGTGAACGCCCTGGCCGGCGTGCAGAACACGTATTCCGCGTTCTACTTCATCAAGCTGAAGCCGTGGGACGAGCGCGAATCCAAAGCCGATCAGGCGGCGGGCGTGGTGAGGTATCTGAACCGCCGTCTGGCTTCTCTGCCGCAGGGCATTGCGTTCTCCATCACGCCGCCGGCGATTCCCGGCATTGGCGTGTCCGGCGGATTTACGTTCGTGCTGGAGGACCGCGCTGGCCGCGACATCGCGTTCCTCGATCAGAACCTGAAACAGTTTTTGCAGGCGGCGCGCCAACGACGCGAGTTGTCGAACCTGCAGACCACGTTCCTGCCCACCATTCCGCAGGTGTTCGTGGATGTCGATCGCGACAAGACAATCTCACAGGGCGTCAATGTCGCCGACGTGTACAACACATTGCAGACGTTCATGGGCGGATCGTTCATCAACTACTTCAACCGTTTCGGCCGCCAGTGGCGCGTGTTTCTGGAGGCCGAGGGCGAGCATCGCACGCGGCCGGAAGAGGTGCAGCAATTCTATGTGCGCAACCGCAACGGCGACATGGTGCCGCTTTCGGCCCTGACTACGCTGCGGCGCATCGCCGGTCCGGAGTTCACCCAGCGCTACAACGAGTACCGCTGCGCGCAGATTTTCGGCAGCGCCGCCCCGGGCTACAGTTCCGGCCAAGCCATGGATGCGCTGGAAGACGTGTTCGCGAAGACCATGCCGCGCGAGATGGGTTTCGACTACGCCAGCATGTCGTTTCAGGAGCAGGTGGCGCGCAAGGGCCTGCCGGCGGTGGCGATATTCGGCATGTCGCTGGTGTTCGTGTTCCTGATTCTGGCGGCACTGTACGAAAGCTGGACGCTGCCCATGAGCGTGCTGCTGGGCACGCCGATCGCAGTGGCCGGTGCGCTCTCCACGCTGGCCGTACGCAATATGACCAACGACGTGTACGTGCAGATCGGACTCGTGATGCTCATCGGGCTGGCCGCCAAGAACGCGATTCTGATTGTGCAGTTCGCCAAGGTCAGATACGAAGGCGGCATGTCGCTGGCCGATTCCGCGCTGGAGGCCGCGCGGCTGAGGCTGCGTCCCATTTTGATGACGTCGTTCGCTTTCATTCTGGGCTGCGCGCCGTTGTGGGCGGCAAGTGGCGCAGGTGCGCTGGCGCGGCGGGCCATCGGCAGTTGCGTGATCGGCGGCATGACCGCCGCGACATGCATCGCGGTGCTGCTGATTCCGGTGACGTTTTATCTCATGGAGCGTCTGGGCGGGCGAAAGCGTTCGAAGGAGGCTCGGTAATGCGCGGCGTGTGTGCGGTTCTGCTAGCCGGCGCGCTGGCGCTGTCGAGCGGCTGCGTCGTCGGACCCAATTACCAACGGCCGAAGGTACCCGCGCCCCCGGCGTATCGTGAACAAACCGCTGCCGAATCCGCCTCCATGGCCGATCTTCCCTGGTGGAGCGTGTTCCAGGACGAGACCCTGCAGGGGCTTGTCCGCACCGCCATCGCCAACAATCTGGATTTGCGCGTCGCGGCGGCGCGCGTGGAGCAGGCGCGGCAGCTTTCGATACAGGCGCGCTCGCAATATCTTCCCGGCGTCATCTACACGACCGGCATCAGCGAGGGACAGAACGAATCGCTGGGAAGTCCCGCTCCACAGAACGGGCCTCGCCAGGGCACAGCGTCGATTCTTTTACAGGGGAGCTGGGAGGCCGATGTCTGGGGCCGAATCCGGCGCTCCAACGAGTACGCGCTGGCGGTGTATATGGGGACCGAGCAGGCGCGGCGCGGGGTCCTGCTCTCGCTGGTGAGCAGCGTGGCCACGGCGTACTACGAACTGCTCGATCTGGATTTGCGCCTCGATATCGCGCGGCGCACCACGGAATCGTTCCGCGGCAGCCTGGACATTTTCCAGCAGCGGCTGGAAGGCGGCACGGCATCGCGCCTGGAAACTTCACGCGCGCGCGCGGCCATGGAGCAGACGGCCGCCAGCATCCCCGACCTCGAACGGCAGATCGCGTTCAAGGAGAACGAAATCGGCGTGTTGCTCGGATCGCTCCCGGGCCCCATCGCGCGCAAGGGAACTCTGCTCGAGCAGACTCTTCCACCGGAAGTGCCCGCCGGTGTGCCATCCACGCTGCTGGAGCGCCGGCCCGACCTGCTGGTGGCGGAACAGCAGGTGCGCGCTGCCAACGCGCAGATCGGCATCGCTACGGCGAACTTCTTCCCGCGAATCGGGCTCACCACATTCTTCGGCCGCCAGAGCAGTCCCCTGGCGGAGTTCACCACCGGGCATGCCTCGATGTGGGGTGTGGCCGGACTCGCCGGCGGCCCCGTGTGGGAAGGCTGGACGCTGCGCGCGCAGAAGCGCCAGGCAGTTGCCGCCAGGGATGAAGCCCGCGCTGCGTACGAACAGGCCGCGCTGAGTGCGTTTCGCGACGTTTCAAACGCGCTCATCGCGCGCGAAAAGCTGGAGGCCGTGCGCGAGCGGCAGATGGCGGCGGTGAAGGCGTATCAGGAAGCCGTGGACGTTGCGCAGCAGCGTTACTCCGCCGGAAAATCCAGCTACTACGAGCTACTGGAGACGCAACAGGAGCTCTTCCCCGCCGAAAACGCGCTGGCGCAGACCGAGCTCGATCGGCGCCTGGCGATCATCCAGCTCTACGAAGCCCTCGGCGGCGGATGGAACCTGTCCGACGCGCAGTGGAATGGGCCGGCGGCCGCAAAGACCGCGCAGCCTTAGAGACACGCATGAAGCCGCTCCTCGCGACCTTCGCGCTGGCGGCCGCGCTGGCGCCACGAGCGGTCACCGCTCAGCCCCCTCCGGAGACGATACAAGCGTATCGGCAGTACTCCGCTTTCGTGGCGGCACGCGTCGAGCAAGACACCTCGGCTGGGACGTTGCTGCGTCTGGCGACCGGCTCGAGACTGGCGCAATTGCGCGCCGGGCAAATCCTGACGGTCTCCGCCGCATCGCTGGGGCTCAGGCCCGCCACCCCGATCCCACGCGGGCAGGTGCAGCACTGGTTCGGCGCGGCGTTTGTTCCGCACACCACAATTGCTCGCGTGCTGCCGGGGCTCCAGGACTACAGCAACCGGAAGCGCTACATGCGGCCGGTGATCGCCGAGTCGCGCGTTATGTCGCGAAGCGGCGACGACTTTCAGGTCTATCTGCGGCTGGTGCAGCAATCGCTGATCTCGGCCACCTTCGACGTGACCCTGCGAATCAACTACCGTGCCGTGGATCCATCGCATCTGGTGATCGAGTCGAAGTCCGAGAGCGTTCGCGAGGTCCCATCCGTGGACTCTCCGCCCGGTACGCCCGCCCATGACCGCGGCTTCATCTGGGCACTGGACGATTTCTGGCGCCTGGAAGAACGGGACGGCGGGGTCTACGTCGAATGTGAAGCGTTGCTGCTTTCGCGGCAGGTGCCCGCGGTTTTCCGATGGATCGCTAACGGGATCATCGCCCGCACATCGGAGCGGCTGCTGGCCGGGACACTGAAGTCCACAGTACGCATCATGAAGGACTCATTCGAAGGCCCCCTGCGATAATAAGCGGTTGCGCCCCGTTCTCGTCCTCAGCCTCGCCCTTGCGTATGCCGCGCCGTTGCTCTGCGCGCAGGATAACGCCCCGGACAACACGCCCGACGAGCGCTGGAATCTGTTCTGGCAGGCGACCTCCATTGGTCAACAGCACGGCTCGTTTCCCGCGGATTACACCGGCCCGCTCAGCCTCGTAACTCACCCCGAGCACGAAGCTTCGCTCACCACAACCCTGTTTCTTGGTTTTCGCATTGATGACGACACCATCGTCTACGTCGACCCGGAAGTTGCGGGCGGCCGCGGCTTCAGCGGCGTCGACGGTCTGGCAAACTCTCCCAACGGCGAACTGCCGCGCGTGGCCAGCGCTACTCCCAAGCCCTATCTCGCCCGCGCATACATCCAGCACGATTTCGGCTTCGGCCACGAGCGCGAATCCTTCGAAAGCGATGAAAACCAGCTTGCCGGCACGCGGCCCATGGTCCGCTACACCATCTACGCCGGCCGTTTCAGCGTTACCGATTTCTTCGATAACAATCGCTACAGCCACGATCCCCGATCGCAGTTCACGGGCTGGGCGGTGATGTACAACGGCGCCTGGGATTATCCCGCCGACACGCGAGGCTACACGTGGGGCTGGGTTCACGAGCTGCACACGCGCAACTGGTCGTTCCGGTACGGGAGCGCCGCCGAACCGAAGGTGGCCAACGGCCTGCGTTTCGACCGTCGGCTCTTTCGCGACCGCGGGGATATGTTCGAGGGCGAGCGCCGCTGGTCCATCGGCAGGCATCCCGGCGCAATTCGTCTGTTGACGTTCCTCCTGCACACCGATTCGGGCAGCTACGGCGAAGCGCTGCGCATCGCCGAACAGACACACACCACGCCCGATGTGATCGCCACGCGCCAGGTGGGCCGGCTGAAGTACGGCGAGGGCGTCAGCTTCGAGCAGGAGATTACGCCCGATATTGGCGTGTTCTCCCGGCTGGGCTGGAACGACGGGAAGACCGAATCGTTCGCGTTCACGGCCATCGACCGTCTGGCCACGGGCGGCGTCTCCGTGACCGGCACGCGCTGGCATCGCAAGTCGGACACGGTGGCTACGGAACTTACGGTGAGTGGGCTCTCCGCGGTGCATGCACAGTATCTCGCGGCGGGCGGGCTCGATTTTCTGATCGGCGATGGCGCGCTCAACTATGCGCCCGAGTACGTTTGGGAGACGTATTACAACGCCGAACTCTGGCGGGGCTTCTTCGCGACGGTGGACGTGCAGCACGTCAACAATCCGGCCTTCAATCAGGATCGCGGGCCGCTCTGGATCGAGAGCCTGCGCCTGCACCTCCAATACGGAAAGAAATGACCTCCCCGCCGGGCAGGTTGCGGGACTGTGATGTGTCAATACATAATGTAAATATGACGGCATGACGTACACTTGGGATCCCGAGAAGAACCGGCAGAACATCGCTCGTCATGGCATCGCATTCGCGGATGCCGTCAGGATCTTCGAGGGCCCCACGATTGAGAGAGTGGATGATC
>Ga0209415_10013635_pt1 | contig 13380 bp, 11 predicted proteins | sample PeaSoiSIISIP2007_FD_187696 | JGI IMG/M metagenome (GOLD analysis project Ga0209415, IMG submission 187696) | Peat soil microbial communities from Weissenstadt, Germany - SII-SIP-2007 (SPAdes) (version 2) | ecosystem: Environmental > Terrestrial > Soil > Wetlands > Peat | place: Germany... | reverse complement strand
ATCCTCGCGCTGCTGGCTCTGGGGCTGGTGCTGATGGCCGTCGCGTGGGCTTACCAGCGAGGGGTGCGAAGGGGGCAGGCAAGATGAGACGAATTCCGCTGGCGATCGGCGCGGGCGCCCTGTGGGCCGCGCTTTGGGCACAAGCTCCCCGGGCCCCGGAACGGTTGAGCGCGTGGCCGAGCTTCAGGGAGATCCCGGTTCCCCGCGTCCAACTTGTTCGCAACGGGCTGCTGGATTTCGTGTTCGATGGCGAGATGTTGGACCGAACGCGCGCCGATGGGGCGGATGTGCGCGTGTATGACGGAACGCAGGAGATTCCGTACGTGTTGCGGGTGCGGCGCGAGATCGACACCAGCACGGCTTTCACCGCCCGCGAATTCAATCGCAGCACCGAAGGCGGCGTCACCCAGGCCTCCTACGATCTCGGCGAGCAGCCGCAGCAGCACAACCAAGTGGAGATCGAGACGGCGGGAGATAACTTCCGGCGGCTGGTGGATGTGCAGGGGAGCGCCGACGGCGTGGAGTGGTACACGCTGGTTTCGGGAGCCATCACCTTCCAGTTCACGGCCCGCGGCCGGACGGTGGAGCAGAAGTCGGTGGACTATCCCGTGAGCCGGTACCGCTATCTGCGAATCCGGGTGGAGCGCGATTCGCAGGTGGATCGCGCGGCGCCGGAGTTGAAGACGGTGCGGATCTTCCGGTCGGTGCGGGTGAAGGGCGAGATGGTCTCGTTCCGCGGCAATCCGGAATCGCTGGACGCCGACCGGTTGTATGGCAGGCCGGCGTCCATCTGGCGCGTGGACTTCGGCGCACGCATCCCTCTCGAGCGCCTGGTGCTCACCATGGGCAGCGGAGTTTTTTCGCGCCCCTATCAATTGGACGCGATTGACGACCCGGCCTCTCCGACCGCTCTGGCGTCCGGAGTCCTTGCGCGGAGCGAGGATGCCACGGACCGCCAACAAACGATCGAGTTTCCCGAGCGTTTCGCGCGGCGGGTGAAGCTGACGGTGACCGACGACCGCAACGCGCCGTTGCCTATTCTGGAATTCACGGCCCAGAGCGCCGCGCGGCAGGTGGTCTTCGAGGCGCAATCCGCGGGGGCGGGACCGATCCGGGTGTACTACGGCAATCCCAGGGCGCTGGCGCCGCATTACGACCTGGCGGCACGGCTTCCGGCGGAGCTGAGGGCGCTTCGCATGCCGCTCGGGCCGCGGCGCGAGAATCCGATTTACCGTCCGGAGCCGAAGCCGTTTTCGGAGCGGTCGCCGTGGCTGGTGTACGTGGTGTTGGGCGCCGCGTCGTTGGTGCTGGCGGCGATTCTGTTGAGTTTGGTCAGGGCGTCGGCCGGGGAAGCAACCGGACTCACCGCAGAGGCCCCGAGGCGCTGAGAAAGAAAGAGGGAGATTCGTTCGGAGCCACGACCGTGAGGGAGTGGTCTTGCGGACACGAGACCGTATTTGCGAGACCGTGCCCTCAGCTTCGTGCCGGCTCGCTTCACCCCAATTCCCGGATCCCCTCGGCCACCGTTTCCGGCGCCTCCATCGGAATGAAATGGCTGTGCTCCTTCAGCAGCACGTCGCGGCCTCTGGGAAACTGCGCTGCCAGGTCCGGCGCCGCGGGCGACGCGGTCGGCTCGAGCACCACCCGCCCCTGCGCGGTTCCCGCGCGCATTACCACGACGGGAATCGCAATCGACGGGATTCCGGGATAGAGGTCGGATTCGGGAGCGTTCGAATGCCCGTAGATGGACGCCTCTACCGCCGGAGGACAGGCCAGCACGAACTCGCCGCCGGTTGCCAGCAGTGCGTAGTCGCAATAGTCCCGCAGGACTTCTTCCCGCCATCGCACGAAAGGCGCACGGTTGCGGAACCGCTCGAACATTTCCTCCGGCGACCGCCAGGCATTGCGGCGCCTCCGGATGTAGGAGGCCTCGAGCGGCGCCTGCCCGTAATACTCGCGCGGGAAGATGGTCGGGTCCACCAGCAACAAGGCCCGGAAAGTCTCGGGCCGCTGCAGCATCGCCGATACCACCGAATGGCCCCCCATCGAGTGCCCGATCCCGATGGCATTCTCCACTTCCAGCCGTTCCGCCACCGCCGCCAGGTCGCGGCCGAAGTCGGGCCAATGGTAGGGAGGGTCCGGCTTGCCGCTGCGCCCGTGCCCCCGGAAGTCCACCGCCAGGCAGTGCCGGCCGGGGAACATGCGGACAATCTGGTCCCAGACGCGCCCGTGAAACCCCGTAGCGTGGGCAAACATAAGCGGCGGATCCGTGCCCTCCCACTCCCACACGGCGATTTCCAGGCCGTCAGCCGGGATGGTCTTCAGAGTTGGGGGCAGCACCTCCGCATTGTCCCATGAAGCAGACGCTCCACCCCTCGCCGCGAACCGCCAGTGCCGCGGCGAACGCGGGCGAGGGACTCACGTCAAATACTGACCACGGTTCGCCGGGAGGCAGTGCCGCCGCTGCGAGTCCTTCGCCCAGAGCCTTGCCCACCGCCTCCATTCGCGTCCAGCAATCGAAGAAGACCCTCGTTCGCAGCGGCGGAGGCGCCGCCATCCACCGCTCGATTTCGGCGGCAGCGAAGTAACGGCGCGCTATCCCTTCCGCGTCGTCAATCTCACGGACGGCCTCCAGATCCACCCCCACCTCCTCTGCGGCGCAAAACGCCAATAGCGCCATGCCGCCCGAATGCGAAAGATTGAAATGCGGCCCGCCATCGACATATGGCTTACCCTTGGGCCCGTAGCCGAAGCGAAGCGCGCCGCCTTCCGTCTGCAGATAGCGGCCCAGAAGCGAGCGCAGCCATCCACGGCCCGCAATAAAGCGATGCCGGTCCCGCTCAAACCGGAAGCGGCGCGCCCGCTCGCGCTCATCTTCCGACAGCAGCAGCGACAGCGATTCCGTGTCCCCGTCGAGCGAGGCCGGCCAAAGGTGGATCTCGCGCTCGCCCAATGCCGCCATTCTATTGCCATGTTACACGCGCCCACTGGTGGCATCGTAGCCCAAGAGAGTACCGTAACGACAGGCAGCAAAAGTACCGTAACCGAAGTCTACTGGTTCCTGCTTACCACTGCATGGCTTGTCTTCGCCTGCGCGCGGCGCTAGTCTGCTGGTGTACGGTATAAGGAGGACGCGATGCCGGCCGATTCCCAACCCTGCAAGGTCTGCCTGGTCCAGCACGACGACGAAATCCACGCTGCCACTCTTAGCGTGCACGTGTGGTTTCACGAGCAGGTTATGCAAGGATTCTACGAAGATCAAGACCTCGATGACCAGAGCATGCCGCCGGAAGCTGGGGTAGAGTGCCAGGTAGCGTAGTACCGCTGGGACCACTCCCTGCGGCCCCAGTAGCTCCCAACGGAGCGGCGCTGGCGAGTTGACACTTCACACGGCGGCCGGAGCTATCGTCATCAATTCCTGCCGCATCCCGTCGAAAAGCTTCACCAGGCCGGAGACATCTACCCGGCCCAGACCCCAGGTATACAACAACAGCCGGAATTGAACCCGGATCATGGTGCGGGCAAACTGCGCCTGGTGCCGCAGGAGCAGGCTTGCCAGATCGGGGCGGTCCTCTCCCGATTCCGCAATAAGCCGCTTCAGAGCCATGCATACACGCCCAAAGTCGGCATTCAACGAACGCAGATATCCGCGGAAGATCCGGCAGCGGTGGGTGCGGATTTTGGCGATCTGCCGGCGGGTGATGCCCGGCTGTGAGCGCAGAAACTCGAAATCTTCGGTGTCGAGCAGGCGCATCATCGGACGATACCGTTCGGCTGAGACTTCGTCGGTCCATTCCACACCAGTGGGACGGCTCATTGGACTCCTCTCTGCTTTCGCGGATGCGGTCATGTTTACCCCGGCCAAGTCCAAGTATCCACCAAGGAGTGGGTCCAATCACAGTCCGGGTGGTACGGGTATGGTTTTAGTACCTCCTGGAATCTCCCCGGGGTGACCTCCGCAACAGGCGGCGGAACATGCGTGACCGAACTTCGGAGACCATCCGGCTTCAGTTTCCCAGTCGTCAGCCCGCGCGCGAGCGTCGCCCGGTACCAAAGGAAAGGCAGTTCCGGCGGGTACACCGCGCAGATAGGGTTTGTGCTCAGCCAGCGCGGCCACCAGCCGTCGTGCCGCCTCCAGCGTGGCCAGCAGCGCGTCGAAATCGGCCATGGCCGCCGCAGCCGCGCTTCGGCCGGCCCGCCGTGGCGGAGCGCGAAACGGGGTAAACTGACTGAAAGATGGCTGACCGGAAGTCGGTCCCGAGCTCGCCATTATCTGGACACGAGAGCGGCGAATGAAACCAAAACCTCGGCGCGGTCGAGATCCGATCGAGCGCCAGATGGAACTGGCGCTTAACCCAGGGGCGTTCATTCGCGATGGGGCGTGTTTCTCGTTCGTGAGCGGGCTGGACAAGGTCGCCGCCGAGGTCGGGAAGCTCACCAGCACCGACCCGGCCCGCGCTGCCGCACTCTATGAAACTTTCCTCGCCGGCTGCTACCAGAAGGCCGAAGAGCTCCACGATTCGAGCGGCTCCTTTGGACAATTCGTCGACGGTCTCATCTGCGGATGGATCAAGGCCAGGCAGGCCTCGGGCGCCGACCCGGACCAGACGGCTGCCGGGCTGCTGGCGCGGATGGACGATGACCCCTACGGATTCTGCTACGAAATCGAACGGGATGCGGCCAAGGCGTTCGACAAGGCCGGGCTGGCCGCATTCGAAAGGCAGATGAGAGCGCGCTTCGAGGCTGCGGCCACCGCCAAGCCGGCGCCCGGCAAGCCGCTGGGACATGAGCCCGAGTATCTTCGCCGGCGTTACGGCGACGTGCTGCGCACGCTCTACCTCGCCCAGAGAAACGTCGCGGCTTACGTCGCCCTCACCACCGAGACCGGGCTCACCGTGAAAGACTGCCATGCCGTCACCACCATGCTGGTCACACGCCGCAAGCCCGATGAGGCGCTGGCGTGGGTCGAGCGCGGGATCGCACTCGACCGGGAGAACCCACACGGGATTACCACAGCCGGTTTCGAGCTCACCAGGATTCACCGCGAGCTGTTGACCAAGCTTGGCCGCGGAAACGAGGCGATCGAGGCTGCTTGGGACGAGTTCCGAGAAGAACCCAACAAGTACAGCTATGACGATCTAATGAAGCGCGTCCCCAAAGCCGAGCGCGCGGCCTGGCACCGGAAGGCCATGGACGCAGCCAAGGGCGACGATCTCCACTCACTCATCGAGTTGTTCATCGAGACCAAGGAGCTGGAACGTCTCGCGGAATTGGTGCGTGGCGCCACCGACCAGGCCCTCGAATACGAGAGTCACTACGCCACCGAGGCGGCGGCCAAGAAGCTGGAGAAGGCTCACCCGGACCTCGCCGCTCGCCTCTGGCGCGCTCAAGGAATGCGCATCGTCGACGCGGCGAAGAGCAAGTATTACGACGCGGCGCTCTCCAACTTCGAGCGCGCCAGGCGCTGCTATGAGCGCGCGGGCCTCGCCGCCGAATGGGCGGACACCGTGCGCCAGATCCGCGCCGGCCACTCCCGCAAGACCGGCTTCATGTCCCGGTTCGAAGCGCTGGCCGCAGGCTCCGGAAGGCGCGCCGAGCCTTCGTTTCTGGATCGCGCCAAGAAGCGGTGGGGCGTGCGCTAGCCGCATCTCGTGCGATTGAGATATCCTGATCCATTATGAAGAAGCTGCTGCTGGCCCTCGCCGTGTCCTGCCTGATCCTGGCGCAGGAGAGAGTGGATGAGGCGACCGATGCCCGAATCCGCAGTGAAGAATCCGAGCATTCGCAGATCATGCACACCCTGCACATGCTCACGGACCGCTACGGCCCGCGCGTGACCGGCACGCCCAATCACGAGGCGGCGGCCAAATGGGTGGTCTCGCAGATGACCCAGTGGGGTTTCAAGAACGGCCACCTCGAGCCCTGGGACTTCGGGCATCCGGGCTGGCTTAACGAGCGCGCCGCCGGCTACATTGTTGTGCCGGTGAAAGAGAATCTGAAATTCGAAGTGTTGGCGTGGACGCCGTCCACCAATGGGACCGTGACCGGCTCGGCCATCGAGATCGTGCCACCGCAGGGACCTCTGCCGCCGGCCACCGAGACGACCGACGCGCCGGCAGCCGGGGCTTTTGGAGGGCGCGGACGTGGTGGCGCTCCGGCGCGGCTCGGCCCCACCAAGGACGAGATGGACCAGTGGCTGGCCGCCAACCGCGACAAGGTGCGCGGCAAGATCGTGCTGGTGGGCAAGGCCGCAGTCATCCCGGTGAATTTCGATCCGCCCGCCAAACGGCGGCCCGACGACCAGGTCAAGGCGCAATACGACCCCAACAATCCGGGCGGTGGACGCGGCGGACGCGGAGGCGGCGGCCGCGGCGGCCGGGGGCCCTCTGGGCGCGGCACGCCCGATCCGAATCGCCTGACGCCCGTGCAGGTGGCCGAACAGATCGACGCATTGCTGCTCGATAACGGGGCGCTGCTGCGCATCAATGACGCCGCGCGCGGCGAAGGAATCATCGTCGCCCAGCAGCATCGGGCATACGACCCCGCCAAAACGGTTGCCACCGTGATTCTGCGCAACGACGACTACGGCCGCGTCGAACGCCTCCTGGCCGATGGCGATGACGTCAAGCTGGAGTTCAACATCGTCAACCACGTCTATCCCGAAGGCAAGACCAGCTACAACGCGGTGGCGGAGATCCCCGGCGCCGACAAGGCCGACGAAATTGTGATGCTGGGCGGCCATCTGGATTCCTGGCACGCCGCCACCGGCGCCACCGACAATGCCATCGGATCCTCGATCATGATGGAAGCCGCGCGGCTCATCCAGGCGTTGGGCTTGAAGCCGCGCCGCACCATCCGGGTGGCGCTGTGGTCCGGCGAGGAAGAAGGGTTGCTGGGCTCGCTGGCGTATGTGAAACAGCATTTCGGCACCGCCGAAGATCCCAAGCCGGAATGGTACAAGCTGGATTGCTATTTCAACGTGGATACCGGCACCGGGCGGATTCGCGGCGCGGGAATCTTCGGACCGCCGGAGGCCGCCGCGGTGCTGCGTCCCGTGCTGGCGCAGTTTGCGGAGTGGGGAGTGGCGGGCGCGAACACCACCAACAGCCGGGCCACCGGCGGAACGGACAGCACGTCGTTCAACAACGCGGGCCTGCCGGGCGTGGGCATGTCGCAGGACCCCATCGAGTACAACAGCCTGACCCACCACACCAACCTCGATACCTACGAGCGCATCATTCCGGACGACGTGCAGAAGGCGGCCACCATCGTCGCGGCCGCGGTGTGGCAGGTGGCCAATCGCGATGAGATGGTCCCGCGCTTCACCAAGGCGACCATGCCGGCGCCGGTTCCGGCGAGGTAGGCCCAGATTCCCGGCGACTCTGCAGCAACGCTTCCACGTTGGTCTCGACCAGAGTCCGGGCTGTGACGTAGCAGTCGCGAGTCTTTTCAGCCGCAGATAGCAACACATACGATTCACTGGATTCTCTTAAGCCCCAGAGCAGTGCATCCGGCCAAGCCGGGAACAGTGACGGTTCCCGCCCACCCAGGCGACGACATGCCAGCCGGGACGCTAAACTCGATATTGAAGAAAGCAGGGCTGAAGAAATGAAAAAGTACGCGGTCGTTTTTGAGAAGGCGCCCAACAACTGGGCGGCGTATGTTCCGGACCTGCCCGGTTGCGTGACCACAGGGCGCACCCTCGAAGAGACGCGGCGTCTCATCCGGGAGACGGGCTAATTCCACATCGAAGGGATGCGCCTTCACGGGGAGCACGTCCCGGAACCCACCTCCGTTGTGGAAACGGTCGAGATTCAGGCGGCGTAGCGATATAATCCACAGATCCGGCCCCGCTTGGTCTGTGGCACCGAATTCGTGGTGGAGTAAGAAAGCGCCGTGCCGAGGTGCATGAGAAGGACTCGGTGACGGTGCGTCGAACGCGAACCGCGTCTACGTCAAGATCTTGTCCAGCTCCGTCCTGCGCTGATCGCTCCGAGAGCGTGGAGGGTTGGCAACCTGTCCCACAATTTAATTCGCGGTAGGTCTCTCGGCATGATCGATGACGAGAACTTCAACCGGACCCTTGGCCGGCACGAGCTTCAACCCGAGCTGTTCCTCTAGTGCGGCGAAGATGTTGGGGAGATTGGGGTCGGTCGGGGGCTTGGTACCGCCCGGATCGCCCGGCCCTCCGAAGCCCGGCAATCCCATCAGGGCCTCGTCCGCCGTGAAACTCAGATCGAGATCGAATTCGCCAGTGAATTCGGTTTCATCCAAGACCGGCCGGTCCAGTACGGATGCAAGCTCCCTTATGAGGTCCGCCACGTGGACCTTGCTCCCTTTTATGTTCAGCCGCCCTGCTGTGGACCCGGAGAAGGGCCCCGAGACGTAGCCACAGTCGACCTTCCCCGGGACGTGTCGCGGCGGCGTGCCAGGCGGAAAAGAAACGCAGCCTGCTTCCTTAGGCGCCGGCAGTTTGGGGCCACTCTTTACCGCCGTCAAATTGTAGATAGGGAGCTCTCTCCTCTCCCGATGAAGCCTCAGCTTGAACCGGTCGGACAGGAGGGTTTGCCACATCAGCCATTCCTGCTTCGGATCGGTGTTGCCCCTCGGTTTGGCCTCGATATCGTAGCGAAGGGAATTGATCCAGGCCGGACCTCCCACCACCTGACAAGCCGGCAGGGGGAGCCAGTGAGGAGAGTCGTGGACCGCGTACGCAAATTGAATGAGAAGCATCAAGGACGCGTTAACACCCATACCCATAGGGTGGTGGGTGGGTTCATTCCAGTCAGAAGTATTTCGTTTGATCGACACCGTTTGAAAGGCGGGATGCGAGTCCGACTGGCCGAACATGCCGAACGCCGCGGCCACCAGCAGAATAGCCACCGCGAGGACGCCCGGTCCCAGACCGGTGCGGACGGCTGGCCGCGACTGGCCCAGCAACCTTGCGATGCGGCCGGCCAGAGATCCACCATTGGCGGCAACCGCGGCCCCGAGATGGGCAATGCCATGCGCCGGGCGGCACGATTCCAACTGCGCCAGCGCGCGCGCATACGTGAGCGCATCGCCCGAGACCGATACGGCCACATCGTCGCAGCACATTTCGCGCTCAGCGCGAATGTGCCCCGACACCCACCAGACCGCGGGGTGGTAGAACAGCAGAGCTTCGGCGACGCTCTGCAGAATGTTAACCAGATAATCGTGCCGCCGGATGTGAGCCAGCTCGTGCAGCAGCAGCGCCTCAAGCTGCCCGGCAGGCAGACCGCTGAGCGCCCCCACCGGTACCAGCACCACCGGACGCAGCCAGCCGACCACCGTCGGCGCCTCGACCAGCGCGGACACCAGCAACCGCACAGGACGAGAGAGACCAATCCGCGCGCCGAGTTTCCGGAGAATCTGCTGCCACTCCGGCGGCGCCCGCCGCACCAGCATCGACCGCATGCGAGCGGCGACCACCCAGCCACCCGCCAGCCGCACCCAGAACGCCGCAGCGCCGGAGAGCCAGACGATCACGACCCACGGCAGGAACTGTGGTGAGCGTAGGCTGGGCACAGTGCGGCGAATGGAAGCAGGCAAGGTGGCAGTGGTGACGGCGCTCGTGGAAGCGGCCGCGGGAGTACCGCGGATGCCATATGCGGCGTCCGGATTTGCGTCCGATGGCCGCATCAACCCCCAAGTCACCAGCGGAACGGCCATCATGGCTGCCAGTGCCGCGCAGGCGAGCAGGTACCGCGTGTTTGGGCTGGCTTTGCCTGCGATCCCTCTACGTGCGGCCGCATATAGGGCCGCGATCGACAAGCCCTGCCAGAGGAAGTGGACCAGCGTCCAACCAAGGCGTTCCACCCACTGCTGGGATGAGAGCGCGTTGATCAGGTTCATGACAAGCGTCCTTTCTCTTTGACAAAGGCGCCCAGCATTCTGCGGATTTCGGCCAATTCCTCCTGCGAGGCTGGCTGTGCCGACAGCGCCCCCATCACCAGGCTTCTGGCCGAACCGCCGAATGCCCGCTTCAGCAGGTCGCCCGCGATCTGCTGCTGCGTTTGCTCTTTGGGGACGCTGGACTCGTAGACGTGCGATCCGAAACGCTCGCCGCGGATCAGCAGACCCTTTTCCATCATCAATTGCATCTGCTTCAGGGTCGTCGTGTAGCCGTTGTCCTTACCGAGTTCTTCATGGACTTCCCGCACGGTCGCTGCTCCCAGCCTCCAGACAACGGCAAGAATGTCGAGCTCGGCGGCGGTGGGAAGTGGCATAGGCGGCCGGTTGCGGCGCGGAGAGGTCATCTGAAACAATGATACGACGATAAAAACCGTAAGTCAACGATAAAAATCGTACTAAATCGCTGCCTGTCGAAAGTCCCAAGCCCGGCGAGCTATGTTCAGCGCGCTGTTGGATCGCGCTCGATCACCATCAATGTGAAGGATCCGGGCAGAACCGGTCCCCGCCTGCCTCCCGCGGGCGCCGGCCCAAACTTCGCGGAAACGATGTACACGCGGTGATTGGCCGGGTCGAGCCCCATATTGCGCGCGCCCTGCGGGGTCTCCACATTTTCGAGGACGTGATATTGGTCCGGACTGTCCTGGTGGATGACAGTGAGCTTGCCGTCGGCATTTGAGGCAAACGCGTTGCCTGAGGCCGCATCGTATCCGGCGCCGTCGACCCCGGTGCCGATCGGAAGCGTTGCGACTACCTTGCCGGCCTGGTAGTCGGAGACCGCCATCACTCCGCTGCGGCATCCGCTGAACAGCCGGTGGTGCGCCGTGTCGATGGCCATGGCGACCGGCTGCTTGCACGGGGCGGTGGGCCAACGCCGCGTCACGGTGGCCGTCTTCGCGTCGATCTCAACCACCTCGCTCGTGTCGGTGAGATTCGCGTACACCTTGCCGTCGCCGGCGGAAGCGCCGTATTCCGGCTTGCCGCCGAGTGAGATGTTGGTGATCAGGGTTCCCGCCCGCGGGTCGATCACCGTCGAGGAGTGCGCGTCGCCATTCAACGTGAAGACCCGGTTCGACGCGCTGTCGTAGACGATGGCGTCGGCATCTTGGGCGGCCGGAATGCGGCCGAGCGTCTTGAAGGTCTTCAGATCGAACATGACCACGGATTGGTCGTTACCCGAGGTGGCGAATCCATGTCCCGTGGATTCAGCCACTGCGGTTCCGTGCGCACCCTGGATGCCGGTAACTTCGCCGAGCAGCGTCCCGCTGTCTTCATCGACGACCATCACTCGAGTCTGCCTGGCGATGAACAGACGGTGATGGGGTGGATCGGGCACGATGTAGTCCCAGCTTCCAGCCCCGCCCAGCGTGTATGTGTGGGTCATGTGGTAGGACGAGGATGACTGCGCCAGGAGTGATGCAATGGCGGCCAGTGTAAGGACGGGCGTAATGCTGCGCATCGTGGCTCCTTTTACTTCAGGATCTGGTCCAACTCCGCCATGCGCTGATCTAACTCCTTGCGCAGCACCCCGTATCTCTCGATGACATCCCGCCCGATCTTCTGGTCTGTGGCGTTGGTCACTGAGTAGAGGTACGTGATGTGAGTCTGCAATGCGGGCTGGCTGTAACGGATCGAGGGCGTGATCAGGTGCGAAGCCAGTTCATTCAGCTTCGCCAGTTTCTCCGCGCCGGCGCCCGATGCGCCCCGCAGGCCGGCCTGCGCCGTGCGCAACCGCGCCAGGGTCTTGTTCAAGTCACTCACTAAGTCGCGCACGCGGATGTTGTGGTCGAACTCCTCGCGCAGATCGGCCGTGGTGACACCGTCTTTAGTCACTCGCGAATCTTCGACTACAGTCAGCGGCTGGGTCGAAGTCCACGAACCCACGGTGAGGCGCAGCGAGAACCGGCCGGGTACCGCGGCCGGTCCGTTGGGGCCTTCGTTACGCGTGGCGCTCATCCATGGGCCGGGGTAGCGCAGATCCCAGGTGAAACGGTGCATGCCGGGAGTCTTGTCCAGGCGCGTGGGCGCGGCGCGCATGCGGAAACCGCCGCCGCCTTCATCCTCGCTGGGCGGACCCTCTAGATCGGCGGCGGGGCGTTCGGGCGCCGCTTCGCCTGCGCTGGTGAATTTGCGGATCGGCTTGCCCGCGCTGTCCAGGATTTCGAGAGTGATATCGCTCGAAGGTGCGGCGGCCAGGTAGTAGTCTACCGATGCGCCGCTAAGCGGATACTGAATGCCCGCGCCGCGCCCGCCACCTCCGCGTGCCGTGGTCCGAATGGCCTCGCGCGGCGCGAAGAGGTACTGCTGCGCGGTAGTGACCTTGTCATTGAGCTGGTGCAGCGGCGTGAGGTTATCTAGAATCCAGAATGACCGCCCCTGCGTCGAGAGCACCAGGTCCTTGTGCGCGATCTTGATGTCAGTCACCGGAGTCACCGGCAGGTTCATCTGGAACGATTGCCAGTGCAAGCCGTTGTCGAACGAGATGTAAATGCCGAACTCGGTTCCGGCGTACAAGAGGCCGGCCCGGTCGGGGTCTTCGCGCACCACTCGGGTCGGTTCGTCCGCGGCGATTCCGTTTTTGCCATCGGTGAGGCGCGTCCAGGTATTTCCGAAATCGTCGGTGCGGTAGATGTACGGAGCGAAGTCGCCCAGCAGGAAGCGATAGATGGCGGCGTACGCGGTGCCGGCGCGGCGCGGGCTGGGCTCGATGTTCTGCACGCGCCCGCCCGGAGGCAGGCCGGCCGGCGTCACGTTGCTCCACGTCTTGCCGTCGTCGCGGGTCACGTAGATCGGCCCGTCGTTGGAACCCGTCCAGATGACACCCTTCTGCACGGGAGATTCGCGAATGGTGTAGAGAGTGCTGTAGACCTCCTCGCCGGTGGCATCGCGCGTGATCGGCTCACCGCTGGGAACCTGCCCCTCCTCGGGGTGGGCGGTGAGATCGGGGCTGATCTTCTCCCATGTGACGCCGGCATCGCGCGAGCGGTGCAGGAATTGCGAGCCGTAGTAGACGGTGTGCGGTGAGTGCGGCGAGACCTCCATCGGCGCCACGCGCTGGAAGCGGTAAATGAGAGTTCCGCCGCCGTTGCCGTAGAGCGATTCGGCGCCGATCCAATAGCGCTCTTCATCCGACGTGTTCATATTCTGGCGGCTGAACTGGCCCTTGCATCCGCCGTACACGATCTCGGGATTGTCCTTGTCGGGCATGATCGGCCCGGTCTCGCATCCGGGGCCGACGCGGAAATCCTGCCCGTTGCCCGTCGCCAGGCTGGGCACGATGACGGTGGTGTTGTCCTGCTGCGCGCCGTAGACGCGATACGGGTACTGATTGTCCACCGCAACCTGGTAGATCTCGGCCGTGGGCTGGTTGCTTTGCGTGCTCCAGGTGCGGCCGCCATCCAGCGACACGTTGGCGCCGCCGTCGTTGCCCTGGATCATGTACCGCGA
>Ga0209415_10013634_pt1 | contig 13381 bp, 9 predicted proteins | sample PeaSoiSIISIP2007_FD_187696 | JGI IMG/M metagenome (GOLD analysis project Ga0209415, IMG submission 187696) | Peat soil microbial communities from Weissenstadt, Germany - SII-SIP-2007 (SPAdes) (version 2) | ecosystem: Environmental > Terrestrial > Soil > Wetlands > Peat | place: Germany... | reverse complement strand
CCACGGTGGCGCCGACGACCACCACGACGAGGGCGCCGACCACCACCACGACCAGAGCGCCGACCACCACCACGACGGTGGCGCCCACGACGACGACCACCTCCTCGACCACGACCACGACCGTGCCCGGCGCGCCCGAGCTGACGACCACCGCCCTGTCGGTCACCTCCGACCCCGCGTCTGGCACCTGGGTGCTCACGGCCACGGTGACGCCTGTGCCCGACGGCGGAACCGTCCAGTTCACGGTGGACGGAACCGATGCCGGGGCGCCGGTGTCGGTGTCCCCCGCCGATGGGACGGCCACCGCCGATGTGGCGCTGACCGATGGCAACCACAGCGTCAGCGCGACATACTCCGGCGACGGCTCCTTCGGCTCCAGCACGGTCACGGAGGGGGAATCCGTGGTGCAGGCACCGACCGCACTCAGCGCCGCGTCCCCGGCCCTCGTGAACAGTGACGGGGCCACCGCGCCATACGCATTCGTCGTGCGCGCCACGTTGACCACGGCGGGCGTGCCGCTCCAGTCCGCCCAGGTGTGGTTCGCCACCACGAGCGGCGCGCTGTGCCAGGCCAGCACCGACGCTACCGGAACAGCCGCGTGCACGGTCGACGAAGGAAACTCGGACTATCTCGGCCTGGCGACGAACGGGTACGCCGCCACCTTCGAGGGTGACATCGACTACATGCCGAGCTCCGCCCATTCGCCCAGCACCCCGGTGTCGTCGGCTCTCCCCCCGGCGTCCCCGCCGGCCCGGCCGCCGACGAATGACGCGCGGCCGTCCGAGGCGGCTGGCTCGCCTGCGAGCGGGAGCCCGGCGGAGTCTGGTGACTCGAGCGCGGGTGCCGGCTCCGGATCGGTCGGGCGCCCCGGGCAGACGGACGGAACGGCGGCGGCCGGCGATCACCGGTCGCGTGGGTCGGACAAGTCCCGGCGATCATCGTCGGGATCCGGGCCGGGCACGGCGCACGGCTCGTCGAGCGCCGCCGCCGGGAACGCGATGGACGTCAGGTCCCTGGCCCAGGGTGCCGAATCCCGTCGCCTCCCGAGTGGCGGCGGGATTCTCCTGCCCCTGCTCGGGTTCTTCGGCCTGCTCCTCGCCGGCGTCGCCGCCATGGCGCACCGGCGGGTCTCGTGGGCCGTGGGCCGGCTGGGGGCGAAGGGTCGTTTCGGGCGCCGTCAGCGCCCGGGCGGGATGTAGCGAGCGGAGCTCGCCCTGCCCTGCCGAAAGTCCACGACCCAGACGCACCCCTTCGGCCCGGGCGGACGGCGGCGCAACCGGAGCCCGTCCTCGCCCGCCAGCGCGGCCAGGACCTCGCCCAGGACCTCGCCATGAGTGCACACCACCATGGGGGGAGCCATCAGCACCTTCCCGAGCCCGCGGACCATCGCCGCGGCCTCGCGCCCGGCGTCGGGCTCGAGGGAGGGGCTCTGGTCGACCGGCAAGCCGAGCTTGGCGGCCAGGGGCGCCATGGTCTGCAGGCAGCGCAGGTAGGGGCTGGACGCGATTCCGGCGGGCTTCAGGGGAGCGAGCACGTTGACGAGGGCGTCGGCCTGGCGCAGCCCCTGGAGGTCAAGGGGGCGAGCCCGGTCGTCGCCGGTCCAGCGTTCCTTCGTGCCCGCTCGGCCGTGGCGAACCAGAAGGACCCGCACCCTTCCATGATGCCTCGGACTCCGGGTTGCGACCCGGGCTTGGGCCCACTTGGGCCATTTCAGGTGGCAGACTTATACACAATGAGACGACAACAGCGCGCTCAGTCACATTCTGGCGAGGTGGAGGGGCGTGCCTCCGACTGAGACCCGCTCCGCGGCGGAGTGGCGACCTGACCCGTTCGGGCGCTTCGAGGAACGCCACTTCTTCCTGGGTCGCCCGACGTCGCTCGTCAGGAACGGCGACGTGGAGTCCTTCGACGAAGTCGGGCTCCTGCTCGGGCCTCCCCCCCCGGGGCCGCCGGTCACACGGTCCGATCTCGGCACCGCGCCCGTCCCCGGGCCGCCCCACCCGGTCCCCCCCGAGCTGGCGGGCCAGCCCGTCGATGCCCAGGTGCCGGTCGGCCCTGAGGCGCCCGCCCGGCCGTCGGGGACCGTGGACCATCCGCAGGGCAACGGGCACGGTCCCGTCGAGCAGCCCCGGACCAACGGGAACGGCGCGGCCCCCAACGCCATCGCCACGAACGGCGCCGGACCCGGACCGGTGCCACCCGTGGCCGCGGATCCGACGCCGGCTGGCCATGTCCAGGATCCCGCGAAGCCGCTCCCGCCCCCGCCCCCCCAGGTCCCGGCGGCGACCCCCGCCGGCGTCGTGGCCCCGTTCACCGCACCAGACCCGCGCCCCACCGAGAATCCCAACACCGCGGCCGGGCAAGCGCCGGTGGTGCTCGACACGATGCCGGCGGCGACCCCCGCCGGCGTCGTGGCCCCGTTCACCGCACCAGACCCGCGCCCCACCGAGAATCCGAACACCGCGGCCGGGCAACCGCCGGTGGTGCTCGACACAACGCCGGCGGCGAAGGTCGAGCCGGCCGCCGCAGCGGACGCCCACCGAGCCCCGCCGCTCAAAGTCGGGGTGCTGGTCGGGGTGATCGTCGCCGTGATCGTGGCCGTCCTCGCCCTGCTGGCCGGCAACGGCACCAAGGCGGGCATGACCGGTCTCTCCCCGCATCCCGGCGCCACCGCCTCCACGCAGGCGGCGACTTCGGTGACCGCCGGCGTGCCCGGGGGCTGCCCCTCCGCCACCCCGCAACCCGTCACGCACTTCGCCACCCTGTGGGCAGGGGACGGGGATCGCTGGGCAGTGCACATCTGGGGCACCGTGACCAATACGGCCGATACCCCGATCGCCGTCAACAGCGTGGTGGTCCAGATCCTCGGGTCCAACGCCGCGGTCGGCACGGTGACGGCGACCCCGGTGGCCGGGGTGGCGCTGGCGCCCCATCAGTCGGCGTCGGTCGACACCACGTCGACCGTCGTCTCTCCGGTCGAACCGCGGCCCGGCCCTGTCACCGTGTCCTGGCAGTGGGAGGCCACCCGCTACGCCCGATGCCCCACGCCGTGACTCGCGCCGCCGGCTGATGCCGGTCGGAGTCGAGCCCCGCCACCCCGAGCCCACGCGTCGCCCGAAGCTCCCCAAGGCCGCCGCTCGCCCGATGGCCGGGCGCCGTGCGGTCGCGACGGTGGGGGTCGTCGTGGCGGTCGTGGCTGTGTCCGTCGTCGTGGCGACGGGCGGCGGCCGGGGCCCGACGCCGAACCCGTCCTCGCCCCGGTCCTCGACCTCGTCCGCCCCACGGGCGTCTCCTGCGTTCTACCTGTCGGACCATTTCCGCCGGACCGTGGATGGTGGGTGGGGAAGCGCCGATGTCGGAGGACCGTGGGTTCTCGCCAAGGGGTCGGCTGACGACCTCTCGGTGACCCAGGGGCACGCGCTGTTCGCCATTCCGGCCGCCGACTTCCGGCGCGCCGAGCAGATCCTCGTGGCCCCGGACACCAAGGCGCTCGAGTTCCAGGGGTCGTTCGACGTGACCTTCCTCGGCAACATCGACGAGGTCGATGCGCAGTACGGCGGGGTCCTCGCCTATCTCGTGGCCCGGTTCCACGACACGGGCCCGACCGGCTACTACCGAATGGGCGTCGCCTGGGACGCGGCGACGCGCCGCCTGTGGCTGCGGACCCAGACCCCGGCGGGAAAGGGCAACCCCGGCGACTTCACCATCGAACGCAACACCGGGATCGACCCGACGGCCGACTTCCCCTCGGGGCCGCCCTACGGTCCCTACCGGGTCGAGGTCCGGATCACGGGCTCCTCCCCCACGACCTTCGCCTCCAAGCTCTGGAAGGTGGGTGACCCCGAGCCCTCGGGATGGATGCTCACGGGGACCGACACGACGAACCTCGGACCCCAGAGCACCGACCCGATCGGGTTCCGGGCGAGCAACGACCTCCAGGGAGCGCCGAACCTCTACCTCCCGTTCACCGCACGCATCGCCGTGACCGCTCTCGAGGTGGGCCCGGTCCCGTGACCGGCCGATGCTCGGGCAGCCAGATGCGGCATAGGCTGGCGCAACGGCCCCGCACGATGGGCGGGAAGCCGGTGCGGGGAGAGGGAAGACGGGGAATTTAGGCGCCGAGCGCGCGGCATCGTCGTCGCCCGGCACGGGTGAGTTCGCGGGCGTCGAGGAGGCCAACCCCCTCGCGCCCTACCTCCCGCGCCTGGTCGTCGACTGGATCGCAGACACACCCGACGAACTGCACCGCGAGATCACCGGGTCGGTGGTCTTCGTCGACATCTCGGGCTTCACCAAGCTCTCCGAGCGCCTGGCCAGTCACGGCAAGGTGGGCGCGGAGGAGCTCAGCGAGACCATCGGCGCCTGTTTCGTGCACCTCCTGGCCGTCGCCTACGCCCACGGCGGGGGCTTGCTCAAGTTCGGCGGCGACGCCCTGCTCATCCTGTTCTCCGGCGACGAGCACGAGGTGCGGGCGTGCCAAGCCGCCGTGGGCATGCGCAGGGCACTGCGCGAGGTCGGCCAAGTCAGCGCGCTGGGCAAACGGGTGTCGCTGCGCATGTCGGTGGGCATCCACAGCGGTCGGTTCAATTTCTTCCTGGTCGGCGACTCCCATCGTGAGCTCGTGGTCACCGGTCCGGCCGCCAGCACGACCGTGGCCATGGAGTCGACCGCCGAGGCGGGCGAGATCCTGGTCAGCGAGGCGACCGCCGGGGCGTTGCGCCCGGCGACGCTCGGAGCGGTGAAGGGCGAAGGCCGACTGCTGCGTCGGAGCCCGGGCGAGTTGGGGGCCTGGCACGCGTCGCTCGCGCCGGTCGGCGCGACCATGGACCTGCGCGGGTGTGTGCCGCTGGCGGTGCGCGAGTCGCTGCTCGCCGGCGTGCACGAGCCCGAGCACCGGCGGGTGACGGTGGCCTTCATCCATTTCGACGGCACCGACGCCAGCATCGAGACAAAGGGCGCAGATGCTACGGCCCTGCTCCTCGATTCCTTGATGGGTGGGGTGCAGCGGTGCGCGGACCGGCAGGCCATCACCTTCCTCGGCACGGACATCGACCGCGACGGGGGCAAGATCATCCTGAGCGCCGGAGCCCCGTCGGCGTCCGAGCACGACGAAGTTCGGATGCTGCTGGCGTTGCGCGAAATCATGGACAACCATCAATCCCTGCCGCTGCGCGTCGGCGTGCACCGGGGATTCGTCTTCGCCGGTGACATCGGGCCCCACTACCGGCGGACGTTCACCGTCATGGGAGACGCCGTCAACCTCACGGCGCGACTGATGGCCAAGGCGCTACCGGGCCAGATCCTGAGCACCCCCGCGGTGCTCGAGCAGTCCGGCGTGGAGGTCGAGACGGTCGCGCTGGAGCCGTTCCTCGTGAAGGGAAAGGCCCAGCCGGTGCGGGCCTTCGTCGTGGGACGCGTCGCCGAGGTTCGCACCGTGGGGGGCGATTCCTCCACGGCGCTGGTCGGACGGGTGGCCGAGCTCGAGACGCTGCGCGCCGCGCTGGCCGGCGTCGAGCGGGGCCAGGGCGCGCTCGTCGAGCTGGTGGGCGAGCCTGGCGTCGGCAAGTCGCGCCTGGCGGAGGAGGTCCGCGAGCTCGCCGGCGACATGGTGCAGCTGAAGATGTCGTGTGAGCCCTACGAGGCGTCGACCCCCTACTACGCGTTCCGCCGCCTGTTGCGCGACGTCTTCGGCATCGAGCCGGGCACCGACGATGACGGTGCCGCACGGCGCGTGCGCGACACCATCGGACGCCACGTCCCCGACCTCGCGCCGTGGGCGCCGTTGTTCGGGATGGCGCTCGATGTCTCGATCCCCGACACCGCCGAGACCGGGCAGCTCGAGGAGCAGTTCCGCAGGCCGCGACTCGCCCAGGCGATGGCCGACCTGTTCGGGGCGATGTTCGCCACCCCGACGCTGCTCACCATCGAGGACACCCACTGGATGGACGAGGCGTCTGCCGACATCCTCACGCATCTTTCGGACGTGGTGGGAGGCCGGCCGTGGCTCGTCTGCGTGACGCGCCGCGTCCACGACGGCGGCTTCGCGGCGGGCCCGGGCCAGGCGGTCGTCCTGGCACTCGCCCCACTCGACCAGAACGACGCCGCCGAGCTCATCCACCGGGCCACCGAGGCGACGCCTCTCCCGCCCCACGAGATCGCCGCCCTGGCCGAACGTTCGGGGGGCAACCCGTTGTTCCTCCGGGAGCTGGTCGCCGCCGCCCAGGATGCCCGGGGCATCGATTCGCTGCCCGACACCATCGAGGCGGTGATCGCCTCGCGCATCGACCAGCTCTCCCCCGTCGATCGCAACCTCCTGCGGCGCGCCTCGGTCCTCGGCCGTTCGTTCCCCCGCGCCCTGTTGCGGGCCGTCATCGACGATCTCCCACACGAAGGTGACGCCACCTGGCGGCGGCTGGGCGACTTCGTGGAGGGCGACGGCGGCACGGTGAGCTTCGTGCACGCGCTGGTGCGCGACAGCGCGTATGACGGCCTGCGCTACCGGCTGCGCCAGGAGCTGCACGCACGCGCCGGGGACACCATTCGCGAGCTCGCCGGGGAGGACGTCGACGAACAAGCGGCCCTCCTGTCGCTGCACTACTTCCACGCCCACCGCTACCAGGAGGCCTGGGAGTTCTCGATGACGGCCGCCGAGCGGGCGATCGACGTCTACGCCAACGTGGAGGCGGCGGAGTTCTATGAGCGTGCCCTGGACGCCGGCCGCCACATTCCGGGGCTCGACACCCACGCACTGGCTGCGGTGCGCGAGGCCCTGGGCGACGCCTGCAACAACGCCGGCGACTACGCCGCCGCCGAAGCGGCGTATCGAACAGCGCGGCGGTTCGTGGACCACGACCCCGTGGCCCAGGCGCGCCTCGTACTCAAGCTGGCCAAAGTCATGGGATGGCTCGACCGCTATTCCGCCGCGCTGCGGTGGATCACCAAGGGCCTGCGATCCATCGAAGGGGTGCCCGGCACCCAGGCCGCCGCACAGCGGGCGCAGCTGCTCGCCTGGTACGGCCGGTTCTGCCAGGAGGAGGGCCATCATGCCCGGGCCATGACGTGGTGCAATGCCGCGGTCACGGAGGCCGAGCGGGCGCAAGAGCATGACGCGCTGGCCAATGCGCTCAAGGTGCTCGACTGGGCGAGCATGGACCTCGGGCGCTTGCAGCATCCCGACAACTGGTATCGCGCCCTGCACCTGTTCGAGGAGCTCGGCGACCTCACGGGTCAGGCCAGTGTCTTCAACTTCCTCGGCGGACTCGCCTATTTCCGCGGACGGTGGGACGAGGCCCTCGATCTGTACCGGCGGGCGCAGGCCATGGTCCGTCGCACCGGCAATGCCGTCATGGACGCGTTCTACATGAACAACATCGGTGAGATCGCCCTGGAGCAGGGGCGCCTCGGGCAGGCAGCCGAGCTGTTCACCGAGGCCTCGCGGATCTGGCGGGCGGCGGGTTACCGGTCGGGGGCGGCCTCGATCAAGTGCAACCTGGGCCGGGTGGCGTGTGGAGAGAGACGCTACGAGGACGCCTTACGTCTGTTCGAGGAGTCCCTGGCCGAGTCCGAGGGCGTGGGTGGGCAGGTCGAGGCGCTCGACACGAGCGCCCGCATGGCGGAGTGCTTGTTGCTCTCCGGCGAAGCCGACGCGGCACGGCGCCTCGCCGAGCAGGCGCTCGAGCGCTCCCGGGTCCTGGGCGGCGTGGCCGCGCAGACGCCGCTGCTGCACCGGGTACGTGGGGTCGCACTCTTGCGCCGCGGGGACGCCGCCTCGGCCGGCGTCGCCCTCGAGCAGAGCCTCGAGGCGGGCCGGGCTCGCGGGGCCGACTACGAGGTGGCGCTCACCTTGGAGGCGCTCGCCGAGCTCGACGAGCACACCGGGGTCGCCGCCCACGCGTCGGCGCGCCACGAAAGCCGCGCCATCCTCGAACGCCTGGGCGTCGTGTGGACGCCCGCTCTGCTGGCGCCGGGCACGAGCTGACGCCGGCTGGCGTGCCGCCGCCCACTGCGTGCGCGGCGCGTCGGGGTGATCCGCGCCCGGGACAGGATCTCCGTCGGCGGAGTTCGGAGCGTGGTCGAGCACGCTCGGGACGGCACCCGTGGGTGCCCGGGCAAGCACGGGTGCCGGGCGGGGATGCGGCCCGCGCCGTGCGGCGCGCGACGTCGGTGGCCTCGGGACATCGGCCTGGCGCCGCCACGAACACCGGCACGGGAGCCGGCGGGCCCCATTTTGAGGCTGAGCTAACGTCGCAACCAGCGGAGGGAGGTCCGGGGTCATGGCGACATGGGAGCCGCTGGCCATCACGAGCAAGGACGCGGTGGACGTCGAAGGCGAACAGGTCCGGGTGGTGTGGTCGCTCAGTCGACGCCCCGACATCGACTGGGCCAGAGAGTTCCGCAGCTGCGATGCCGGGCGCAGCGGGTCGCCGGCGTTCGTGCAGCTGCCCGCGCCCGACGTGCGCCGGGGCGGCACCATTCATTGGACCGTGCCCGCAGCCGATATCCCCGGTGCCGTGCAGTACGTGAAGGCCTGCGTCGAATTCGCCAACGACGCCTACGGACAGCTCCTCGAGCGCCGGGAGGAGGACCGCCGGCGCCGCGAGGAGGAGGAACGCGTGAAGGCCGCCCGGCTCGAAGCGGCCCAGAAGGCGCTCAACGAGCTCGACTGAACACCGGGCCGCGGGCGTCGGCGCGTGCCCGCACGGGCCGTAGGGGCTGTGCATTCGTATACTCGGGACGGTCCGCCCGTCGCCCTCGGGTGTGCCGCGCGGGGAGGGGGTCCGATGGCGGCTCGGCACGACGCACCGGCGCGCCGCGGCCTGCGCCGGCGGGGGCGTTTGCCCACCACGGCGGTGGCGGCGCCCGTGCGCTGGTTCGTCTACCTGTTCGCCCTCGGCCTCTTCGTCGGGATCGTCTCGCTGCGCGGCGGCCCCGCCGTCGACGACGCCTTCGGTGTCACCCGCCCGGCGGCGGCGTTGGCCAGCGGCGATCTCGCCGCCGCGGCACGGGCGTCGATCCTGCCCCAACCCCCGGGCTACGCGCTGCTCAGCGCGCCCTTCGTGGCCGCTCTCCCGTCGGTGGTCGGCTCCCCCACGTGGTGCGACGACCAGGTGCCCGCCGTCGTGCGCGCGCTGTGGAAGCCGTGCGCCGTCCACGAGATCGCCCACCAGCACTGGTACCGCTCCCAGGCGCTGTTGGGCCTGCTGGCCTGGGTGGTCCTGGCCGTGGGCGCGGTGTGGTTGCTGCGGGCGGCGGGGGCCGGTGGCGGGCTCGCCGAGCTCGTGCTCGTCCTCGGCCTGGCCGCACTGCCGGCGGCCAGTGACGGGATCGTCGAGACATTCCACCCCCAGGACCTGGTGTGCACGGGGCTCATCGCCGCCGGGATGGCCCAGGCCCTGCGCCGACGATGGGTGCTGTCCGGTGTCGCCTTCGGCGTGGCGCTGCTGTGCAAACAGTTCGCCCTGCTGGCGCTCGTGCCGGTCCTGGCGGTGGCGCCCGGCTGGCGGAGCCGGGTCGGAATGCTCGGCCCGGTCGTCGCCGTGGTCGGCGCAGGGGTCCTCCCCTTCTACGTCGTGGACCCCTCGGGCACGCTGCACACCCTCGGCGCCGTCGACGCCCAGGGCGTGGCCAGCCTGACGACAGGGACCGTGCTGGGCCTGACCCACTTTTCGGAGTCGGCGAAGCTGGTCGTGGCGCGCGACGGCCCCGTGCTGTTCGCCTCCCTCTTGGCACTGTGGGCGTGGTGGCGTCTGCGTGGCCAGGTGGTGCGCCCCACCACCGTGGTGGGGCTGGCGGCCGCCTGCCTGGCGGGCCGGCTGGTGTTCGAGGTCTGGTTCGCCAGCTACTACCTGCTCGCCACGGCGTGCACCCTCGTCGTGCTCGACCTCGTGGCCGGGAGGTGGCCGCTGTGGTCCTTCGTTTGGATTGCCCTGACCGCGGTCATGGAGGCCCGGGCCGGCGGCCAGCCGACGGGGACGGCTTCGGCCGTGCTCGCACTGGTGGCGGCCCTGGCCGCCGTCGGGCTGGCGTTGCGCGACGTGCGCCGTGTCCCGTCCACGGCCACCGGGGCCACGGCGCCCTCCGGCGGTGGTCCCGACCGAGCACCCGGGCCGTGCGTCGGTGGCGGAGTGGGCGCGCAGAGGGCCGTGGCCGGCGCCCTCGCGCCCGAGGTCGCGGCGGTGCGCGACTAGGGCCACCTGCGCGACGGCCGCCAGGGGGCGTCAGTGGTACTGGTAGGCGTTCCCGGCGCCGTCGGTGGCGATGCAGAACGTGGACGACGCGCACGACACCGATGTCAGCGCGTTGCCGTGTCCGAGCACCTCGGGCGCCGACCACGCTGCGCCGTTGTAGACGATGGCGCGCCCGCTCGTGTCCACCAGGACACAGAACGCCGTGCTGACACACGAGGTCGATGCCACCGCGTTCCCCCCCGAGGACGTGGCGGCCGATGCCGGGTCGACGGTCTGCGGGGCGGTCCAGCGCGACCCGTTCCAGGCGAGGACGTTTCCGGCGCTGTCGCCCGCCACGCAAAAACTGGGATTCGTGCACGACACCGATTGCAGCTGCCCGACCGGGTCCTCGTCCTGGGGCTGGGACCACGACGACCCGTTCCACATGGCGAAGCCACCCCCCTCGGTGGCCACGCAAAAGCTCGGGGACACGCACGCGGAGTCGGTCGGTCCGCCCCACGCGCCGATCGAGCCGGCGAATCCCGAACCCCGGTACAAGAAGGCGTCGCCGACCCCGTCCACCGCAGCGCAGAACGTGGCTGATGCACACGCCAGCGCCTGCAACCGCTGCGCACCGGTCACGGTGGCGGGGTTCACCCACGACGATCCGTTCCATGACACCACCCGGGTGTCGCTCGGGATCGCCAAGCAGAACGTGGGGCTCACGCACGACACGTAGGCCTTGCCGCTGCTCGGTCCGGGGCCCCCGCCCGTCAGGGACTGGGCGGAGCTCCATGCGGTGCCGCTGAAGGTGTAGGCGTTGCCGCCGCCGTCGAGGGCCACGCAGAAGGTCGTCGTCGGACACGACACGTCGACCAGGGGCTGGGTCTTGGTCAGGCTCGTGGGGCTGCTCCAGTGCGCACCCGCGGCCGACGTCGTCGACGTCGTCGTGGACGACCTCGGCGCCGAGGTGGTCGCCGTGGTCGTCGTGGTGGTGCTCGAGGCGCCGGTGGTTGCCGTCGAGGTGGCGCCCCCGCAGGCGGCGAGCACGAGGGCCAGGAGGACCACGGCGCCAGGGGCCCCGTGGCGTCCGGCTCGCGCCAGCTGACGCCGCGCCCGCAGCGTCACCCCACCCGTGTGTGAACCGAACTCGGCCCTGCCCTTCGCCTGCACCGTCTCCGAAAAGAGCCCCTCGTCGCTAGTGCTTCTTCACCTGTCCGGTTCCCGCAGTAATCGTAACGGACCGGCTCGTGGTTTTGGTGGCTGCACACTTGGTGGAGGAGGCGGAGCAGCTTCCCGCATTCAGCTTCGCCACCCGGCGCGCCCTCACCTCCCGGTACCGCGGGAGGATCCGGCCGGTCGCTGTGATCGTCGCCGAGCGACCCGCCGGGACGTTTGCGCCCGTGGTGGGAAGCAGCGCCGTCGAGGGTAGGGCGAACCGGATGCGGACGGAGCGGTGCTTGCCGCTGCAGAAGTAGTGCCCCCTCAAGGGGTTGAGTTCGTGGGCCTTTTCGGTCACGGGCTTGGCCGGTGCCGGCAGCGTCTCGGTCACGGTGGCGACGGCGCCCACCCCGAGCCCCCGATCCGCGCTGGTGCACTCCACGACCACACTGAAGCGCAGGCGGACGCGGCCCCGGGGCCCGAAGATCCGGGCCGTGGCGGGCAGGCGGACGGCGGCCACAGTGGCGGTCCCCACGGCCCGCCGCACGCGGTGCTTCTTGCTTTTGGCCTTGGCCTTGGCGGGGGCGGGGGCGGGAACCGTGGTGCTCGGGGCGGGCGTGCTCGGGGCGGTCGTGCTCGGGGCGGTGGTGCTCGGGGCCGTCGTGCTCGGGGCGGTGGTGCTCGGGGCCGTCGTGCTCGGCGGCGTGGTGCTCGGGGCCGTCGTGCTCGGCGGCGTGGTGCTCGGAGTCGTGGTGGACGAATGGGTCGTCGCCGTGGTGGTGCCGCTCGCCGCAAACGCCGGGGATGCGGCCAGGGGCGCCAGGGCCACCGCCACCGCCGTACCCAGAACACAGAGCAGAGACTTTCGCATCACAAATACCCCCAACCGTCGGACTGCCGGATACCTCGTCTGTCGGGGTACCGGCTCGAAGACTGCACCCCGGTCGTTCCCACCCGGGGTCTTCCCTATACCCAGGTCATTGCACCCGAGCAACGTTCTATCGCGAAGGCATTAGGGCGATGTTAAGAGCTTCGTATGGCCGTTCGGGGATCGCGGGCGATTCCCGGGGTCGCCGTCCCCCAATATTGAGGGCAGGTGACCTGGCGGCGCCGTGGGGCTGGGGGCGGCCCATCCACGCTTCGCGGGTGTCGAGGGGCCAGAATAAGGTCAGTCGATGCAGAAGGCGGGGACGAGGGGTTGATGGCAGACGCCACGAAGCTGCCCGAAGACAGTGAACAGGTCGACACCAACTCGGCGTATGTGCGAGCCATCGGTGCGCGACTGCGTGTGGTTCGGAACCAGATAGGTCTGTCGTTGCACGCCGTGGCGGCGATGTCCAACCAAGAGTTCAAGGCCTCGGTGCTCGGGGCGTACGAACGCGGTGCGCGCGCCATCTCCGTTCCCCGTTTGCAACGGTTGGCCAAGCTGTACGAGATCCCTGTCGACCAGCTGCTGCCTCCGGAGCACGACAGCGCTCGGTGGGGTGCGTCCGACGAGACGGAGGCGGAGGACGACGGCCCCGCCACCGTGCGGCTCTCGTCTCGCTCGCGCCACGACCAGGACCGGGTGGCCATCGACCTCGGGCGGCTGCGTTCCAGTGTGGGCCCCGAGTCCGAGATGCTGCGACGGTTCCTCAAGATGATCCAGCTCCAGCGCCAGGACTTCAACGGCCACATGATCACGATTCGCACCGGGGATCTCCGCGCCATCGCGTGCCTGTTCGGCATCACCGCGGATGCCATGAGTCGCAGGCTCGACGAGTTGAGCCTGCGCGCCCACACCTGACGTCGCGCCGGCCGGCAGCGCGGTCCTTCGTTCGCCGATACCGAGCGCACGAAGTCACCGCTTTGGTCAAGCGGCCTCGACGGTGACCCGGACGACAATACCGTTCACACGGCGCACCATCGAGGCCCGCCCATGCTCCGCGACGACAGAGGCCAGGGCCATGATGTCCTCACCGAGGTCCTCGGCGCTGACCCCGGGCTCCGTCGTGTTCGTTGGGCGTTCGAACCATGCCATCTCTTCCGGACCCCCCCCGAATCGGCTCCCCCCC
>Ga0209415_10013633_pt1 | contig 13381 bp, 13 predicted proteins | sample PeaSoiSIISIP2007_FD_187696 | JGI IMG/M metagenome (GOLD analysis project Ga0209415, IMG submission 187696) | Peat soil microbial communities from Weissenstadt, Germany - SII-SIP-2007 (SPAdes) (version 2) | ecosystem: Environmental > Terrestrial > Soil > Wetlands > Peat | place: Germany... | reverse complement strand
TCCCGTGCTCAGTTCTTTGCCCAAACCCTTACTTCAAACATGGCCCCATGTGTCTAGTTCTTGGGGGTGCACTACAGCTTGAAACCCTTTAAATGCCTCAAAGGTGTCATCACATGTTGCAGTGAGCAGAGACGCATCCTGTGGCCGTCCGCATTCCCGGCCCCATGGGCCGATCGACGTGAATTGGGCAACCAAACTGCGCTTCCGCACGTTCGGAGCTTTGGGAGAGGAGTTGGTCTGTCGTGGCTACCTTATGAATCGTGAGTTGGCCTGTTTCGTATTCCGAAAGTGGCTTGGACTGTTAGCTTGGTCGTGGTCAGCGTTGTGTTTGGCTGCGCGCACCTCGATCAGGGCAGCACTGGCATGGTGGAGAATATGTTGAACGGACTCTTACTCGGTGGGTTGTATCTGGCGCGCGGAAGAAACCTCGCGGTCCCGGTGATCGCACATGCATTCTCGGATACGCTTGATTTTCTTCTGATCTATTTGGGAAAGTACCCGGGAATGCACTAGAGTTGCTTCAGGTTCGTGAGGTGGCCATCCCATTCCCCAGCACGACCTGAATTGCCGATTCAATAACCCGACCTTTATCTCAGAGGTTTGCCAACCGCCAACGCTTGATTCACGCCGCACCTTCGTAACATCCAACCTTGCTTTATTTCTAGTCAGTTTCCTGCGCAGAGGGGAAGATGGCCTTTCTGGTGCTCATAAATACAAGCTCAGGGTTACAGACATGACGCATGCTGGTCGCTCTCGGCCGGGGTTCATCCCCGAGCTGAATGGTCTGCGGGCAGTTGCGATCATTCTTGTCTTTTTCCATCACACCAGAGCCCAGCTTCCTGTGGTCAATATGACCACCTTTTATCTAAGCTGGTACGCTGGCCAGGGCTGGATGGGAGTCGACCTTTTCTTTGTTCTCTCCGGATTCCTGATCACCGGCATTCTGCTCGACACACGGGAGACGAGCAACTACTTCACTGGTTTTTACGCGCGCCGCGTTCTACGTATATTCCCCCTCTATTATCTTGTCCTGACGACTGTAATGATTGGGGGTAGCCTGCTCAATATTCCTAAGATCACGGCCACGCTTCCAGTGCCTCAGGATCGCTGGCTCTACTTCTGTTATCTGATGAACTGGGTTGGCCTGTGGAAGGGGCACTTTGGCGCGAACTCTATCGGACACTTCTGGTCCCTTGCCGTCGAGGAACAGTTCTATCTCGTCTGGCCGCTCATCGTCTGGATGGTTCGGCCGCGCACAGTTCCCTGGGTTGCCGGTGGACTCGCTGTGGTGGCCGCGCTCAGTCGTTTGGTCTGGGTCGCGCAGGGCGGTTCCCAGATCTCCATTGGGTGGGCTACCGTCAGCAGGATGGACGAACTGTTTGTTGGGGCGCTCTGCGCTTGTCTTTTCCGCGATCCTGAGCGCATGCTGAGAATTCGCAAACGGCTCCCCTGGATCGCGAGTCTGGGGGTTGGCTCATTCTTCTTCGTCTATTCCGCAATGCTGTTTTTCCCAGGGCGTGCGACATCGTTTCTCTACAGCCATTCTGCGGTCCCGCATACATTGGATAACACGGTGCTGTTTTTCATGGAATGCGGCGGATATATCCCGCTGGAGATCGGATTCGGTGCGCTGGTCCTCCTGGCTGCCCACGGGGGAGCCGAGAGCACATGGATGCAGAAGTTTCTCAAGTCGCGTTTGCTTGCCCCCATTGGCAGGTACAGCTACGGGATCTATGTATTTCATGTTCCGATCATTGGTGTAGCAGCGATGTTCGTATTTAAAAGAATCGGCAGCGGAACCCATGGCTATGCAGAAATTCTCATGACGGGCTCGGCGTATATTGTTGCGGTCGCCGCAGTGATTTTTGCCATATCGGCGTTGAGCTTTGAGTTCTTTGAGAAGAGGGTTCTGCGCCTCAAGCGCCATTTCGAGCCGAGATATTCCGCGCCTGAAAATGAGGCAGGGCCAACCGAGCCGATGGCAGCGAGAGCGGCAGTAGCTTCGAGTTCGAAGTGAGCTTGCAAAGAGTGCGGCTCGGGTCCAACCGTCGGTCCAATCGATGGAAACATCCAGGGGTTCCGATTCCATGGGTGAGCATTGCGGTTTGTCGTATTGTCAACCTCCGTGAATGTGAAGCCTACCGGCACCATAAGCAGGAAGCACTGTATCTAACAGTGGAAGTACCTTTGAACGCTCTAAGAACTGCGGGCAAGCCCTCGCGTAAGTGCATTCGTCCAATATTCGGTAAAGCGGGATGTTACGGCCGCGTTCGGTACCAGCAGATTGAATCCGTGGTACGCGCCTGGTATAACGTGCAACTCCGTCGGCACACCGGCGTCAACCAGTCGCCGCGCATAATCGATATCCTCGTCGACGAACAAATCGATCGATCCCACACCGATGAATGCCGGAGGCAATCCAGCGAGGTTCCGCACCCGCGCGGGCACAGACCCAGCCGGAACATTTTTCGATCCGGCAGGTACACCCAGAAATGACGTCCAGCCAAATGCATTGTTCTCGGCGGTCCAAACGAATGCACCGATGTGTGGAGGAACCGGACGGCTACTGCCCGTCCGGTCGTCAAGCATCGGATAGATGAGAACCTGGAAAGCAATTGGAATTTCTCTTCGATCTCTTGCCGCGATGGCCAGAGCAGCAGAATGACCACCCCCAGCGCTCTCTCCGCCAACTGCAATCCGCTTACGATCGACGCCCAGTTTGTCGGCATTAGCATAGAGCCAGCTCAAGGCGGTGTAGTTGTCTTCGAGGGAGCCGGGGAACCGCGTTTCCGGGGCAAGGCGGTAGTTGACTGAAACTACGAGACAGCCGCAGGTTTGTGCAGTTCTCTGCAGGACGGTTGAAAAGAGTCCCGCTGTACCCGAGACGTACCCTCCGCCGTGAATATGCAGCAAAGCCGGTCGATTCCTGGAGCCGGGTGCGGGATCAACGATGACGAGGTGTATCTCCGGCGCTCCTTTGGGGCCTGGAATATGCCGGTCGACAAGCTGAGGCGCGGGAGGAGGCAACGGCGTCCAGGCTGGCGAGCTACGCATCGCCGCCAGATTCGGAGTACCCTGGGTCGGTTTGGGGAGAGCCTTAATCGTCGCAAGGAGTTCCGGATCAACGAGTGAATAAGGGTCGGTTGCAACAGCCGTCGTTGTCCCATGTTGCCGCGTGGTTCTCAGCACGGACGGCTTCAGACCGAGCGCAACCCCCGCCCCGACCGCATCCCTCACAAATTCACGCCTGTTGATACCGGTCATCTTCCCCATCCTCTGTGTTCGCATTAAAGAAACACTACTGTCGATCAATGACAATGAAGCTTTTCATCATTGAGGAAGAATTTCAACCTTGGCGCGAATACTGCTGGCGTGGAGTCAAAGCTGCGGCGTCGGCCAGTTCTCAGAAAGGGGTGCGGGGAAATGGGCGGTAGCCGACCAGAACGGGGGTTGAGAGGGTTAGTCAAACACTGCGGCGTCAGCGGCGCTTAATACTGTCAGCCGGAACCTTGGACGGCGGCGCCTTGCCGCGCTCAGTAAGTCGGTACTCCTTGGGACGTGTCATGTTCTTAATGAGCCCGGCGCGCCGGAAGCGCTTTGCGGACCAATCCTCGTCAATCGCCACCATGCGGACGGGCTCAAAACCCTTGTGACCAAGCATATTCCAGCCGGTGTCCCTGTCAATCTGCGACTTGCATTTCTTCGAGGTTCCCTTGGGATAGGCGAACCACACGACGGCGTCTCCTCCTGCCTTCCGGGCAATCGCGGGATGATCCGGTGCAAGTTTCTAAAGGGCGGTCATAGTGAGCGTCTGTTCTGCAGAGAATTAAGATACCGTACAGGGTTCCTTCGTAATCTGGCCTAAGCGTACCGCCAGTAAGATACTTCGGCCATGACCTCCCCCCCACCGCACCCCAAGCGGCGTGCCCTCCGGGTTCGCCTTCCGGGCATGCCTCAAGCAACGATCCGATTTGAAGACGGTCAACACACCTCAGCTAGACTTCAGACCATTTCTATAACGGGAGGCTTGCTGCGAGTTCTCAAGCCGCTCGGTCCAGGTGCGGAAGTAGAAGTGATGTTTTCGACCCACGCCGGACCAGTACTCGGCATAGCTGAACTACTCAGTCCGTGTTCGGCCGTACGGATAGGATTACAGCCCTTCCGGTTCATCGCCATAGACAACACCGATTTGCAGACATTACGCGTTGCAATTGGGTCGTCGGAGGCGTGCGTCCAGGCATTTAGCCCAGATGCCGCTGAAATATCAAGGGCAGTGTGATCCGGGAGAAGTGAACGAATCTCACCCCCGACCTAGCCCTGGATCGTAGACTAGCACCGAGTTCTCCTGGATACGACTTCGATTGAATCGTAATTTCGGGACCTGGATCACCAGTATCTGTACCTTTCTATCTGTCCATGGTCATGGCGGTTCTGATCCAGGGACGACTGAATAGCCGCTTGCAGCCTGCACTCGTCATCGTCGTAGAGTCTGACGAACTTGAACGGCTGCAGACCCCAGGTGTCGCAACTCAACATTTCCGCCGCGCCCAGCACGGATCCGCTCCGGGTCAAAAACATCAACTTTATCTGGGCGCCCTTGTCCACAGGTCTAGACAAGTAGAGCAAGCCACCGGTAAGAGAGATGACTTGCAATTTGCCTCGTATGCGACGACCGTCCTGGCATCGAAGGACCGCAGGGGTGGTTTCCCCGAACGACGTTCGCGGGGCACGCCGTAAGGCCTGCGGTGGGGGGAAGTACGGCATCGGACAGAGTCGAGTATGTGACCTGTTTACGTAGAATTGCAGATTACGGAAGGCCCATTTTGGTCTTTTTGGGAGGCCAACCTTGTCGCGTCCAATTGCGCCGCCTCCCAGCCGCGCCAGTTGTCCCCAGGGCTCCCTGTCGCCACCTAAAGAAACTCGATGCTCTGTCAAAGGCGTAACCACACCCACATGGCACTTAGGTAATCTTCAATTAGTAACCCCTACCACCACATACTGGCGCGTAGAATGAGCAACTCTCCCCAGTACCACTCGCCATGGCGTGTCCCTCGCGCTCATCTCGAGGGACAGAATCCGGCCGTGCTTCGCTTTTCAAATGGCCAGACTGCCGGGGCCAAGCTCCAGGTGATTTCTCTCACCGGTGGTCTGCTCTCACTTCCTCAGCCCGTCGTCCAGGGAACGCAGGTCAAGTTGATATTTCTGACTGGAGGCGGCGCAGTGCTTGGAGGTGCAGAGATGCTGCGCCCCGTCACCAGTGGACTGCAGCCCTTCCGCTTCGTTTCGCTCGCGGCCGACGATCACCGCCGCCTCGGGGCCCTCATAGGGCAACAGTCAAGTCAGAACGAATCCGAGCTGGCTTGGATTGAGAAACTGCGCGCTGCGTCGGCGCAGCAGAGGGAACCGCGACGTTGGCGGTTCAAGGTAGCGGAATTGGTTGGTATGCTCATGATTGGTCTGGCCACTGCGGCATACCTGTTGCACCTCGCTTTGCTCAAGTAGTGTGTTTGACGTAACCACCTGGAAAATGCACTCGACCAACAATCGCCGATACCCCCGATATCATATGCACACACCGGTCTTTGTCCCGGTCCCCGGTCGCACAAACACAGTTGTGCCAGGATTGGTTTCCAAGCTAAGCCGCGCGGGCATGGAACTCTACGCAGGGGTCAACCTTCAGCCCGGCGAGCTGATGGAGGTCGAGTTTCGAATACCCGGCAGGACGATCCGTGTTGCCGGTACCATATGCAATCGTTCGGGCTTCTGTTTTGGAATTGCATTCTGCGCTTTGCGGGTCGAACTGCAAAGTGCGCCCGCTCGTTGCTAACCTAAAATCGCCGCCAAGCTTCTTGACGGTGTTGCAACGCAATACGGTGTCGAAACGCAGGCCCGTAACTGACTCATCAGAAACAAGTTGACAAGGCCATTCAGTCCGGCTCGGAAATCTCTGGCCTTGATTATGAGCCTCGGATGGGCCTTCTGCCACAGCATCGTCAGTGAAATGCCCCAAGCACAGAGTGCTTCTCACCCCTTCAGAATGCCTCAAAAGTGTCATCACATGGGGTAGTGAGCGGCGTCACGAGCACCATGTGATGTGTGAAATCCCCGCCGAACTGGGTTGGAATGCGCGATTTAGCCCAAAGCGGTCTGCGCGGCCATCGCCTCTTTATGTGCTAACTCCAGTTATATCTGTTGTTTACAACTCCTGGCAACATCTGGCTCAGAACTTGCATTTCAGACTGGAGAGTGGGGGGGGGATATGGCCCTAGATTCACGTGCACTTCGCCACAGAGTGTGGCGAACCGTTGCTTCCATACAGACCGGTGTGGTTCTTCTGATCCTGGTGGCGATTCTCGCCGCCGTCGGCACTATCGTGCTGCAGCGGCCGGTCACCGAGCCCGATGAGATGCAGAGCGCGTACTCCCCCCAGGCGCTCCGAATTCTGGATGCGGTCGGATTGACGGACGTATTTCATTCCTGGTGGTTCCTGTTGCTGATGTTCCTGGTCAGCCTATGCATCGTCGCAGCTTCCATTGATCGTTTCCCGAACTCCTGGCGCTACTTCTCGCGTCCGTACAAATATCCGGACGAAAGCTTCCGCCGCGCTTCCCATCCGCAGAAATCGTTGCCCGTAGCAGACGAAGAAACGGGGTTGGTTGCCGCTGAGCGCGCCCTGCATTCGCTGGGCTTCAAGCCGGAACGCGTTGTCCGCGAAGACCATTTTTCAATTTTTGCCGAGCGCGGCCGTATTTCCGAGCTCGCCGTGTACATCGTCCACGCCAGCCTGCTGCTCATTTTCTTCGGCACCATCGTGGACGGACTCTGGGGCTGGCGCGGCACGCTCAATTTGGACGAAGGACAGACGTCCAACCTCGTCGAGCTACGCGATGGCAGCAAGCGTACTCTCCCGTTTGCCATTCGCTGCGATGCCGCTGGTCAGGAAAACTATAAGGACGGCAGCCCCAAGAAATGGTGGTCGAAGCTGGCGGTGGTTCAGGGCGGCCAGGACGTTCAGAAGAAGGAAATTGTTGTGAATGATCCGCTGCTTTACAGCGGCGTCCGCTTCTATCAGTCGAGCTACGGGCCGAATGGCAAGGTCGACAAGCTGATGCTGGTCGCGGCCCCGAGCAATGGTTCTGGCCAGAAACAGGAAATCGGGTTAGCCGTGAACGACACGGTTTCACTCGATGCCGATACCACGGTGCGTTTCGCCGAATTCATTCCCGACTTCGCGGTTCGCGACGGCCAGGTGTACCGGAAATCGAATGACTTGGAAAATCCGGCAGCCCACTTGGTGGTGACTTCGAAGGCGACCGCGAAAGACTTCGACGTGTGGTTCCCCGCGATGGACGGAGTCGCCGACAATTCGAAATCGCCCTGGCAGTTCCAGGCCACTGACCTGAAGATGGGCCACTTCACCGGATTACAAGTCTCGCACGAACCCGGGCAGTGGGGAGTCTGGTCAGGCGTAGTTCTGATGGGCGTTGGATTGGCATTCGTGTTCTACGTGGTGCACATGCGCTTTTGGGTGGCGCCGGTGCGCGATCCGAAGACAGGCAAATACTCGCTGTGGATCGGAGGAAGCGCGAACCGTAACCGCGATGCATTCGACCAGCGCTTCAACGATCTGGTGGCGTTGGTGGAAGACGAACTGAAAACTATTCCCAGGACCTCTCCGAGCGAGCAGGTCGTCACGGTCGCCGGTCGGTAAGCCGGCTTTATTGGAGGGACGTAAATGGCACGAGCAAACGCAGAGCAGCAGCAACCGGCAACCGGCATGACCCTGATCGTAATGGTCGGATTGGCAATTGCATTTCTGCTGTTCATGGCATTTCTGAATGTGGTCAAGAGCGGCAATCTCTTAAACGAGACGAACCTGCTCTTCGCCGCCCTGATTTTCTACGCCGGCGCCGGCGCGTTGTATCTGGGCTTTGGAGTGACCGGCACCGAGTCCTACGTGAAATTCGCATCGCTCGCTACATGGCTGGGATTGCTCGCGAATACAGGAGCCGTTGCTCATCGCTGGTACGAAGCGGGGCATCCACCCTTCGCCAGTGTTTACGAAATGCTGCTCAGCTTCGTGTGGACCCTGGCCGTGCTAACGCTGGTGGCGGAGAAAAAGTATGGCGTCAAGGTCATTGGCACGGTAACCATGCCGGTGGCAATCGTAGGCGTGGTCCTGATGCAATTGCTGCGCACCGATGTGCATCCATTGGTCCCCGCGCTGCAATCCACCTGGCTGCACGTGCATGTCACGCTGGCCATGCTTGCCTACGCAGCCTGCGCTCTCAGCTTCGCGCTGGCCATGATGTTCCTGATCCAGGACAACATGAAGACCGAAACGTTTCTTGCCGTAACCAGTGCCAGCACCCTGGGCATTTACGCCGGCGTCGTTCTGACGCGCTTCGAAAAGTGGGGCGGACTGAGCCTGGTGGCGTGGAATCCGGAAGTGAAGGCAGAGGTCTTCCTCTCCAAGGGCGTGCGCTTGTTTGTCACCGTCCCGGACCTCGGATGGCTGATGGCGCTGACTCTTTTGGTCGTCGCATCCCCGCTGGTTTTCTACGGGCTGGCGCGCTGGAAGAAGAATGACAGCTTCCTGACCCTCGCCAACCGCGCCGTGTTCCTCAGCATCCTTCTCCAGGTGATGACGCTGGCCATGTTCCTCGTCCGCGCCAACGATGGCCGCTATCCATCGCTCGACGCAGTCGGATTATTCCCGACAAGCCTCGCCGCTAGTCCCTTCATACTGTCGGGCTTGGTAGGCGGCGTATTTATCTCGCTGCTTTATCTTCTCTTGCTGTGGCGACGAACGGATCTGGCGCGTCTGCTGCCCAGCGCCGACAACCTCGACCGCATCACCTACAAGACCATTTGTCTAGCCTTCCCCCTGCTAACCCTGATGATCGCCGCCGGCGCCTACTGGGCCAACCAAACCTGGGGCTCATATTGGAGCTGGGATCCAAAAGAAACCTGGGCGGCGATCACCTGGTTGGTGTACGCCCTCTATTTACACATGCGCATCACGCGCGGATGGCGCGGCCGTCGCGCCGCCTACTTCGCGATCGCCGGCTTCGCCGTCGTGATGTTCACATTCTTCGGCGTTACGTACTTACTCCCCGGACTGCACGCTTATGCCTAGCCGCCCATTTTGTTTTGAAAGGGCGCGGCTTCAGCCGCGCCGTCGGTTTGCAAAATAAACTGCGGCTTTAGCCGCTGGGGTCTTAAATTGAATTCCGTTCGTGTCAATTGGCAGCTCAAGGCAATTTTGCCGGTAGTGTTCGTACTGCTGACAGGGCTGCTGCTCTTCATCGTCGCAACCGTATCTTTTCGGGTCCCGGAACGCCACGCCGTATTGATGGTCGCGGGAGCGGGAGCGGTCGTCATCTGTGGAGTGTCGATCGGCGCGCTGGCCTTTTTTATCCAGCGCCCCATGGTCGAATTGCAGGAGAAAATCGCGCTGGTAAGCGAAGGCGACCTGAACGTCGCGGTCAGTTTCTCCAAGCGCAACGACGAAATCGGAGACCTCGGCCGCAATTTCAACTACATGATGAAGCAGTTGCGCGACAGCAGGGAAGAGATTGAACTCCTGCACCGCACCCAGATGTCTCGCGCGGAACACCTGGCAACGCTAGGCGAGTTGGCTGCGGGTCTGGCGCACGAGATTCGCAACCCGCTGGCCGGAATCGCAGGCGTGATTGAAATCATCGGACGCGATCTGCCTTCGACCAGTCCGGCGCGGGCGGTATTAAAAGATGTTCGGCAGGAGGTTGCACAGATCAACCGCATCCTGACCGATCTTCTGGAAACGGCCAGGCCGCATCCGCCGCAGGTTTGTCTGAGCAATCTGAACACGACCGTCGAACACGCCGTCATGCTGGCGCGCCAGCAGGTGCTCTCAAAGCCAATCAAGATCGAACTGCACAAAGCGACCGATCTCGCAGAAGTCGAACACGACAGCGATCAGATTCACCAGGTGCTCCTGAATCTGCTCCTCAACGCCGTGCAAGCGATGGATGGAGCGGGCACCGTACGCGTCGAGATCGGCAAGCGAGACGATTGCGCCAGTGTTGTGGTCGCGGACACGGGGCGTGGCATCCCTCCCCAGCACCTGACCGACATTTTCCGTCCTTTCTATACCACCAAGGGCAATGGCACCGGCCTCGGGCTTTCGCTGGCCCGCCGTATCGTGGAAGAACATCATGGCCGTATCGACGTGAGCAGTGAGGTTGGAAAAGGCAGCAAGTTTGAGGTAGTGCTGCCGTTTCACATGCCCGTCGCCCAGGCCGCAATCTCCTAGCCAGGCATGCGTATGCATTAGGTGCTGCCTGCCAACCCGTCTACCTCATCTGGGCTTGAGAATCTGTAATCCGTTGACGTGCGCGGAATGACGTTTTGTGGATCACCATTTGTCGGCCGGCGGTCTGAGTCTCTTACGCGCCACTTGCAAATCGCGGCGCCATGCTCGGGCGGTCTCTGGCGTCAAGTCGGTCTTGGCCAGAACCCTAGCCAGGTCGCGCCCGGAGCAGACTCTGACAGCGTCCGGCACCAGGCGGGCGACAGGAGTGCCATTCTTGAGCAGGACAAAGGTGACGTTCTGATAGTGAGCGCGGTTGACGCAATCGGCGAAATTGCGCGCGGCTTCCGTGATGCTGATAAACTTCTCTTTCATGAAATCAGATTATCAGCAGAGTGTCCACGATCGATGAAACAGTCTGCCTAGCAGGGTTATGCTACGCTTCATCATGGAATCGCCGGCATAAGCCCTGCTGGCTGACGACAGGCACTACTGCGGCGGAAACACGCTATGAGCGCAGCCAAAAAGGTCGCTCCCACACCAGCGGATGCCGAAAAACAGCTCAGTACCTTCATCGACAAGTTCGAACCGAAGACCCAGGCCTTGATTCGCGCCGCGCGCAAGGCGCTGCGGAAGCGGCTGCCGACCGCGACCGAACTGGCCTACGATAACTACAATTTCTTCGTGATCGGTTATGGTCCAACCGAACGCCCCTCTGATTGCATTCTCTCCGTCGCTGCCGGAGCCAACGGAGTAGGGCTATGCTTCATCCGCGGGGCCAGTCTTCCCGACCCCCACAAGATACTGCTCGGCTCCGGTAATCAAACTCGTTTCCTGCGGATTCCATCGGCAGAGGTGCTGGACCGTCCTGAAGTAGAGGCGCTGATCGCCGCTGCTGTCGCTACGGCCAAAGCGCCGCTGCCGCCGAAGGGCAAAAGACAACTCATCATCCGCTCGGTTTCGAAGAAACAAAGGCCACGCCGCAAGCCAGCGAAGTAACAGTCTTTCGTTAGACACCTCAGCAACATTGAGCTGGGAAGAAGTGTGCTCCCCAGCCGCAGGTTTACAGCGAGCGCAGGAAATTCAGCAGGTCCTGAACCTGCGACGGGCTGAGCATTTTGAAGTTGCGGACCACGCCGTCGGCTTCCGAGCGGCAGTTTCGCTGGTAGGACGGTTGATCATGCTGCCCTCGACAGTCGTCATCGCCTGCATTTCCGCGGTCGGAACTGCTGTGGTCCTTAATGGCCTGCAATAGGTCGGAAGTCCGTCCGTCATGCAGGAAGAACAGTCGCTGGCCGACGCCCCACAACGGAGCCGTGCGGAACTGATCGGGCCCTGCCGCGCCTTGCGTGACACCGTCTGCCAGACCCGAACCCATGTGGTGAAGCGCGAAATCCGAATACGGCTGATAGGTCACCCCGCCCATGCCGGTAAAGACCGAGGCAGCCGTGGTCAGAGAAGGCGAGTGACATAGAGCGCAGCCAATTTTGTTGAACAGGCTCTCGCCGTTCTGCGTGGATGAAGTTGAAGGCGCGGGCGTGGCGGGCGCCGAAAGACGCATGAACGCGGCGAAATTCTCGAAATCTGCTAACATCTCCGACACTGTCCCAATGGGAGTGCCGAAATTTGGACTGCTGGAATTGCCGTTCAGAATATTGCTCGAATCCTCAGGTGTCGAATTGAACACACATCCGGGGACGGCGCTGCGTTCATTCGGAAACAGTTCAGTCGAGACGCCCTGCTCGACGTTGTATGCTTCGCCGGCAAAGAGCAGCAACGACTTGTTCTGGGCCTTCCAGCCGAAGCGGGTGATCGTACCGTCATTGCCGTTGGTATTGAAGGTGCCGCCGATACCGAGCTGCGACCTGGCCGCTTGCGTGGACGCCAAGTTAGCCCGCAGAGCAGCGTCCGGCGTATTTTCCACCAAGCCCAACCCGAAGAGAGGCGTTGGGATGCGGAAAATTACGTTACTGGCCGCAAGCTGCTGGGGAAAGTTCGGCTGTCCCAGAGTACAACCCGGCGCATCGCCCCGGCCGGCTATTGTATACAACTCATGCACGCCGCCATCCGGCGAGCCGTCTGGATTTCGTATGAAGCGCGCCTCGCGCACCGGACCGTTGGCGTTGATGAAAGAAGGGACGACGTTGGTGGCTCCATCCAGAGTAGCGAGCGCCACCTGCGGATTCGGAACCGGATTCTGGGGACTGGTCATCCCCGGGCTGGCGCCGCCAATGGCCGGCTGGGCGTGGCACATCGCGCAGCTGTTGCCATTGAACGTCGGCCCCAGGCCATTTCCCGGCTCGATAGTTCCCGACACGGAGTTCACCTCCTGGAACCGCAGAATTGCCTGATTGAAGAAATTCAGCTCGTTGGCGTTGAGAGTGGGGTAAGCCCCACCACCTCCCGCGGGACCCGGTCGCGGACCTGGGTCCTTTTGCGCCCACGCTCCGATGGCGGTGATCGCCAGGGTAACCAGCAACGCTACGCTCCTTGCATCCCATTTCTTCATTTCGCACACTCCTTGGCTGGCCAGACACACTCCGGCTTGCGCCGGTTTGTTGAAAGACGGTAGCGTCGAACTTCATGCCACGCGGTCGAGCGCAGGCTCGCCCGCAATCGCTGACGTCGTCCTGCTCGTGCGAGCAGGGTTACGGCTGGGGCCGGAGGAGGGGCCCGAGGTTGGAAATATCCGCTAAGAACACGGAGGTTTAGAAAGCGTTAGGGGCAATCTACGTTCGAACTTAATCGCGGTCAATGTGCCCTTAGTGCAACGCGAGCCATGCGGCAGGCCACTTGGGCGCATCGCTCGGAAACGCTTAATGCGATGTTCTCATTCTGACTCGGGCATCGGCCAAAAACCATCCACGTCGGCGAAAGCAATCTCCCTGAGAAACGAGCACTTGCAAAGAGTCTGAGTCGCCCGCGCGAAAGCCCGGACGCGTGCAGCCGTTCTGCCAGGAACCCCATCCAATACAGCAAGTCGCTTCCATTCGTAGTAAATTAAACACCGATGCCTGCCGAGAAAATCATGATCGTGGACGACGAGCGCCTGGTGCGCTGGTCGCTCCGCCAGAAGTGCGAAGAGTG
>Ga0209415_10013631_pt1 | contig 13382 bp, 12 predicted proteins | sample PeaSoiSIISIP2007_FD_187696 | JGI IMG/M metagenome (GOLD analysis project Ga0209415, IMG submission 187696) | Peat soil microbial communities from Weissenstadt, Germany - SII-SIP-2007 (SPAdes) (version 2) | ecosystem: Environmental > Terrestrial > Soil > Wetlands > Peat | place: Germany... | reverse complement strand
GCGTTCCACGCCAGGCGCTCGCAGTGTCCTCCGGTGTAGGGATCGCGGCTTTCCACGCTCAGACCCAGGGTGCAAAGCACCGAATCCGCGGTTTCCAGTTCGTCGGTAAACTCCTTGAGCTTGAGCAGCGACTTGACGCGTGCGAACAGCTCCTCGGCGAAAACCGGCTTGTTGAGAAAATCGTCGGCTCCCGCCTCGATTCCTCGCAGCCTGCTCTCCCGGTCGGTGAGGCCGGTAATCAGCACAAATGGGATGAGCCGCGTGGAAGGATTTCCCTTCACCTGGCGGCAGAACTCGTACCCTGACTTGCCCGGCATCACCACATCGGAAAGGATCAGGTCCGGCGGCTGGCGGAGAATTTCCGCCTCGGCCGCAGCCACGCTCGCCACCGCCACCACGTCGTATCCCCGGCCGGCGAGCAACTCACGCATCACGGTCAGGACTGCCGCATTGTCGTCCACCAACAGCACACTCGGCATGCGCTGTGGAAGCGAAGCTTCACCCATCTTCTGGTAAGAGTCGGCGCCGGGAAAAACCGTTGCCCGAGGTTTAGAAGAGAAGGCCATGGCCGCAATCCGCCCGTCCGGGTTTCTATTGTATAGAAGAGAAACGCGGTTGCGGAGGAGAAAGACATCCGCACCCTCGGAAGGCCCCGCCGGGCGGCGTGTCTCAATTTGCGGTCAGCCGGGTTTTTCCGCGCGCTCTGCGGCTGTTCTCAGCGGTCTCCGCGTGGCCGGCATCTCCGTGAGCCTCCAGCAAACACACCACGTCTTAGATCGCGGAGGTCGCAGAGAACGGCCGCAGAGCACACGGAGAGAGCAAATCGCTTCTTAGGGAGTCTCCTGAGTTTGCTGAAACCGAGACACTGCCCACAAGGCCCGCAGGGGAATGGCCTGGCGATTTCAGTGCTGCTGGGCCGCTTTCGCCAGGTCGTTCGCCTTCTGGAACGCCGCTTGCGCTTGCTCCCGCATTCCTTTGGCTTGGTAGGCCTGCGCCAAGGCCAGCTTCACATTGGCGTCTTTGGGATCGAGCTGCGCCGCCTTCTCCAAGCTCACGATGGCTTGATCCATCTTTCCCAGCTTTAGCTGCGCAAACCCCAAGTCGTATTGGGCTTCGGCATCTTCCGAATCCGTCAGCACCACTCGTTGCAGGGTAGCCTCCGCCTTGGCATAGTCGAACTTGTGCATGTAAGCGCTGGCCAACATCAGTAGGACCGCATCATCCTTGGGTTTTTTGGCGGCAGCGTCTTCCAGGTTGCGGACTGCATCATCCAGCCGGCCGTTCTGCATGGCGGTTGCGCCCCGCTCCAGGGGAATCACATACCCGTTTGCGCGCTTCACCAAGGTAAACGCCGCGAAAAGAAGGAGGGCGGTCCCCACAAACACTGCCCGGCGCCAAGTCGCGCGGACGTCCTCCGGGCTGGTCAAGTGTTTCGCCAATATGGCGCCCAGCGCCAGCCCGCACCCCAGGCCGCCAATGTGCGCCGAGTTGTCGATTCCGGCTCCCACCGCTCCAAAGCCCAGATTGTAGATGGCGAAGATGACCAAGCTCCGCAGGGTATGCTGCACCGCTTGCTTGGGAATGGGAAGCCGCCCCAGATACAGCGCCGCGATCAGCGCGCCCGCCAATCCGAAAATCGCTCCCGAGGCGCCGGCGCCGACCACCAGCGGATGCCACCACAGACTGCCGAGGCTGCCGGCCAAGCCGCACGCCGTGTAGGTAAGCACGTAAGTCCAACGATCAAAAATTCGCTCGGCCAAACTGCCCAAGTCCCACAGGCACCACATGTTGAAAAGAATGTGCAAGACCCCAATATGAAGATAGTTCGAGGTCAACATCCGCCAAGGCTGCGTCCCTAACGACAGCGGGCCCCAATTCGCACCCCACTTCAGCAATTGTCCGGTGGAAGGCTCGGAGAAAGAGACGCCAGCCAGCGCCATGGCGGCGAACACCGCGACATTGATGCCGACCAGCGCGGTTGTGACCGGAGGCCTCGGGCGCGCTACGCCGACCCGAGCTGGCGCCGGGGTCGTTCTTAACGGCATCTCAACCGCTGCCGCCCGGCAGGTGGCGCACACGTCGCTGCGCTTCGCAAAAGAAAACGCCGGCAACGGACGCCCACAGCTTATGCAATTGGCCATTCACAGCCTCGTTCGATCAAATAACCGTCAGCGCTCCCCGGCCTCCGCGAGAACCTTGCGATAAGTCATGGTTTTGTAGCGCCGCCGTCTCGGCGGCTGTCTTGGGCATCCCGCTCCCACTGCGAGGGAAAGAACGCGCCAGCCAGCAAGATGCCGGCGCTACAAAGAAATTCAACCGAGCCGCATTGTTTCCAGGAATGATTGCCGCCGGGACCAGCTCTTTATGCAGTGTATCTCACCACCTGTCCGCGGACCGGTTTTCAGTCCCCGGCAGCCTCGACCGCCGGCATCTCCTCTGCCACAGTCCTGGCCTGCACTTTCGCGCTGGTCACCAGCACCACCGAGGCAACCACGATGGCGCTGCCCGCCAGGATGTATCGGTCCACCGGCTCCTTCAACACCAGCCATCCCAGAAAAACCGCGACCACCGGATTCACGTAGGCGTAGGTGGCCACCTTCGACACCGGCACATGCGCCAGCAGCCAGATGTAGGCGGTATATCCGATCAAAGACCCGCCCACCACAAGGTAAAGCACAGCCCCGACCCCGCGAGCTGTCCAGACGGCATGCGCGAGGTCGCGATGCAGCACCGCAATCAGCAGGTTCCCCAGCCCCGCAAAGGTGACCTGCCATCCGGTTGCACTCAAAGCGGCCGTACCAGCTTGCCAGCGTTTCGATAGCACCGAGCCCAGCGCCCAGCTGAACGACCCGCCCAGCAGGCTGAGGGAGAACCATAGTTCCATGCGATCGATCCTGGTCACCGTCAACTCCGGCCACAGCAGCACGAAGGTTCCCACGACTCCCAGCCCCAATCCCATCAGCCCGCGCGCGGAGATGTGATGATCGCCCAGCAGCAGGGTATCCAATACCAGAAACCAGAGTGGAGTCACCGAGATCAGCAGCGCCGCCAGCCCCGTCGGCACATACAGCTCCGCATAGGAGAGCGTGAGATTCCCGCCCACCAGCAGCAGCACTCCGATCACCGCCAGTTGAGCGAGTTGCCGCCGACTGTAACGGATGCTCTGGCCCGCCAGGCGGCAGTACGCCAGCATCAGAATTCCGGCGATCAGAAATCTGACGGCGCACATCAGCGCCGGTGGAATGTGCTCGATGGCGATGTCGATGCCCAGATAAGTCGAGCCCCAGAATACATAGACCAATCCGAAACACAGGATGGTGAGGAATCGTCGCTGGCGCTGCGTTTGGGACATAGAGAACGGAGCTAAAAGATATCAGACACGCAAGGCGTACCCGGAGATTCTCAATTTTGTGGAAGGCTTTGCCACGGTCTAGCGGCTCTTGCTGATGAGGGATGGGTCCGGCCTCAGTGTGATAAAGACATCCACGGTACGTGCTCGCACGTCCAGTTGGATACTGGTGTAGTCGGATGGGACCACTCCACGGTGTAGCGGCCGAAAGAATCTCTGGAAAAATTGCTTGCACTCCTGCGGCGAATATGACCGGCCTTGCAAACTTTGCCACGCGGCCATGAGTTCCTGTGCATCCTTCTCGGACATCCCATCCACGTGAAGGTTTCCAAAGATAAACTGGGCGCCCTCATCGATGTCTATCTGAAGAGAAATGGTGTGCTTGAGGTCGTCAACCGTAGTGAGGGGGATGCATGTGAAATTGATGTAGCCCCGAGATTGGTAAGCCCCTCGCACCGCCTCCAACCCCTCAGAAATCCTCCCTCCGTTGAAGATTTCACCGGGGCGGGTTGGCATCAGGCGTAGCAGCTCTGACTCGGAGAATACGGTCTCATTTTTCCACTGAACGCTTCCGAACCGGTACTGCGATCCTGTTGTTACCGGGACAGTAAGATCCAGCCACGGCATCTTCGCACGCCCTCCCGTTCGCATGATCTGATCGCTCACCTCAACTTTGAAATATCCGTTCGCCTGGTAGGCTTCCCGTGCCAACTCCTGAGCCAAGCCTGATAGTTCCTGTTCCTGTAAGGGCACCCCCAGTTCAGGCTCATCAGCCCGAACCAAGAAAGTGCTTTGCTGTGCCGCCGCGAATTCACGTGTGCGCTCGCGAAGCTTCCGGGTGATTCGTTCGCGTTCGGAGAGCGACAGCTGCGTGGTGCTCAATAGCATCAGCTTGCGGACAGTGACCGTCCTCATCGGCGAGTTGACTTGTGCGTGCATCCGCGCATTCAGGCAGACCAATGAATACAGAAGGAGCGCCGCAGGAACGAGATAGTATCGCCCGAGTTCACCTCTCACGGAGATAGCGGTACCTTGCAGAACGATAGTCTCCTTATGCTTTGAACCCGGCGGCGAGCAGCCTATTGCTCCGACTTTTCCGCTTGCGTGGTAGGGGAAAAGCTGAGCAGGATGTCGACCGTGTGGGTATCCAGATCGACGTTGCTGGTGCTGTAGTCGAGCGGATCCGTTCCCGGCGGCAATGGCGGCAAGAACTTCGCAAAAAACTCGCGCAATTTTTCCGGGGAATATGCCTGCTCGCGCAGTTGCACCCATTCTTGCTGGAGCTCTTTGCTGACCGCTTTATCCATGCCGGAGACGGATAGATTTCCGAAATGGAATGGGCTGTCCTCCTGCACGGCAATATTCAGCGAGACACAGTGCAGCTGGTCGTCGAAATCCACCTCAGGCACCGCGCTAAAGGCGAGATAACCGCGGGAGGCGTAGAGTTTGTGGATCGTATCCAGGCCCTCCGCCACCTTGGTGCGGCTCATCAGGTCCCAGCGATGGATGGGCATCAATCCCAGTAATTCGTCACTCTGGAATACGGTGGCCCCGGTCCAGCGGACATCCCGCAGCCAATATTGGTCGCCTTCATTGAGGGCAGTGACGACCACATCCACATGCCGCGGCGGATCCTCGCCTGCCACCCGGGTAACCCTCGCCGACACCTTGGCGCGCCAATAGCCGTTATCCTGATAGGCGACGAGCACCATGTTCTGCACGAAGGCGGCGAGCGTTTCCAGGCTCTGGCTGGCTACCCAATTCGGGTCTGCGTCTTGCAGGTGCCGGGTGATCGCCTGTTGCTGCAGGCTCGACAACGACCCAGCATTCTCGAAACTGACGGAGTGGAAACCGGGATTCCGGGCTGGACTTGGGGCTGAACCGGGCGGCAGCGGTGCCGTTGTCTGGCCGACCGCGCTAGACAAGAGCAGGAGGAAAACCAGGGGATCGAAGAGGCGCCCGGGCATCTCTCACCTCTCAGGAACAGATTATAAGCCTTTCCCGGCTTAGGTTTACATGAATCCTGAGTGAACATCATGCCAGGGACTACAGGCCTGAACCCGGCTGTCTCCTCCCGCCGTCGGTAAATAGTTACCTTGGAGTATGCCGGATTGGGCCAGCCAAGCTATAATAAATACAGTGTTTAGCATCCATGCACGGGAACCCCAATTCGCATTTGCCCGAGTGCTGGCTGCACTGCCTGGTGTGCCCGCGGCGGTATCGGGCTGTGCTGCCCTCGCGCCGGCGACCCAGCCTCTTCGGTAGCGACTAGTCTCGATCCTCCCCAGCTTGACGTGGTTTCGTGGCGGTAGTCCGTTTGACCCTATTTAAAAGCGTGGCGCCGCCAGACCAACGACCAAAGGCGAACGACCAACGACCGCATTTTGGAGGATCCAATGACGACCAAGGCTCTCGCCGGGCCAAAGATTCTGACCGCGCTCCCCGGCCCTAACGCCAAGCGTGTGCTGGAGGGCGATGCCCAATACATTTCCCCGTCCTACACGCGGTCCTACCCGCTGGTCGCCAAGAGCGGACGCGGCATCGTAGTCACCGATGTGGATGGCAACGAATTCTTCGATTTTTCCGCCGGCATCGCCGTAACTTCGACCGGCCATTGCCACCCCCAGGTGGTCGCCGCCATTCAGAAGCAGGCGTCGGAACTCATCCATATGTCGGGCACGGACTTTTATTACGAGAGCCTGGTGACCCTGGCCGAGCGGCTTTCGAAAATCGCCCCCATGGCCGGCCCGCATAAAATTTACTATGGCAACTCGGGTGCCGAGGCCATCGAGTGCGCGCTGAAGCTGGCGCGCTATCATACCCAGCGCCAGAACATCATCGCGTTTTTCGGCGCGTTCCATGGACGCACCATGGGCGCGCTCTCGCTGACCGCCTCCAAACCGCAACAAAGGCGCCGCTTCGCCCCGTTGGTTCCGGGCGTGACGCATGTCCGCTATCCCGACGTGTACCGCGGCTGCTCCGGCGGCTCCGAGGACGCCGAGAGATTTGCCCTGGGCTGCGCCCGCTTCATTGAAGAAAAGCTGTTCAAGACCACGCTCCCGCCCGAGGAAGTCGCCGCGATTTTTGTCGAGCCGATTCAGGGCGAAGGCGGATACGTGGCCGCGCCTACCATTTTTATGAAAGACCTCCGCCGCATCTGCGATCGCCATGGCATCCTGCTGGTGGTGGATGAAGTCCAGAGCGGCGTCGGCCGCACCGGCAAGTGGTGGGCGGTCGAGCACACCGGCGTGCAACCGGACATGGTTTGCATGGCCAAAGGCATCGCCTCCGGCATGCCTCTCGGCATCACCATGACCCGCGCCGAAATCATGGACTGGGTCCCGGGCTCGCACGCTTCCACTTTCGGCGGCAACCCGGTTTGCATCGCCGCCGCGCTGGCCACACTCGATGTGATCGAGCGCGACGGACTGCTGAAGAATTCCGCCGAGGTCGGCAATCACATGCTGCGGCGTATGGCCGACTGGCCGAGGAAGCATCGGCTGGTGGGCGACGTTCGCGGCCGCGGCTTGATGATCGGCGTCGAGCTTGTGAAGGACAAGCAGACCAAGGAATATGCAGCCGCCGAACGCGACCGCGTGGTCGAGCTGGCCTTTGAGCGCGGCATCCTGTTCCTCGGCTGCGGTCCCAGTACCATCCGCATCTGCCCGCCGCTGCTGGTCACCAAAGATGAAGCGGATGTGGCGGTGGATGTGCTGGAGGAATGCATCAGCCTCGTAGGCTGATTTGTCATTCAGAGCGAAGCGAAGAATCCCTATAACCACAACCCCTTGCCGGGCGTAGGGATTCTTCGCTTCGCTCTGAATGACAAGGCGACTAGACTTATCGGAGAGCAGCAACTATGTGGCGCGGCACCATCGAATCCATCCACATCGCTCCCGATGCTCGATCGCCGATGCTCGCCATCGATCACGCGCAGGCTATTCCCGGCGTGGGGCTGGAAGGCGACCGCTACGCCCTGAAGCTGGGAACCTTCTTCAAGCCCGAGCCGGACTTTGAGCTCACTCTCATCGAAGCCGAAGCCCTCGAAGGACTGAAACGCGACTACACAGTGGAACTCGCTCCCGGCGAAGCCCGCCGCAACCTGGTGACCAGGGGCGTGCCGCTGAATCACCTGGTGGGAAAAGAATTCCGCATCGGCGAGGTGAAGATTCGCGGCATCCGGCTGTGCGAACCGTGCAGCCATCTGGAAAGCTTGGTCGGACAATCTGTCATCAAAGGCCTGCGCCACCGCGGCGGCCTGCGGGCGCAGATTCTGAGCGAAGGCGTGATCCGGGTGGGAGATGCGGTAGGCGAATAAGCCGCCAGCCTCAATATGAACCGTGTGGCGCGGGCGCCCCCGCCCGCGTAGCCAGCCGCCACGGATCGGCGTGCCGTCCCCTTTTTGGGGCACCCCCAACACAGATCACTTGCTCAACCATCGAGTGTCCCTGTTTTCTGTCGCTGCATCTGTTCTGGTTTGGGCCTGTCTCGATTGCATCTGCCGGATCATGAAGAACCAAAGCGCTGCCAGCAGAATCAGCGGAGCCCAGGTTCCCAGCAACTGGGCGGTCGAACCGTTGCCGCCATTGTTTCGGAACCAAACCTCGACATTTTTCTGGCGCAGGGTCTGCACCATAGCATCCTGGTTCGCGGGTGCAACCACTCGGAAAGTACCACCGTCCCGCGCAGTCCCATTTACCGCACTTCCGGAAATCACCACTCTGGTGACATTTCCTGCCTCCACCTGGGACAGGAACTCCGAATAGCTGATTTCCGGTGTCCTCTGCTGGTTTGGACCACTCTTGACTATTTGCCACAACAGAAATGCCGAGAGCATGATCACACACCAGAACACGACCGTCTTTATCGTCTGATTCATGCTGGACTCCCTTCCGGGAACTTACACGGGCTGACTTAGAAACGCGTGGGCAGGTCCAACCTTCCTAGCGCAGGAGTATATGCCCAGAGTGAGTCCAGCGAGGCGCTTTTGTGACGTATGTCACATCATTGCGCCGAAGTTGACGCGTATCCTTCAATGACCTATGTCTTCCGGCCGCCTCACTCACGCCACCATCCACGCCTTCGACTGGCTGGCCGAGCGCACTCTCCCGCCCGAAAAGATTCCTCCTCACCAGCGCACCGGCCGCCGCGGCGAAGAAGCTGCCTATTTTCACTTGAGGAAAAATGGCTACGTCATGGTCGCCCGCAATTTCCGCTCGCCACGCTGCCGCGGAGAAATCGATTTGATCGGCTGGGACGCCGATGTCTTGTGCTTCATCGAAGTCAAAACGCGCAGCTCGCGCGACGTGAAGCCCGCCGAAGCCGCGGTCGATCATCACAAGCAGCGCGAACTTGCCGCCGTGGCCCGCGAATACCGGCGCGGGCTGCCACCTTCGTGCCCGTGGCGCTTCGACGTGCTTAGCGTATACTTCGAAGCAATCTCCAGCCAGCCACGCTTCGAGCTCTTCCGGAATGTCCTTCCGGTGGCGTAAAATAAATTTTTGGGTTCGCCCCCAGGATGAGAGGAACTTAATCTTTGCCTGAGCTGAGAAAAGATCCTATTGTCGGCCGATGGGTCATCATTTCGACCGACCGCGCTAAGCGTCCTACCGATTTTGTCCGTGAGGCGGTCAAGATCAAGGGTGGTTTCTGCCCCTTCGACTACGGCAACGAGAACCGGACCCCGCCGGAAATTCAGGCTTATCGTCCCAACCCGAACGGCGGCCCGGGCCCGCAGCGCGATACTCCGGGGTGGACCGTTCGCGTGGTTCCCAACAAATTTCCCGCGCTCGGCATTGAAGGCGACCTGAGCCGCCAAGCCGACGGCATGTTCGACAAGATGAACGGCGTGGGAGCGCACGAGGTCATCATCGAAACTCCCGACCACAATGCCACCCTGGCCACGCTGCCTCCCAAGCGAATTGAAGATGTACTGTGGACCTTCCGCGACCGCATCCTCGACCTGAAAAAAGACCGGCGCTTCAAGTACATCCTGCTGTTCAAGAACCACGGAGAGGCCGCCGGCGCCTCGCTCGAGCACGCCCACTCGCAGCTGATCGCGCTGCCCATCATTCCGATTTACGTGAGCGAGGAACTGGAGGGCGCCAAGCAGTACTTCATCTACAAAGAGCGTTGCGTGTTTTGTGACATCATCCGCCAGGAAATCGAGACCGGCCCCCGCGTGGTCGCGGAAAACGAGGATTTCATTACCTTGGCTCCCTACGCGCCGCGTTTCCCCTTCGAGACTTGGATCTTGCCCAAGCGCCACGAGTCAGCCTTCGAGAACTCCTCCTCGCACATGTTCGAAAACCTGGCCAAGGCGGTGAAGACGCTGCTGATCAAGGCCGACCGGGTGCTCGACAATCCGCCCTACAACCTGGTCGTCCACAGTTCACCAGTGCAGGAACCGACCAACGACCACTATCACTGGCACATCGAGTTCATGCCCAAGCTGACCAAGACCGCGGGATTCGAATGGGGCACCGGCTTCTACATCAACCCCACCCCTCCCGAAGAGGCCGCGAAGTTCCTGCGTGAAGCCAGTGTGGAAGAAGCCGCGCCGGCGGTGGTGGGATAGAGTAGAAAAACCGCCACGGATTTACGCGGATTCCACGGATAGACCAAATAGCAGAGTTTGATCCGTGTAAATCCGAAAAATCCGTGGCCTGGTTTGGTTGGGTTCTCTTCGTCGAACCAGAGCCTACGCCGTCCTGTCTTGAAATTCCTCGTGCCAGGCCATCTGAATCGCTTCCAACTTGCCTTCGTTCGACTTCTTGGGATCGTCCTTGAATTCCGCGAGTTCGGTCACATAGCGGTGAAGATCGGTATAGCGCACGCTCAGGGGGTCCAGATCGGGATGCTTTTCGGACAGCAGGATGCCGAGATCTTCCGCGTCATCCCAGGTGAGTTCTTTCGGCATGTGGGTCCTTGGAAAAAGCAGCATTTGGCATTTGGCATTTGGCACTAAGCATTTAGCGTTTAGCCGATTGAGGCCGTTGCCAACGCCGGCAAAACCGGATCTGGCCAAATGCTAATTGCCAAGGGCTAACGGCTGCCTCTAGTGTTCTTCCGAAACGTAATTCCTATTCCACGCCGGAATCTCCACCACGACCTTGCCCGGCTTGGCAATCACCGCCTGACAGCCAAGGCGTGAATTCAATTGCAGGTCAGCGGCCATATCCAGCCGGTCGGCTTCGTCATCGTCCATCTCGGAAAGATTCTCCGCGCCTTCCTTCACCCACACGTGGCAGGTGGTGCAGGCGCAGTTGCCGCCGCAGGCGTGGTCGAGCGTGATGCCGTTGTTCAACGCCACGTCAAGAATGGACTCCTCCTTGCCGTGATCTTTGTAGGGCAGCTTGCCATGCTCGAACTGCACCGTCTTGCCCTGCGGCAGAAACGTAATCTGCACCGTGTTTTCGCCCGGAGCTTCCACGGTGGTGGCTCCTCCGCCCTGCATTTTTTCGTTCGCCATCGTCACCTCAATTTAGCCGCGTCGTCATCCTCATCACGCTGTCATCCCCGTCACATTGTCATCCTGAGCGGAGTGGCTTCTGCGCAGCGCGCAGAAGCCGCGCAGTCGAAGGATCCCTACCGTCTTAGCACCATCGATAGCGCATTAGGGCATTCTCACTGCGAACCTGCATCGCGTAGGGATCTTTCGACTACTCAAGAACTTCGTTTCGCGAAGTTCTTCCTCCGCTCAGGATGACAAATTACTTAAACTCCGCTTTCGCCATCGGATGCGGCGCCGTCGGCCCTTCGCCCAGGTCGGCCTGATCCATGGTCTTGCCGGTCAGCGCCGAAGAGACCGCGCTATCCATCATCAACTCCGCCAGCCGCATGGTGGCCTGGTTCAGCTCATCAATGCTCTTGCGGATCGCCGGATAGTCGTCGCCGGCCTTCGCCCCGTGCAGCGCCTTTTCCAGCCGAGCAATTTCCTTCTTCTCCGCGTTGGTGAGCTGCCCCCACGCCGGACTCTTCTTGCCCTTTTCCAGCGCCGTCAAGATCGTCTCGGCCTCGTTCCGCGCCTCGATCACCTGCCGCTGGCGAAAATCTTCTTCCGCCGTATCGAACGACTCGAGAATCATGCTCTCAACCTGCTCATCGGTCAGGCCGTAGCTGGGTTGGACTTCGATCTCCGCCTCTTTGCCGCTGCGCTGCTCGCGCGCCGAAACGTGCAGGATGCCGTTCGCGTCGATCAGGAACTTCACTTCAATGCGCGGGATGCCCGCCGGCATCGGCGGAATTCCTTTCAGGTCAAAGCGCGCCAGCGACCTGCAGTCTTTGGCCAATTCGCGCTCGCCTTGCAATACATGGATGGCGACATTCGCCTGCCCATCCATCTGCGTGGTGTAATGCTGCGTCGCCGAAGCCGGGATCGTCGAATTGCGCAGGATGATCTTGTCGGTGACGCCGCCCGCCACTTCAATGCCCAGCGACAACGGCGTCACGTCCAGCAGCAGCATGTCCTGCGTGGCTTCCGAGCCGCCGCCCAAAATATTCGCCTGCACCGCCGCGCCCAGCGCCACCACCTCATCGGGATTCAGATCGGTGTGCGGCTTGCGCTGGAACAACTCCTGCACCAGCGTCCGCACCTTGGGAATGCGGGTTGAGCCACCCACCAGTACCACCTCATCAATCTGCTCCGGTCTGAGCCCGGCATCTTTCAAAGCCTGCTTGCAGGGCCCCACCGTACGATCGATGATAGGCTGAACCAATTGCTCAAACTGCTCCCGCGTAATCTCCCGCAAATAATGCTTCCCGCCGGACAGTTCAACTTCCAACTTCACCGCCGGCTGCGACGACAGCGCAATCTTGGCCTCAATTACCGCCTTGCGGATCGTTGCCACCGCCTCGCCATTGCGCGAAACATCCAAACCCATGTCGCCGCGAATGTCATCGAGCGCAATCCGGATCAGCAGATTGTCAATGTCATCGCCGCCCAGGTGGGTGTCGCCGTTGGTCGCGATCACTTCGAAGATGCCATCGTGCAGCTTGAGAATGGAAATATCGAATGTCCCGCCGCCCAGGTCGTACACCGCCACAATCCCGTTCTGCTCCTTGTCTAGCCCATAAGCCAGCGAGGCCGCCGTCGGCTCGTTCACCAGGCGCAAGACTTCGAGCCCGGCGATCCGCCCCGCGTCTTTGGTGGCTTGCCGCTGCGCATCGTTGAAGTAGGCCGGCACGGTGATGACTGCCTTGGTCACCGGCGCCCCAAAAAACCGCTCTGCGTTGCGCTTAAGCTGGCGCAAAATGAACGCCGAAATCTCCGGCGGGGTGAACGTCTGCTCGCCCAGTTTGATGCGGATCACTTCCCCAACTTGCAGATCGTCGGCCAGCCGGAAGGGGAACAGCTTCAACTCTTCCTGAATGTCCTCCACCCCGCGCCCCATAAGCCGCTTGATCGAATAGACCGCGCGCTCCGGCGTTTCGATCAGATACTTCCGCGCTCCGCCGCCCACCGTGATCCGATCGCGTTCGTCGAGAGCCACCACCGAAGGCACCAGGTTCAGCCCATCCTCGCCCGGAATCACCACAGGGCTCTCCCCCTGCATGAACGCCACCAGGGAGTTCGTCGTGCCCAAATCGATGCCGACAATGCGATCAGTAGCCATTTGGTAATTTGGTAATTGAGTAATTTCGTAATTTACAAACCGTCAGCCGCCAATGGGTTTCAAATTACAAAATTACCCGATTACCAAATTTCAATTCTCTAGAACGTCTTCCACCGTTCTCACCAGATTCCTGATGTAGTTCCTGCGATTGAGCAGGTCCACCATCTGGTCGCGGGCTTTGCGGCGATCTTCCTCGCCGCCGGCGGCCTGCCCTTCATCCCATTTCTTCCAGTAATTCTTCAGTTCAGCCAGCAGCGCTTCGTACTTCTCTTGCAGTTCCAGTTTCTGGCGTCCGACTTCTTCAATCAGCGCGGGATCATCCTCACCGGCTTTTTTCTGCATGCGCAATTCTTCCAGCTGCATGTTCAGGTCGAACACTTCCTCCAGCAAATCCGGAGGCACAACCTGCTTCTTCACTT
>Ga0209415_10013629_pt1 | contig 13384 bp, 7 predicted proteins | sample PeaSoiSIISIP2007_FD_187696 | JGI IMG/M metagenome (GOLD analysis project Ga0209415, IMG submission 187696) | Peat soil microbial communities from Weissenstadt, Germany - SII-SIP-2007 (SPAdes) (version 2) | ecosystem: Environmental > Terrestrial > Soil > Wetlands > Peat | place: Germany... | reverse complement strand
CTGCACTGGAACCCGCTGGTGCGCATCAAGGCGATCTCGATGCGCAAGGACGCGATCTACTACAACCTGCACATGCCATGGGAAAACACGTGGCTCGCGGCACCGGTCCGCTATACGGCGATCCGGCAGGCGCTCAAGACCGCGGGGGTGCAGGTGAAGGACATCAATGTCACGCTCGGTGGCTGCGCGTTCTGGCATGCCGTGATCTCGATCAAGAAGCAGCCCGGCGAGGCCAAGAACGCGCTGCTCGCCGCGCTCTCCGTGATGGACCTCAAGCACGTAGTGGTCGTCGACGACGATATCGACGTGTTCGATCCGACCGAGGTGGAATGGGCGATCGCGACCCGCGTCCAGGGCGACAAGGACATCATGATCGTCACCAATGCGCGAGCAAAGCCGCTCGATCCGAGCCTGCCGCAGGGCTCGGGCGTGGTGCCGACCGGCGCCAAGGTCGGCATCGATGCCACCATTCCGGAAGGCATCCCGAAGGAGCACTACGAGCGCATCACCTACGCCTATGCGGAGAGCGCCAAGATCGACGACTACGTCAAGGGCAAGGCCGACAATGCGGGCGAAGCCGGCGACGAGCGCACGGTCGCGGCGTTGGCGGAAAAAATCCTCGCCGCCATCGACAAGGAGCCGCTCTATTACACCGATATCGCGGAGCGCTTCGCGAGCTACACCTTCCGCACCATCGCGCAGGCGATCGGGCACCTGCATTCGACTGAAAAGCTGTGGCAGGACCCGCGCGGCCGCATGTGCGTGCGCGGCTCGAAATTTGCCGCCAAGCCGCCGGTCAAATGAGGGGCGGACACCCGCAACGCATGAGCCCGATCGGAGCAACGCGCGGCACAACCATCTCTTCTCCCTCCCCGTCTTCGGGGAGGGGTAGGGGTGGGGTCTCTCCGCCAGCGCGGAGCTTGTGGAAGCACCCCACCCCACCCTCCCCGAAGACGGGGAGGGAGAAGAGGGTCCCGTGACCTCCCACGCCAAGCCAGCCGGTTGGGTGGGCCGGTCGCTGCGCCGGGTCGAGGACCCCGCGCTGGTGACCGGGCAGGGCCGCTTCACCGGCGATCTGGCGGCGGCGAAATGGGTGAGGTTCGTGCGCAGCCCGGTCGCGGCCGGGCGCATCAGGCGCATCGTGGCCCCGGACGGCGTCATGCTGGTGACGGCCGTCGAGGTCGCGGCACTGCGCCCGATCGCCCCGATGCTGCACAAGTTCAACTATGCGCCGATCGCCCAGCCCATTCTGGCGTCCGAGGTGGTGCGGTTCGTCGGCGAACCGATCGCCGCCGTGGTGGCGGACAGCCGGGAGGCCGCCGAGGATGGCGCTGATCTCGTCGTCGTCGAGATCGAGGAAACGACGCCGCTGGTCGATGCCAAGGCGGCATTGGCGGCGGACGCACCGGCCGCGCATGCCAACGCGCCCGGCAACGTCATCGTCGAGGGGCGCGTCAAGACCGCGAATTTCGATGCGGTATCGGCCGCAGCGCACCGGCGCGTGAAGGTGGAAATCCGCTCGCATCGCCAGAATGCGTCGCCGATGGAGCCGCGGGCGGCACACGCGGTCTACGACAGGGCGACCGGCCGCATCACGCTTACCTGCGCGACCCAGATGCCGCATCTGATGCGAACCGCGATCGCGGACGTGATCGGTATGCCGGAAACCGATCTGCGCGTCATCGCGCCCGATGTCGGCGGCGGCTTCGGGCAAAAGATGTCGCTCGGGCCGGAATTCGCGCTCGTGACCTGGCTCGCTCGCAAGCTGCGCACGTCGGTGGCCTGGACCGAGGACCGCCGCGAGAACCTCACCGCGTGCTATCACAGCCGCGACCAGTACATCACGCTTGAAGGCGCGTTCGGCGCTGATGCGAAGCTCCTCGTGCTCGATGCCGACGTCGTCTCCAACATCGGGGCCTATTCCTGCTACCCGACCACCTGCGGGGTCGAGCCGCTGATGGCCATGGCGGAGATGCCCGGCCCCTATGACGTGCAGGAATATGCGTGCCGGGCGCGGGGCGTCGCCACCCACACCTGCCCGATGGCGCCCTATCGCGGCGTGTCGCGGCCGGTGATCACGCTCGCCATGGAGCGGCTGATGGACAAGGCGGCGGCCGCGTTCGGGGTCGAGCCGCTGGAAATCCGCCGCCGCAATCTGATCAGGAAATTTCCCTACGTGTCAGCGACCGGCCTTGTCTTCGATGAAGCCAGCTACGTGGAGACCATGGAGGTTGCAGCCTCGGCCGTCGATGTGCCGGCTTTCCGCAAGCATCAGGCGAAGGCGCGCGCCGCGGGCCGCTATCTCGGCCTCGGCATCGCGACCTTCTCGGAGCGTACCGGCTACGGTACGCCGGCATTTGCGGCGCGCGGCATGGAGGTGACGCCGGGCTGGGAGACCGTCGAGCTTGCCATGGACCCGTCCGGCTTCGTGGAAGCGCGCATCGGCGCGTCGCCGCATGGCCAGGGCTTGCGCACCACGCTCGCCCAGATCGTCGCCGACGAGCTGGGTGTCGCACCGGAGATGATCAAGATCACCCATGGCGACACCGATCGCACGCCCTACGGCTTCGGCACCTTTGCGAGCCGCTCGCTGGTGATTGCGGGCGGCGCCACCCTGATGGCGGCCCGCAAGGTCGGCGCCAAGCTCCGCGTCATGGCGGGTCATCTGCTCGAGGCTGCGGCCCACGACATCGTGCTGGAGCGCGGCATCGCGCGGGTCGCCGGCACCGACCGCAAAATCCCGATCGCCGTGCTGGCGCGCGCCGCCTATCACCAGACCCATCGCTTCGGCAAGGAGCTGGCACCGGGCCTCCTCGAAAGCGCCACTTACGATCCGCCCGGGACCTTTTCCAACGCGTGTCACATCGCGATCGTGGCGGTCGATGTCGAAACCGGAAAGGTCACGCTCGAACGGCTGCTGGTCGCCGAGGATGCCGGCCGCCTGATCAATCCGATGATCGCCGAGGGGCAAATCCACGGCGGCGTCGCCCAGGGCATCGCCAACGCCCTGCTGGAGGAGATCGTCCACGACGACACCGGCAATATCCTGACCGCGACGTTCGCGGACTATCTGTTGCCGACCGCGCATGAAATGCCTGCGATCGAAATCCATCATCTCGAAACTCTTACCGACGCTTCGGTGACCAAGGCCAAAGGTCTCGGCGAAGGCGGCGCCATCGGGGCGCCGGCCGCAATCCTCAATGCCATCAACGATGCGCTGGCACCGTTCGGCGTTTCGATCGATGAGTTTCCCGCCACCCCGCAGCGCATTCGCGCCGCCTTGCGGGCGGCGGGCGCAGCGTGAGCGGAGCCAAAATGGGCTTCGTCGGCCGATCGGTTCCGCGGCTCGAGGATCGCCCGCTGGTGACAGGTCGCGGCGCCTACGCGGCAGATATCTCGTTTCCGCATCAACTGCACATGCGCGTGGTGCGTTCCGCTATGGCTCACGGCCGCATCATATCGATCGATGCGAGCGCCGCCGTCGCGCTGCCGGGTGTGCGTGCGGTCTGGACATCGGCCGATGTCGCCGACATTCCGCCGATCGACTTCCGCCTGTCGCGCATCGAGGGGCTCGCGGCCTATCGGCAGCCGATCCTGGCGCGGGAACGTGTGCGCTACGTTGGCGAGCCGTTCGCGGCCGTGTTCGCCACCGACCCCTACCTCGCCGAGGATGCGGCCGATCTCGTCGTGGTCGAGATCGAGGAGTTGCCGGCGCTGCTGGCGGCCGATGCGCCGCCCGGCGAGTTCGAGCCCGGTCGATCGACCGAGGGCGCCATCATCGAAAAACACTATGGCGACGTGGAGTCCGCTTTTCGCGGCGCGCATACCGTGGTCGAGTTGACCCTCGACATCGGCCGTCATTCGGGCGTGCCGATCGAAACCCGCGGCGCGGTCGCGCGCTACGACGCCTCCCGCGACATTCTCGAAATGTACGGCGCCGCCAAGGTGCCGCACTGGAACCGCGACAACATCGCCCGCATGCTGGGCCGCGCCCCGTCATCGGTGCATCTCCATGAGGGCCACGTCGGCGGCGGATTCGGTATCCGGGGCGAGCTCTACCCCGAGGACGTACTGGTGTGCCTCGCGGCGCTGCGCCTCGACGCGCCGGTCAAGTGGATCGAGGATCGCCGCGAGCATCTCATCGCGGCCAACCATTCGCGCCAGCAGCGCCATCACATCCGCGCGGCCGTGGACCGCGATGGCCGCATCCTGGCGATCGACGATGATTTCTTTCATGATCAGGGCGGCTATGTGCGCACCCATGCCGCGACGGTGCCGGACCTTGCCGCCACCATGTTGCCCGGGCCTTACCGGGTGCTAACCTATCGGGCGGTGGGCCACATTCGCCTCACCAACAAGACGCCGGGCGGCACCTATCGGGCGCCCGGCCGCTACGAGAGCACATTTGCGCGCGAGCGCATCATGGACGCCATCGCGGCGCGGCTTGGGCTCGACGCCATCGAAGTGCGGCGCCGCAACCTGATCGGCAAATCCGAATTTCCGTATGCGCGGCCGTTTGCGACGCTCGGCACCGACATCGTGCTCGACTCCGGCGATTACGCGGGCCTGCTCGACAAGGCACTCGCCGCCGTTGGCTGGGAATCCCTGCAGGCCGATCTGCTGAGGCGCCGGGCCGCGGGCGAAGCCGTCGGCGCCGGGCTCGCGATGTTCGTGGAGAAGAGCGGGCTCGGGCCCTTCGACGGCGTGCGCGTCACCGTCGACCACTCCGGCGCCGTGGAGGTGATCACTGGTGCAGCCTCGGTCGGGCAGGGTGTCGAGACCGTGGTGGCGCAGATTTGCGCCGATGCGCTCGGCGTCGATTATCGGGGCGTGCGCGTCGTCCACGGCCAGACCGATCGCATCGCGTTCGGGGTGGGCGCATTCGCGTCGCGCGTCACCGTGATGACAGGCGAGGCGACCCGCCAGGCCGCGGCTGCGGTGCGGATGAAGGCGCTGGAACTTGCCGCAGTGCTGCTGCAGCGGGGCACCGATCAATTGGATATCGTGGACGGCAAGGCGGTGACGGCGGACGGCGCCGCCGGCCCCTCGATCACGCTCGCTGAAATCGCCCGGGCGCTCGCGCCCGCCTCCAAGCTGCGCGGTGATCGCGAACCCGGTCTCGCGGCCGACGGCTGGTTCTATTCCGATCACATGAACTACCCCTATGGTGTCCACATCGCGGTGGTGCGTGTCGACCGCGACACCGGCGGCATCGTGGTCGAGCGCTACGTGGTGGCCTACGACATCGGCAAGGCGGTCAATCCCATGCTGGTGGAGGGCCAGATCGCAGGCGGATTTGCCCAAGGGCTCGGCGGCGCCCTGCTTGAGGAGTTCTGCTACGACGAGCGCGGCGAGCCGCTGGCCGTCAACTTTGCCGACTACCTGATGCCGACCGCGCGCGAAATCCCCGCACTCGAAGTCCTCATCACCGAGGATGCGCCGAGCCCGCTCAATCCGTTGGGCCTCAAGGGCGCCGGCGAAGCCGGCGTCAACGCCGCCGGCGCGGCGATCGCAAGCGCGATCGACGACGCCATCGGGATGCCGGGCGCGGTGACGCGGCTTCCGGTGACGCCGCAGCGGCTGCGGGAGATTTTGAGGGGTACTTAATTTGTCATTCCGGGGCCAGCCGAAGGCTGGAACCCGGAATCCAGCGGTCTGCCGCATGCCTCTCTGGATTCCGGGTTCGCCGCGGCGCGGCGCCCCGGAATGACAGCGTCACATCGACAGCAGCGCGCGCTGCGTCGCCGTATCCCGCGCCAGCTCCGCCATCCCTCCCTGCCATTGCACCTGGCCTTTCTCCAGCACATAGGCGCGGTCCGAGACCAGCTCGGCGAAATGAATATTCTGCTCGGAGAGCAGCACCGAGAGCCCTTCCTTTTTGAGTTCCGTGATGGTGTTGGCCATCTGCTCCACGATCACCGGCGCGACGCCTTCCGACGGCTCGTCGAGCAGCACCAGCAGGGGATTTCCCATCAAGGTGCGCGCCACCGTCAGCATCTGTTGCTCGCCGCCGCTCATGTGGGCGCCGCGACGGTTGACCATGCCGCCGAGGTTCGGAAACAACGCGTAGAGCTTCTGCTCCGTCCACAGCGGTGCCGCCTTTCCGTCCGGGAACCGGCGCGGCGGCTGGCGGCCGATATCGAGGTTTTCGGCGACCGTCAGGTCGGCGAAGACGCGACGGTCCTCCGGCACGAAGCCGACGCCGATGCGCGCGATCTCGTAGGGGCGCAGGCGCGAAATGTCGCGGCCGCAGAACCGCACCGAACCGCTGCGCCGCGTCAGCAGGGCCATCACCGCCTTCATCGTGGTCGACTTGCCGGCGCCGTTGCGGCCCATCAGGGCGACGACCTCGCCGCGCCCCACCTGCAGGGTGAGGTCGAACAGGATGCGCGCCGCGCCGTACCAGGCGTTGAGGCCAGCGACTTCCAGCATGGTGTCCGGCGCCGTCATGGCGGCGCCAGTGGAATATCGGCAACCCCGGGCCTGCCCGCGTAGGTTTTGCCGGTTCCGAGATAGACCTGCTGCACCTGCGCGTTGTCACGGATCGTCGCCGCGTCGCCGTCGGCGATCACGGCGCCGCGCGCCAGCACGATGATGCGATCCGCATAGGCGAACACCACGTCCATGGAGTGCTCGGTGAACAGTACCGAGATGCGGCGCTCGGTGACGAGCCGCTTGACCAGCGCGATGATGTCGAGGCGCTCGCGTGGCGCCATGCCGGCGGTCGGCTCGTCCATCAGGAGGAGCCGCGGATCGTTGGCGAGCGCGATCGCCAGCTCGACCCGCTTGACGTCGCCATAGGCGAGTTCCCGGCAGGCACGGTCCGCCGCGGCCGCCATGCCGACCTGATCGAGCAGCTCGCCGGCATGCTGGCGATAAGATGCGGCGAGCGGCGCAACGAAGCGATAAAGCGCGCGATGATGGCTCGCGAGCGCCATCTGGACGTTCTCGATGACGGTCATCGAACCGAACGTCGCGGCGACCTGGAAGGTGCGGCCGACGCCGAGCCGCCAGATGCGGCGCGGCGACAGTCCGTCAATGCTACGCCCTTCGAGCAGGATATCGCCGGCGTCAGGCAGCAGCTGGCCGTTGATCATGTTGAAGCAGGTCGACTTGCCGGCGCCGTTCGGCCCGATCAGCGCCAGGAACTCGCCGCGGCTGATGTCGAAGCTCACGCCATCCACGGCGCGCACGCCGCCGAACGACTTGTGCAGATCGCGGACGGAGAGCACCGTCATGGAGGGCCCCGCCGTGCCGCGAACAGCTTCGCCAAGGAGCCCACGATGCCGCCGGGAAACGCCAGCACCAGCAGCAGGATGATGGCGCCGAGCAGCGCGCGCCAGTATTCGGTCTGGCGCATGATGGTGTCCTGCAGCGTGGCGAAAATCGCCGCCCCGGCGATCGGGCCGCCGAGCGAGTCGAGACCGCCCAGCAGCACCATCACGATGGCGTCGATCGAGCGGCTGACGTTGATGGTCTCCGGCGAGATCGAGCCCTTGGCGAAGGCGAACAGGCCGCCCGCCATGCCGGCAGCCGCGCCCGCGACCGCGAAAGCCATCCAATGCACGTTCTTCACGTCGATGCCGATCGCCTCGGCGCGCAGCGGCGAATCGCGGCCGGCTCGCATGGCGTAGCCGAACGGCGAGAACAGGATCGTCCGCAATGCCACCACCACGATGGCGGCAAGCGCGACGCACAGCAGATAGTAGGCCCACGGCGCATCGAACGGCGCGGCCGGCCAGATGCCCAGCACCCCGTTGGAGCCGCCGGTGAAGTCCTGCCACTGGAACACGATCGACCACACGATCTGGGCGAAGGCGAGCGTCAGCATGGCGAGGTAGATGCCCGACAGGCGCACCGCGAACCAGCCGAACAGCAGTGCGCCGAGGCCGGCCGCGACCGGAGCGGCGGCGAGCGCGAGGAACATCGGGGCCTTGAGGAACTTCATCAGCAGCGCGGCGCCGTAAGTGCCGAGCCCGAAATAGGCGGCGTGCCCGAACGAATGCATGCCGCCCGGCCCCATGATGAAATGCAGGCTCACGGCGAAAATGACAGCGATCAGCACGTCGATGCCAAGCACCAGGGTGTAGGGCGATGAGGTGTGAACGCCCGAAAGCGCTACGAGACCGACGAGCAGGATCACGGCGCCGATCTTGAGGGGCCGCGAGGCGGGGCGAAGCGGCGCTTCCACGCCGGCGGCCGCGCGCGAGGCGACCGGGATGCCGCCCAGAAGCCCATGGGGGCGCAGGATGAGCACCACCGCCATGACGATGAATTCCGCCACCAGCGTGAGCTTGGAAAAATTGAGGTCGAAGGCCCCGAGGTGGACCACCCCGATGCTGATGCACAAGGCCTTGATCTCGGCGATGAGGACGGCGGCGAGATACGCGCCCGGGATCGATCCCATGCCGCCCACCACCACGACCACGAACGCGTCGCCGATGACCGTGAGGTCGATTCCGAGATTGGCCGGCTCGCGGGCGAGCTGCAGCGCGCCGCCGAGGCCGGACAGAAACGAGCCGGCCGTGAACACCGCGGTGAACAGCAGCGCTTGATTGATGCCGAGAGCGCCAACCATCTCGCGATCCTGGGTGGCGGCGCGCACCAGCCTGCCGAACCGCGTGCGCGCCATCGCGAGGTGCAGCACCAGGAGGACGATCGGCCCCACGGCGATCAGGAACAGGTCGTAGCTCGGAAAGCGCCGGCCCAGCAGCTCCACGGCGCCGCGAAAGCCGGGCGCGCGGGGCCCGAGCAGATCCTCCGGGCCCCACAGCCACAGCGCCGCGTCATTGATGACCAGCACCAGCGCAAAGGTGGCGAGCAGTTGGAACAGCTCGGGGACGTGATAGATACGCCGCAGCAGGACGATCTCGATCAGTGCGCCAAGCACGGCAACCCCGATCGCCGCCGCCACGACGCCGCCCCAGTATCCCCACCCGCCTCCGATCGCGGTGGCGACAGTGTAGGCGAGATAGATGCCCACCATGTAGAGCGAGCCGTGCGCCATGTTGACGATGCGGGTGACGCCGAAAATGAGCGACAGCCCCGCGCCGACGAAGAACAGGCCCGACGCGGCCGCGAGCCCGTTGAGCGCCTGGAACACGACGGCGTCGAGGGTCATTCGCGGAGACGCCGATCTTGGATCGGATTCTCAGGGGCGACCAAACAAAATACCTCATCCGGGGGAGCGCGCTCTTGCGCGCGTCTCGAAGGATGGCCGCAAGCACGTGTCGTGCGGCCATCTTTCGAGACGGCGCTGCGCGCCTCCTCAGGATGAGGTGGAAACTGTAAGGCACTCATACGGAGACGGCGCGCTGTGGCGCATCGAAGAACGTCGAACACACCCTCAATCCGCCGGGCGCAGCTTCTTCACTTCGTCGTCGGGCGGCAGCACGGCGGCGCCGTCGACGTATTTGAAATCCACCATGATGGGTTTGCCGTCCTTCATGGCGAGCTTGCCCACGTAGGCCCCCATGGTGGCCTGGTGATCGCTACCGCGATACGTGAACGGGCCGAACGGGCTGTCGACCTTGAGGCCGCTGAACGCCGCGACGACTTTCGCGGTATCGGTCGATCCCGCCTTGGTGATGCCGGCTGCCATCGACTTGACGGTGACATAGCCGACCACGGAGCCCAGCCGCGGATAGTCGTTGAACTTTTTCTGGTAGGCGTCGAGGAACTTCTTGTGGTCCGGCGTATTGATCGCATACCACGGATAACCGGTGACGACCCAGCCGACCGGCGCCTCGTCTTTGAGCGGATCGAGATATTCCGGCTCGCCTGACAACAGGCTCGCGACGAAGCGGTTCTTGAAGATGTCCCGCGTATTGCCCTCGCGCACGAACTTCGACAGGTCGGGGCCGAACAGCACGTTGAAGATGGCGTCCGGCTTGGCGTCGTCGATCGCCTGCGCGATCGTGCCGGCATCGACCTTGCCGAGCGGCGGTGCCTGCTCGGTGACGATCTCGGCGTCGGGCTGCTGCTTCTTGAGCATCGCCTTGAAATTCTCGACCGCCGACTGGCCGTATTCGAAATTGGGATAGACCAGCGCCCAGCGCTTCTTCTTCGCCGCCACGATGTCGGGCATCAGCATGGCGACCTGCATGTAGGTCGACGAGCGCAATCGGTAGGTGAATTTGTTGCCGTTCTGCCAGGTGATCTTGTCGGTGAGCGGCTCGGCGGCGAGGAAAAACACCTGTTTCTTGCCGGCGAACTCGGTCACCGCGAGGCCCACGTTGGAGAGGAACGTGCCGGCGATGAGGTTGGTGCCCTCGCGGGTCACCAACTCCTCGGCGACCCGCACCGCGTCTCCCGGATTGGCACCGTCGTCGCGGATCACGAACTCTAGTTTCTTGCCGAGCACGCCGCCGGCGGCATTGATCTCCTCGATCGCAAGGTCGATGCCGCGCTTGTAGGGATCGAGAAAGGCCGGCGCGACCTTGTAGCTGTTGAGCTCGCCGACCTTGATGGTGTTCTGCGCCGCGGCCGAGGTCGTGAGCGCCGCGGCCGCCGCCAGGGCGAGCGGAAGAAGCTTCATGCACATGTTCATGATCGAGCTCCGCGAATTGGAGTGGCCGGAACGCCCGTCGGGCGTTGATTTCCGGCGGAAATCTTGAATGCAAAGTGTCCGTTCGCCCCGGAATCTTGTCAAGCACGTCAAGTGGGCAAAATCGCCGGCTTTTTGCCGCTTGCTACCGTGCTGGGTGGATGCGGTTGCGCCATCGGCGCGCAAGCGCAACCGCATGGCGGCGCGCCGCTTCGAGCCGGCGGGCGAGATCGAACGCGACGCCCGGCGCGAGCGCGACCAGCCAGTCCGCCATGTCGAGGCGCTCGCGCCAGATGCGATCAATCATCGGATGGTCCGGTGTCGCGCAGGAATCGACGAACGAGATCACGGGGTCGGCAAGCAGCGCCTCGGTGAGGTCGAGATAGATCTGCACGCCCGGCGAGCCCGCCGCGTAGCGCTCGTCGTAGGCGATTTTCCAGCCCCAGGCGCCATCCTGGCTGGTCAGCGTCAGCGCGCAGGCGATTGGTCGGGATTGGCAGCAAAGACTTGCAACCTTGATCTGCCCGCTGGCCGCCAGCGCGGCGATTGCGTTCTCCACGAAGCGCCGGATGTCGGGATGTTGCGCAATGGCGGTGCCGGCGCGTCCCTTCCAGCCGCCGGCTTCCAGCGCGAGGAAATCCTGCAGCGCTGGCGCCACATCGGCCGGGGCCGTCGCCATGGTGAAACTGAGCGGCCCGATATCGGCAAGGCGGTGGCGCTGACGGCGCAGTTCCTTGCGTCGCTTGCGGCCGATGGCGCGCTCGACATAGCCCTCGCGCTCCGCCTCCGGCCGCAGCAAGGCGCGCTGGTGCCGGTCGAACGGGACATACGTGCCACCACTCAGCGCCAGGACCGATCGCAGTGCTTGCGCAACCGGCCCTGTTTCATTGAGCAATGGCAACAGCAGATGCTTGGGAAGCGTGTCATCTCCCGCGACGTGGTCGAGGAACACCGCGATCGTGTCGACGCAGGCGTCGCGGTCGACGAGCGGCGTCCCCAACGGCGCGAAACGATGCGTCCAGCCGACGATGAGGCGCAGCTTCACCCCGTAGCGCCGCGCCACCACTTCGAACGGAAACAGACCGATCAGCCGGCGTGGCGTGCCGGCAGACCACACCAGGACGGCCTCGACATTGCGGCCGAACACCGGCGCTGCCGCCAGCGCAAAGCCCGGATCGTAGAACACGTTGGGCTCTGCGGCGCGGGCCGCGAGCTCGCGCCATGGCGTGACGATATCGGCAAGCGCCGTCAGCGGGCGGCGCTCGGTCGTCAGCATGGTTTGCGTGGGCGCCAGCATGGCATCACGACCCCGCGGGGCCGCCCCAGATGAAGACATGGAGCCCGAGCCGGCGCTTGGTGATGACGAACAGCAAAACGGATTCGACCACGACCGCAGTCGCGGTGGCAGTCGCGGCGCCGAACAGCCCGAAGCGCGGAACCAGGGCGACGCACAGCGCGAGATTGACCGCGAAGGCGCCGCCGTAGATTGCGGCGCAGATTTTCTGCTGCCCGACCATGTTGAGGAGACGCTCGGCCGGCCCCACCGCGGAGCGCGCCAAGAGGCCGATCGTCATGATGCAGATCAGCGGATAGCCGTCGGCAAACCCGGGCCCGAACATGGCGAGGATCGGCTTGCCGAGCACCAGCAGGACGGCCGCGAGCACAAGCGACGGCCAGAACGTCCAGCGGATGGCGTCCGCCAGGAAACCCTTGAGCTTCTCGGTTTCGCCTGCGACGTGATATTCGCTGAAGCGATGGGCGCTGGCGGCCGACACCGCGTAGTAGACGAAGTTGACGAGCGCGAGGGTCTTGGTCGCCGCGTAGTACGTCGCCACGTCGGCCGGGCCGACGAACGCCTGGAGGACGAGGGTGTCCACGTAGGTCAGCATCAGGAAGAAGCCGTCGACGATGAACAACGGCAGGGCGGTGCGCAGCCAGTGCAGCGGCTCGTAGCGGCGCGCGCCGGGCTCGACATTGTCGGTGAGCCGCCGGTTGAGGAGAACGAACTGAACCAGCACCACCGCCCAAAACGCCATGCAGGCGACCGCCAGCGTGGTCGCCGCCGTCACGGTGCCGCCGAGGAGATAGAGCGTGCTCATCACGGTCAGAATGGTCAGCGGGTGGATTATGAAGCCAGGCACCAGCGCGAGATCGATCCAGTCGAACGAGCGCGCCGTCGAATCCTGCATTGATGAGACCGTGAAGATCGGCAGCGTCAAGCTGGCGATCAGGAACGGAACGATGAAATACGACGAAATGTGGTTCCCCAGCGCAATCACGATGCCGGCCATCGCGACGGCTGCCGCGGCCCCGAACAGGAAGCAGAGAATGCGGCTGCCCGTCAGGAAACCGCGCAGGCCGTCGAGATCGCCGCGGGTGCGATATTCCGGGATGAAGCGCTGCGCCGAATAGGCGACGCCGAGCGGCGTCAGCATGCCGAGGAAGCCGACCCAGGCCCACACATAGACATAGATCCCGAATTCGAAGCGCCCCATCCAGCGCGCCAGCAGCACCTGGCTGATGTACATGATGGCGGCGCTGCCGACCCGGATGAGGAACGCGGCGCCGGCGATGCGTTTGGCAGTCGAGCGATGGTCGCCTTCGCGACGCACGGCCGCGATCCGGCCCAACAGGCCCGACACCAGGCCCGGCAGGCTCGCAAGGGCCGCGCGGGACGATCCGCTTGCTGCTTCGCTCAACGCCAACTGGCCCTCCGGCTCCGCCCGACCGGACCATAAATGGCTGGGCTTAATCTTCGGTTCGCCGGCCGGCGGATTAGACGATGGAGGCGTGGTGAGGATTAAGAATTGGTTAACGCAGGCGCGCCCGGCGGGCGGG
>Ga0209415_10013628_pt1 | contig 13384 bp, 9 predicted proteins | sample PeaSoiSIISIP2007_FD_187696 | JGI IMG/M metagenome (GOLD analysis project Ga0209415, IMG submission 187696) | Peat soil microbial communities from Weissenstadt, Germany - SII-SIP-2007 (SPAdes) (version 2) | ecosystem: Environmental > Terrestrial > Soil > Wetlands > Peat | place: Germany... | reverse complement strand
CGGCCTGCGGCTCGAGCGGCTCGAGCGCCATCCCGCAGATCGGGCAGACGCCCGCCGCGTCGCGCCGCACCTCGGGATGCATCGGGCAGGTGTAGATCGTCGCGACCGCCAGGGCGGCGCGGCTCACCGGCGCTTCCGGATGCAAGTACTGCTCGGGATCGCCCTCGAACCGGGCGCGGCATCCGGCTCCGCAGAAGTGGAAAGTCGCGTTGCGATAGACGAATCGATGCGGCGTCGATGCGGTATCGACGCTCATCCCGCACACCGGGTCCTTCACCATGCCGCCGGCGGGTGTCTCCGCGCGCTCCGCACCGTCGTGCTTCATCGCGATGGTCCGACGGCTCAGGCCGCGCCGATGGCTTCCATTATGAGATCGTGAATCCGCGGGCGGAACTCGCGAATTCCCTGGTTGTCGCGGCGCGGATGAACGCGATTGGTCAGCAGCGTGATCGCGATGGCGCGCTCCGGCTCGATCCAGAGCGAGGTGCCGGTGAAGCCGAGATGGCCGACGGCGTTGGGCGAAAAATGCTGTCCCGAGCTGGAGTGCTGCGGCGAGGGCGTGTCCCATCCCAGCGCCCAGGTCGAGCCGGCGACGGCCGTATCGCGCCGCCAGAACTCGCGCGTCACACTCTGCGGGATAAGCTCGGAACGTCCCGCCCAGCTCGCGATTAACTCGGCCGCGATCCGATCGACGTCGCGCGCCGGCGCGAACAGCCCGGCGTGTCCCGCCACGCCGCCCATCGCGAACGCGTTATCGTCGTGCACTTCGCCCACCAGCAGGCGTTTGCGCGACGGGCAGATCTCGGTCGCCGCGAACATCTCCGCGACCGGCTCGAGGCGGCGCGAGCGAACCATCGAGATGTCGATAAAGTCGGTCGACTTGAGCTTGAGCGGCCGGAAGATTCGGTCGCGGCAGACGCGGTTGAGGCTGGCGCCGGTGATGCGTTCGACGGTTTCGCCGAGCAGGATGAAATTCAGATCGGAGTAGATGACCTTGGCGCCCGGCTCCGCCTCGAGCTTCTCGCGATGGATCTGCTCGTAGACGAATTCCTTGGCGCCCCGACTCGCCATGAAATTGACTTTGCCGCCCTTCTCGATGTCCATCACCTGCTGAAAGAACGGCCGCCAGCTGGCCAGGCCCGAACAGTGCGCCAGCAGATGCCGAAAGGTAATGCCGCCTTTGCCGTGCACCCCAAAATTGTGAAAGAAGCGCGTCACGCGATCGTCCAGGCGCAGCTTGCCCTCGCGCGCGAGCATCATCGCGACCGTGGTCGTTGCGAGCGGCTTGGTGAGCGACGACAGATCGAAGACGGTCTCGAGCCACAGCGGCTGCGGTTCGGGCATCAGGGTCCGATAGCCGAACGCGCCCTGGTAGGCGATCTCGTCGCCACGCCGCGCGATCAGCACCGCGCCCGGAATGACGCGCTGATCGATCGCCGCCGCGAACGCACCCTCGACCTCGGCCCACGCCATCTCAGCCTCGCTCAGGAAGCCGCCACTGCGGACTCCGCCACCACCATCCGGCCGCGCGCGCCATCGATCCGCACGGTCAGGCCTAACGGCAGCGCCAGGTTCTCGGTGCCGTGCCCCGCCTCGATCCCGAGCAGCACCGGACAGCGGAGCTCGCTCGTCTGTTGACGAACAAACTCCATCGTCAGGCGCGCTTCGGCCGCGTCGTCGCTGGGCGCGCGAATCGCGCCGAAGACCACGCCCGCCACGCGGTCGAACACGCCCGCCTGCCTGAGCTGCACCAGCATTCGGTCGATTCGATAGGCTTTCTCGCCGGTATCTTCCAGAAACAGCACGCGGCCGGTGAAATCCGGCGCGTAGGGCGTCGCCAGCATCGCGGTAATCACCGAGAGACAGCCTCCCACCAGCTCGCCCGCGCCCGTCCCCGGACGCATCACCTCGCGCGCCTGGAGCTCGAAGCCGGTAAGCTCGCCGCTCAACAGGCCGTGCAGATGAGCGAGCGCTCTCTGCGTCAGTCCATGCGCGAAGTCCATCGCCACCATCGGTCCGTGAAAGCAGACCATCCGGCCGCGGGCGACCAGGGCGTTGAGGATGAAGGTGGCGTCGGAAAATCCGATGAACGCCTTGGGCATCCGCGCAATCGCTTCGAAGTCGAGCAGCGGCAGCAGCCGGCCGCATCCGTAGCCCCCGCGCGCGCCGAAGATCGCGCGCACCTCGGGATCGGCAAAGAAGGCGGTGAGCTCGTCGGCCCGCTCGCGATCGCTGCCGGCCAGAATTCCGTCGCGTGCCAGCGCGCGCTGCGAGACCCTGACGCGATAGCCCAGCGCGGAGAGCGCGCTGACGCCGCGCTCCAGGTGCTCGCGCTCGACGGCGGCCGCGGACGCGACCACGCCAACCGTGTCGCCCGGCCTTAACGCTGGAGGCTTGATCGGATTCGCGCTCACCTGATTGCGATGAGCCTACCATGCGCGGCGAGGGAAATCGCGCGGGGTGTTTACAGCGAGCGGCCGACGGCTTCGGCGACCGGCTTGAGCGCCGTCATCAGGTCGGCGAAGCGCCGCGGCTTGAGCTGCTGCGGACCGTCGGAGAGCGCCTTCTCGGGCGCCGGATGGACTTCGATCAGCAGGCCGTCGGCGCCCGCCGCGACCGCCGCCAGCGCCATCGGCATCACCAGCGACCAGATGCCAGTGCCGTGGCTGGGATCCACCACCACCGGCAGATGGGTCCATTCCTTGAGCAGCGGCACGGCGTTCAAATCGAGCGTATTACGGGTCGCCGTCTCAAAAGTGCGAATCCCGCGTTCGCACAGGATCACGTCGGGATTGCCTTCCGAGAGGATGTACTCGGCGGCCATCACGAACTCCTCGAGCCGCGTTGCCATCCCGCGCTTGAGCAGCACCGGCTTCTTGATCTTCCCGAGCCGGCGCAGGAGCGAAAAGTTCTGCGCGTTGCGCGCGCCGACCTGCAGCAGGTCGGCGTGCTCGACCACCAGGTCGATATCGTGCGGGTCCATGATTTCGGTGACGACCGGCAGCCCGGCCTTGCGCCCCGCCCGCTCCAGGAGCCTAAGCCCCTCATCCTCCATGCCCTGGAACGAATACGGCGAGGTGCGCGGCTTGAAGGCTCCGCCGCGCAGCATATGGGCTCCGGCGCGCTTGACGGCCGCGGCCGCGCTCTCGACCTGCTCGGCGCTCTCGACTGCGCACGGACCCGCGATGACGGTCAGGCGGGGACCGCCGATTTCGACGCCGTTGACTCGAATCCGCGAGCCCTCGGGCCGCGCCTCGCGGCTGGCGAGCTTGAACGATCGCAGCACCGGCATCACCCGCTCGACGCCGGAGACGGACTCGAGATGCTGGAGTTGATGGACCTCGCCGCGCTCGTCGCCCACGCAGGCGACCACCGTGCGCTCGATGCCGCGAATCACGTGCGCGCGATAATCGAGCTCCTCGACCATCCGGACGACGGTGCGGATGTCGTCCTCGCCCGCGTGCGCTTTCATCACAATGATCACGGAGTCAATCGACCTCCCCAGCCCCGCTGGCCACCGCGTCAGTATGGCCGGGCACGCGAAGAGCCGGTAGAATCGGAGTATCGGCTGCCGGATTCCGAGTCAATACGGATTTTCGCGAGGGCATCGGCCAGCGACGGCCGGGAATTGGAAATCCGGCGCCGCGACCTGACCATGCGTCCGCTCAAGCTGCTGCATACCTCCGACGTTCATCTCGAAAGCGATAGCGTCGGGAGCGGGCCTAGAGGCGAGCTCACCCGCCGCCGCCTGCGCGACGCCTTTCGCCGCGTGATCGCGATCGCTAACCAGCGCGAGGCCGACCTGCTGTTGATCGTCGGCGACCTGTTCGATTCCAGCCGCATCGCCGACGAGGCGCTCGACTTCGCCCTCGCGACCATCGGCGAGGCGCGGATGGCGGTCGTGATGGTGCCCGGCAATCACGACGCCCACGACGAGCGCTCGATCTATGCGGCGCTGGCGCCGGCGCGGCTGCCGCGAAATCTTCATCTGATACTTGAACCCGAGGGACGCACGCTCGACTTCCCGGCGCTGGGCGCGCGGCTGTGGGGCCGCGCCCTGGTCGAACATTCGCCCGACTACCGCCCGCTGGCCGGGATGCCTGCGCCGGCGCCCGAACGCTGGAACATCGCGCTCGCCCACGGACTTTTCACCGACGACGAGGGCAGCGAACGCTCCTCGCTCATCACCGCCGCCGAGATCGCCGCGAGCGCCTACCATTATGTGGCGCTTGGCCATGTCCATATCTTCAACGACGTCTCCCAGGCCGCGACGCGCGCCGCCTATTGCGGCACACCGGCGCCGCTCTACTCGAACGATCAGGCGGGCTCGGCGGCCTGGGTCTCGTTCGTCCCGGGCCAAGCTCCCGACCTCGAGCAGATCGTTATCAAGGGCTGACGCGGCGCTTGCGGGCGCCTGTGAATCTGCGGCAGGGCACGGCGCAGCAAAGCCCGCCGCGTCGGACTAAGATCGACCCACGAGCGGCATGGACCGAAGCCTTGCGATCTACCCGACCGCGCACAAGGTCGAAGACGTCCTCCGGCGCGCGAGTGCGACCGCCTGCGCATGGGACCACCGCGTCTTCACCTTCCCGCAACTAGTCCGGCGCCTATGGCGCGAATGCCGCGACGGGCGCGCCGCGCTCGAGGCCCCGGGCGAGCGCCTGATCGTCGAGGAGGCGCTGCGCGCCGCCCCGGACCTCGGCCTTAGGCCGGTGCCGGGACTCATCGATCACCTCCACGGCCTCATCCGGCAGTTCAAGAGCGCCGCGCTGCGGCCGGCCGACCTCGGCGATGCGATGAGCGCGCTCGGGAACCCGGGACGGCTCAGCGCCGTGGTCGCGATCTTCGGCGCCTACGAGGCGGCGCTCGCGCGTCATCGGCTTGCCGATGCGCACGACCGCGAGTCCGCCGTGCTGCGGATGCTGCATGAAGCGGAGCGAACCGGCATCCGCCCGGCCCCGCTCGACGGCATCGCGCGGCTGACGGTCGCGGAGATCTACGACTTCAGCCTGCTGCAATTCATGATCGTGACCTCGCTGACGCGCCTCATCGGCGACGCGGTCGTGACGATCCAGGCCAGCGGACGCAGCGTCGACGCGACCCGCTTCGCCGATCTGACTTGGAATCGCTTCGTCGCCGAAGAATCGATCGCCGACCAGATGCTGCCCGACTTTGTCCGCCGCGACGGACGGCCCGGTGCGCTCGGCTTCGTGCTCGAGCATCTGTTCGCCGCGCCCGCGGACGCGCCGCCGCCGCCCGATGCGACGCTCGAGATCGTACGCGCGCCCTCGCGCCTCGATGAAGTCGAGTATGTGGCCCACGAAATTCGGCGCGAGCTCGAAAAACCCGGCGGAGTTGCGCCGGCGCGCGTCGCGATCGTCGCCCGCGACCTCGCGCCCTACGCCGACCATCTGCGCGCCGTTTTCCGTCGCTGCCGGATTCCGCTCGCGGTGCTTAATACTGCACCGCTGATGGCGACGCCGACCGCGCGCCTCTTGATCGATTTGGTCCGCGCGCCGCTCGATGGCTACCGGCGCGCCGACCTGATCGCGATGCTCCGTTCGCCGCATCTCGGGTTCCATAGCCCGGGCCCCGCCGTGCGCCTGCTCGACGAACTCGGCTATATCGACGCCGGTGCGTCGCCGCTGCTGCCGGCGCTGGCGGCGCGGCGCGATGCACTGAGCTCCGCACTCGCGAAGGCGTCATCGGCGACCGAGCGCAATCGTGCTGCGGGGCGGCGCCGATGGTTCGAAAGCGGCGCGCAGATGCTTGAGCGTCTGACGGCGGCGCTGGCGCCGCTCGGCGAACCCGCGAGCCTTGCCGAACATCTCAAGCGCCTCGATGACTCTCTCGCGGCCCTGCGCTTCGATCCCGCGCGCGGCGACCGTCCGAACGACGCGGCGCGCGCCTGGGGCGGGGTTCGCGCCATCCTCGACGAGCTTGCCGCGCTGGCCGATCGGGGCCTCGGAGCGGGCGAGATTCAGCCCGCCGATTTCGCGCGACTGCTGGAAACCGCGATGACCGCCGCGCCGGGCCCCGACGATGAAGGCGACGCGGGCGGAGTGCGTGCGATGCCGGTGCTGGACGCGCGCGGACTCGACTTCGACCTGGTCTTCGTGATCGGACTCGACGACGGCACCTTTCCGGTCTATCACGGCGACGATCCCATCCTGACCGGCGCCGCCCGGCGCCAACTGAACCCGGCACTGCGGGACATTCTGCGCCGCCGCTTCGGACCGCACGCGCCTTCGGCGCTTGGCAAGCTGCTGCGCAGCCGCGTCGATCGCAACGCCGAAGACCCGTTCCTCTTCTTTCTCGCGCTCTCGATGCCGGCGCGGCGCGCAGTGCTCACCTACCCCGCCGCCGAAACCAATCCCCTGGTCCGCTCGCCGTTCATCGACGAGGTCGTGCGGGTGCTGGGCGGCGCCGAAAGCCGCATCGTTGAAATTCCCAGCGCAAGCTTTATCCCCGAGACCGCCGGATGCTACGCGCGCGAGGAGTTTCTCGATCGAGCCGCGCTGGATCGCGTGCTCGAACATCCCGAGGCCGAAGTTATTATCGAGCGCAAGCTGCTCGATTCGATCGCGCGGCGGTCGCTCACCGAACGGCGCCGGGAGGCCTGGCTCGCACTCCCGACGCGCGAGGATCATGCCGACGAACGCTACCGGCCCGATGAAACCAAGCGCGCCGACGCCGGCCGCTTCGACGGCCGCGTCGCGCCCTCCGATGCGCTCCGCCGCCTCCTGCTCGCGGACCAGCCCGGATGGAGCGCCTCGCGCCTTGACGAGCTGGGCGCGTGCGGCTTCAGGTTTTTCGCCGCGCGCATCCTGCGCCTGCGCGACGAAGACGAGCCCGACTATGAGCTGAGCGCGCTCGAATCCGGCGGCCTGATGCACGAGGTGTTGCGTCGCTTGATTGAAGCGATCGATTCCGGGCCACTCGACGAGGCGGAGGCGGCGGTTGGTCCGCTGCTCGAAGCGATCCGCCTCGAGCAGCGCGCCGCCGCGCGTGACCCGGCCTTTTTCGATCTCGGCTGGGAGACGATCGAGCGCGTCGCCGCGCGCGCCGCCCAGTACCATCTGCGGATGAAACGCGCTGCGCCGGGGTCCGAGGTGCGGCCCGAGCACGAGTTCAGCTTCGTGCTGCGCGATCGTTCGGGCGGACCCGACCTGACAGTCCGCGGCCGCATCGATCGTCTCGAACTTTACCGGCGCGCCGGCCGCATCGATCGAATCCGCGTGCTCGACTATAAGCGCGCGCGCAATCCGCAGCGCTACGATCAGCGCGCGAACCCGGATCGGCATGAGTTCGGCAGGATCGCGTTTCAGTTGCCGGTTTACCTGATGGCCGCGCTCGAAGAATTTCGCGGGCAACTATCGTCCGCCCTGAAACTCGAGGCCGGGTACCTGATCCTGCGCGGCCGCGAACTCGAACATACGCATCCGGTTGCGCACGATCTGGTCGATCCGGCGATCGGCGCGCGCGCTGAAGCGGCTGATCCGGTCGCCGATAGAATTATCGCGATGGTCGATGACGCGATCGGTGGGCGCTTCGACGTCGATCCCCGCGAATGCTCCGACTTCTGCCCCTATCGATCCGTGTGCCGCAACTTCCAGCGCAGGAACGCGTGAACGATGGCCGCGGTTGAGCTGACCGAAGAACAGCGCGCGGCGATTTCCGCCCGCGGTCCGGTGATCGTGCGCGCCTCGGCCGGCTCGGGCAAGACCGAGGTGCTCGCGCAGCGTTTCGTGGCGCTGCTGGCCGGCGATATCGAGGGGCGCGCGCCGGCCGATCCCGAAGCTGTCGCCGCGATCACCTATACCGAAAAGGCCGCGGCCGACATGCGCCGGCGCATCACCGAGGTGCTCGATGATCGTATCGTACGCGAGCTTGATTCGGCGCTGCGCACCCGCCTGGTTGCCGCCCGCCGGAAACTCGGCCTCGCGCGGCTCTCGACCATCCACGCCTTCTGCGCGCGCATCCTGCGCGAGCATCCGCTCGAGGCCGGCCTCAATCCCGGCTTTCAGATTCTCGACGGCCCTGAGACCGCAACCTTTATAGAGCAGGAGTGCCGCGCGCTGCTGGTCGATGGCGTGCGGCGCAACGATCCCGCGGCGCGCCGCCTGGTCCGCGTGCGCGGTCTCGAGGGCACCGCCCGCTCCGAGGGCGCGGTGCCAATCGCGGTGCGCCTGGTGAGCGAGCTCGAGCGCCTCGGCCGTCCGCCCGAATGGCTGATCGAGCGGGGCGCCGCCACCGCTGCCGAACTCCGCCAGCGAGGCACGCAGATGCCCGCGGATGCAAAGCATCTCGTCGATCTAGTCGACGGGTTGGCGCGCACCCGCGGCATCCCCGGCGCGGCCGGGGAAAGATTACGCGAGCTGGCCGACGCGTGGCCGGGTCTGCGCCGTGTCATCGTCGACCTGCACGCCGAAGCGAGTTTCGATGACTTCGATGTGCTCGACTCGCTGATGGAAGTGATGCCTGACGCGCGCAACCGGACCATCAAGGCCTCGGTCGAAGCGATCAGAGCGGCGGCAGACGCCATCCGCGAGGCCTACGGTTCCGCCTGCGCCGCGCCGGTGACCCGCGAAACTGCCGCCTTGATCGCGGAGCTCGCGCGCCATCTGGAAGGGCGGCGCAGTGAAGAGAATCTCGCCACTTTCGACGACCTGCTGGTGCGATGCCGCAACCTGTTGCGCGCCAATCCCCCGATCGCCGGTGCCTATCGCGGCGAACTCTCCGCCCTGCTGGTCGACGAATACCAGGATACGGATCCGATCCAGGATGAGATCGTCGGGCTGCTCGGCGAGGGTGACGGGCCCGGTCCGGAGCTGTTCATCGTCGGCGACGAGAAGCAATCGATTTACCGCTTTCGCGGCGCCGATGTCGCGGTCTTCAATCGCGCGCGGCGTCCCGCGCCTGCCGAGCGGCCGCTGCGGCAGAATCGCCGCTCGCTCCGGCCGATCGTCGAGTTCGTCAACCTGGTCGCGGAGCGCGCGATGCGTCCGGATAACGGACCGATGCCGCCCTATCGAGTCGCCTGGTCGGAGCATCATCGCCTCGTTCATCATCGCGACGAGCCGCGCGAGCGCCCGGCCGTCGAGCTCATTCTCGCGCCGACGGTGAAGGGCGCCGCTGTTCGCCGCGAGAGCGAGGCGGGTGCAATCGCCTCGCGGGCAGTGGCGATGGTCGAGGACCGCGAGTTGGTTGCGGACCAGCGCCTTAAGACAGCGCGGCCGGCCCGTTTCGGCGACATCGCGCTTTTGCTGCGCTCGTTCGAAAGCGTGGCGACCTACGAGCGGGCGTTCCGCGCCGCCGGCGTTCCCTACTACACCGTAAAGGGGCGCGGCTTTTACGGCTCGCCCGAGGTGCTCGATCTGGCGGCGCTGCTGGCGGCGGTCGCCAACCCTGAGGATTCGATCGCGCTCACCGCCGCGCTGCGCTCACCGTTGTTCGGCGTTTCCGATCAGGGCCTGCTCGAGATCGCACTGCATCTCGAGGCCGGCCCGGCCGCACGATCGATCTGCACGCTGTTCGAGGACTCGCGCGAGCGCTTCGAATGGCTCACTGACGAGCGCGACCCGGTGCTCGCCGCCCGCGATGCGATCATCGAGCTGCGCGCGATGCGCGAGCGGACGGCGCTTACGGCGATCCTCGAACGCGCCCTGGAACTGACCCGCTTCGAAGCGGTGCAGCTCGGTCTCGACGACGGGCGCCAGCGCGCCGCCAATATCCGCAAGCTGGCCGAGATTGCGCACGGCTTCCAGAGCCGCCGCTTCTTCGGGCTCGGCGAGTTCGTCGCTCACCTGCGCCGCCTGGTTGCCGATGAGCCGCTGGAGCCGCAGGCGCAGATCGCCGGCGAGTACGAGGACGTCGTGCGCCTGATGACCATCCATCAGGCCAAGGGCCTTGAGTTTCCGGTCGTGTTTATCGCCGACCTCGGCCGCCAGCCGCCCAACGTCCCTTCCAACCTGCTGCTCTCGCCCGCGGATGGTTTGTTGATCCGCGCGACGACCGGCATTTCCGAAGAAGCCCAGTCGAATTTCATGCTGGATGCGTATCGCGAAGCGGTCGCGGACCAGGAAGCCGCGGAGGCGGCGCGAACCCTTTACGTGGCGATCACGCGCGCGCGCGAACGTTTGATCCTGAGCGAGGGCAGCACGGACAAACGCTGGGCCGCGATCGTGCGCGAGGCGCTCGGTCCCGAGCGCGTACGCAATTTCGCCGCCTCGGGCGAACCGCGCCAGTCGATCACAGTCGACGCGGGCGGCTACACGCTGCCGGTGTTGCTGCATAGCACCGATGCGCCGGCCGCCATCCGCGTCCATCGAGCCGCTGCGCCCGATCCCGCCGCCGCCCGCGCGCTGTTCGAGGCCGCCACCCGCCGGCTGAGCTTCGCCGCGCCGGCCACGCGCGAGCTGGTCGCCACGGCGAGCCAGCTCGATGATTTCGCGCGCTGTCCGCGGCAGTTCTATCTGCGTTACGAATTGGGGCTACCCGAAGGGCCGCCCGGCGCGGCGAGCAGCGCCGCGCCGGGCGGCTCCGCCACGGCGATGGGCACCATCGCCCACGCCGTGCTCGAGCGGTTCGACCCGGCCGCCGCAGGCGGCCGGGTCGAACCCACGCTCCGCGAGCTGGTCGAGGCGCTCGCCGCCGAAACCCCGCTCGATCGCGCTCAGCGCGACGCGCTGGTGCGCGATCTCACGCGCTATGTCGCGGAGCGCGAAGGCGAGGATGGCGAGATCGTCGGACGCGAGATTCCGTTCTTCGTGCGACTCGAACGCGACGGCGCCACGCTGTTCGTCCGCGGACAGATCGACGCGGTCGTCGAGCGCGCCTCCCGCCTGATCGTCCGCGATTACAAGTACGCCCGCGCCGGCAACGGCGATTACGAAACGCAGTTGCGATGCTACGCGCTGGCTGCCCTCCAGAATTATCCCGGACGCGAGGTCGGCGCTGAAATCGTCTACCTGCGCGATCGCAGTGTCCGTCGCGAACTGATGCTGCCCGAAGCCACTCTTATCCACGATCAGGTGCTCGCGCTCGGCCGCGCGATCCTCACTGCGCGCGCCGCCGCAGACGGGCCCGCGGCATGGCCGAAGAAGCCCGCTGGACCCGCTGAGTGCCGGCGCCTCGGCTGCGGCTACGTCGCGCGATGCTGGAGCGGTGCGCCGTGAAGCGATGCATCTGGATGCTGGCCGGCGTGCTGGCGCTGGTTTCGGCCGCGCTGGCCGGATGCAGGGCGGCTGACGTCGGCACCGTCTATGGCACCTACCTCGCGGATTACCCGGCCGCCGCCGAGACGCTGACGCTGCGGCCCGACGGGAGCTTTATTCAGACGGTGACGCCGCATGGCGGCGGCAAGCCGATCACCTCGACCGCCCGCTGGCGCTTCGATCCCGCGACCGGCTTCGTCATCCTTCTTTCCGGCTATATCGAAGTGCTCGACGCGCTCGGGCGTACGCGTCCCGATTTCGCACAGCCGCTGAGCGGCGTGGTCGATATGCCGGTGGTAAGCTGCTTCGGACGCCTCTACATCGGCACCGCGCAGTTCGTGCTGTATCACAGGCGCGAGCCGCAAAACGCTGCGTCCGCGTTCATCTGCGGGCAGGTGCTCTGATGTGGTCGCGCCGCATTCTCAACCACCGCCCCCCATCCTGACCTTCCCCCGCAACTAAATACGGGGGAAGGGACAGACCCTCCGTCCTTTCAGCGGGCGTGCGGACGCTCGAAGAACAGCGCGTACATCTGGCCCGGACCCAATTTGCGGTTCATCTCCTGGATCACGAAAAACACCGCGAACAGGATCGCGATGCAGAGCACGATGGCGAAGAAGCGGCTCGCCTTGAAGTGCTGATCGAACAGCGCGAGCGCGCGGGCTAACGACCCGCTCCGGCGGTAGCCTTCGATCAGATGCTCGGCGATGCCGAGGATAATCACGGCGAGGGTGTAGAGCACGACTTTGCCGGCCACCACCACGGCGCGAGGGTAGCCGTGCGCGCGCGCCCAATCGCGATGGTCGAGAATCAGCGAGACCTTGGCGGCGAATAGTGCTCCCAGGACCGCGTTCGAGAGGACGGTGAGCTCGATCGAATACTGTTCGACGAACAGCTTGATCATCAGCAGGATCAGCGCGAACCCGACCAGAAAAAAAATCGCCGCCGGCGCCATCGCCTCGCCCTCGTGCACGAGCCATCGCCCGAACCTGCGCGGGACAGTCGCGATGTCAGCGGATGCGGATTCCGTCGCCACGAATAGCGGCCCCCTCCTGCGAGCCGGTCTCCACCTTTGCTGAGCTCTACGACACCATCGCGGTGAAGTTCAACGACCTGGATATGAGTAGGTCGTGGTCACCTGCTTCTGCTCGATCCGGCCGTTATTCATGGTGGTGGCTGTGGTTTCCCTGATCACGGTTCCGTCCGGCTCAGTCCTGGTCGTGGTGCTGGTGCTGGTACTGCTGCTGGTCGAACTAGTGGTCACCGGCGCGGGCGGCGGCGGTGGTGGCGGCGGCGCCGCCGCTGGGGTGGCGCTCGAGGAAGAACAGCCGACTCCGAGGGCGGTGGCGGCGACTATTGCAGAACCGATCAGAACGTTGCGGAGCTTCATAATCAAAAATCCCCTTTCGATGAAACTGCGAGGCAGGGATCACAAGATAACGGATCGGTTTTGTCGGGCAAAGAGATGACGCGCGCGCCGCGCGGCGCGAGCAATGCGCGCGGCTGTGCCAGCGGCTGACACTGGCGACGCCGATCGCGAGGTGGTCGCTGACCAGCTTGCAGCAGCGGTTGGTGAAGACCGGACGGCTCATCCAACATGCCCGGTGCTACTGGTTGGTGCTGGCGGAGAGCCATCTGACGCGGCGGTTGTTTGCCGGCATGCTGCGGAAGATCGCGGCGCTGCGGTCGCCGGCGGGATAAGGCGGGTGCAGCGCGGAGCAAATCTCGATGACGACATTGGAGCAGGGGGAGGAGTGTCTGCGGAACCACTCTGAAAACGGTCCATTTGCGGGCGTTGGGTGCTCGCCGGACGCGAAATCGGCCCTTCCCGGCAACCCTGGTAGTACCGTGGGCCAGAGCCGGCGTCGAACCCGTCAAACCTTGCTGGGGAGGGCCGTTCGGTCTGTATGGCGAGTTGGGATCGGAGAGTTAAAATGGAAATTCCAATTTAATTGATGATCGGTCTAAAATAAGGCTAGAAATCGCGATAGGGAATGAGTCAATTCGAAGGAGGGGCGATGAGTCGGAAATTTTCGATTGTCTGCGCGGGTTGGGCGGCGGTTTTCGGCGGCTTGGTCGTCGCCGCGCTGTTTCCGGTCGCCGCGCAACAGGCCGCGGCTCAGGAGACAAATCCGATGCCCGCTCTCAGAGATTATGGCATGCCGACG
>Ga0209415_10013627_pt1 | contig 13385 bp, 16 predicted proteins | sample PeaSoiSIISIP2007_FD_187696 | JGI IMG/M metagenome (GOLD analysis project Ga0209415, IMG submission 187696) | Peat soil microbial communities from Weissenstadt, Germany - SII-SIP-2007 (SPAdes) (version 2) | ecosystem: Environmental > Terrestrial > Soil > Wetlands > Peat | place: Germany... | reverse complement strand
GGGCAAAAAGGGCTACAGGCACGAACTTTCGCAAAAGCGGCGAAATTCGAGCCAGTCCCCCTTTTTGCACACTGTGCCGTTGCTGGACATGACTTGCGAACGCAGACCACTAGTAAACCTCGGGGACGAAGTTCTGGCTCGACATTTTTGGCCGTCTGTAGCCGGAGTCGGATTGGCGACGCGGCAGATCGACTTCTACAGGAGTCATGTCGTGGTATGGAACCTGGCTCAGCAGGTGCGCGATGCAGTTCAGACGCGCGCGCTTCTTGTTGTCGGCATTCACGACGTTCCAGGGACTTAATTTCGTATCCGTGTAGGCGAACATTTCGTCCTTAGCGCGCGAATAATCCACCCAATGGCGACGGGATTGAATATCCATGGGGCTTAGCTTCCAGCGCTTGATGGGATTGCGCATGCGTTCCTGGAAGCGCTGCTCCTGTTCCTCGTCGTTCACCGAAAACCAATACTTGATGAGAATGATCCCGGAGCGGATCAGCATTTCTTCGAACAAGGGACAGGCGCGAAGGAATTCGCGATATTCGTGGTCCGTGCAAAAACCCATCACGCGCTCGACGCCGGCACGGTTATACCAGCTACGGTCGAACAGGACCATTTCCCCGCGTGAGGGAAGCTCGGCCACATAGCGCTGGAAGTACCACTGGCCGCGCTCCTTTTCGGTGGGGGTGGGCAGCGCGACCACCCGGCAGACGCGCGGGTTCAGGCTCTGCGTGATGCGCTTGATCACGCCGCCTTTTCCGGCCGCATCGCGGCCTTCGAAGAGGACGCACACGCGCAGGCCCCTCATGCGCAGCGATTCCTGGAGTTTGATCAGCTCCAGTTCAAGATGGGCCAACTCTTCGACGTATTTGTAGTCTTTCGGCGGCTTGCGCGGTTTCGCGGAGCCGAGAAGGGTCCAATACTGTTCGATCTTGGCGATCTCTTTGGCGTCGCGGAGAAGCTCTCCACCGGCCTTTTTTTGCTTATGCTTCTTGCTGGACATAATGAATACGGCACGAATAAGATATCATCTCAAGTTGGATGGCGCGCGCCGCAAATAAGGACCGTCCGGCCGAGACACAGGCGCCAGTCAGCGCCGTGATCGGCCGCTACCGCTGGCGCATCTGCGCGCTGTTGTTCTTCGCGACCACGATAAATTACATCGATCGCCAGGTGTTGGGCGTGCTGGCTCCGACATTGCAGGGCGTCATCGGCTGGAATGAGATTCAATATTCGAATATCGTAAACGCGTTTCAGGCGGCGTATGCGATCGGACTACTGGTGGCCGGAGGGTTCATCGATCGCGTGGGGACGCGCATCGGCTATGTGATCGCGCTGGGCATCTGGAGCCTGGCGACGATGGGCACCGCGCTGGTGCGCACGGTGCTGGGATTCGGGATTGCGCGATTCGTGCTCGGGCTGGGTGAATCGGGCAATTTTCCCGCGTCCATCAAAACCGTCGCGGAGTGGTTTCCCAGGAAAGAGCGGGCGCTGGCGACGGGAATTTTCAATTCCGGAACGAATATCGGAGCCGTGGTCGCGCCGCTGGTGGTCCCGTGGCTGACGATCCGCTATGGATGGCAGGCGTCGTTCATCGTGCTGGGCGCGGCCAGCGCGCTGTGGATTATCCCGTGGATGGCGGTCTACCGGCGTCCGCACAAGCATCCGCGCGTGGGTGCGGCCGAACTTGCGTACATTCAGAGCGATCCACAGGATAAGGAAGTGAAGATTCCGTGGGCGAGCCTCATTGCGCATCGCCAGACGTGGGCCTTCCTGATCGGCAAATTTATGACCGATCCCATCTGGTGGTTTTTTCTGTTCTGGATGCCGAAATTCCTGAACACGAAACACGGGCTGACGCTGAGCGAGCTCGGTTGGCCGCTGGTGATCATTTACAACATGGCGACCATCGGCAGCGTGGCAGGCGGGTGGCTACCGGCGCAATTTTTCAAGAAGGGCTGGACGGCGAATCGCGCGCGCAAGACCGCCATGCTGATTTGCGCGCTGGCGGTGACGCCGATCGTTTTCGCGGCGACCGCTAAGAATTTGTGGGTTGCGGTAGGGCTGGTCGGTCTGGCAACCGCGGCGCATCAAGGATGGTCCGCGAACCTGTTCACCACGGCGTCCGACATGTTTCCGCGGCGCGCGGTGGGAGCGGTGGTCGGGATCGGCGGATTCGGCGGGTCGATCGGGGGGATGGTGATCGCGACGTTTACCGGATTCGTACTGCAATTCACGGGCAGCTACGTTCCGATGTTCGTGATTGCGGGGACCGCGTATCTGATCGCGCTGGCCATCATCCAGTTTTTAGTGCCGAATCTGGAGCCGGCCAAGCTCGATATCGAAGAATGACCTTCGGGCTTTCCGCGATCGGACAGATCGGGCTGACGGTCACCGACCTCGGTCCCGCGGTCGAGTTTTATCGCGACAAGCTGGGCATTCGTTTCCTGTTTCAAGCGGCCAATATGGCGTTTTTCGACTGCGGGGGCGTGCGGCTGATGCTGGGGCCGGCGGAGGGCAGCGGGGAATCGTATCGTTCGACGGTTTATTTCAAAGTCGACGACATGGAAGCGGCTGCCGCGGAGTTGAGAATGCGCGGCGTGGCGTTCGAGCGCGATCCGCACCTGGTGGCTCGCATGCCGGATCACGATTTGTGGATGGCGTTTTTTCGCGATCCCGACAACAATGTGCTGGCGCTGATGAGCGAAGTTAAGCGGTAAAATTTCTCATAAGCGATGTCGAGATCCCTTGCGGCCCTCATGGTTTCTGTGTTCTTCGCTGGTTCTGCGTCGGCTGCCGGGCAGGATGGGGTCGAGCTGCTGGCGAAAGCGCATACTGCGTTCGTCGAGAATTCCGATCCCGCGCGCTTTTGGACTTGGACGGTAGTTACCACCCGGACCATCGTCGGCAAGGATGGCAAGGTGTTGGAAGGCTTGCCTTCCGTAACGATCGAGTCGCCGATCCGCAGCGATGGAAAGCGCTGCAATGCGGTGCTCGCTTGGGGAGATGGCCGCGAGCCGTATCTCGCCAACGCCAGCGCCGATGAGCGCTGCAAGGTGGAAGAAGAGCAGACCACTCTGCTTCCCCTGACGGATCTTCTGGCCAGCCGTCAAGCCAAAGTGGAATCGCGTTCCGCGAGTTCGATCACGCTGGCGATTCATCCGGACAAAGCCTCCATGGAGTCCGAGGATCCCGTGAAGCGCTGTGTCGCGTCGGTAGAGGCGACCATTGAAATCGACGCGGCCAGCTTCTTTCCCAAACGCATTGATATTCGCGTACCGAACAGCAACTGCGAGCAGAAGCACACCTCGGCCACGGATCATTACGATGGAGCCGAGCTCCACAACGTGATGAATGGATACACCAAGGGCACCGAGATGAGGCTGGAGTACACAGCGCAAAAAGATAAATTAGGCGATGCTCACAAGGATTATTGGCTATTCACACTGCGGCATTCGGAGCGCCCTCTTCCGAAGAGCTCGGGAGGCATCGTCATTGCGGGGCGGCTGTTTAAGTTGAACAGCATCGGGACGGACCGGCGAATGGTCACCGACAGCTCGGCTACGGGGAGTGAGCTGAGCGCGGAATCGATCCTTAAGTTTGGGACCGAGAAGCACAGGTAGAGACTGCAATCCTTAGCAATTGGGCGAAGCCAAGGCTGAACAGGCACTTGACGACATATGTTTCAGGATGCATAATCGAAATTGAAATGGGAAGTTCAGTTTCACCGGGATTTCGACCCGGAGTTCGAAGCGCTGCCCGAAGAGGTGCAGGACGAGATACGCGCGCTGGCCGGCGCGCTCGAGCGAATCGGACCGCTTCTGAGCAGGCCGCACGTCGATACTCTGCATGGCTCCCGTCACGCGAACATGAAGGAGTTAAGATTCGATGCCGCCAACGGCGTCTGGCGTGTGGCTTTCGCCTTCGATCCGAAGCGTAGAGCGATCCTCCTGATTGCGGGAGACAAGTCCGGCGGAAGCAGACGGCGATTTTACCGGCAACTGATCTCGAAGGCGGACCGCAGATTTGACGAGCATCTGTCGCGCATCGAGCAGGGGAAAGGTTAGGCCATGGCGATTACCTTGAAAGACAAAATGAAAGGGCTCAGCGCGTCGCGCCGCAGAAAAATTGAGGCTCGAACGGCCGAGATCCTCGCGGACCAGATGACGTTACAGGAATTGCGGCGAGCACGGAAGCTCACGCAGGTTCGGATGGCCAAGGCTCTCGGGATCAGCCAGGATGGCGTTTCCCGCATCGAGAAACGCAGCGACCTGCTGCTTTCGACGCTGCGCAAGACGGTTGAGGCCATGGGAGGCAGTTTGTTCCTGGTGGCTGAATTCCCCGATCGCAAACCGGTAGTTCTCTCCGGCATTTCCGCCGCTGCGGACCGGGAACGGTGACCGTGCGGCGAAGCGCACGGCTACAATATCCTTAATGCAGCTTTGCGATATCTTCCTCGGCTTGGGCGAGGGGCGGTTCGAAGAAAATATGCGCTCGATTTCGATGGGCCGCTTGAAAACCTACCAGCTATTCGATCGCGTCAAAGCGCGGATGCATGTGAACAAGCTGAATGCCGAGACGCTGCGCAAGGCGGCTCCGCGGGTGTGGGCCAGGATCACGGAGCATGACGAGGATTTCGCGACCGATCTGGCGCAGGCGATTCTGGTGTCGCATCTGGACATGATTAAAGCGGTGCTGGATCATCTGGGCGTGCCGCATGAAGACGGGTTTTTCGCGAAGGACGCGGAAGTGGCCGGGCATCTGAAAGACGGCTGGCGGGAGGACGTGTGGGAGAAATTCCACGCGAGCCTGCCGGCGGCGCCGCTGCTATTCTATATCAATCACCTCGCCTGGGAGATCGCCAAGGCGGAGGATGTTTTTGCGCCTGCTGCGTAACGGCGGCCCTTTATGAAAGAGCTATTCGAGGCTATCAGGGCGGGAGATTTGTCCCGGGTGGAAGCGCTGGTGGCGGCGGATCCGTCGCTGGCGATTTTCGCGGCGTCGATTCAGGGCGAGACCGCGCGGATCGAGGAGTTGCTGGCGGCGAACCGCGCGCTCATTTCCGCGCTGTCGGCGGACGGGTGGACTCCGCTGCATCTGGCGGCGTTTTTCGCGAAAAAAGATGCCGTTCGATTGCTGCTGAATAAGGGCGCGGAGGTGAATGCGCGCTCGACCAATGCGATGGCGAATACTCCATTGCACGCGGCGGCCGCGGGTCGGGATGCGGAAACGGCGAAGATCCTGCTGGATCGTGGAGCGAATGCCAATGCACGGCAGCATGGCGGGTGGACCGCGCTGCATGCGGCCGCGCAGAACGGGGATGTCGAGATGGCTCGCGCGCTGATCGCCAGCGGGGCGGATGTCGAGGCTCGCGCGGATAACAACCAGAATGCGCTCGACTTGGCGCTGACCAAGGGGCAGCAGGCGATGGTCGATTTTCTGGAGACGAATGGAGCGCGGCTGTAGTGCTCGATCAGACTATTTCGGATTTGCACGCAAGCGCGCTGGCGCAGCTTGAATCGGCGTCGACACTTGAGGCGATTGAGGCTGTGCGAGTCGAAGCGCTGGGGCGCAAGGGGAAGCTCTCCGAGGTTAGCAAGGCGTTCGGGAAGCTGACCGCGGAAGAGCGGGCGCGGGTCGGCAAGCTGCTGAATTCGGTCAAGCAGGATCTGGAATCTAAGATCGAGGCTCGCAAGGCTGCTCTGGATGCGCAGGCTTTGGATGCGCGGCTCGAATCGGAATGGTTCGACATGACTCTGCCGGCCCCTGGAGTGCGGCCGGGGAGTTTGCATCCGGTCACGCAGGTGCAGCAGGAGCTGGAAGAGCTGTTCGTGTCGATGGGATTCACCGTGCTCGACGGGCCGGAGGTCGAGACGGAATATTACAACTTCGACGCGCTGAATATTCCCGGCGACCATCCTGCTCGCGATATGCAGGATACATTCTGGCTGACCGACGGTCGGCTGCTGCGCACGCATACGTCGCCGGTGCAGATTCGCGGCCTCGAAACGCTGAAGGCTCCGCTGAAAATGATCGCGCCGGGGAGGGCCTTTCGCAACGAAGAAGTGGACGCGTCGCACGAGCACACGTTTTATCAGCTGGAAGGAATGATGGTGGATCGCGATGTTTCCGTCGCGCACCTGATTTACTTCATGAAGACGCTGCTGTCGGCGATTTTTCATCGTGAAGTGACGGTGCGGCTGCGCCCGGGATTTTTTCCGTTCGTCGAGCCCGGATTCGAGCTGGATATTCAGTGCCTGATCTGCGGCGGGCCGGGATGCTCGGTCTGTAAACAATCTGGATGGGTGGAGCTGTTACCGTGCGGTCTGGTGCATCCCGCGGTGCTGCGCAATGGCGGTGCGGATCCGGAAATGTGGGGCGGATTTGCGTTCGGGCTGGGGCTGACTCGACTGGCGATGATGCGCTACGGAGTCGACGATATTCGATTATTCATGAGCGGGGATTTAAGATTCCTGCGGCAATTCTAGGGCGATGAAGTTTTCCTACAACTGGTTGCGCGAGATGGTGGACGGCCTGGAGGACGGGCCGAAGCTGCTGGCTCGTCTGATCACGCTGAAGACGGCGGAGTGCGAAGGAGTGGAGGAAGTCGGCGCGGTGCTGGAGTCGGCTTCGGAGGCTCTGGTGGTTTCGGTCATTCCGCTGGATGGCAGCCATAATCGCATTGCCGTGGTAGAAACCGCGCGCTATGGCAGGAAGACGGTGGTTTGCGGAGCGCCGAACTGCGAGGTTGGCGTTTGCACGGTGTACCTGCCGGTCGGAGTCAAGACGATCGAGGGCATCGAAAGCGACGGGATGCTGGCCAGCGCGGCGGAGTTGGGGATCAGCCGCGATCATGCGGGAATCGCCGAGCTGAATTCGAGTTTTACGCTCAGGCCGGATCATATTATCGAGGTCGACAACAAATCGCTTACGCACCGGCCGGATTTGTGGGGACATCACGGGATGGCTCGGGAAGTCGCGGCGATCGTGGGCGGGAAGCTGCGCGATCCGGTTCGCGGCGATTTGCCGTCGGGCGATGGCGCGATTCGCGTCACCGTGGACGATTACGATCTGTGCCCTCGCTATTCGGCGCTGGTGTTTGAGAACAACACCATCCGGCCGTCGCCGCTGTGGCTGCAGTATCGGCTGGAGGCGATCGGGCTGAATCCGATCAGCAATATCGTCGACGTTACCAACTTCGTGATGGCGGAGCTGGCGCAGCCGATGCACGCGTTCGATGCCGACAAGCTGCGGGGCGGAGAGATCATCGTGCGTCCGGCGCGCGTCGGCGAGCGGTTCGCGGCGCTGAATGGCGAAAACTACGATCTGGGTCCGGCCAACCTGGTGATCGCGGACGCGGAAGGCGCGGTGGCGCTGGCGGGAGTGATCGGCGGGGCGGAGAGCGCGATTTCGGATTCGACCAAGCGAATCGTGCTGGAGAGCGCCTGCTTTCATGCATCCTCGGTGCGGAAGACTTCGTCGGCGCTGAAGCTGCGGACGGATGCTTCCATGCGCTTTGAAAAATCGCAGGATCCGCGCAATACGGTGCGCGGGTTGAGGCGGGCGCTCGAATTGTTGCAGGAAGTTTCGCCGGGGATTCGAGTTGTTGGGGGCGTGGTCGATGCGTATCGTCCGCTGGCTGAGCCTCCCGCGATCGAGCTGCCGCTCGATTGGCTGGACCGGAAGCTGGGGCGGGCGATTCCGGCGGCGGAAGTGCGACGGATTCTCGAATCGCTGGAATTTCGCGTGGACGAAGTGCACGCGAGGACGTTTTCGGTAGTCCCGCCGAGCTGGCGCGCGACCAAAGACGTCACCATCAAGGACGACTTGGTGGAAGAAGTCGGGCGGATGATCGGGTACGATTCCATCACGCCGGTGGCTCCTCTGACGCCGGCGCGGGTGCCTCCGGGGAATCCGGAGCGCGCGTTTCATCACCAGGTTCGGGAAATGGCGGCGGCGCAGGGGTTCACGGAGGTTTTCAACTACTCGTTTGTGAGCGAGGAGCAGGTTCGCGCGTTCGGGCTGGACCCGGCGGAGCATGTGCGGGTGGCGAATCCGATCGCCAGCGATCAGAATCTGTTGCGTGCGAGCCTGCTGCCGGGAATCCTGCGAAATGTGCTGGATAATGCGAAGAATTTCGAATCCTTCCGGCTGTTCGAGATCGGGCGGGAGATTCATCCGGATCGCGAAGTGCCGCACTTCACGGCCGCTCTTTACGCGAAAGACGACGGAGTCGCGGGACTGCTGGAGCTGAAGCGGGTCGCCGAATGTCTGCTGGCCGGCGTAGTGGTGCGGCCTGCCGCGGCGCGAACTTATGAGCATCCGCAGAGGGCGGCAGACGTCGTTTATGAGGAGACTCGCGTCGGGCGGTTGTTCGAATTTCATCCCCGGATGGTGGAGACCGGCCGGGCGGCTGTGCTCGACCTGGATTTGACGGTGCTTGAAAGCCTTCAGCCAGCGACGCCGACTTATCGGGCTCTTCGCCGGTTTCCGACCAGCGCGTTCGACCTGTCGGTAGTCGTGCCGGGGCGGATGCTGAGCGGGGATATCGAGGCTCAACTAGTTGCGCTGGCGGGAGATTCGCTGGTCGCAATCGCGTTTTTGCGGGAGTTTAAATTGCCGGATGGGTCGCGGAGTTTGTCGTATCGACTCACGGTAGGTTCGAACGATCGGACCCTGGCTTCGGAGGAAGTCGGGTCGATTCGCGGGCGCATCATCGACGGAATGCGGGCCGCGGGGTTCGAGCTTAAGGTCTAGAGCAAGAAAAAAGTGGGACAGACCGCTCTGGCCGCCGCCGCTGCTCCCTGCGCGTAGGGCCTGCCCCCATCGTCTTGGGCCAGAGTATCCCACTTTTTTCGTTCTCAACGCTTGGCGCCGGTTCCTCGTATCTACTTGTGAAGTGGCTACCGAGGAGCTGGCGCTGGCCTTCTTATCACGCCGAAGAGACCCGTTCGAAGCGGTGATGGCCGCGCACGAACGGATGGTGGTCGGCGTCGCTTACCGGCTGCCTGGGACGGACGGAAGATGCTCGCGATGCGGCGCAGGAAGTGTTTCTGCGGCTGTTTCAGAACCTCGACCGCATTCAGGGAGATCCCAAGGCGTGGCTGTACCGGGTGACAGTGAACGTCTGCAACGATCATTTCCGCCGGGCTCGGCCGGTGATGCAGCCGGATGAGCGGAGGGCCGATCCGTCGCCGGGTCCGGAGCGGGTTTTAGAAATAGACGAGCGAAAACGGCTGCTGATGGAAGGGCTCGAAACGCTGGCTGAGCGGGAACGGGCAGCGGTGGTGCTGAGGGACGTCGAAGGGCTGTCGACCCGCGAGGTTGCGGGGATTCTGGGCGTCGAGGAAGTGACTGTGCGCAGCCAGATTTCGGTCGCCAGAGTGAAACTGGCGAAGTATGTGAGGGAACGGCGATGAACTGTCAGGAATGCGAGCTGGCGCTGGGGCTGGAGGAATCGACTGCGGCGCTCGAAGAGCATCTTACGGGATGCGCGGCGTGCCGACGGCTGGCGGAGGAAGTTCGCGCGAATGCGGCAGCGTTCGAATCGATGGGGAATGAGCTGATGCCGGGTGTTCGCTCCGGAGTGATGGCAGAGATTCGACGGCAGACGGGCGCGCGACGGATGCTGCGGTGGGGATGGGCGCTGGCGGCTGTGGCGGCTGGGGTCGCAATGATCGGGATATCGCGAACGTGGCGTGAGGAGAAGCTGGTGATTCCTCCGGTGAAGGTGGCTGGGAGTCGTGCGGACGAGGGCCGGAGTTTGTTGGAAAGGGGGACAGACAGCTCTGTCCCCGCCGGGAAGCGGTCCGTTTCAAGAAGACGAGTGGCCAGGGACAGAGTAGTCAGTCCCCCTTTCCAACAAACTCCTGAGACCGGGGTGTTGATGGTGAAAATGCTGACGGACGATCCGGATGTGGTGATTTATTGGCAGATCGAAACGAAAGAGGGAACACGATGAGAATGTTATGGACGTTGATCGCGCTGGCGGGGCTCGCGCTCGGGCAGGAGAAGAAGCCTGAGGACACCGGAAAGATGGTGTCGAAGATTATTCCGGTTCACTATGTGAATGTGAATCAGCTGCGGAACATGTTGAGTGTTCCGGCGGTCCAGATCAACGCGAACAGCGAGATGCAAGCGCTGGTCGTGACTGGCTCAGCGGACGCAGTGGCCATGCTGGAGGAAATGGCGAAAAAGCTGGACGTACCGCCGCCGCCGCATCCGGACATCGAGCTGACGGTTTACCTGGTCTTTGGGTCGCCGCAGGGCAAGGGCGATGAAATTCCCACGGAGCTGGCTTCGACCATCAAGCAGTTGCACTCGTCGTTCGCGTATAAGGGCTACCGGATGGCGGATTCGTTCGTGCTGCGCGGTAGAGACGGCGAATCGGGGCGCACCACCGGCGTGATTGCCGGAAGCACGGAAATGAATTCGACGTACTCCTTTTCCTACGCCCACGCCACCGTTTCGGGCGAATCGCCGCGCGTGATCCGAATCGACAATCTCGACATGGGGCTCAGGTTGACGCGCAACGGGAGCCCCGTCGACAGCGGGTTGAGAACCAGCATCGATGTCCGGGAGGGGCAGAAAGTGGTGGTGGGGAAGTCGAACATCAATGGCAGTGATGAGGCTCTGATCCTGGTGGTGACGGGGAAGGTGGTCGAATAGGGTAAGCTTGCCCTGATGCGATCGATTCAGCTTGTTGCGCCCCGCACTTTAGAAGAACGCGAAATGCCGCAGCCGCCCGATCCGGGACATGGTGAAGTCACCGTCCGGATTCGGGCGGTTGGCGTTTGTGGCAGCGACCTGCACTGGTATCAGGACGGGCGCGTGGGGGAATTTCCGGCGGCGTATCCGCAAGTATTGGGTCATGAGCCCGCCGGCGACGTGATCGCGGTCGGTGCCGGCGTGCATGACTTTGCGGTTGGGGATCGAGTGGTGATGGAGCCCAGCCTGACCTGCGGGCATTGCGAGCACTGTCTGAAAGGCCGGCTTAACAACTGCATCCGCAACGTATTTATGGGCGGACCGCAGGCGCCGGGGATGTTTCGGGAATATGTCACGCTTCCGGCTGGGAATTGCACGCGTTTCCCGAACGATTTCAGCTACGCCACGGCAACCCTGGTGGAACCGGTCGCGGTGATGATGAATGTGCTCGATCTGACGGTGATCCGGGCCGGGGACACGGTGGCGGTGACGGGAGCGGGTCCCATCGGGATGCTGTGCGCGGCGATCGCTCGGGCTTCGGGCGCGGGACGGGTGTTTATCGCCGACCGGCTCGCGTACCGGCTGAAGCTGGCGATGAATATGGGAGCCGACGTCGCCATCGACACGACGGCGCAATCGCTGGTGGAAACGGTGATGGACGCGACCGGCGGGCGCGGCGCGGATGTCGTTCTGGAAGCGGCAGGGTCGGCGGAAACCGTCAACGCGGCGATCCGGATGGCGCGGGCCGGCGGTACTGTGATGCTGATCGGCATTTTGAGCGAGCTGTACCCGAAAATCGACATCCATACGGCGATGATGAAGGAATTACGGCTTCAAACTTTGAAACGGTCGAACCATCGGGCGGAGGAAGCAGTCAGGCTGATGGCGGCGGGTCGAATTCCGGTATCGCTGATCACACATTCGCTGCCGCTCGAAGCGACGCCGCGGGCGTTCGAGATGCTGGCGAATTATACCGATGGAGTCGGTAAGGCCATCATCGAAATATCGTAAAGTACTCCTGCAACGATTTCCGTTAAATTGTCATTATATTTTACGCGGATTATTTCGTTCGCACGGAGGTGACCGGCGATGTTGAAGTTTCTGGCTGTGGCGCTGGTGATCCTGCTGCTTGTCATCGCGGGAATCGGGGGCGTCAGGCACCTGACGAACGGGAACTATAAGAGCGCGGAACTGGTCGCCTTGATCGCGATGTCTGTGATCCTGATCGGATTGTTTTTCGTCACGGGCGCGACGCTTTCGATGGAGCCTCCGGCCGGAGCGCCTCCCACATGGGCGACGGGGTTGCTTTGGTCGTTCGCTTGTCTGGCGGTCGGGGGGCTGCTAGGGTTTATATTCGGTGTTCCTCGCGCGCCTACCTTGACGAGTTTGACGGAGCCGAAATATAGCCGCCCCAAGCCGACCGGAGCGACGGGTGGATCTGGCGCATCAGGTCCGACTGCCTCCAGCGAAGCGCCGGGTGCGCCCGCGACGCCTGCCCCGACCGGCCCAAGCGGCTTTGGCTCGACCGAAACGCCCTATCAGCCGAATTCGAATTTGGAAGAAATCTCGGATTGGCTGACGAAAATCCTGGTCGGAATGGGCCTCAGCCAATGGCCCGCAATCAAGACCCAACTCAGAGCCATCATGGCCCTGCTGGCGAACGGCATCGGGGGCGAAAAGGCACAACCGTTGGCGCTGGGCATCGTCATGTACTTCGGGACCATCGGGTTTCTGGCGGTGTATTTGTTGACCCGACTGTTTATTTCCAGTGCGCTGGAGGCGCAGGGCGGCTAGCTGTGGAGTGAGTAACGTGATCATCGAAATGCCTCAATCCAGGCGCACCAAAGCTAATGATTCAATATAATTGAGCCGATGTATCGTGATATCGATAGTCCTGGTAAAGGCATGAGAATGAATCTTTTCAGACATGCGATTTTGGGAGCATTGCTCATCGGGGCGTCTGTCAAAGCCGCCGATATCACGTTCAGCGGCTATACCAGCGGCTGCTTTGGCGCCTGCACCGTCACCGACAGCGGCGGCGCGTTTCAACAGTCGAACTTCAACAGCGAGATCCTCAACTTCGCGAATGCCGATTTTAGCGGAACGACTTCCGGAGGAACGTTCAGCCTGAACACTGCCGGGAACGCGTTTGCGCTGAACTCCAATAATCTGGGTGCGATGGACCAGTTCGCCATTGGCGTGGGGGCTTCCATCAACACGACTTTCCAACTGATGGTGACGTTCACGGCTCCGTTCGCCGAGTCGCAAATTTTCGATGCGACCGTGACGGGCGTGGATGGCGCGAGCGGCACCGCCACCATCACGTTCTCCGGCTCGCCCTTCCTGTTCGCGAGCGGCGGCACTTCGTTCGACCTGTCGGTGAACAATGTTTCGGAGATTGCTAATGGTCCGGACGAAGCCATTACGGGCACTCTGACGGTGGAAAGTGTGGGTCCCGGCGTGTCGCCTGAACCTTCCTCGCTGGTGCTGGCCGGATTGGGGATGGCCGGGCTGGCGATTCTTCGTAAGCGCCTCGCGTAGTGTCCTGAGTCAGAAAATCGCAGCATTACATGCTGGGCTATTAATGGCCATCCGACCCCAAAATCATGCCGAGCGGAGCGAGGAATCTCCTATGATGTTTTGTCTACTCCGAGGTTCGGGTTAAACCTCATTGGCCTGCC
>Ga0209415_10013626_pt1 | contig 13385 bp, 12 predicted proteins | sample PeaSoiSIISIP2007_FD_187696 | JGI IMG/M metagenome (GOLD analysis project Ga0209415, IMG submission 187696) | Peat soil microbial communities from Weissenstadt, Germany - SII-SIP-2007 (SPAdes) (version 2) | ecosystem: Environmental > Terrestrial > Soil > Wetlands > Peat | place: Germany... | reverse complement strand
AGTGGTTTGACCGAGCAAGTGGATAGGCCCCGCAAGAAGAGTGGCTGTGCGCCAACGCTGTGAGAGCCTGCCGCAACCCATGGGGAACCGGACATCGTGAGATTTTGCAGCCCTGCACCGGGTTGAAGACCCGGCCCAGCAGGTTTGAGAGGACTATGAACGCAGGACCGTCAGGACAAGGACCAGGAAGACCCTCCGGTGGTGGAGGCAGAAGTAGACGGCGTCGCGGACGCCGCCCGAACAATCCCCGCGGGCCCCGACCCGCCGGACCCAGCCAGGCGCGCCACAATCAGGACGGAATCTACACGGCGCCCATGGACCACAGCTATCGCGCCGCTCTGGCCGGAAACGGCAACAACGGCCAGGGAGGACGCCGCCAACGTCCCGGCTTCGCTGCGCCCTTCGCGCCCGCTGATCCCGAGCCTCTGCCCGCATTGCGCGAAGATGCCAACTCGCGCATCTTTGCCTTCGTCGACGACCTGTTCTTCGCCGCGAAGATTCAAGAGACCGCACGCAAGCTCAACGTCAAGGTCGAGTTCGCCAAGAACGACAAGGACCTCGCCGATCGCATGCAACAGAACGGCGAAGAGAAGCCCTCGCTGATCATCTTCGACCTCAACAACGCCAACGCCAAACCGCTGACGCTCATTCCCAAGCTCAAGGCAAAGCTCAAGAAGGGAACCTCGATCATCGGATTCCTTTCGCACGTGCAAGGCGATCTAAAGCAGAAGGCTCATGAAGTGGGTTGCGACATGGTGCTGCCACGGTCGGCCTTCTCCCAGAACCTGCCTCAACTGCTGCGCCGCCACGGAGCCCCGGAAGACGAGAATCCGACGGTACAGTAGGGAACCGGAAACTGCCGTCCTATCCCGGGGGCCAGCTCAGATGACGTCCGCCTAAGAGGTGGACGTGGAGATGAAACACAGACTGCCCCGCTCCCGGACCCACGTTCAGCACAGTCCGGTATCCCTGCTCGATATTTCGCTGGCGCGCAATCTCAGCCGCTGCCAGGTGGCAGCGGCCGATCACTTCGGCGTCGTCAGCCTGCGCTTCCTTCAATCCAGCAAAATGTTTCTTGGGGATCACCAGCACGTGCGTCGGCGCCTGCGGATTGATGTCTTCAAAGGCGATGACATGTTCGTTCTCGTAAACCTTCTTGGCGGGAATCTCGCCGCGGAGAATGCGGCAGAAAAGGCAGTCGCTCGTGGGTTGGGTCATCGGTTCATGCTCGCTCACTCTGCCGGAAACGATAACACTTGAGCCGGGGAACTGTCAGCGGGAGTGGGTCACCGAAACTTCGTGACCAATTCCGCGAAGGGTTCAGAGCCCACGTTCCACGTGCCTTCAAAGGGATTGTCCAGGTCGGTCAGCACAAAGTGGGCGAAGAAGAGAAGCATGGTCGTGATCGCGATAGACACCAAGCCGAGTGCAAGGTTGCGGAACGGAAGAAAAAAAAGCAGAAAAAGGATCATGGACGCAGTCAGGGTCACAAACGCCAAGAGCGTCTGCGGCATTCGCTTTATGCTGAGGGCAAGCCGTTCATCGCGGTGCGCGCTGGCCTGATTCGCAATCTCAAGCAGCCGCTGGTACACGACGCGCTCGGTGTCGTCCTCGGGTTTCATGTCCGTGACACTGGAGATGACTGCGGAGAATAGCTTATCGGTTCTGTCGGTTTCTTCGCCCGCCGACAGCGTCCTCCATTCCGTCTCAGCAACTCCACGGGCGTAGATCTTGACGGCCCGCACGATCGGTTCGCGTACGGTTTCCTTCAAACGCTGACTGAAGAGCAGCAGGTCTTTCAACGCTCCTGACTCTTTCTGTATTTCGTTTTCCACGGAAGTAAACTGTCCCCAGATCACGTAGATCGCAAAAGCGTAGACGACGCTGTAGAGCGTGCCGATTATCTGCAGAAGCGCGCCGATCCCCTCGGCGTCGTTCTCGAAGAGCTTCTGAAAGCCCAGCAGATGCAGCGCGAAATAGAGCGCTGCCGCCCCGGCAATCATCTGTGCGCCACGCAGGCGTGCGGATCCGGGAATAATCTGTGCGGCGCTCAGAGAAACCTCCGCTGACTACTAATCCAGTCTTACTAGAAAGACCGCGCCCTCCGGTGTTTCGGTCTCCGCGACCATTTCCCGGGCACGCTGGCGATCGTCGCCCAGGACGCGAACCCGCACCCACCAATCGCCCGCAGGACTGGCAAAACGTTGCACCTTAGCCGTGCGATAGCGGCGGGTGAGGTGGTCGGCGAGTTTCGTGGCTTCGTCTTGGTCGGGGAAACCCCCGATCTGCACCGCCCACCTTCCACCGGTCTCGAGCGACGCGGGGGCCTGCATCACTTCCACTCTCACTTCCGCGATTCCGGGCAGGTAGACATCGACCTTGCGCGCCGCGGCCAGCGACAAATCGAGCACCCGGCCAGGGATGAACGGTCCGCGGTCGGTGATGCGCACCAGTGCCGCGTGGCCGGTCTTCAAATTTGTGACGCGCACGATCGACCCCAGGGGAAGTGTGCGATGTGCCGCCGTCATGGCGTGCATGTTGTAGACTTCGCCATTCGATCCACGGCGGTTGTGATAGGGCGGACCGTACCAGCTGGCCCGGCCCACTTCGGTAGCCAGCGGCGTGGCGCCCGCGGGAATCGCAGGCTCGGCAAGGTCGGCGCTGCTTTCTTTGTCGCTGCTTTCGGCTCCCGGCGGATGGTTATTCTTCGCGGTGCTCTCGGGAGGGGACTGGGCCCGCGATTCGGTTGAAGAAGGCTCGGTCGTAGCGGCGGGTGGCGGCGGCACGTTCACGCGCGCCTGCTTGGGATGGCCGCAGCCGGTGAGGGTCAGCAGAAAGATGGTGAGCAATATCAGGATCAAAGCGCAAGGGACGAAGGCGGCGCGGCGCAGCTTCACTTTTGCGAAGCTTTTTGTTGCTCCAGATAGTCGGCCAGTTCGATCAGCTTTACACTCGCGGTCCGCAACGCCTTGGTCGAGTGCTGGCGCACTGCAGGAACGACCTCGTCGTTCAGATACTTGATGAGCTCGGGGATTTCTTTTTCGATCCGTTCGGCAGCCTCGGCGACCGTCTTGCTGACACGCGCCGACGCGTCTTCCACCTTGCGGTTGAAGTCGTTCATGATACTCCTCGGTACTGCTGGGCGTGGGTGAACTCACGCAAATGTTGCGGATGCCAGGCCCGACTATTATTTCGCGCTTGGGAGCGTGGGTCAATGGCGGGCATACGGGAGAGCAACGGAAGGCATCGACCATCTATTAGAATCGACCCTTCCGCTGATGGATGGTAGAGACGGGAGTAATGTGTTTGGACACGCAGCTCGAGGCGTTGATGCAGAAGGAGCCGAAGAAATTCCGACTGCGGTTGCTCGCCTGGTATGACCGGCATCGGCGCGATCTCCCCTGGCGTGCGAACCGCGATCCCTACCGCGTGTGGCTTTCCGAAATCATGCTGCAGCAGACTCGGGTGGCGGCAGTGATTGAGCACTATCAGGAATTTCTGTGGCGTTTTCCCGTGCTTGAGAAGCTGGCGGCGGCCCGCGAAGCAAGCGTGCTGGCGGCGTGGAGCGGCCTGGGATACTACCGGCGGGCGCGCATGCTGCACGCGGCGGCCAAGGTCGTGGTGCGAGAGTATGGGGGGAAGTTTCCGACGACGGCAGACGGATGGCGTGCTCTGCCGGGGATCGGGCGCTACACCGCGGCGGCGATTGCCAGCATCGCGTTCGACCAGCCGGTTGCCGTGGTCGATGGCAACGTCGAACGCGTGTTGCAACGAGTCTCGGGGGCGCGGCTGATTGGAGAAGAGCTGTGGAACGCGGCGAATCACCTGCTGGATGTGAAGCGTCCCGGCGATTTCAATCAGGCGATGATGGAATTGGGCGCGGTCGTGTGTACGCCGCGAGCGCCGGCGTGTTTGACCTGCCCGGTGGTCGAGGTATGCGTCACGCGCGGAGAAATACCGCCGCCGAGGAAACCGGCGCCGCAGAAGAAGCGGGAGATTCAATATGCTCTGGATCGTCGAAATGGAGAGATTTTTCTGATTCGGCGGCCGCTGAATGCCTCCCTGATGCCGGGAATGTGGGAGTTGCCCGAGCTGCCAAGCCCGAATGGTGCGCGTAGCCCGTCCTTCACGCTGCGGCACTCGATCACGGTGACGGATTACACCGTCCACGTCTGGCACGCCGCGGTATCTTCGCGTGTTGACGGGAAGTGGATTCCAGCAGAGCGCTTGGGACAGGTTGCGCTCACAGGGCTGGCGCGGAAGATTCTGCGGAAGGCGGAAATGCTGTAAGGGAAATCAACGACCTGCTGGCAACCGGCCACTGGTAACTCCTTCTTCCGATCTCCCATCATCTAGAATGAAAGCAAGTCAGAGCGAGGCCATATGCGCTGGCTGCGGAATATCCTGAAGCGACAAATTAGGAGGACGACCGATGGCGGCATTGACCGCGGGCACGAAAGCGCCCGAGTTTGAACTGAAAGCGTTGGATGGCAAGCGTTTCGTGCTGCACGAGGAGTTGGCGCACGGTCCGGTGGTGTTGGCGTTCTTCAAAGTTTCGTGTCCCATCTGCCAGTATGCGTTTCCATTTCTGGAGCGGCTGGAGCGGGCGTATGGACATCAGGGTGTCAGGCTCATCGGCGTTTCCCAGGACGATCCTAAGCACACGGCCGCCTTCACCAAGGAATTTGGCGTGACATTTCTGGTATTGCTTGACGAGAGGGACACCTATCCCGTGTCGAACGCCTACGGCCTGACCAATGTACCCAGCCTGTTCTGGGTTGCGCAGGACGGCAACATTGAAGTTTCCAGCGTCGGTTGGGTGAAGGCCGACTTTATAGAGATCAGTCGCAAGATGGCCGAGTCGGGGAAGATTGCGCCCGCTGCGATGTTCAAGCCGGGAGAAGATGTGCGCGATTTCCGTGCCGGTTGAAGCTCGAAGAATTGATCCCGCGGTCGCGGGACGCGTAACCAGCAGGAAAACCGCGGAGGAACGTGCAGGCGCGGAAGGCAACAGTCACAGGTACAACCAGAAACTTGCCCGTAGGTTCCGGGGGGCACTGACCCGCCGTGCTGGTGCTTCCTGTCGCTCCCTTATAACGAAACTCCTCCCGTCCGTTACAATTCCTTCAGTCTTAAACAATAGGCATTCCTGGCGATAAGCATTTTCCCGCGCCGAAACGCCACTCGTCGGGGAGAAGAGAGATCTATGCAAGGATTGGCACGAAGAAGTGTTCTTATCGGCATAGTCGCCGCTCTGAGCCTGCTGGTGTGGGCGGAAGGCGGCGCGCCTCCAGCCCCGGTACCGGCCGCGACGAAGCGCGAGGCCGTTTCGGTGCGCCTGCCGGGCGCGGCATTTGCGGCGATGGAGACAATCAATCCTGAACACATTCGCTGGCATGTCCGCTTTCTCTCGCATGATTTGCTGGAAGGCCGCGGCACGGGGCAGCGCGGCGGCGACCTTGCGGCCGAATACATGGCCACGCAGTTTGCGGAATACGGACTGAAGCCGGCAGGCGACAACGGCTCGTACCTGCAGAAAGTACCTCTCGTGGGAATCACGACGCTGCCCGAAACGCAGTTTTCGCTGGTGCCCAAGCAAGGCTCGGCGATGAATCTCAAGCCACTTGACGAGTACGTCGCTTACGATCAAACCCAGCAGGCGCAGTCTGACGTTGACGCCGAGATCGTCTACGTGGGATACGGCATTGAAGCTCCGGAGTATAACTGGGACGACTACAAAGGCACGGACGTGCGCGGCAAAGTCCTGCTCATGCTGGTGAACGAGCCGCCGTCGGATGATCCGAAGTTTTTCAAAGGCAAAGCCCTCACCTACTACGGCCGCTGGACTTACAAATACGAAGAGGCGGCCCGCAAGGGCGCGGTGGGCGTGATTCTCATCCACAAAGAAGACATGGCCAGCTATCCGTGGGAAGTGGTGCGGAACTCGAATTCAGGGGAGAAATCTTATTTGAAGCTGGAAGGCCCAGTGCTGAAGGTCGCGTCATGGGTGCAGCTTGATGTGGCGCGGAAATTGGTAGCGGGCTCGGGCCTGGATCTGGAAAAGATGATGGCAGAGGCGCGCACGCGGGAATTTCATCCCGTGAATCTGGGGGCGAAGCTGAAGGCTCACATGGTGAGCAACGTGCGGCACTTCGAGTCGAATAACGTGCTGGCGATGTTGCCGGGCTCTGACCGCAAACTGAGAGACGAAGAGGTAATGTACACGGCGCACTACGATCATTTTGGGATCCGTCCCGACATGCCGGGCGACAACATCTTTAACGGAGCCGCCGATAATGCGACGGGCTGCGGCATTTTGCTGGAACTGGCGCGTGCCTTCAGTGTCGCCAAAGACCGGCCGGGGAGGTCAATCATCTTCGCGGCAGTCACGGCGGAGGAGCAGGGACTGCTGGGCTCGGAGTATCTGGGCAAGCATCCGCCGGTTCCCGCGGGGAGGATTGCGCTGGATCTGAATTACGACAATGTGCAGCCGCTGGGAGCACCGGAGGAAGTAGAAGTTTCAGGGGCGGAGCGCACGACATTCTATCCCTGGGTGCAGGCCATGGCCAAAGAGTTTCGGCTGGCGATTCGTCCCGATGCCCGCCCCGAGGCGGGACACTTCTACCGCTCCGATCATTTCAGTCTGGCCCGCGTGGGCATTCCAGCGTTCTCGATCAACGAAGGCATGAAGTTCAAAGGTCACGACGAGGCCTGGGGACTGGCGCAGGACAAGGAGTACACGGAGAAGCGCTATCACCAGCCTAGCGACGAGTATCGTCCTGAAATGGATTTCGTCGGCGATGGCGCGATGGCGCGATTCGGCTTCGCGCTGGGCTGGGAAGCAGCAAGCTTCACGCGGCTCATTGGCTGGCAGAAGGGCGATGAGTTCGAAGCGGCGCGAATCAAAAGCCAGTAGCTAGTACCTACCGAGAAGAGTTCACCTCGCTGGGCAAGGCGCTCCAGCCGCCTGCCATTGTTTTACTTTCGCGGAAAACTCATCATGCGGCACGGGAATTGGGGTTCGACCCTCGCCGGGCTCCCATGCCCACATCACCAGCTTATCTTCCGTAAGGTGCTCGACCAGTTGATCCAGGTTGCGGTTTCTGTTTTGCTTTCGGTCCTTGATCGATTCGCAGATCTGGGCATCGGTCAGCCCTTGCCAAATCATTGGCGTACTGGCGGGCGGCAAGCCCCAGTTGGGCGCACCTGGCGGCAGATGCGCGCCCGCCAGATTATGGTCCTGATGACACGTACTGCATTTTTCTGCCGTAACCCCATGACCGTCCAGACCGCGCCTTACATTCATGGTGTGCCGATGTCCGTCATCGCCCTGCCGCGGATAATCTCCCTGAGAATGACAATTCATGCAGCGAGGGTGGCGCAGCACCGGAACAAATGCGGTGAACAGCGCTCCGTCGTCGGTGGCTGCGGCCGGAACAGCATTTTCCCCGGCCGGCGGTTCCGCTACGGCGACTGAACGCGAAAGCCATAGCGCTCCGGCGATGCCCAACACAATCAGGCTTGCCAGCGAAGGCTGAAATACGGGATGCAAGCACTTCATACAGCCTCCGTCATCCGAATGGGTAACCGGCGGATTCGCTTCCCGGTCGCGGCAAACACGGCATTTGCGATGGCCGGTGCCGCGCACGGCACACCCGGCTCTCCGATCCCGCCAGCTTTCTCATTGCTTTCCACAATGTGCGTTTCGATCTCCGGACATTCATTCATGCGCATTACGGGAAAGCTATTGAAGTTGGTCTGCTGCAAGCGCCCATGCTCAAAGGTAAGCTCCTGGAAGAGCGCGGCCGACGCGCCGAAGATTGCGCCTCCCTCGAGTTGCGCTGCGATAATGCCTGGGTTCACGTACTGTCCGCAGTCGATGGCACACACCATTCGGTGCACCCGAACTTTCCTGTCAGTGACCGAAACCTCGGCCACATGCGCGGAATAGCTGCCGAAGGCAAAATGCACCGCGATCCCGCGCCCCATCCCTTTCGGCAGAGGCTTGTCCCACCCCGCTTTTTGCGCAGCGAGGTCCAGCACGCCAATATGTCGAGGCTGTTTCAGCAGAAGCTGGCGCCGGAAGTGGTAAGGATCTTTCTGCGCGAGGGCGGCGAGTTCGTCTACAAAGCATTCGACCGCGAACGCAGTATGAGAATGTCCAACCGAACGCAGCCACTGGACTGGAACATTGATCTCCGCCTGGTGTGACTCAACCGTCACGTTCGGAATCGCGTAGGGAAGATCGTCAACCCCTTCGACTGACGATGGGTCGTAATTCCCCTTCATGAACATCGCTGCGAACGGCGCCCCAGCCATGATCGACTGGCCCACCAGACGCGATCTCCAACTAATCGCATTGCCGCTGGCATCAATCCCTCCCTCGACGGCATGCAAGAACGCCGGACGGTACCAGCCGCCCCGCATATCATCTTCGCGCGTCCAGATCACCTTCACCGGGGCTCCAGCCGCTTTCGCGACGTGCACCGCTTCCACGACGAAATCTGACTGCGGATTCGCCCGGCGTCCAAAGCCTCCGCCAAGGAACGTGGTATGGAGTTGGACCTTCTCGTTCGGCAATCCCGCGACCTCGGCCGCGTTCGCTCGATCCACCGTCTGGAACTGAGAGCCAGTCCAGACCTCGCAGGAGTCCGGCCGCAAATCCACCACGCAGTTCAGCGGCTCCATCATCAGATGCGAGAGGTAGGGAACCTCATAAACAGCCTCGATCCTCTTCGCCGCATTCGCCAGCGCGCCCGCGGCGTCGCCGTCTTTGCGGACGCTGGTGCCTGTCGATTTCGCGCGTTCGCGGAACTCCTGCATCATCTGACTGGTGCTGAAGTTCTGCATGCTGCCTTCATCCCAATCCACCTGCAGAGCCTCACGCGCCATCTTGGCCTGCCAGAAAGTGTCCGCGATCACGGCCACGCCCGCGGGAACGGCGACGATCTTACGCACTCCGGGCATGGAACGCGCCCGGGAATCATCAAAGCTCTTCACCTTCGCCCCGAAGATGGGCGGGCGGACAATTACGGCCGTCAGCATTCCGGGCAATTTGACGTCGATTCCAAAAACCGCCTGGCCGTTCAACTTTACGGGAGTGTCGAGCCGCTTGATCGGTTTGCCGATCAGCTTGAACGCCTTCGGATCTTTCAGCTGGACGTGTTCGGGTGGAGTCAGCTTGGCCGCGGCGCCAACTAGTTGTCCGTACGTCAGCTTGCGATTGGATCCGTTAAACACTGCGCCTGATTCAGTGCGGCAACTAGCTGCGTCCACATTCCATTGCTGCGCTGCCGCGGCAACCAGCATGGCGCGTGCCGCTGCGCCAGCCTGACGGAACTGTTCCAGTCCCGACCACACGCTGGAGCTTCCTCCCGTAATCTGCATGCCGAACGCCGGGTGGTTGTACTTCGGATCGACGGGAGCAGACTCGTAGCCAACCTTCGTCCAATCGGCATCAAGTTCCTCAGCCAGCAGCATGGGCAACGACGTGTAGACGCCCTGTCCCATCTCTGAATGATTCACAATGACCGTGATCCTTTCATCGATACCGATCCGCACGAAGGCGTTTGGCATAAAGGTATTGACGGACGCCTGCGCCGACGCCAGCCCGCTGATCCCAGGAAACTGAAAGCCGATCAGCAAGCCACCGCTTGCCGCCACCGAAACCTTCAGGAAATCGCGACGTTGCATCCCAGTGCGCTCCTTAACCGTGCTCGCATTTTGAGCGCTCATCGGGCACCTTCCTTCGCCACCATCTCGGCCGCACGATGGATGGCTCTTCGAATCCGCGGATATGTCCCGCAACGGCAGACGTTGCCGGTCATCGCCTCGTCAATGTCGTCATCCGTCGGCTGCGGTTTCTCGCGCAGCAGCACCGCCGCGCTCATCAGCTGCCCTGACTGGCAGTAGCCACATTGGGGAACGTCCTCTTCCAGCCAAGCCCGTTGCAATGGGTTACTCAGATCGGGAGAGAGTCCCTCGATTGTCGTAACCGCTTTTCCGGTCGCACGCGATACGGGTGCGACGCACGACCGCACCGCCTCTCCATTGATGTGCACGGTGCACGCACCGCATTGCGCCATGCCGCATCCGTATTTCGTTCCGGTCAGCCCGAGATGTTCGCGGATGACCCAGAGCAAGGGGGTGGAAGGATCGACGTCAAGATCGACGCGTTTGCCGTTAACGGAGAAGCCGACCATGGTAGTTCTCCTGAATTGTCTTGGGTCAAGTCGGCGGCAAGGCTGCCGCGACGCCCCCGATTCTACATCTTTCAGGGTAGGCAATCCCTCGACGATGGCGGAATTTCTTCCCTGAGCAAAATCGGACGTCAAGCACGTAACTTGCGTAACTTTAGCCCCTGCGCCCGCCATGCTAGCCTCGATATGTACATGTGTAATCAGTAACTTCCAAGAATCCGACTATTCGCGAATGCCTCGATTACCCATCTTCCGCTTAGGCAAGGAGCCGGAGAAACTGGCGCCGCCGGAGATGATCGCGGCCGCGCCATCGATTGCCCTCGAAGGGCTCGCGGTCGGGGTCGACAACCTGCGCCACGACGTGGCCCTGAGCCCGCGCTTCGTCGATGCGGCGCGGGCGCAGATCACCCGCTTGATCGTCCGCCACGGCGAGTTGGAAGGATTGCTCGCGGCGGAGACACTCCACCGAAACCAAGCACCTTCATGGATGAGAAGCGCCGCGGCCGGCCCGGCCCGCACGCCTGCCGAAAAATCGGACTGGAAGCCGATGCTGGCCGAACTGCACCTTACGGCACTGAACCGCGCCAAGAAGGAAGAAAAGATTTCCGTCGATCTGCTGGCCCGGCTGGCGGTTACCAAGTTTCTCCGCATGGAAATGAACCTGCAGTTTGCGCAAGTGCTCGAACGCTGCCGCGTCCTGCTCAAAACTTACGATGGCATGCGGCAGGGCAAAGGGGTGGAGTATCGCGAGCGCGTGGCTGCTTTTCAGGTGCGGAAGAAAATCACCCTGCGCAAGACTGGCCAGGATCTGTTCGAGACCCTGCGCGAAATCGAAAAAGAGACACTTGCGCGCACGCGGCGGTCCCTCTTTGGAGAAGCAGCCTCGGCCGAGTCGAAGACGGCAGAACCCGGCAGTACGGGCCTGGGCAGTTACGGCCTGTTCGTGAACCGCCTGGCGTTCTCCGAGGACGGCCGCGACGACTATCTGTGCGCCGAACATTATGTGATGCTGGGCAACTGGGATCGCGATCCCGACCGCTACGGACGCTTGCAGGACGTGGTGTGGAGTTTCGTGCGTTCGATCTATGGCGAAGAGACCACCAACGAAACCATTAGTGCCTGGCTGTGCGCTCCGGAGAATGCCCGCGGCTTGGTCGGTACCGGCACACCCGATGATTCTTCGGTGGAAGGCGTCGTCAAGCAGGAACGCCTGGCCCAGTGGGTGCGCCTGCTCGAAGACGAACAAGTGATGGAGCATGTGATCGCCTCCTATCACACGGTTCCGCTGCTCAGCGAGTACGCTCCGCGAATCAATCCGCAACAACTGAAGAATGCACTAATCTCGCGTCCTGAGTGCGATCGCGTGGAGCGCATGATTCAGGAGCACGGCAAGCTTTCGCCCGCCAGTTTGTATGCGGCGGTGGCGAAAGTTGCGAGTTGCCGGGGCGCGGAGCGGGCCAAGGTGGCGGCACGCTTTCTGCAGGATTTCTCCCACTATCACCGCGATCTGCGGCGGCTGGAAGTGCTGAATGCGGCGCTCGACTCGGTAAACCTGGTTAGCACAGAGAAGCTGCGCGAACTTTCCCGGATGAACGGCACGCTCTACGAATTCCTGCTACCCGAAGAGCAGCAGCAACAGCCGGAGGAAGATCGCGTCCTGCGGCATGTAGTGCTCAAGGCCGACGTCCGCGACTCCACGCGGCTCACGCGCACATTAATGGAGAAGGGGCTCAACCCGGCATCCTACTTCAGCCTGAACTTTTACGATCCGGTGAACAAGCTCCTGAGTAAGTACGGAGCGCAAAAAGTATTTCTGGAAGGCGATGCCATCATCCTGGCAATCCTCGAGCGCACTGGTGAGCCCGGGCTCGCGGTAAGCCGGGCTTGCGTGCTGGCCCGGGAGATCATCGAAATCGTGCGCGGCTACAACGCACTGATGCAGCGCTCGGGCATGCCGGGGCTGGAGTTGGGCGTAGGCATCACGCTGCAGGAGTCGGCCCCGCTGTATTTGATGGACGGCGAACATCAGATCATGATCTCGGAAGCGCTGAACCAGAGCGACCGCCTTTCTTCCTGCAACAAGCGTGCCCGCAAGGTAATGGAATCGCAGGCCGGGCCGTTCCACGTCTATGTCTTCCAGACCGCAGGCACCGGACCCACGGAAGATGCGGCGGCGAACGCCGAAGATTCCATCGTGAGCTACAACCTGGGCGGCATTCGCATGAATGAAGCGGCCTTCCGCAAGTTGGAGCAGGAGATTTCACTGGTGCCGCTGACCGTAAAGCTGCCGCCTTCGATGGCGTCGGATAAGGGAGAGTACCGGCTGTCTAGCGGAACTGTCCCGGTCGACCGCGACATCTTCCGCAAAATCGTGGTGCGCACAAGCCGCGTCCCGCGGATCAATATAGAAGATTTCTCTGTCCATGGCTGGACCGAGCACACCTACTACGAGGTCTGCACCGACCCCGCAATCTACGCCGCGCTGGAAAAGAAGAAGGGCGCGAAGGCGTAGGGAACTTAGCAGAAAATAAAGTTAGTAGGACGTTGCCGAAGCGGCTGCGGTTTGCGCTCGTGCGTGCAGAAATCGGGGTATCCCCCCTCCCCCCCGAATCTCTGGAATCATCGAGTTAGCAGGAAATTCCCCGCAAAATCCGGATGTCAAAGAACTTAGATATCAAAATCTAGACAACAAAGGACTTAGGGGAGCGACGATGCGGGTTCACCCGACTGTCACGGCCTCGACCATGATCGCGCAACTTCGATTGCGGCACAAGGTCACATGTCACAACACGGGTGTGGAAAAGTGAAAGGCGAGAAACTCGCCGAAACGGAGCTTGGGACAGAGATTGCAGGGGGCCAGCCAGAAACCGCTCGCCTGTCTGGTTGGTGTAGCCTTGCCGTTACACTCATTGACCTGGATCGGGAAATTCTCAATGAGTGCTATCGCCTGTTATCAACAGTTACTTCCGGTTTGCCCGTCAACCGGAAGTTACAAAGGCACTGATCCCAACCTCCGGTTTGCCCGTTATCGAGGGGACAGTCGACAAAGCGGCACCATTCCCGCCCGGCGTGAGAAACGCCGACTAGGGTGGCCCCGTGTTTGTCCGTCAGCCCGCTTCGGTACAATAGCCGCCGTGGCGGAAATCAAGGTTGACCACGCTCAGACACTGGCGAAGGTCCAGATCT
>Ga0209415_10013625_pt1 | contig 13385 bp, 11 predicted proteins | sample PeaSoiSIISIP2007_FD_187696 | JGI IMG/M metagenome (GOLD analysis project Ga0209415, IMG submission 187696) | Peat soil microbial communities from Weissenstadt, Germany - SII-SIP-2007 (SPAdes) (version 2) | ecosystem: Environmental > Terrestrial > Soil > Wetlands > Peat | place: Germany... | reverse complement strand
ACTTGGAGGGTGTCGAAGAAGCGTCGACACGAGTGTCGACGCGGCACGCTGAGAGCGTGCGCCACGGTTGCATACGAGACTGCAGTAACAACTTGACTTGAGGTTTCCGGAGAGCAGACCAAGAGAAAGCCAAGACCTGAGACCGCGCTAACGTTCGGGGCTCCGATCAGAGCCGGGCCCAAGGGGCACGCCTGGAAGTTGAGAAAACAGGTCGGCCTCGCGCTTCAAATTCCGCTGGCACGGATCCAGAAACTCTCGGTCCATTTTCCGCCGGCGGGAACTGTCTGGAGGCCGGGATACTTGCCCTCGTGGGCCAGGTTCACCCCGCTGATGATGGTCGCCAGAGGCTCGAAGCAGATGAATCCGCGCGGCTGCCCGCCCGGACCGTTCGGCAGCCAAATGGTGGCAACCGTGTATTTCGGACCGAACAAGGTCTCCACCGTCTTGCCGCCCGATTCGATCGAGAAGTGGGCGCGTCCATCGGCATCGCGGTCCAGGTCCGTGAAGCCGTCGTCCAACGTGCGCCCGCGCAGAGGCAGCGGATTGGGCAGGTCGAGCGGCCGCATTTCGCCGGTGGGAATGTTGTGCTCATCCGCGATCACGTGCACGCGCGCCGGATAGTGCGCCACCCATTCGTCGCGCGGGATGTCCGGGATCTGGAAGAACGAGTGATATCCCAGCACCAGCGGCATGGCCTCCGCACTCAGGTTGGTCACCGTGGTCTTCACTTCCAGGACGCCATCGGCCAGGCGGTACTCGATCTCGTACTCGTGGGCGAACGGCCATTGTGCCGCCAGGTCGGGATGTCTCCAGAATTCGAGCCGGCTGGTGACGTGCGCCGACCGCGTGTCCGCCGCCACCTCGGTCACGTGCCACAACGGAGAATCGATCAGCAGCCCGTGGATCGGCATGTTGCCGTGGACGTTGCCCAGGCCCATGTTGAACAGGTACTTCTTGCCGTTGGCCCAGAAGGCGGGCTCGTTCAGCAAGTCCGCCCAGGGCGCCAGGAAGGGAATACCGCACAGCCGGGGCCGCTTCTGAAATTCCGAGACATCGGCATACGGGAAGTACAGAATATTCTTCCCGTGCACTTTCATTTCGTAGGCAAGATTGCCGATGGATGGCACCATCGAGACTTCGACGCCCTGCGCGGCATCGGTGAGTCGCACGATCGGCACACCGTGGTCCGAGGTCTGCTCCGCCCGGTAATTTTGCGCGAGTGAGGTCATAACGAACAACAGAAGAAATGTTCCGGCCCCGCAGTTTCGAATAACGCAGCTTTGCATCACGGCGGGCGCCCCTACGCCATGGCCTTCCGCACTTTTTCGAGGAAGGCAACCACCGCGTTCGGGTCGCCCTGCCCTAGGGCTTCGAAGGGCAGGAACCCGCGAAATCCGACCTTCTCGATGATCGCCCGGATTCTTGCGAGGTCGATCGGCGTGGCCTTCCCGTCCACGTAGACGGTCTCCTTGATCTGCCAGGTGCAGGCGTAGGGAAGCAGCTTTTCGATCTCCTGGTACGGGTCGCCTTGCCGCAGGCTGCCCACATCCAGGACCACGCTGAACCATTCCGAATCGACCGCCTGCACCACCTGAATGGTCTGCGCCGCGGTCTTCAGAAAGTCGTCGTGGTGCTGCAGGCCGATGATCACGCCGTGCTTCTTGCCGTACTCGGCGCACTCCCGAAAGGCCGGGACCATGTACTGCAGCACCTTCTCGAAGGTCGAGCCATTGGGCATCGCGGGGCCGGTGAACACGCGCACAAAGGATGCGCCCATTTTCTCTCCGGCATTGACCCAGTCTTTGACCAGCTCGATGTGGCCCCTGCGGCTGGATACGTCGGTGAGGGTGAAGTCGTTGCGAACGCCCGTTCCGCTGATGGTGACGCCGTTCAGGTAGGCCTTCTTCTTGAGGTTGTAAAGGTACTGGTCGCCCGGGACGTCAGGATATCCCGGGAAATAGTAGCCGGTCAAATCGACGCCGTCGACATCGTGAGCCGCGCACCAATCGATCACGTCATCCAGCGTCATTTGTCCAGCCATCAGCGGCCGGTTGAAGGAGTAGGAGTTGAGGCCGATCTTGATCTTGGTGCCGGGGCGACGCTTCACTTCTCCCGCGGCCAGGGCGGCTTTGGGGTTCGCGGCCAAGGCGCAGGCGGCGGCCGCGATCGACCGCGCCAGGAAATTTCGGCGTAACGTTTGACCGTTCATGGGACCCTCCTTCTGGGATTGCCGCTTTAGTATAACGCCGGTCAGCGCTCTCCCACCAGTTACCCCGAGGCGATGGGAATTCGCCTCTGTTTGGATTTAAACGCGCGTTTGCCCGTCGTCCTGGAACCTGCCCATATACGTTGCGCAGCGCTGCCAGGAAGTTACAATTTGACTGCAGAACCGCCGTGGCGCGTAAGTCCCGGGCGCCGGTGCCGCGATCGCTGCGATCCCAGCCGCGTTACACTTTGCTTGGAGAAGTGGAAGCCTCCTCAGCCCCAAACTTCCCGGGCCGTCTCCACAATCAACCGCAGCTTGGCCACCTCTTCTTCAATCGTGAGCGCGTTGCCTTCCACCGTCGAGGAGAATCCGCACTGCGGGCTCAGGCAGATCTGCTCCAAAGGCACGAACCGTGTGGCCTCCGCCAAGCGCCGCTTGAGATCCTCTTTCTTTTCCAGCGCGCCCTTCTTGGTCGTAACCAGCCCGAGCACCACAATCTTGTCCTTCGGGACGAAGCGCAGCGGCTCGAACCCGCCCGACCGCGCATCGTCGTACTCCAGGAAAAACCCGTCCACGCGAAGCTCGTTGAACAGCGCCTCGGCCACATGGTCGTACCCGCCCGACGCCACCCACGACGAACGATAATTGCCGCGGCACATGTGCGTGCAGACTGTCATCCCAGCCGGCTTTCGCCGCAGCGCCGCATTGATCAGCCGGATGTAAGTCAGGTGCTGCCGCGCCCCGTCGCCGCCGATTTCAGTCATATACTCGCGCTGCGCCGGATCGTTGAGATACGCCAGGCTGGTATCGTCGAGCTGCAGATAAGTGCAGCCCAGCTTTCCCAAGGCATCTATCTCCGCGGCATACACCTCGGCGAGGTCGTGCCAGAATTCCTCCAGATCGGGATACACCGCGGCATCGATCGCCGCCCGCCCGCCGCGATAGTGCATCATGCTGGGCGAAGGAATGGTGAGCTTCGGGGTCGCTTTGGCAACTGACTGCACATACTCGAAATCCCGGCCGAAAATGCATTCGCGGAGCGTCAGCTTTCCCGTTACACGCAGCGCCGAGGGCGTGAATTCCAGGCCGCCCGCCTCGTTTTGGAATTGTACCTTCAGTTGGTCCGTCGCCTTCGACGCGCCGCCGATCTGGTACAGGAAATCCATGTGCCACGACGCGCGGCGGAACTCGCCGTCGGTCACCGCCTCGAGGCCGATGCCTTCCTGCAGCCGTACTGCCTCGCGAATGGCAATATCCTCGATCGCCCGCCGCTCGGCCGCCGAAATTCGGCCCTGCGCATAATCGCCGCGCGCCTGCAGCAGCGAAGGCGGACGCAGCAGGCTGCCCACATGATCCGCGCGAAATGGCGGCCGCGTTCTCCCCGACATCGATCTTATCTTACTCGCTTAGCACACGTTTCAGAAGTCCGGGGTGCCCTCCGGGCCCGGCTCCGTTCAGAGCCGCGGCCGTTACTCGCCCTTGGCGAGCGAGGGAGCGGTCACCGTGTACGACGCGCCCTAACGCGATTCCACACGATACATGGGCATCCCGGATCTCCACAGGCGCAGCGCCCGCCCATCCACCACGGTATCGAAACGAACGCGCTCCGGGTTGTAATCCGGGGCTGGGGGGCGGAAAGTCGCCTCGCCTGCCGGTACCAGCGGCGAGCCCGGACCCGCTCCGCCGGCCATCATGAGCCTCCCTTTCTGGACAAAAATTCGTACTCCCCCTTCCTCTGGATTGTGGTTGACATAATGGCCCGCAAAGGACGAATACTCCGGCGGTGTTTCGAACTGCTTCGGTCCGGCGTACGAAGCGTTCGTATACCAATCCGGCCCGTGCAAAACCTCCACCACTTTCCCCCCTTTGTCGCGCCCGAAGACAAACGGAAACAGGGCCAGGTCGCCCGCCGCGCGAAAAGCGTTGGGGGCAAGCCGCATCAGCGGGACCACTGTGCCGTCCCACTTCAGCCCCAGGCGATTGCCGGCCGCGACGAACTCCACCGTCTTGCTGCCATTCGTGTAGACGCCCGCGTACTCTGCGGCATTGGGCACCTGGTCGGGCTGCTGCTTTGCCGGCGGATCCGGCAGCGCCTGGTTCCGCATCGCAGCCGCCACCGCATGGATTGCCCACTGCACCAATGCTCCGTCCAGACCGCCATTCCCCATGGCGATCATCCCCAAGCCGTCGTTCATGTGGACCTCCAGCGCCGTCGCGAATCCCGCGATCCCGCCATTGTGCGCGATGATCGTATCTCCCTCTACCTTGCGCACGATGAGCCCGTAGGCGTAATTGTTGAGCGCCGGCTTGGTCAATGCGGTGAATGCGCGCTCCGAGAGTACTCTCCCGCCGCCGGCCGCGCCGCGGTTCAGAATCAATCGCGCATAAGTCAGCATGTCGCCGGCAGTCGAGGAGATACTCCCATCCGCTGCCAGATACTCGAACCACGGTTCCTCAACATACTCGCCGCTGTATGGCCATCTGCTGTAACTTACCGGCAGCTTCGTCCGCAGAGGATCGTCGATCGCGGCATGCGTCGCATGCATCCCGGCGCGGTTCAGGACGCGCCGCTCGATGATGCTGTCATAGGGCGCGCCCTCGATCCGTTCCAGCACGTAACCCAGGGTCTGATACCCGATATTGGAGTACCAGTAATGTTCACCAGGGGCGTACGAAGGCTCGAAGTCGCGCAACGACCAGGCGGCGAAGGGCATCGAAGCCAGGTCTGGTCGATAGTTCTGCAGTCCGGCCGTGTGGGTGAGCAGATCGTGGCCCGTGATCGGGCGAAACCTGGACTTCACCTCGAACCACGGCAAATACTTGCTGACCGGCGCCTGCGGATCGAAGCGGCCCTCGTCCGACAACTGCATCAAGGCGATTGCCGTAAAGGATTTCGATACGGATCCGATCTCGAACAAAGTCTCGGGAGTGATTGGCGCTTTGGTCTTCAGATCGGCATAGCCGTAAGCGCCCACTTTCAGTGTGTGTTGGCGGTCCGTAAAGCCGATCACCATCCCCGCATTCGTGGACGCCGCAGCCGCCCGGTCGATGGCTTCGAAAGCGCGTGCCAGGCGGGCCGCCGTGTCCGCGGGTTGTGCGATTGCCGCCGGCAGGATCGATACCAGGAGCGCAAGGACTCTTCGCATCTTTCAATCTTACTCCGTCATCCGTGACTGCCTGGTCTGATAAGCTGAAGCCAATCATGACCCGCTCCGCTCTCGCCCTGATCGTTTCGATGCCGGCCGCCTGCCTCGCCGCGCCCGCCGTCTCCTGCGAATCGCTCGCCGCCCTGAAGGTCGATCAAACCACTATCGCGCTGGCCCAGTCCGTCGCCCCCGGAGCATTCGCCCCGCCCGGACGCGGTGGCGCGCCCTCCGGGCCTGGCGCCGCCTTTGCCGCCCTGCCGGCCTTCTGCCGCGTCGCCGCCGCCATCCATCCCACGTCCGATTCCGATATCAAGTTCGAAGTCTGGATGCCGCTCGAAAATTGGAACGGCCGCTTCCAGGGCGTGGGCAACGGCGGACTCGCGGGCAGCATCAGCTACCCCGCCATGGCCGCGGCGCTGCGCGCGGGATACGCCACCGCCAGCACCGACACCGGTCACCAGCAGGAGCCCGGAGGCGACGCCCGATGGGCCCTCGGCCACGCGGAAAAAATCAAGGACTACGGGCACCGCGCCGTCCATGAAATGACGGTCAAATCCAAGGCCATCCTCGCCGGCTTCTACGGCTCGGGCGCGCGCCGCTCTTACTGGAACGGATGTTCCACCGGAGGCAACCAGGCCCTCTCGGAGGCGCAGCGATACCCCGCCGATTACGACGGCATCCTGGCCGGAGCCCCCGCAAATTACTTGACGCACTTGCAGGCCGGCGGCAACTGGATCTCGCAGGCCATCCACTCCGACCCCGCCACTTTCATCCCCGCCAACAAACTCCCCGCCATCGCCCGCGCCGTGATGGCTGCCTGCGATGCCGCCGATGGCGTCGCCGACGGCGTTCTCGAAGACCCGCGCGCCTGCCGCTTCGATCCCGCGGTGCTCGCCTGCAAGGACGCCGACACCCCCGACTGTCTCACCGCGCCGCAGATCCAAGGCTTGAAGAAGGTGTACGACGGCGCCCGCAATCCGCGCACCGGCGAGCCGGTCTTTCCTGGACACATGCGCGGCGGAGAACTCGGATGGGGAACCTGGATCGTGGGCGCCGATGTGCCCCCGCGCAACGCGCAGCACGGCATCCAGGTGCCGTTCTTCCGCAACTTCGTGTTCGACGATCCTGACTGGGACTGGAAGACTTTCGATTTCGACAAAGGCGTGGCGCTCGCGGACCGCAAAGTGGGCGGCGACGTCAATGCGATCGATCCGGATCTCAAGCGCTTCAAGGATCGCGGCGGCAAACTCATTCAGTATCACGGCTGGAGCGATCCCGCGATTTCCCCGCTCAATACCGTGAACTACTTCACCAGCGTGCAGACGAAGATCGGCAATACGCAGGAGTTCTACCGCCTCTTCATGATGCCCGGCGTGGGCCATTGCTCCGGCGGTCCCGGCCCTTCCGATTTCGACCGCATGGCCGCGATTACCGATTGGGTGGAGAACGGCAAGGCTCCCGATCAGATCGTCGCCGCGCACTCCACCGGCGGGAAAGTGGACCGCACGCGCCCCTTGTGCGCCTTTCCCAAAGTCGCGAAATACAAGGGCTCGGGCAGCACCGACGATGCCGCGAACTTCACCTGCGTGGCGCCGGCGATACCATAAATCATGCTCACCCGCCGGAACTTCTGTCTGTCCGCACCCGCCCTCCTGGCGCTGCCCGCCATGGCCGCGCCCGATGACCGATGCATCCTGGTTTCCTCCGCCCAGGCGCGCCGCATGCAACGCGCCGCGCCACGCGAGGCCATCCGCAAGAATGCCGAGGCGGCCCTGAAGGCCGGCCCCTGGAGCGTGACCACCCACCGTCCCGAAAACGTCACCGCCGGCCCCAACGACTACTACAGCGAAGGCCCCTACTGGTGGCCCGACCCCAAGAACCCCAAGGCTCCGTACATCCGCAAGGATGGCGAACGCAATCCCGCCCGCTTCATGGGCAACCGCAACGACCTCGGCAACATGTGTACCGCCTCGCTCGCCCTGGGCATGGGCGCATACCTCCTGGGCGACAAGCGCTGCGCCGCGCACGCGTCCCTCGTCCTGTCGACGTGGTTCCTCGACCCCAAAACCCGCATGAATCCTAACCTGGAATACGGACAGGCGGTGCGCGGCATCAATACCGGCCGCGGCACCGGCATCATCGACACCGTCTCCCTGATCCACGCCGCGCAAGGCGTCGCGCTGCTCGAACAGGATGGCCTGCTCGACGCCAAGGTCGTGGACGGCGTCCACCGCTGGTTCGCCGACTACCTGCACTGGATGACCACCAGCCAGAAGGGCCTCGACGAAAAGAAATCGGGAAACAATCACGCCACTTGGTGGACCGCCCAGGCCGCCGCCTACGCCTCTCTGGTTGGCGACGCCGCCGCTAAGGCTAAGACCATGGCGTGGGACCACTACCGCAATTACCTGGTGCCCACCGAAGTCCAACCCGACGGCAGTTGCCCGCGCGAGGAGGCGCGCACGCAGTCACTCAGTTACTCGGCCATGAACCTCGATGCTTTCTCGGTACTCTGCCGCATCGCCGAGACCAACGGAGTGAGTCTCTGGAAATTCCGTACCCCGCAAGGCATCGGAATCGAAACCGCGTTCCACTACCTCATGCCCTTTGTCGCGCACCCCGACACTTGGCACAAAGAGCAGATCACGAAGTACAGCGCCGACAGCACCATCTTCCCCGCCCTCGCCGGCGCGGGCCTGCATGACGACGGACTGCTGGCGGCCTACCGCTCGCTCGGCCGCGCGTTATCGCCCTGGGTGCAGTTCGTGGATCTGGCGGCAACAGCTTAAAGCCTCACGCTCAAGCTGCCCTTCCGTGTCACCATGTAATCGCCATTCTCCAGGTCCACTACGAACTTCCGCAGCAGAGACTCCAGGCTCGTCTCGCACACCTCGCGGTCCGGTTCGTCATGCAAGAACCGAATGACCTGGCCCTCGGTGCCGCATTCGTCGGGGTCCATGTCGATGCACAAAAGATCCCCGCCCGGCCCTTCGAGAATGGGAATCCAACGCCTATTCCACCAGTCGGACTTCACTTCGCCGTCGCCCTCGGCTTCACAATCGTTGAAGTCGCCGCCGTCCTGAAGTTCCGCCATGGTCCGCCACCACGATGCAATTCCCTCGCACGAGAGCAGCATCCACCCCTCCACCAGCCCCCAGAACGCGCTGCCCTCGGGCTTCGCGCCATTATGAGCCACGAGTGACACCTTCAGATCGCCCGGCAGTTTCCCGCCACGGCCCGCAAGCGGGAGGCCCAACTGCTTCTCGAGATCCGCGATCGGTTCCGCCGACGCCGGCGGCTGCAGGCTTGCCAGCGATGCCGGCGCGTTTTCATCCAGCCACTTTTCGATCTTCGACCAGGTGGCCGCAATCTTGCTTTGTCCCTTGGATGACATGCTTTCACCGACGCCCAAAAGCCGAAGATATTACCCCGGAGATATTACCCCCTCCCAGTACAATGGAGAGTCATGGCGACCACGGGCCGGGTGGCATTCCGCTACCCCAACTTCCGCTGCTACATGACGGCCCGCTTCCTGGCGCAGATGTCGTCGGAGATGCAGGCCGTAGCGGTCGCCTGGCAGATCTACGGACTGACCCATCGCCCGCTCGACCTCGGCCTGGTGGGGCTCGCCCAGTTCCTGCCGGGCGTCCTCCTGTTTCTGGTCGCCGGGCAAACCGCCGACCGCGTCGCGCGCCAGCGCATCCTCCAGGCCTGCTTCGCCGCCTTTTCCATCTGCTCGCTGCTGCTGCTGTCGTTCACCGTGCGCGGCATCTCCTCCACCTGGCCCATCTACGCCGTGCTGCTGCTCAATGGCGTGGTGCGCGCGTTCAACGGGCCGGCCAGCCAGGCGTTCCTCCCTCTGCTGGTCTCCACCGAGCATTTCCCCAACGCGGTCGCCTGGGGCTCGTCGATTTTCCAGGCTGCCATGGTGACCGGCCCCATGGTGGGCGGTGCGCTCTACGGAATCGCCGGCAGCCCCGTCCCGGTCTACTGCGGCGCGGCCGTCACCTACCTCACCGCCCTCGTGCTCGCCTCCATGATCCGCGTCGAAGGCAAGCAGCGCCCGCGCGGCGCGCGAGCCGGCGTCGTGCTCGAAGGCCTGCGATACATCCGGCGCAACCAACTGATCCTGGGAGCCATCAGCCTCGACCTGTTTGCCGTGCTGTTGGGAGGCGCCGTCGCCCTGCTGCCCATCTACGCCAAGGAGATCCTGAACGCCGGCGCGTTCGGCCTCGGCGTGCTGCGCAGCGCGCCCGGCGCGGGCGCCGTGGTTATGGCCATCGTGGTGGCCCACTGGCCTTTGCGCCGCAAAGCGGGCGCCGCCATGCTCTGGTGCGTCTTCGGATTCGGTGTCTTCACCATCGTCTTCGGACTTTCCCGCAACCTGTGGGTGTCCGTCGCCGCATTGCTGCTGGTCGGCGCCTGCGACATGGTCAGCGTCATCGTGCGCCATACCCTGGTGCAGTTGGGCACGCCCGACGAAATGCGCGGCCGCGTCAGCGCGGTCAACATGGTGTTCATCGGCGCGTCGAACGAAGTCGGTCAGTTCGAATCCGGACTCACTGCCCAGTGGCTTGGCACGGTACCCGCGGTGATCGCCGGAGGGTTAGGCACCATTGCCATCGTGGTCCTCTGGGCGTGGATGTTCCCCGCCCTGCGCCGCGTGGATCAACTGACGCCCGTCGCCACCCCGTTGGACTCACCGTAGCTCCACCGCCTGGCTCGACGCGCTCATCTTCCCTTCCAGCCCCTCCTGCACCACGCCGCGCAGCGTATAGGTTCCGGCCGGCGCCTCGATCGTCAGCCGGAGGTTCATCCCCGGCCCTGCGAGCCGCTCCAACGTGTCCGGCTTCAGCGACAGCTCCACCTCGGCTTGGACGCCCGTGACGAAATTTCCTCCCTTGTCGAGAAGCGCCGCCAGCAGCGTCAGCTTCTGCGCATGACGGTCCGCGCGTGTCTCGAATTTGAGATGGCCCGTGTCGATGTGCATCACGACTGTGAGCGCGGCTTTGCCATTTTGCGGCGAGCCAGGCTCCGAAGTAATGCCCGCCGGAACTTCCGAAAGGGTGTCGGAAGCCAGCGCTTCCACGTCCAGCCTGGACGGCGGATGCTGCTGCGGCGGCGGAGTCTTGGTGGGCGCCGTATACCCCATCCTGGCTTGCACCGTATAGTGGCCGGAAGTCAGTTTCACCTTCAGGCTGTGGTAGCGTCCATCGGGCGTCATATCCTCCGGCGTGAAGCCCAGAACATACACCACCTCGGGCAGCACGCCCAGTTCATGGAAGCCGCGATCCAGATCGTTGCTGTTGTGATAGAACGCGCCTCCCGTGCCCAGCGCCAGCACCGCCATCCCGTCGTCCTGCGCCTGCATCCCCCGCCCCTCGGTTTTCATCTCGGCAATCGCTGTTCTCTGCGAAGGGCCGCGGGGGGCCGGCGCGTCGATGGGTCTCCCTCCGGGATTGTAAGCGTACAGGCCTTTGGCGTCGAGCGCATTGATCACCACTTCCGCGTGCACCGCCCGCGAGATCAGCTCGTCCTCCTGGTACTCCAGGTTGCCCGATAGAAATCCCGAGGATGCCAGCAGCAGCATTCGCCGGCCGGGCATCTTGCCCAAAGCGTCCACCACGCTCTGGATGGAGTACAGCGTGTTCGCCGTGTTCGCCTTGGCCTGCTCCCAGAGTATCGGAACGAAAGTGTTCACATCTTCGAGAGCGGGCCCGGGGCGTAAGCCTTTGCACGCCGCATCTTCTGCCGCCACGCCCGCCAAGGTCTCGTTGTCCAGGTGGTTGGCAATCACGTACGCCTGGTAAGGAGTGACTCGCGGGCAGGTCGACAGTGCCTCCGGAAGCCGCTGCTGCGGCGTGATCTTCTCGATGCTCGCGACCAGTTTCGAAACGTCGGCGGTGAAGGTGGTGTCCTGCGAAGACGCCGTGGTGACAACCGTCACCAGGTCCCCGGGTGCAAGACCGTTCTGGACGAATCGCTCGGCTGCGGCCTTGGTGCGATACAGGTCCGCGAACTTGGTGCTCAGGTTGTCGAAACAGATCACCACGTAACGCGGAGGGTGTTCGGCCTTCTCGGACTTTTGGGCCACAGGAACCGGCGCCGGTGCCACAGGTGCAGTGCCCGCTTCGCCCGCCGCGGCAGGAGTAAACGTCTCCACCGAAAACGTGGTGATGGTCTGCTTCTTACCGGCGTCGAAGATCTGGAAATCGCCCTGCTTGAGGGCCGCCACCGCGTGGTGTTTGCCGTCGCGCACCACCACCGGAATTTCGACCAGGTTGACCTGGGTGCGCAGGACGTTGGGCGGCGGAGGAGGCACATACGGTGAGCGGTGCGCGCGCACCTCGTCCGGCGCGAACCCTTGTGCCGCCCCCAGTGCCGCAAGGGTGGCTGCCGCCAACACCCAACACAACAGTCTGCCGCACCTCATGAGGCCGACATTATCACAGTTTCGCCCTACGACGGATAGTAGCCCTCGCGGGTCTGCACGACGAGCCCGGTTTGCTTGGTGGCGAGGTGAATGCGGCGATAGTTTCCCGACTGTTCCGGCCGGTCCGGGGAATAGCCGATGCTGTACTGGTTGCGCAGATCCTCTTCGATGGCGGCGAATACCTTGTCGATCGGCTGCTTCTTCGTGACCTCGAAGAAGCGCCCGCCGGTCTCCCGCGAGATTTGCTGCAGCACCTTTTTCCCGTCCGGCTGGTTGCCGCGCGGCATGGGCATTCCCATCCCGCGGCGGCGGCCCATACCCATCGGCATGGGAGCGGCATTGCCATTGGGGTCCTCGAAGAGAATCGAGTAGACCAGGGTGTCGGCCCGCTGCGCCGCTTCCACCGCCGTGAACAGCGACACCTTACTGCCGTTGTCCACGCCATCGGTAAGCAGGATCAGCGCCTTGCGCCCGGTCTGCTTCTTGATGACATCGTCGGACGCCAGCATCACCGAATCGTACAGGCAGGTGCCGCCTCCGCCGCGCCGCTGGCCGCCTGGATAGCCCCCGCCACTGGGATAACCCCCGCCGCCGGGGTAACCGCCGCCTCCGCCACCAGGATAGCCGCCGCCCGGATTCTGCCCCCGGTTGGCCTGCCTCCCGGTTCCCGTTTCGAGCAGATCCAGGGCCTTTTCCAGCTTCTGGCGCGATGCCGTAAGATCTTGCAATAGTTCTACTTCAAAGTCAAAGTGAATGAGAAACGCAAGGTCTTTGTCTTCCCGTAATACTTGTTGCAGAAAACGGTAGCTGGCGTTGCGCTCATCGGGCAGGACGCGCCGCGTGCTCCCGCTGGTGTCCACCAGCAAGCCGATGGTCAAGGGAAGGTCGGTTTCGCGGGTGAAATACTGAATGGTTTGCGGGCGTCCGTCCTCGTCCAGCAGGAAATCGTCCTTATTCAGGTCACGGACAATTTGCCCCTTCGGGTCGCGGACGGTGGCGAAGACGTTCACCACCTTCACGCCCGCGGAAAACGTGGGGGTCTGCTGGCCCCGCAGGTAACGCGCCGCAGGCAACAGCGAAAGTGCGGAAAGCAGGCTCCGCCGCGAGATCTTTTCACATACCATTCCGTTTAATAAGGATGCACGAAACAGGCAATGGGTTACTTGCAGTCGGCGCTCAGGACATGGCAACCGCGTCGATGGCCTCGATCCGGACCACGATGCGGCTGTATTCCCGGCTCTTCAGCTCGATGGTGTCGCCGGTGATATTCACCACGACACCGGGGATGGTCTGGCCCTTGACGTACAGCATGAGGCCTTTCTTGTCCTTCTGGCTGGCTTCAAAAATGTCTCGCATCGTATTGTTGTCCTTTCCGAAAACACAGGAGCCCGCGGCGATGGCCGAGGCCAACAGCGTAATGTGGGTTCTTCTGGTCATAGGTCTCTGCTCACATTTCACAGCGACGCGGGAAGCGGAGACTTATTACCATTCCAGAAGCGCAAAGGCCGCGGCGCCGTACCATCCGGGACAGCAACTGCTCGCGCCGCGGCCGTTTTGCGCGATCAGAAGACAGAAGCGCAAAGGCCGCGGCGCCGTACCA
>Ga0209415_10013623_pt1 | contig 13386 bp, 11 predicted proteins | sample PeaSoiSIISIP2007_FD_187696 | JGI IMG/M metagenome (GOLD analysis project Ga0209415, IMG submission 187696) | Peat soil microbial communities from Weissenstadt, Germany - SII-SIP-2007 (SPAdes) (version 2) | ecosystem: Environmental > Terrestrial > Soil > Wetlands > Peat | place: Germany... | reverse complement strand
CCTTCTCGAAGCGCGGGTTCGGTGTGTGCTCGATCGTGGTCTCGCCGCCGTGTGCCGCACGCGCGTCACGGACGTGCTCCGCGAGCTCCAGCACCGAGAACTGCTCGGTGAACTGATTGAAGACACGGAACTCGCCGCGCTCCGCGGGGTGCTCGATGCTGAGCTGGACGCACGCCATCGTGTCGCGGATATCGAGGAAGCCGCGCGTCTGACCGCCACTGCCGTACACGGTGAGCGGCTTGCCGATGGCGGACTGGACGATGAAACGGTTCAGCACCGTCCCCCAGATGCCGTCGTAGTCGAACCGCGTGGCGAGGTCGGGATGGAGCTCGGTCTCCGGGGTGGCGCAGCCGTACACCACGCCCTGGTTGAGGTCGGTCGCGCGCAGGCCCCATGCCCGGCAGACGAAATGGATGTTGTGGCTGTCGTGCACTTTGGAGAGGTGATAGAAGCTGCCCGGGAGCTTGGGATACGGCAGCGTGTCGGATCTGCCGTTGTGCTCGATGGTGATGTACCCCTCCTCGATGTCGATGTTCGGGGTCCCGTACTCGCCCATCGTGCCGAGCTTCACCAGATGGCAGTCGGGCGCGTGCTCGTGGATCGCGAACAGGAGGTTGAGCGTCCCCGCGACGTTGTTGAGCTGGGTCATCACCGCGTGGTCGCGGTCGATCATCGAGAACGGCGCCGAGCGCTGCTCGGCGAAATGCACCACCGCCTCAGGCTTGGTGGACGCGATGAGGTCGGTGAGCGCCTCCGCGTCGGTGAGGTCGACGAGGCGCCACTCGATGTCGCCATGACCTTCGTCGCGCCAGCGCTCGACACGGCGTTCCATCGTCGCTATGGGGATCAGCGACGACGTGCCGCACTCGAGATCCCAGCGCCGCCGCACCAGGTTGTCCACCGCGATGACCTTGTAGCCCTGGTTCGACAGGTGCATCGCCTGAGGCCATCCGAGATAGCCGTCCCCGCCGAGCACAATCACCGTTCGGTCACGCATGCAAGAAGCTCCTGAGAGTGTTGAGACCCTGCGACCTTCAGGAAGAAGACCTTTCCAAGGGGTTATCGACTGGGATTATGCCCTCACGGCACTCCCGCTGGCCATCCGACCGCGTCAGGGAGTGCGCAGGATGGCGACTCTGATCGAGTCGATGCCGATCACTGCCATCCCGAGCATCGCCCCGCCCGCGAGGGCAAGGCGCGCCCGGACTGCCAGCCGGCGGCCGACGATGTCCCCCACCCACGCTGCCCCGGTTGCCGGCGCCGCGATCGCCACGAAGAGATAGCGAGCCTGCGGCTGGAGGTCGAAGAGCACGCTGTTGAGGACCCATTCGCCGAACAGCAGCACGCAGACCGCGGCAAGGATCACCGCGCACTGCCTGCTCCGGCGGTCGAAGCTCGGCCACCGGCGAAACGCCTGCCACGCGGCCAGTGCGAGAACGACCACCACGATGGCGAACAGGATGCCGATGAGGATCTGGACCGGGAATGACCGCACCAGCGGGCCGCCGTCGGCGCGTTCCGGGCCGAAGATGCTGCGCACGGCTCCTGAGACGAACGCCTCCAGCTCACCGATCGAGCGCAGGTACGGATGGGTGGTGGTGAGTGGCTGCAAGGGCGGCGTCAGGTTGTGAAACGTCACCAGGTTGCGCACGAACCACCAGCCGGCGATCGCGATGGCCGGAAGCGCGGTGGCGGCGACATCGGCGAGGCGGACAGGACGGGGTATCCGCAACCCGATCGCGACCGCGAGCCCGGCGACGAGTATCCAGTCGGTCTCCTTGCTGAGGAGACCGATCCCCGCCACGACTCCGCAAAGGACGAGCAGTCGCGGTGATGGCGCGTCCGCACGCAGCACTCGAACGGCGCACCACAAGAGCGCCGCGCCCGCCGCCCACGCCAGGACGTCGTCCGAGAATGACGCGCTCACCGCGACGGTGATCGGCAGCGACGCGGTGATCACACCCGCGCTCAGCGCGATCCCAGGGCGCCCGGGGACCAGCTCCCGCGCGACCGCCATGACGATCGCCACCGTCGCCGCCCCCAAAGCGACGGACATGATCCGGAGCGCAGTGAGGCTTCCGCCCGCTTTGAGAATCAGCGCGCCCATCAGGTAATAGAGCGGCGGCTGCTGCTTCTCGGTCATGTGGCCACCGGGCAACTGAGCGTGATTTGCAATCAACTGCGCGTAGTGGAGGTGGTACATCTCGTCCGCGTTCTGCAGCGGTGGCACCAGCAGCGCATATGCAACCGCGACACCGGCGAACACCACGACCACCGCAGTTCCGGCAAGCATCCAGCGGTGTTTCTGCACAGAGTTCCTTTTGACCGCGATTCCAACCTTTCGAGAGGCTGTCGATCCCCGGCATTGTGGGGAACTCGACCCGTCCGAGGACAAAAGAGGGACAATCACTGTTCGTGTCGATCTCCGGATCCGCTCGTCGCGGTCGTCTCCTCCGCGCCGGGATCACCAGCGTCGTCACCGTCGCGGTCCTGCTCCTCGCGTGGAGGCTGCTCGGGAAGTCGGTCGCATGGGAGGGCGTGCACCTCTCCGTCAGCTCCGTGCTGGTGGCGGCGTTGGGCGCCGCGTGCTTCCTCATCGGCCGCTCATGGCGGTTCGGTGCGCTGCTGCCGCGGCGGGAGGGCTCGCCTCGCGAGCTGCTCGGCGCGACCGCGGCGTCGTGGGGCGCCGGGCTGCTGCTCCCCGGACCGTCGGCCGACGTCACGTTTGTCGCCGTCGCCCGCACCCGCCTCGGAGTGGGGGTTGCCAGAGGATCCGGCAGCGCGATCGTCGCGCGCATCCTCGACGTCGTCAGCCTCTCGCTGATCGCGGTGATCGCCTCGCTCTTCACGAGCACGGCCGAGCCGGTCGCGGTGATCCTCGTGGCCGGTACCGCCTTCGTGGTCGGCCTCGGCGCCCTGCTGTCCCTGATCATCCCCGGCCCGCGAACGCTCGTCACACGGCTCGCCGGCCGCATCCCCAGGCTCGCCGGGCTGGCCGCCAGGGCCGAGGCGGAGCTCGAGGTGCTCAACAGCCGGGCGCGGTGGAGCAACCTTGTGGCGAGCACGATCTTCTGCCGCCTGGCCACGGCCGTCCAGTACGCCGCGCTCATGAGCATGGTCGGTCTCCACCTCGGCTTCTGGCAGACCTGGTTCGTGCTGTCGATCCGGACGCTGCTGCTCACGATTCCGATCCAGGGCATCGCCGGGATCGGGACCGGACAGGCGTGGTGGGCCGGGGCGCTGTTCTTCGAAGGCGTCCCGACCGGGATCGCGGTCGCCTCGGGCCTCACCCTGCAGGCCATCGATCTCGCCGTCTCGCTGCCGATCGCCGGGCTCGGCGGAACGCTGCTGTTCCGCCGCCGCAAGGAGGCGGACGACGAAAACCCTCCTCTTGACGTGGTGGGCTCGCCCACCCCGACGGCCCGCGAGCCGATGCGCGCCGGCTAGAGGACCTGCTTCAGCCTTTCCCGAACCGGAGGCGCAGCCATGCCCATCGTCGACCGAGACAGTGAGTACGACGTCGTCGTCATCGGGGGCGGCTCGACCGGCGAGAACGTCGCGGGGCGCGTGGTCAGGGGTGGCCTGACCTGCGCGGTTGTCGAGAGCGAGCTCGTGGGCGGCGACTGCTCGTACTGGGCGTGCATGCCGAGCAAGGCGCTCCTTCGAAGCGGGCAGGCGCTGCGCGCCGCCCTGGCGGTGGACGGCGCCCGCCAGGCGGTGACGGGCACGCTGGACAGCGGGGCGGTGCTCCGCCGCCGGGATCGATTCGCGTCGCACTGGAACGACGAGGGTCAGGTCAGGTGGCTCGAGTCGTCACACGTCGATCTCGCTCGAGGCGCCGGCCGCCTGGCGGGCGAGCGCACCGTCAAGGTCACGCCTCGCGAGGGTGCCGGATTCACACTCACCGCCCGGCATGCCGTGGCCATCTGCACGGGGAGCCGGGCGAGCATCCCCCCGATCCCCGGGATCGAGTCCGTCGGTGCGTGGACGAGCCGCGAGGCCACGAGTGCCACCGAGGTTCCGCGCCGGCTGGTCATCATCGGCGGCGGCGTGGTCGCCTGCGAGATGGCGGACGCCTGGCGGACCCTCGGCGCGGAGGAGGTCACGCTCATCGCTCGCGAGGCGCGCCTGCTCCTGCGGACCGAGGACTTCGCGGGCGAGGCGGTGCGCGCCGCGTTCGAGGAGCGCGGCATCCGGGTCCTCCTCGAAGCGATCACCGAGCGGGTGAGCCGTTCCGCGAGCGGCGACGTCACCGTGGAGCTCGCCGGCGGGACCACCGTCACCGGCGATCGTCTGCTGATCGCCACCGGCAGGTCCCCGCGCACCGACTCCGTCGGTCTCGACAGCGTCGGGCTCCGCCCCGGGACATGGCTCACGGTCGACGACTCGTGCCGGGTCATCGACGGCGGCGGATGGCTCTACGCCGCCGGGGACCTCAACCACCGTGCCCTGCTCACGCACATGGGCAAGTACCAGGGGCGCGTGTGCGGCGATGCCATCGTGGCTCGTGTCCGCGGCACGCTCTCCGGCGACCCTGCGCCGTGGTCATCCGTCGCCGCGACGGCCGACCACGTGGCGGTGCCCCAGGTCATCTTCACCGACCCGGAGGTGGCGGCCGTGGGCCTCAGCCATGCGGAGGCACTCGAGGCCGGCATGCGCGTCAGGGCGGTCGACTACGAGATCGGGCACGTCGCGGGAGCCGGGATCGTGGCCGACGGCTTCAAGGGGCACGCGCGGATGGTGGTCGACGAGGACCGTCGCGTGATCGTCGGCGTGACCCTCACGGGCCCGGGCATCGGGGATCTCATCCATGCGGCCACCGTCGCGGTGGTCGGCGAGGTCCCGATCGACCGGCTGTGGCACGCGGTGCCGTCGTACCCGACGGTTGCCGAGATCTGGCTGCGCCTGCTGGAGACCTACGGCCTGTAGCTGACGGTCAGTTGCCGATGTGGTTCGCGGGGACCACACCCATGCGACCCGCCTGGAAGTCGGCCACCGCCTGCGCGATCTCCGCGTGCGTGTTCATCACGAACGGACCGTAGTGGGCCACGGGCTCACGGATCGGACGGCCGCCGAGGATGAGCAGCTCGAGGTTGGGCGACCGGGTCTCCTGGACGGTCCCGCCGGTGGCGACGACCACGTCGCCGGCTCCGAGGGCCGCCAGCTGCCCGGTGCGGACCGGCGCCTCGCCGGCGCCGACGGTACCGCTGCCGGCGAGCACGTACACCAGCGCGTTGAAGTCCCGTGGCCACGGCAGCACCAGCCGCGCTCCGGGGCTCACCGTCACGTGCGCGAGTGAGATGGGCGTGTACGTGACCCCGGGGCCGCGATGCCCCGCCACCTCGCCGGCGATGACCCGAAGCAGCGCGCCACCGTCGTACGAGGTGAGGAGCGCCACGTTGCCGGCGCGGATGTCCTGGTAGCGAGCCGGCACCCACTTCTGCGCGGCGGGGAGGTTGACCCACAGCTGGATGCCGTGGAAGAGGCCGCCGCTCGCGATCAGCGGATCCGGGGGACGCTCGATGTGGAGGATGCCGGCCCCGGCCGTCATCCACTGCGTGTCGCCGTCGGTGATGAGGCCGCCACCACCGTTCGAGTCCTGGTGCTGGAAGGTCCCGTCGATCATGTACGTCACGGTCTCGAAGCCGCGGTGTGGATGCCACGGCGTTCCCTTCGGCTCTCCGGGCGCGTACTCCACCTCACCCATCTGGTCCATGTGGATGAAGGGATCGATGAGCGCCGGGCTCGCGCCGGCGAACGCGCGGCGCACCGGGAAGCCTTCACCCTCGAGCCCGTGGGGCGCGGTGGTCACGCTGATCACCGGCCGGATCGATGCGGCAGCCGGGTCCGGCTGCGGAATGTGCGGCAGGGCGGTGATGTCGTCGACGGTCACAGCCGGCATGTCGAAAACTCCTTAGAGCACCAGCGCTTTCACGGGCGCGATCACGTTGTCCAGTTCCCAGCTCACGCCGGCGACGTCGATGTACAGCTCGATCTCGTTGCCGTCCGGATCCAGGATGTACGCGCTGTGCGTGACGGTGTGATCACTCGTCCCGACGATGCGAACCCCGGATTCCTGACAGCGCCGGATTGCGGCGCGGAGCTCGTCGTCGGTGTCGCCGACCTTGAGCCCGAAGTGATACAGCCCGACATGGCGGCCGTGCGGAAGCGGTTGAGCATCCTCGCCGACCTCGATGAGCAGCAGTTCGTGATGCGTACGGCCGCTGCTGAAGAGCGCGACCGGGATGCGACCCAGCGCGCCGTCGCCCGCGGCCTTGAGCTGCTTCCACCCGAGCACGTCGCCGTAGAAGGACGCCGACCGCTCGATGTTGCGCACGTACAGGACGATGTGACCGAGTTCCTTGATCTCCATGCGACGAAGCTTACCCGGACCGTTCTGAGCCAAACCAGACCGGCGGGCGCCTGCCGCCGCGGGGCACCGAATGCCGCCCCTGCGCGAGGATGGTCACGTGCGCACGATGCGGTTGAGCGCCCAGCAGGTCGTGGGCGCGATCTACGTGGTTGCGATGTTCATGACGATCATGGATGCGACGATCGTCTACGTCGCGCTCCCCGCCATCGCGCGGAGCTTCGGTGTCAGCCCACCCGCGACCGACGGCGTCGTCGTCGCCTACCTGGTGAGCCTCGCGGTCTGGATCCCCGCGTCCGGTTGGGTCGGGGACCGTTTCGGCACCAAGCGGACCTTCCTCGTCGCGATCTCCCTCTTCACCGCAGCTTCGGTGCTGTGCGGCCTGTCCCAGTCCGTCCTCGAGCTGGTCGTCTGCCGGGTGCTCCAGGGCGTCGGCGGGGGCATGCTGACGCCGGTCGGGATGGCGATGCTCTACCGGGCGTTCCCTCCGGCCGAGCGGGCCCGCCTGGCGCGGCTCCTGGTGATCCCGACCGTCATGGCTCCGGCGCTCGGTCCGCTCGTCGGCGGCGCGCTGGTTGATCACCTGTCCTGGCGGTGGGTGTTCTTCGTGAACGTGCCGATCGGGGTCGCGGCGATCATCTTCAGCGCGCTGCAGCTCTCCGAGCACCGCGAGCGAGCGGGCGAGCGGTTCGATCTCCCCGGTTTCGTCCTGGCAGCCTTGGGCTTCGGGCTCTTCCTCTATGCGCTCAGCGAGTCCGCGAGCCAGGGCTGGACCTCGCCGCTGATCATCGGGACGGCCCTTGGGGGCGCCGTGCTCATCGGCGCGCTCATCTGGCTGGAGCTGCACGCCGACGAGCCGATGATCGACTTCAGGATCCTTCGCAACCGCCTCTTCGGCGTGTCGAACCTCGCCTCGCTCTTCGCGGCGGGTGGGTTCCTCGGCCTGCTCTTTGTCGCGCCCATCTGGCTGCAGACCGGGCGCGGCCTCTCCGCGTTCGTCTCGGGCTCGAGCACGGCGCCGGAGGCGGTCGGCGTGCTCGTCTCGTCCCAGCTGGTCGGGCGCCTCTATCCGCGGATCGGGCCGCGGCGCCTGGTGAGCGGGGGGCTCGTGGGGGTCACCGCCGCCACCGCGGCGCTCGCGCTGCTGATGAACGGCAACCTCTGGGTCTTCCGTGGCGTGATGTTCGCGATCGGCGTCGGCTGGGCATACGTGGTCATCCCGATGAATGCGGGCGTCTTCGCCCAGGTGTCGCCCCGGGACATGGGGCGAGCGGCCGCGCTGTACAACGCGCAGCGCCAGCTCGCGGCCGCGCTCGGCGTCGCGACGCTCGCCACGATCATCGGGACGCAGACAGCCGGCGCAGGGCTCACCGGCAACGTCACTGTGTTCCGCATCGCCTTCTTCTCGGCGGCCGGGTTCACGCTCGCCGGCGCTGTCATCGCGCTCGCGATCCGCGATCGCGACGCGGCATCCACCATGCGAAGAACGGCGGCGAACCCGGCGGTTCCGGCCGCCTGACGGACGAAGGAGGCGCTACCCGGTCAGTGCGAGCAGGAGCGGGCTTCGCCGGCCGAGTCGGACGTCTGGAAGCTGTGGCCGCAGCCGCAGGTCCTGACGGCGTTCGGGTTGTGGATGGTGAACCCACCCCCCATCAGCTGATCGACGTAATCGATCTCGGCGCCCTGGAGGTACTGCGCGGAGTACGCGTCGACGTACACCTTGAGGCCCCCGCTCACGTCGACCACCTGGTCGTCCTCGCGCGGGGGATTCTCGTCAAGCCCCATCCCGTAGGAGAAGCCGGAGCATCCGCCCGACTGGATGAAGACCCGCAGCCCGAGCTCACGGTCGGCCGGCTGGTCGGCGATCAGCCCCATGAGCTGCTCACGGGCGGAGTCGGAGATCGAGACGATCGACGGGGAGGTGATTGCCATGGTGCTCACATCATACGTCACACCCCTGTTCGCGAAACCTCGCCATCGCTCCGAGACCCGTCCGCGACCGGTGCTCGACGCGCCTGTCGCTCACCGAGCAGCCCGGGGACGTCGGGCTCGCCTGCGTGCATGCGATTCGCGACCGCGCCGAGGAGGATGAACTCGGCGAGCAGGTAGAGCCAGCTCGCGAGGAGGAAGAATCCCGCGAGCACCGATCCGTACGTCGAGAAGTTGTGGGAAAGGTTCGCGTAGACCGGCCACAGCAGGGTGAGCAGCTCCATCGCGATCCCGGCGATGAGGATGCCGGGCCAGAGCTCGCGCACCCGGTACGTGCGATTGGGCACGAGCCGGAAGACGGCGAGCATGAACGCGAACCAGACCAGCAGCCCGGCGACCGGCTCGAAGAGAAACCCCAGGCCTGGCAATGCGATCAGCGAGTTGATGCCGATGGTCGCGACCAGCACCATCGGGAACAGGATCGTCATGACCAATGCCATGCCGCGCTGCCGCAGGAAGTTGCGCTGCCGCGCGCCGATGACCATGCCGAGCGAGAACTCCATCGACGTGAAGAGGCTGCTCCCGCTCCACAAGAGTCCGACGATCCCGACTCCCCCGAACAGCCCCGAGTAGTGGCCGAGACCCTTGAACGCCGAGCTGATCTCGGGGCTTGCGGTCTTGGGAAAGAACGCGAGGATCGCCGTGAGCACCGTCGCCTTCGTGCTCTCGGACCGCGTTGCGAGCCCGAGGATGCCGAGCAGGCCGAGGATGAGCGGGAACATGCTCACGAAGGCGGTGAACGCCATTCCGGACGCGTAGTTCCCCGCCTGGCTGGAACCGAATGCCGTGATCAGGCGCCCGGGATAGGTCCGCATGAACCACCCTGCGACGCGGGTGAGCGATCGAATCATCGACTGCACATTGCCACGCGGTTCCGCGATGCGCGACACGCCGGCGCGGATCTACGCGCCAGGGTCCGCGCTCGTCGCGCGCGCCGCCTCGGCCGCGTATCGCGGCAGATGCACGTCTTCGGATCCGGCAAAGCGCATCGCGCCGGCGACCAGGTGGTGACCGGCAACCTCATCGATGAGGCGCAGCATCTCCTTGCAGATCCGCCGGTAGCTCGGATGACCCTGCGGTGAGGTCCGAAGCTCGATGAGGTGCATCGCCTCACGCGCGTTCAGCTTGATGAGATACCGCACCCGATGCCCGAGGGTCACGAGGTACCCCGCCTGCTCGGGGAAGGTGCTCGCGATCGTGCGGTACGCGTCCTCGGCCTGGTGCACCGCGTCGTGCCACGGTGCGGCGAGCCCCGCATCGATCACGGTCTCGGGCACCTCATAGCCGAGCGCCGGGGTGAGCTCCTGCCACTGCACCGTGAGCAGCCGATGGCGCTGCAGATCGCGGAACGCGCCGTAGTCCGACACGACCTCGAACGTGTAATCGCAGTGCTCGAACCCGCGTCCCGGACGGTGGCGCCGGTTGCCCCGCTCCCCCACGGCCGCGGCGAACAGCGCGGCGCGGCGCGGCTCGGCCAGCGGGCGCACCGCGGCGAGGAGCCGCTCCTCCGACGCATGTGAGTGCGGGAAGAGCGCGGCCGCCATGATGCGTTCCTCCCCGTCGCGATCCCAGTCGACGAGGGTGACGCCGGCCGGCCCCCACTCCGCTTCGGGCGACAGCGCATCCGCCTCGGCCGCGAGCGCCGCGGCCGTGTCGCGAAGGTAGTCGGCCCAGACACCACCGCGATCGGCACGGTCGAGGCGGGTCAGGAACTCGGGGATCACCAGCTGCAGCTCGCGCTGGACGAGCTCCGCGTACGACCGTGCCTCGGGCAGGCGGTGCGCCCGCAGCCGCAGCACGAGCTGCTCGTAGGCCTGGGGCGACGCGAACATCCCGACGTTGCTCACCGTCCCGGCCGGAAGCAGCCCGCGCATCAGGTCGAGCGCCAGGGCACGGATGGCCCGCTTGCGCGCCTTCTCGTCCGCCTCGGATGGGAGCGTTGCGTCGAGGTGCTGGCCGAGTGGCTCGCGCAGCTCCACGTAGGTGTCGAAGAGCCGGTCCATCGCCGCGAGGTAGGTCGCCGCGTGCGCCGACGTCAGGATGTCGTGGTCGCGGATGTAGCGGTAGTGGCCGTCGCGCCGGTCGGTGTACGGGATGTAGCGGGTCGACTGCTCCAGGTAGGCGGCGAGCCGGCCCCACTCGATCGCCTTGGCGAGCGGCTGAGAGACCTGCTCGCACGCGAGGTGCACGCCACCCAGCTGGGCCACCGAGTCGTCCCCGTACTCGGCGAGGACGCGCCCGAAGAGGTCGGACGCGCGGGATCGGCCCGCGTCGGGCGCGGCGCCTCGATCCCCCGGGCCATCGACGAGGAACTCGTCGAGCAGCAGCCTGCGCAGGCTTTTCGAGCTGCGGCTGTACCGCGCGAAGAGCGCTGCCGCGGTGACCTGCGGGAGATTGGTGAGGGCGAACACCGGGCGGTCCAGGTTCGTCACGTGCGGCTCGAGGAGGCGGCGTTCCTCGTCCGAGAACGCTTCGACGTGATAGTCGGCTGGCATCGATCGCGACTCTACGGATACCCGCGCCGGACCATCGCGGTCGTGGAGCGGTTCGCGGTCTCGTCTACAATCCCCGCCCAATGGCCGGCGCCGCCGTCCCGACACCCCGCTTCCTTGCCGACGTCTACGAGGCGGCGAGCGAGTGCAACAAGTGCTCCCTCTGCCAGGCCACATGCCCCGCCTACGTCGTCAACCCTGTCGAGTGGGAGACCGCGCGCGGACGCGTCGCGCTCATCAGGGACGCCATCGAGGGCAGGCTGGAGCTGCGCGACATCGCCGACGGCCCGCTCTCGACCTGCCTCACGTGCGACAACTGCGTCGCCGCCTGCGCTCCCAGGGTGCCGACCGGACACATCGTCAGCCGCGCCCGCCAGGAGCTGCATGCCCAGGTGGGATACCCGTGGAGCCAGTCGTTCGCGCTCCGGGCCGTCCTCCCCCGCCCCGGCGTCCTGCGGGCGCTGCACGGGTTCGGGCGGTTCACCCAGCGGACCGGATTGTTCGGCCTTGCTCGCCGCACCGGCCTGCTCTCCTGGCTCGGCACGGTCGGAGCGCTCGCCGAGCTGAGCGGCCCGCCCCCGGAGCGCACCCTGTACCAGCGCGTCGGCGACCTGCCGGCGCCGGCCGAACCGGTCCGTGGCAGCGTGGCGATGCTCGTCTGCTGCTACTCGAACCTCACCGCGCCCGAGGCGACCGAGGCGACCATTCGGGTGCTGCTCGCGTCCGGGTACGCGGTGACGGTGCCGGTCCTCGGCTGCAGCGGGCTCCCCGCCCGGACGCTGGGTGACCGCGACGCGATGATCGACATGGCCGTCAGGAACAGCGCGGCGATGTCGTCGCTCGACGTCGACGCGTACATCGGCGACACGGCGTCGTGCACCGAGCACTACCGCGAGTACGGCAGCATCGCCGGCGATGATCGGCAGGTGGGGGCGCGAGCGCAGGACATCGCGCAGCACACGGCGCAGGCGAGCGACTTCCTCGACCGCAACGGTGTCCGCGGCGACCTCGGCCCGCTGCGCTGGCGGGTCACGATCGACGAGCCCTGCGCGCTGCCCATCGACGGCCCCGAGCGCGGCGCCATGCGCCGTCTGCTCGAGCGCATCCCGCATCTCGATGTGGTGCCGCTGGAGGAGCGCGCGATGTGCTGTGGTGGTGCGGGAACGTATTTCGCCCGCCAGCCCGAGCGCAGCGAGGCGATCCTCCGGCGCAAGTTCGACAACATCCGCGCGAGCGGAGCGGAGATCGTGGTCACCGAGAACGTCTCGTGCCTGCTCCAGCTCCGCGCCGGGGCCGCGCGCTACGCGCCCGGCGTCAAGGTCATGCACGTCATGGAGGTCATGCTCGCCTCGCTGCAGGCGGCCGAGCGCCGTCGCGCCGTGCTCGCCGGCTGAAGGCGCCGGGCTACCCGAGGGCGGACAGGGTCTCGTCGATCCCCATCGCGATGCACGTGAACGACGGCACGTCGCGCACGGTGTGCGTCGACGCCTCGCTGCCGCGCATCTCGTGCACGAGGTCGAGGAAATCCGCGACGGAGTCGCTCTCGAAGGCGACGACGAACTCCTGATCGTCGAGCCCGAACGAGTACGTCGTGTTGATCTTCACGCCGGGGTACTTGTGACCCATGGCGATGTGCTCGCTCATCTGCCGCTGCCGCTCCTCGGAGCTCAAGCGGTACCAGGCGCGCGTCTTCACGAACGGATACACGAAGAGGTAGCGGCGTCCGGTCGGCGCGATCACGAGGCGGTTGCTCCGGCCCTCCTGGTTCGCGTGGCGGTGCTTCTCGACGTACATGCTCTGCTTGGTCATCGAGAAGTAGCTGTACGGCGCATCGAGATACGCGGCGAGACGGGTGTGGTTGAGGCGTGCGGAGAACTCATGGAGGTCGTCGACGCGCTCGCTCACGAGCCAGAGCAGGAAATCGGCGTCACCCCGCGTTCCCACGAGGCTGTACGGGCGGATGAGCACGCCGTCCCGGTCGCCGATCTCGCGAACGAGCGCGGCCACCTCCTCGCGATCAGCCGCTCGTTCGGTTGCGGAACGCAGCCGCCAGTCGGGGCGCACGCGGTAGAACGAGAAGCGGATGTGCTGGCGGGCGGTCGGGACCTCTGCGGTCGCGTCGCGAACCTTCGCCGGGGCGGTCACCTCGGGCATGACGCCCCCATCCTAGCCCAGCTGCGAACACGGCCGGGCCGGGTGCTCACGGGCTCCGGTGCGCCTCGGCGAGCGCCCGCTTGCGGACCAGGCGCTGCTCCCTGCGCACCCGCGCCTCGGCCTGCCGCTGGTGGTCCTCCTCGGTGACGGCGACCACCGGCGCGACCGGGGCGGGCTTGCCGTCGTGATCCAGCCCGACATACACGAGATGGGCGCTGGCGACGTGGAGCTTTTCTCCCGACGGGATGCGCTCCACGTCGACGCGCACGCCGATCTCCATCGACGTGCGGTGGGCGTCGTTCACGCGGGCTCGGACGGTGAGGAGGTCGCCGATGTACACCGGTGCGAGGAAGCTCATCTCATCCATCGCCGCGGTGACCA